>OGQK01001806.1_pt1 | contig 10327 bp, 9 predicted proteins | sample 1553221 | NCBI WGS metagenome assembly OGQK01 (sample SAMEA2579996, study PRJEB22360) | human gut metagenome | biome: human gut; feature: human-associated habitat; material: faeces | place: Denmark | collected 2008/2010 | reverse complement strand
AAACTATTGAAAATCCATTGGGAATTTGACTTTTTCAAAAGATTTAACTACCTTGCCAGCAGTTGTTTGAGGCTATGAATCCAAACGCAAAATGCGGAAAACAGAACCGTTGCCTTTTCATTACCTTGTCCCAATTAAAAAAGTGCAACAAGTCATGTATCAACTTGTTGCACAATTCTAAAGGAAATCTCATGTGGGACTTCTCGTTTTTTTTGTCGTTGCGCATTTGTCGTTTCCGGTCGCGGAATCGGTATGCGGCGCGGTTCGGCGAGTTCTGAAACATGGATGCATATGGCCGGTCGGAAAGCAGGTCGGTCATACTTTGCATCGGCATTGTGCCTGCCGGCGTTTCTGCCGGTTCCGGTGCGGGCGGTCTGTTAGATGACGCTGGACCCGATCCGGCGGGACTTGTCGGCTATCCGTGCCGCACGTTGTCCCGAGTTTCCGCAGCGAATGCGGCCGGCGGCATTTCTCCGATCAGCCCGCGAATCACGACCGAGGCGCAGTGGCAGCCGAAGACGGCCGGCATGTAGGAGATCGTGCCGACGTTCGACTTCTTGTTCGTCTCCTCGCACAGCATCATCGAGCCTTCGCGCACGGGCTCGTCCGAGAATACGACGTAGAATCCCGTCCGGATACCCATCTTGTGCAGGCGCTTGCGTAGCATGTGCGCGAGCGGACAGTGGTGCGACCGGGCGATGTCCTCGATCCGTATCCGCGTCGGGTCGGTTTTCGCTCCGGCCCCCATCGAGCTGACGACCGGAATGTCCCGTTCGAGACAAGACCGGATCAGGCCCGCCTTGGGCGAGAGGGTATCGATCGCGTCGACGACGTAGTCGAACCCTTCGTCGAGCAGCGTCTCGGTCTCCTCGTCGCGGATGTATCTTCGTACGACCGTCAGTCGCAATCCCGGGTTGATGTCCACCAGCCGTCGGGCCATGACCTCGGCTTTCGGCTCGCCGACCGTGCTGTGCAAGGCCGGCAGCTGGCGGTTGATGTTCGATTCGGACACCGCATCGGCATCCGCTATCGTCATGGTTCCGACGCCGGCCCGCGCGATCGCTTCGGCCGCATAGGCCCCGACGCCGCCGAGTCCGACGACCAGTACGCGGGCGTTTCGCAATCGTTCGATGCGGTCGCTTCCCAGCAACAGTTCCGTGCGTTGCATCCATTCTTTCATAGGCCGAACAGGTTCAGGTAGTTCGTATGAACGGCGTCGCGGAGCGATTCGGCCGGTTCGTTCCGGATGTCGGCGGCCCGGCGGTAGACCGACTCGATCTCCTCCCCGGACATATCGGTTTCCAGAAACAGCCTGTCGGAAGGTATGCTTCGCAGCGTCCGGCGGGTTTTGGGCGACCGTTCGACCGTCTTGCCGAACGACAGATACCAGCCTCTGTCGAGCAGTTGCGACGCGAGCTGTTCGGAGCCGGTAAAGCCGTGTACGATGACCGGCAGCGGGAACCCGCTCAGCATGGCCTTCAGATCGTCGTAAGCCCTCACGCAATGTACGACCAGCGGCAGGCCGAGCTCGGCGGCCAGATTCCTCTGGCGGGCGAGCCATGTCCGTTGCGCTTCCCTGTCGATGTCCGTCGCATAGTCCAGCCCGACTTCGCCGACGGCTGCCGGTTGCAGTTCCCTGATTCCGTCGAGCCATTCGCGTTGCGCACGCTCCGCATCCCAAGGGTGGATTCCGGCCGAAATTTTGCCGTCGGTGCTGTCGGGAAAGTCGGTCCCGATACGCAGGCTGCGGATGCCAGGTCGGCCGTCGAGCGGCCGATGCGTGTGAATATCTACCCAATAGGAGTTCACGTACGTAAAAATGATTAGTTTTGCGAATACAAAGATAGCAAACGCTGTACAATGGGCAATCGATCGTTTCTCGCGGCATGGAGCGCTTTCGCGCTCGTTTTCTTCGGCTGTTCTTCCTGCGGGGAGAAGCGAATGCCGGCCTCGCGGACGGAAGCGTTTGCGGAAAACGGTCGGCGAAGCCTGACGCTGATCTTTACGGGCGACCTGATGCAGCACATGCCTCAGGTGTTCGCCGCCCGGCAGCGGGACGGTTCGTTCGACTATACCTCCTGTTTTTCCCGGCTGAACAACTATTTTTCGAGCGCCGATTTCGTCATTGCCAATTTGGAGACGACGCTCGGAGAGGAGCCTTATTCCGGTTATCCCCGCTTCCGCTCGCCCGATGCGCTGGCCGGCGCGATGCGCCGTGCCGGGGTAGATGTCGCCGTGCTGGCCAACAATCACATCTGCGACCGGGGGGCCGAGGGAATACGCTCGACACTGGCTGCGCTCGACGAGGCCGGATTGCTTCATACGGGCGCTTTTGCCGATAGCGTTCCGCCACGCGAGAGGCATCCTCTGATGCTCGAAAAGGGAGCGTTCCGGGTCGCGCTGCTCAATTATACCTACGGGACGAACGGCTTGCCCGTTCCGTCCGGGTGTCGTGTGAACGGCATCGACACGGCGGCTATCCGCCGCGAGATCGCCTCGGCCCGGCAGGACGGAGCCACCCACGTCGCGCTGTTCGTCCATTGGGGAAACGAGTACGAGCGACTGCCCGGCCCCCGTCAGCGCGAGCTGGCGGCGGCTTTCCACCGCTGGGGCGCCGATCTGGTGATCGGATCGCATCCGCATGTCGTGCAGCCGGCGGAAACGGTCGAGGATTCGGCAGGAAACGTATGCGGGGCGACGGTCTACTCGATGGGCAATTTCGTGTCGAACCAGCGTTTCCCGGATACGGACGGCGGCCTGTCGGTCCGCGTGACGTTGACGCTCGACGAACAGGGCCGGACATCCTGCCTCCCGGAATATTTGATCGTTTGGACTTGCGTCTCGCGCGATCCGAACAGCGTCTCCGGCCGCCGCTACGATATCGTGCCGAGCTACTCGCGCGGAACGATCGTGCCCGAGCATCGCGACGCCTTCGACCGGTTCGTCGAGCGTACGCGCCGGCACATGGAGCGTCACGGCCGGGGCTTTACGGAAATACGCTGCGACTACTGATGCGCCGCTTCTTACGAAACGACGGTCATGGAATGCGGGCTGCCGTTTTCGTTTCGGGGGGTAGAGCAGGGCGGAGCGGTTCCGCTTTGGAGGAACCCGCTGATGACCGAATGTTGATAATTCGTGCCTTTTGTCGAGCAATAAGCCTCCGGGCAAACGCTGAAAAAAGAAATTTTAGTGTTATATTTGTAACGGTAAATTAAAACCTAATCTTATATTGATGAAATTGTACCTGTTGTGGGCGGCGGTTTTCGTGGCGACGGCAGCCGTGGCGAAGGGACCGGCAAAGGAAAAGGAAAAAAAGGACAAGAAAGCGGAGACCTATGTGTTCCAAGACGTGGAGACCGTTCCGGTCACATCGGTCAAGGATCAGTCTCGCTCGGGCACATGCTGGAGCTTCTCGGGTATGGGCGAGGTCGAGAGTGACCTGCTCGTTCGGGGTAAGGGAGAGCACGATTTGGCGGAGATGTGGATCGTCCGCAACGCATATTTCGAAAAAGCCGTACGCTATGTCCGCATGCACGGCAGCGCCAATCTGGGCGGCGGAGGCACGTTGAACGACGTGGTGTATATCATCGACCGTTACGGCATCGTGCCCGAGGAGGTTTATCCCGGCCTGCGTTACGGAACCGACCGGCATGTGCACGGCGAGTTGGATGCGGTCATCAAGGCGTATGTCGACGCCGTGGTGGAAAATCCGAACAAGTCGCTCTCGACCGCTTGGCAGGACGGGCTGAACGGCATTCTGGACGCTTATCTGGGGCCTCGTCCCGAGAAGTTCGCCTACAGGGGCAAGGAGTATACGCCGAAGAGTTTCGCCGAGGAGCTGGGCATTCGTTCCGACGACTACGTGCTGCTGACCTCGTTCACGCATCATCCCTTTTACGAGCCGTTCGCGCTCGAAATTCCCGATAACTGGAATGCTGCGCTGTCCTATAACGTAACGATCGACGACTTGCGCCGGATCGTCGACGCGTCGCTCGAGAAAGGCTATGCGGTCAACTGGGCGTCGGACGTCAGCGAGAAAGGGTTTGCCTATAACAAGGGTTTCGCCATCGTGCCGGTGGCGAAAGTCGAGGAGATGAGCGATTCGGAGAAAGGGAAGTGGACGAAGCTGACCGAGGAGGAGCTCCGCAAGATGACGCTCGATCTGAGCGGCATGCTGCCCGAGAAGACGATCACGCAGCAGATGCGCCAGCAGGCGTTCGACAATTACGAGACGACCGACGATCACGGCATGTTGATCATGGGCGTGGCGGAGGACCAGAACGGCAATCAGTACTATAAGGTGAAAAACTCTTGGGGCGATACGGGAGCCTATCACGGCTATCTGTATGCGTCCGTGCCGTTCGTGCTTTATAAGTCGACGGGCATCATGGTGCGTAAGGACGTGTTGCCCGAGGACCTCAAAGCCAAGCTCGGTATTCGCTGAGCCTGGAGGCCGGAACGGTTTTCCGTGCCGGCTTTTTCATGTCGGCGAAGGCCGTCCGAACGAACAGGGATACACCACCATGTTTACTAACTAAAACTCATATCTATACAGTATGTCGCAAGTCATCAAATTGAAAAAGGGTCTCGACATAAGGCTCGAGGGCGAGCCGCGCAGGGAGCTGAAGCGTCTGCCCTTGGTGCATGCCTATGCCGTGCGGCCGGACGACTTTCTCGGCATTACGCCGAAACTGCTCGTGCGAGTGGATGACACGGTGAAGGCCGGGACTCCGCTGTTTTTCGACAAGTATCGTCCGCAAGTGCTGTTCACCTCTCCGGTCAGCGGCCGCGTGACGGCCGTCAACCGAGGAGAGAAGCGGCGGATACTCGACATCGTGATCGCTCCCGAGGCGGAGCAGTCTTACGAGGCGTTCGATGTGCCGTCGGTCGAGGCGGCCACGAGGGAGAACGTTACCTCGGCGCTGCTTTCTTCGGGCCTTTGGCCGATGATCGTTCAGCGTCCCTACGGAATCATAGCCGATCCGCAAAGTACGCCCAAGTCCGTATTCGTATCGGGTTTCGACAGCGCTCCGCTGGCGCCCGACATGAATTTCGCGCTCGAGCAGCAGTTGGACGATCTGAACCTCGGCTTTGCCATGCTTTCGAAACTGACGGCCGGTCCCGTGCATTTGGGACTCGACGCCGACGCGCCGAAAGGGGTATTGGAGCAGGTAAAGGGGGTTGAGAAGCACTATTTCAGCGGGCCTCATCCGGCAGGCAATGTCGGCGTGCAGATACACCATGTGGATCCCATCAGCAAGGGCGAGATCGTGTGGACCGTCGATATTCAGAATGTCGCGCTGATCGGCCGCTTCTTTCGCACGGGCCGGGTCGATCTGCGTAAGATCGTCGCGCTGACCGGGTCCGAGATACTCGAGCCCCGCTACTACGAGGTGATCTCGGGCGCGCCCGTTTCGAGTATCGTACGCAAGGCCGATGTGCGCAACGCGTCCGACGGGCACGGTTACCGGATCATCAGCGGCAACGTGCTGACGGGCCGTCGGGTCGAGCCGGACGGCTATCTGGGGTTCTACGGCAATCAGGTGACGGTGATTCCCGAGGGCGATCATTTCGAGTTTCTGGGCTGGGGCATGCCCCGGCTCGATAAGTTCTCCGTCTCGCGCAGCTATTTTTCGTGGCTTACGCCTCGCAAGCGGTACGTGCTCGACACGAATATGAACGGAGGCGTCAGGGCCTATGTCGTGACGGGGCTCTACGACAAATATCTTCCGATGGACATTTATCCGCTCTATCTGCTCAAGGCCATACTGGCCGGCGACATCGACAAGATGGAGAATCTGGGTATTTACGAAGTGATCGAGGAGGACTTCGCGCTGTGCGAGTTCGTCGATCCGTCGAAAACCGCCATGCAGCGGATTATCCGTCAGGGTATCGACCTGATGATCAAGGAGCTTAACTAACCCGCATCGAAAATGAAAGGAATAAGAAAACTGATGGATAGAATCAAACCGAACTTCGAGAAGGGGGGCCGGTTTGAGAAACTGCACTCGACGTTCGATGCGTTCGAGACATTTCTGTTTGTGCCCGATCATGTGACGCGCAACGGCAGCCATATCCGCGACAGCATCGACCTGAAGCGAGTGATGATCGTCGTCGTCATGGCGCTGATGCCGGCTTTGCTTTTCGGCATGTATAACACGGGCCTGCAGCATTTTCGCGCGACAGGCGTTGCGGACGCCTCGCTGTGGACCTGTTTCGGCTTCGGTTTCTGGAAGGTGCTGCCCATCATCGTCGTGTCGTACGTCGTGGGTCTCGGTATCGAGTTCATTTCGGCCCAGATTCGCGGTCACGAAGTCAATGAAGGCTTTCTGGTCAGCGGCCTGCTGATTCCGCTGGTGATGCCGGTCGACGTGCCGCTGTGGATGGTGGCCGTCGCGACCGCTTTCGCCGTCATCATCGGCAAGGAGGTGTTCGGCGGAACGGGCATGAATGTCTTCAATCCCGCCCTGCTGGCGCGGGCGTTCATCTTCTTCGCCTATACGCCCTACATTTCCGGAGAGAAAATCTGGATCGCCGGCCTGACCAAGGGCGAGGGGATCGTCGACGGCTTTTCGGGGGCCACGCCGCTGACGGACGCCGCTTCGGCCGTACTGACCGGCTCGTCGCAGATACAATGGACGCAAGGCGGCCCGTGGGACTGGTTCTTGGGAACGATTCCGGGATGTATAGGCGAGACTTCGACGCTCGCGATCCTGATCGGAGCCGTCATCCTGCTTTGGACCGGCGTGGCCAGCTGGCGGATCATGCTGAGCGTGTTCGCCGGCGGATACCTGACCGGCCTGCTGTTCAATCTGATCGGCCTGAATGCGTACATGAATATTCCGGCCTACTATCACCTGATTTTGGGCGGCTTCGCTTTCGGCGCCGTGTTCATGGCGACCGATCCGGTGACCGGGAGCCAGACCAACACCGGCAAATGGATTTACGGATTTCTGATCGGCGCGTTGGCCGTGCTGATCCGCGTCGTCAATCCGGGCTATCCGGAGGGTATGATGCTTTCGATCCTGTTCATGAACGCCGTCGCTCCGCTGATCGACTACTATGTCGTACAGGCCAATGTCCGTCGCCGGAACCGTCGTTTGAAACCCGCTAAATAACGTGCAACGCTATGAATAAGAACAGCAATACCTATATAATCGCCTACGCGGCGGTCATGGTCGTGATCGTCGCGGCGGTGCTCTCGTTCGCGGCTTTGTCGCTCAAGGGCGTACAGGCCGAGAACGCGAGGGTCGAGAAAATGGGGGATATTCTCCGCTCGATCGGCGAGGGCGGCGACGCCGATCTGGTAAAAGACAAGGCGGCCTACATCAACGAGCAGTATAAGAAATACATCGTCGACAGCTATGCCGTCAATGTCGAGGGCGACCGGGTCGAGGGAGCGAACGCGTTCGCCTTGCTGACGAACCTGAAGGCCGAATACGACAAGCCTGCCGCCGAGCGCAGCCTGCCCGTTTTCGTCAGCCGGAACGACGAAGGCGTCACGAGCTACGTGATTCCCGTTTGGGGAGCCGGTCTGTGGGGGCCTGTCTGGGGCTATGTCGCGCTGGCCGACAACTGGGATACCGTCAACGGAGTCGTCTTCGATCATAAGAGCGAGACTCCGGGGCTGGGCGCTGAGATTTCGACGGCCGCTTTTCAGGCTCAGTTCAAGGGCAAGCATATTCTCGAGAACGGCCGGGTCGTGGCCATACGGCTCGTTAAGGGCGGAGCGCCCGACGACGATCCGTATGCGGTCGATGCCGTCTCGGGCGGTACGCTGACGAGCGTAGGCGTGGAAAAAATGCTGAAAAATTGCTTGAGCGATTATGATGCTTATATCGAAAAGCAGCTCGGCGAGACGGCCGGGAACGAAGTGTCAACCAAAAATTCGGAAAGCCATGAGTAACCAAGAACGCGAGCCGCTTTTTTCGGCCAAAAACCTGAAGCTGCTGACCTCGCCTTTCGGACAGAATAATCCTATTACGGTGCAGATACTGGGCATTTGCTCGGCGCTCGCCGTAACGGCCAAGCTGAAGCCGGCTTTTGTCATGGCTTTGTCGGTGACGGTCGTAACCGCTTTTTCGAACCTGATCATATCGTTGATCCGCAAGGGTATTCCGTCGCGGATCCGCATCATCGTCCAGCTGGTCGTCGTCGCCTCGCTGGTGATTCTCGTGGACCAGGTGCTCAAGGCTTACGTCTACGACGTGAGCAAGCAGCTTTCGGTCTTCGTCGGGCTGATTATCACCAATTGCATCATCATGGGGCGTATCGAAGCGTTCGCGCTGGGTAACAAGCCGTGGCCTTCGTTTTTGGACGGTCTCGGGAACGGTATGGGATACGGACTGATTCTGATCATTCTCGGATTCGTCCGAGAGTTGCTCGGCTCGGGTACGCTGTGGGGCTATCCTGTGTTCGAGAAGATCGGGCTGTATCAGACCGGATACGTCAACAACGGCCTGATGATCCTGCCGCCGATGGCGCTGATTTGCGTCGGACTGATCATCTGGGTGCAGCGTAGCCGCAACCGTAATCTGATTGAGAAATAGTAAATCCGGCAGAACATGGAAAACATTATCAGCATATTCGTTCGGTCTATCTTCATAGACAACATGGTCTTCGCGTTCTTCTTCGGCATGTGTTCCTACATCGCCGTCAGCAAGAGCGTCAAGACGGCTATGGGACTTGGCATCGCCGTGACTTTCGTCATGGTAATGACCGTTCCGATCAACTATCTGCTCAACGAATACGTCCTTTCTCCGGGCGCGCTCGGCTGGATCGATCCGGCATACGGGTCGGGGGGGGCCAGCGAGATCGACCTGAGCTTTCTGAGTTTCATCGTATTCATCGCCGTGATCGCCTCGTTCGTGCAGCTCGTCGAGATGGTCGTCGAGAAATTCGCTCCGGCGCTGTATAACCAGCTGGGTATTTTCCTGCCGCTGATCGCCGTGAACTGCGCGATCATGGGCGGCTCGCTGTTCATGCAGGAGCGCGATTATGCTTCGCTGGGCGAGGCGACGGCCTTTGCTGCCGGATCGGGCATCGGCTGGTGGCTTGCTATCGTGCTGATCGCTGCCATTCGGGAAAAGATCGCCTACTCGAACGTACCGGCTCCGCTTCGCGGCGCGGGTATCACCTTCATTCTGACCGGTCTGATGGGGATTGCGTTCATGACGTTCATGGGGATTCAGTTGTAACTTAAAATCACAAGGTAGAGATGGGATTATCAATCATCATAGCAATCGCGGCATTTCTCGTAGTAACGCTCCTGCTGGTCGTTCTGCTGCTCTATGCCAAAGCGAAACTGACTCCTTCCGGAGAGGTCCGTATCGACATCAACGACGGAGAAAAACAACTGACCGTCGAGCCCGGCAGCACGTTGCTTACGACGCTCGGCAACAACGGGATTTTCCTCCCGTCGGCCTGCGGCGGCGGCGGTTCGTGCGGCATGTGCCGTTGTCAGGTGCTCGAGGGCGGCGGCGACATTCTGCCCACCGAGGTCAACTTCTTCACGCGTCGGCAGCAGGTCGAGAAATGGCGTTTGGGCTGTCAGGTCAAGGTAAAGGAGGATATGAAGATCAAGGTTCCCGAAGCCGTTCTCGGCGTCAGGAAATGGGAGTGCGAGGTGGTTTCTAACCGCAATGTGGCGACCTTTATCAAGGAATTCGTCGTCAAGCTGCCCGAAGGCGAGCACCTGAAGTTCCGCTCGGGAGGCTACATTCAGATCGACATCCCGAAATACGACGAGATCCGCTTCCGCGACTTCGACGTCGAGCCGGAATACCGCGAGGACTGGGACCATATGAAAATGTGGGATCTGGTTACGAAGAATCCCGAGCCGACGTTCCGGGCCTACTCGATGGCCAATCATCCGGCCGAAGGCAACATCATCATGCTTAATATCCGTATAGCCACGCCGCCTTGGGACCGTACGGCAGGAGCCTTCATGAAAGTCAATCCGGGCATCTGCTCGTCCTATATCTTCTCGCGCAAGCCGGGCGACAAGGTGACTATCTCGGGTCCCTACGGCGAATTTTTCGTTAAGGATACTCCGAACGAAAAGATGTTCGTCGGCGGCGGTGCCGGCATGGCTCCGATGCGCTCGCATATCTTCCATTTGTTCAAAACCGAGAAAATTCGGACTCCGGTAACGTTCTGGTACGGGGCTCGCTCGAAGCGCGAGATTTTCTACGAGGAACAGTTCGAGGAGATCGAGAAGGAATTTCCGAACTTCAAGTTCCATATCGCGCTATCGGAACCCAAGGAGGAAGACAACTGGAAGGGCTACGTCGGTTTCATCCATCAGGTGATTTTCGACAACTACCTG
>OGQK01001801.1_pt1 | contig 10347 bp, 4 predicted proteins | sample 1553221 | NCBI WGS metagenome assembly OGQK01 (sample SAMEA2579996, study PRJEB22360) | human gut metagenome | biome: human gut; feature: human-associated habitat; material: faeces | place: Denmark | collected 2008/2010 | reverse complement strand
TCTTTTCAGGGCTTCCTTTTTTTGTACCTGGGTGGAATCAGGATTTTTCTCGTGTCCGTAAAAGGCCGCAGGGATCGTTTACAGCGATCCCTGCGGTTCCCCGAAAAAGGTTAAGTTTGGGTTAAGTGAAGTTGGGTTTATTTCGTTTCGACCAGGAATACCGATTGCGAAGGCTCCACGCGGAGTCTTACCAGGCTGACCCGGTCTTTTCCTTTTTTGGCATATTCCGGTTGTAAAGCGGTGACTTCGCCGGTATGCGGATTCCAGAGTTCGTAGCGTTTTTTGCCGCGCAGCGCGACGGCGGAATCGAACGCTTTCCCGTTGAGGTTCGCAAAATAATAAATGTCTTTTCCGGCGCGCTCTTTATGGATGTAGCGCATCGGTACGATGCCTTCGGGAAATTCCACGTCGAACGTTTCCGACGGACGGGCCAGCGCGTTGCGCAATGCATCGGCACCGGGCTTGGCGAGGAAAACGACGCGGCCTCCCGCCGGATTCGTATGGGGCTCGCCGCTGCTGCGCAGCTTTTCCGGCAGCAGTTTGTCCATCAGGGCTACGACCTGCGCGTCTGCATTCGGCTCGGTCGACTTGACCGGCAATTGCGTTGTGAAGATCACCTGGCCGCCGGCTTCGAAGAAGGTCAGTATTTTGGCTAGATTCGCGACGCTGATCGTCTTCGACGACGGAACGATCAGCGTGCGGAACGTGTTGTATTGTTTCGTGTTGGCCAGTGTCAGACCGTTCTTGTCGACTCGGCAGGCGTCCTGCAGCACTTCCGGGTGCAGAAACTGGAAATCGCGGCCGAGTTCGTTGGTCAGCCGCTGGCTGATCTGCACGTAATCCATGTCGGGGATCTTCACGCCTCCCGCGTAAGCTCCCAGCGGTCCGTCGAAGTAGTGCTCCCCCTGCATCGTTTCGATCGGATACAGCATCGCGACGTCGGTGACGAAGCGGTCGTCGTTGCGCAGCAGCATGTTCAGCCGCGCCAGGAAAGTGTTGAATTCGTACAGTCCCTGGTTGTACAGCCTGTTTCGGTGGGACAGCTCGGGCTCGAACGTAACGTCCCGGTCGTTGAACCATACCGCGTGCGGGATCAGCATGTTGATCCCCTTTGAGTATTGATCCATCGCTACGTTGTAGAGGGTGTCCCACGGGATGTTACCCATCGCTCCGTAGGTTTCCGACATGACCAGCGAATGATCCCAGTTGTAGGCCGCCGAGCTGACTATTTTGTAGAATTTCTCGGCCGGCCGGTCGCCTCCGATTTTGTCGATTCCCGGAACATCCTGGTATTTGAAGCATTTCATCAGGTCGGCGGAAGTTCCGACCGGGTTTTCGATCTCTTCGTTATCCTGATGTCCGGTCGCAACGATGCCGTGCGCTTTGCTCCACTCGCTGACCGCTTTCGGATAAGCCGCTGCGTAAAGCTCGGCCCGCAGACCGAACAGGGCGTTCCGCGCGGCCTGCGTTTCCGGGCCGATGTCGTACCAGAGCGCCGGATAGTACAGCGCCGGGCTGGAGCCGTATTTTTTTATGTAGGTCTCGTTGAATGTCGGCGTCCAGCAACGGGCCTGCGCGCGGTAGAGCGTCGGTTCGTCGAAAAACGTCGATGTGATCGTCGTCCCGAAAAATTCGGGCATCCGTTTGTAGTAAGCCTCGTGCGTCATCGAAATGTAGGCTTTGGCCGCCTCTTCGCTCAGATAATCCATGTTCGGATCGTCGTCCGCGACGCAGACGAACTGCATGATTTTCCAGTTCCCTTCGGGTACTTTCCAGACGATGGTTTCCTCGGTGATGTTGCCCGACAGGTCGATCCGTTCTTTCGTGTCGGCGTTCATGGCCACGGCGGCCATCAGTTGACCCGTTTTACTGACCGGGCTGACGTAGGTGGCCCCGCCCCGGGTTTCTTCTTCGATTTTGTCGAGCCGCTTCATCGTGAGGTTCGGGAAGCGGTTCCGAAACCGGGGAACTCCGTCCGCGTTGATCGCTCCGCCGCTGCCGCTCGGGAATCCGTATTCGTCGTACAGCGAGAGGGTCAGCCCCAGTTCGGCGGCCTTTTCGACGGCGTATTTATAACGTTCGAAATACTCTTCGGTCAGGTACTTGGGCGTCAGATTGGGGCCGAACGGCAAAATCGCCAATCCTCCGTAGCCGCATTTTTCCAGAAAGCCGGGCATTTGGGCGTCGATACCTTCTTTGGTAATGTCGGTATTGTTCCAGAACCACAGCGGATCGGGACGGAATTTCGTAGGGGGAGTTTTGAATTCGGACGGCTCCTGCGCCACGGCCGTAACGCAAAAAAACAGGCACAATAGGCTCAGACGAAAGGTTCTCATAAGATCGTATTTTTAGGATAATGCAAAATAAACGGATAAAAACGGGTCGAAGGTGCTATTTTTGACATTATAAGTCGATTTTTTGTTTTCGAAAAAGCAAACTTTCAATCGCGCGCGGTGTCAAAACTATCGTTTTTTAACGGGACTGGTAAAATGGTCGTGAAAAATAATGTTTGAAATTGTAAAAATAAACTCGGAAAAAATTTTTTATTTATGACTGAATTATTATCTTTGTTACGTATCTACACGCGTTTTACAGCCAGTTATCTATAAATTAAGGTGTAGAGGACTGGAAAATAGGATGGGTGAAGTGCGTCTTCCGGTGAAGAAGAGGCGATGGAGAAAGCGGGGCGGAGACGGATATTTTCCTTGGCGATTTTGGAAACCCGTGGGATTACGTGTTGGCCGCGAGGGATATGCGGCATTTGGTGAACGGAACGGAATAACCGGAAAACTATTGACTTAACGATTAACGCGACTCTATGAATAAATCTCGACCTTGGCTGTATTGGGCGGTATTGTCGGTTTTGTGTCTGCTGGGCGTGTCCTGCTGTAAACAACAGCAAAAGGACCCGTTTCGGTACAAGGTCGCGATCATCGGCAATCCGTCGAATCCTGATATCCGGTACGACGAGTCCCAGATGCAGGCCCTCAAGGATCTGGGGTATAATACGTTGCAGTTGAACATCGCCTGGGGAGCCCGTCCGGCCGACGAACCGCTGAATCTGGAGGATATCCTTTATGTCGACGGAATCGGCAGCCGGGAAAAAGCCGATCAGCGTTTGCAGGCTATCAAAGAACGGGCTCGGATCGCCAAAAAATGGGGATTCCGGACGTTGTTCCATTTCGGCGCCCCGAGAGTCGATTCGCTGTATAAGATCCTGACGCCGGATCTGATCGACATCGCCACCGAAAAAAACAGCATTCAGAAAAAAGAGATCGTCGACAAATACGTTTCGTTGTTGAAAAGGCTGAAGCAAGAGGTTCCCGAGCTGGACGATATCGAAGTTTATACGTTCGATCAGGACGCATGGGTTGCCAACGAGTTCGGAAACGGCCCGACCGACCGGGATATCCCGTTGCACGAACGTATTCCCGCCTTTCTACAAGCTTTGACCGGAGCCTGGGCCGAAGTGAGTCCGGACGGGATGGTCTGGTGGGAACCGTGGGAAATTTCCGCGGGACAGATCTATGCCTGCATTCCGTCGCTTCCGACTCGGAACTTCGGGATGTTTCTGCATTCCAACATAGCGGAAGTACAACTGAGCCGGCCGGTGGATGTCTGGTTTAAAAATACGGTGCAGCTTTGCGCCGAACGCGGCATTCCGGTAGTCGGTGAAATTTTTATGGCCAGCGCTAACGAGGAGTTGCAGCCGCTGACGCATATCGCCGCGCCGCGTCTGGTCGCCGAAGAGTTGGATGCCGTGGGAAATGTCCCGAATATCCAGGGCGTAAAAGAGTATTTCGGACTTACTCCCGACCGTTACGATCCGAATCAGTTGATGGCCGGGATCAAACTGCATGACCTGGCTGTGCCGAACGAACAGGCGTTGGCGGAGTTGGCCGAGCCGTTCGGAACGGCTGCCGCGGATGTGCTTTCCGCTTGGGAAGCCAGCGCGACGGGACTTGCCGTGTTCCCGTGGGACGCTACATGGCGTTTCCGGTTGTTGACCGAGAATCCGGCCGGGATCGAAGTGTACCATCGCTGGGACATCGCCCATATCGAAGGGGCCGTAGCTCCTTCTCCGAGTTGGAAATCGACGCGCCGGAGTTTGTTTATGACCACCGAGAGCGAATCGCTCGACCCGTGGTTCTTCGAAGATATCGAACTGCGCTGTGAGACGAGTTCCGAAAAATTGCTGGCGGCGGCCGATCTTTACCGGAAAGCGCAACAGCAGGTGAACGACGAACCTTACGCCGCTTATTTGGCGGAAAATATAAAGGATATCGAAGTGCTCGAACAGATGATTACCGCTATCCGGTGCTACTGCCGCGAAGCGAATCTGGCTCACTTGATGCGCAAGCATGTCGTCGAAGGGAATCCTATTCCGCAGGCTTTGATCGATCGTTTCGAGGCGATTATGCAGGTGGATATCGCCAATCAGACGAAAGGGTTCGCCGAAAACCGGTCGGGCAATACGCCGGCCGCGGAAATGCTCGAGCTTTTCCGGAAAGATCCGGCCGGATGGATTACGGCTAACTTACATTACCGATAACGAAAACGAAAACGAATACTAAAAATTACAAATTTAAATGTTCATTAATCAGTTTTAATTATGAAAAAGTTAACTTACATTGCACAGTTGTCGGCGGTTGCGCTGCTGCTGGTACAGATGAGTAGCTGTGATAGTATGCCCGATCCGAGTCCGATCTCGGATAAGTATGCCCGCCCGGAAGAGGTGGTCGAAACGGGGATACCTGTCGTTACCGATGGCGGGGCGGTAATCTACTCTCCTACGAACGACAATTTCCGTTATGCGGCTTCGATGATCGCAAATTCGGACGGTACGATGAGCGCATGGTATTCCACTCCGGGGGGACTGAACGGAAGCATGCCGGCGCGTACGAAACTGAATGGCAGCGGCGACGGCGGCGGCGCTAAAGGTTGGCATGGCGAAGGGGGCAACGGAGCGATTTACTATATGTTCGATCAATCGTTTTACGGTTGGGCGGTACACTGTCCGAACTGGGATAATCCGAATTCGTCGATGCGTTTCTCTCTTTACAACTGGGATACGAATTACCAGACGACCCTGACCGGTACGCCGATCGCAACCTACGAATTCGTGCATTACGACCAGGCCGGCGATGCCGGCTGGTTGGAACTCAACGTCGATAACGGAGGTTATACCGAAGCGACCGGAAGTCTTAAATTCCCGATGGGGGCTTATCTGCTGTATATGGAGAGAACCGAAGGTACTCCGGGCGCCTGGGGCGGAGCCACAGCTAATGGCATGATATGCTGGGTGGACGGAAGCGAAACATCCGGTATAACAGGGCACGAGAACTCCGTTCAGTATACGGCTCCCGGCGACGTCGGATACTCGTCTCAGATTCGTTATTACAGCGCACCTACCGCTTCGATCAATGCCGTATGGTCTGAGGACGAAGTGATTGCGGTAGCTCCGACCAAGGATAAGGCGGATAAATACTATGCCAAGGATCCGTCGGTCGTGAAAGTCGGGGATTACTATTACATGGCCTATACCGGGTCGGCTACGCTGGACGAAAGCCTGGACAACAATGTGTTTGTTGCCCGGAGTGCGACGATCAACGGAAAAGACTGGGAAAAATGGAACGGTTCGTCGTGGGGAGGAGATCCGGTTCCTGCGGTCGATGCCGAGCTTTCGGCAACCGAAACGTTCTTCGGAGCCGGAGAACCGAGCCTGGTCGTGAAGGGAGATCAGATCTATCTGTACTACACGTACAGCGACAATGAACAGAAAATTTACAACGTTCGGCTGAAGACGGCTGCCGCCAGCGATCCGAACTGGCCGGCATCCATGACCGATCAGGGCGAAGTGATCGACCGCACGGCCTTCAAAGGGCTGAACATCGATGGTTGCAGCGTAAGATATATCGAAGATCAGGATTGTTTCCAAGCCGTACACGGCGTGAATATCGCGGATGTGAACAGTTATTCGGTCGTATGGGTTTCGAAAGACGGCGTTTCGGGATGGGAACAGAAAGGCGTGCTTTCGAACAATATCCGCGTACGCGCCAAATATGCCCGTTTCATCTGCAACGAGCAGAGCCATATTACGTCGACGACTCCCCGCCTGATGATTTATCAGAACGGCGGACAGTATTCCAAGACGGCATGGCCGACAAGGATGGTGCCTTATTCTTTCGTGGAATAAAACCTGACGGTATTATAGCGGGGGGCAATTAATGGAGTGCACCGGTTGCTCCCCGCTTTTCAAAGGAAATTTGAATTTTTAACAAATAACTGTTTTATTATAATACCTAAAAACTATGAGAAAATTGTTCTATTTGATAGCTTGTCTATCACTTACCGGTCTCTTGGGTGCCTGCAACGATGACAAGGAGAATGGTGACGACGGCGAGCTTTCTTTCAAGTTTCCTCTGACTGAGTACGAATCAGCGAAAATCGGAGGGAAGAAAGTAATCGGTTTTTCGACCGTGGGAGATTGGACTGCTGAAGTGAAATACAAAGTGGCTCCTGCAACCGTGGACGACGAATGGCTGGAGATTTCTCCGAAAAGCGGGAATGCGGGCCATTGGTTCCTGACGCTCAACCTTGACGAGAATCCGGATTACGACGACCGCGAAGCCGAGGTAGTTATCACTTCGGGAGGAGAAACCAAAACGTTGAAAGTTACCCAGCTTTCTACGTCGGCGATGTTCTTGCCGCAAACCACTTATAATGTGGGCGAAAGCGGCGGACCGGTGGCTCTTACCGTACAGACGAACCGCCCGTTCAGCGTTGAGGCGGACGACGCTTGCAAGGATTGGATCATTGTGCCGGATTCCAAAGCGGTGATGAAAGATTCGGTCTTTACCGTAACGGTTCTGTCCAATCCTGCGTTGGATGCCCGTACGGGGTATGTGTATGTGACGGAAATCGTTGCCGATGAGAAGGAAGAGACCTTAACTCGCCGGATCGAAATCGTGCAGAGAGGCGATTTCGGTTATTTCATTATGCGTGGATCGAGTTCGGATCTGACGGCTCCGAGTGTCGTGCAGACGGGCGAAAATGCATTCAATGCATTCTACCTGTTTAAGACGGAAAATGTTGCCGGGGGGTGGTCGCCGTTTACCGCTCCGGATCCGGGCGCGGTTCATAGCCCGCAGGATCTTTCCGAAACAGGTAGCGGAGTGGGCGTTCGCGTTCCGATGATGTCGGCATTCTCGAAAGTTTCCGTTGTGTGCTGCACGTGGGGCACTGGCAATACCGGATTGATGACGGCGAGCGGATATGTATGGAATACCGATTATGCGACTACGGTTAAACAGACTCCGTTGTGGACGAAGGAGATGGAGTATACAGATAACTCGACGACGCAAATCACACCCGACGGGGTGCTGTATCCGGCCGGCGAGTATCTGATAGTGATGTCATCTTCGCGAGCCAAATCCGGAATATGGTATTTGTCTTCTACGATCAGAGACGGCGTTCAGGGCTTCCGGAATGGCAGTCCTGCTACTCTAGCTCCGCGTATGACTTTCGACCGTGTCGTAGATAGCGAAACAGGTGCGGCTTACCGCCGGACCGGTAACGGAGGCGAGACTTGGGGCGACCAGTCTGCTATGGCTACTTTGAATCAGACTTGGGTTAAGAATTGTTCGCCGAAAGATTTGCGGGTAGCTAAATGCGGCAATACCTACTATGCGCTTATGGGCGATGCCGGTGATGTTAAAATCGCCCGTACGACTGATGTAAATGGCGAGTGGAATACATGGGACGGCTCTGCCTGGACAACTGCTGCTTATGCTTCCGTCTTTGACGGCGCGACTCCTGTTTCGGTGGTTGAAAAAGACGGTACGATGTATTTGTATGCCGTTCAGGGGAATAAGCTGGTCGTTCGTACGGCTGCTTCCGGAGACAACTGGCCCGCAGCGTTGAGCGCAAGCGCGGATGCCTGGACATTCGACAGCAATACGGATGTAGACGTGAAGTTCGTCAACGGGAAATTTACGGCAACCTATGTCAAGAGCAATCAAACCTGTGTATTGCTGTCGGACGACGGTACGACCTTTACCGATGGCGGAGTAGCTTATGCAAGAATGTTCGACGGTAGCAAATCCGCACGCTACGCATCGGGTGTTACCGGCGAGACGCAGTACATGTCTTATGCATGTACTCAGGGATGGTACTTTAAGATTATCAGCAATGATTAATCGAAAAGTCATTTAGGTTAGTAGTTTTTTGGCGAAGCCGGATCATTTGATCCGGCTTCGCTTTTTTATTACGGTCGTATTTTACGGTCGGTTCCGGATTTTTCGAAAGGAGCGTCAGGGATGGATCGGGATCGTTTCATCCTAATCGAGGTAAAACTCTGAAAATATTTGTTATTTTTGTAATATAAATTTAATAAAATGAAAAAAAATTTAATTGCTTTTTTGATCGTGTTCGTTTCCGTCGTCTGTTGGCAATGCGGCGACAAAGGAGAAGACGATCCTGCGCCGGATCCGAAAATCGAAATTACCGGTTCCCCGGAGGTGAATTTACCGGCGGCCGGAGGGAACGGGGTTATCTCTTTTACCACCAATGTGGCATGGAGCGCGAAAGTAAACGACACGAAAGCTTCCTCCTGGTGCAGTATATCGCCCGAGTCGGGGAAAGCAGGCGATGTGAAAATAACCGTTACGGCAAAAAAAGATTATGAATTGTACGACGACTTTTCAGCGGAAGTCGTCATTACGGCGGGAACCGCGAGCGAGACCGTTACGGTGACGCGCGGACAGAAAGATGCGCTGATTCTGACGCAGGATTTTTATACGGTTCCGTCTGCCGGCGAAACGATCGACGTGGAACTTCAACAGAACGTCGATTACGAAGTGCAGATCCCCGATACCGTTCAATGGATCACCCAGGTCGGATCGAAAGGCCTGTCGACCGACGTGCTGCATCTGAAAGTCGATCCTTTCGACAAGACCGACGCCATTCGGTACGCTTTCGTCCTCGTCAAAGACAAAAATAGCGATCTGAGCGCGAAAATTACCGTAAAGCAAGGAGCGAAATATGTTCCCACCATTTCCGACGGATGGGATATTTATAAGGCCGGCACTTACCGTTACGGGCCGTCGATCATGATTCATGACGACGGTTCGATCGATGCGTGGTTTGCCGCATCCGGCGGTCAGTACGGCGATTGGAATTACCTGTTCAATCAGAGCGGAACGCATGAGGCGCAAGGTATTACCGGCAATAATACGGTCGGACAGAAGTTTACCGCAAAAACTCCGTTCTGGAGTATCAGCGTAACCAGCCCGAATTGGAACGGGCAGCCCTGCGGTTTTACTTTTAATTTGTACAAGTGGGACGATGCGAGCATGAGTTACAGCCAGGTCGTTCAACAGACGCCGGTAGCGACTGCGACGTTCAAAGATTATAAAGACGGGGAAAAGATCGGGGTGACCAACGACGATAAGTTTCCGGCCGGGACTTATTTGTGGGAGCTGTCCAAAGGGCTGACCGAGCAATCGGGCGTTTGGCTGGCTACCGGAAGCGTTTCGGGCGTTACCAGTTACAAAAACGGGCAGGTCGTGAGCGGCCGGAACTGGCAGGCGCAGTACAGCGTGGACAAAACGAGCGGTTATAATTTCTGGGATCAGGCTTCTTACCAGCATTCGGACGACGGAGGCAAGACATGGACGAAGGAAGAGATGGTACTGTTGCCGACCGAATTTTCGTCCGATCATTTTTCCGTATGCGATCCGGGAGTTGCACGGTGGGGCGGTTATTACTATATCGGATATACCTCCACCGAAAATGAAGCGATGGTCGAAAACCATGTTTACGTAGCCCGCTCCAAATTCCCGAACGGGCCGTGGGAGAAATGGAACGGTTCCGGCTGGACAACCGGAACGGACGTACAACCGGTGATCCGTTACGACGGCAATCCCGTGAATTTCGGAGCCGGAGAACCGTCGATAGTCGTTCTCGACAATACGGTTTACTTCTATTATTCGTGGGACGACCAGAGCGTTACCACGCGTGTGGCGACTGCGTCGGCCGACGATCCGAACTGGCCCGGCCACCTCGTGTTCCATGGAACGGCGATGGATAAAGGCGCTATCGGCGGGGCGGATCACAGCGATGTAAAATACCGGGAGGATATCGGGAAATTCCAGGCCGTGCATACGGCGGCCCGAATGTCTGCCAATAGTTACATCGTGCTGTGGCAGTCCGACGACGGGATCAAGTTTGAGAAGATCGCCGAAATCAGGGAAGGATTGCAGCCGGGCGCGCATAACTGCGGTTGGAGCGGAGACGAGCAGGGGCACATAAAACTCGGTGTTCAGCAATATATCAGTTATGCCTATA
>OGQK01001800.1_pt1 | contig 10350 bp, 9 predicted proteins | sample 1553221 | NCBI WGS metagenome assembly OGQK01 (sample SAMEA2579996, study PRJEB22360) | human gut metagenome | biome: human gut; feature: human-associated habitat; material: faeces | place: Denmark | collected 2008/2010 | reverse complement strand
GCCGGGGCCGCCCACTTCCTCAGCCAGCCGTTTCAACTGCGCTACGTAGTCCTCCGGACCGTCCCCGATGAGAAGGAGTTCCGCATCCCGGAGCTTGAGGCTGCCCCAGGCCCGGATGAGGCTTTCCAGATTTTTAATGGGGTGGAAACGGCCCAGGAACCCGGCGCGGAAGCGCTCTCCCTCTCTCCGCCGGATCTGGTCAATCCATGAAGGCACGGCCACCGGATTGGGGATGACCGCCACGGGATTGGAAAAACCCAGTTCGCGCAGGTGCCGCGCTTCCTCCCGGCAGGTGGCGTGAAGGCAGTCCGCCTGCGCCAGGTCCCGGCGGTGGCCCAGCGCCAGCATGAGTTTTTTCCTCCACGGCTTGATAGCCAGGGCCTGCGGGTAAAGCATGCCGTGGGGGGAGACCACGCAGGGCTTGCATGTCTTCCGTGCCTCCGCGCAGGTGGCGTGGTTGACGTCCAGCCACAGGCCGTTGGTGTGGTAAAGATCGCAGTCCCGCCAGGCTCCGAGCCGGCGGCGCAGATTCATGGAAATGCCCAGAGGGGTGCGGAGGTCGTTCGGAACGGCGTGGATGAAAGCGTTTTCCTCCTCCGGGGAACTCCCGGCCCTGTCCTCCACGGTGAGGATGTCCGTGGCGCAGCCGGAATCGTTCAGGGCCTGCACCAGTTCGCGGGTGCAGGCCGTGGTTCCCCCGGACTGGGAGGCCATGGAGGCGATGGTATGCAGGATCTTCATGATGCCGTTTCCTTGAGTGGAGCCCAGGGAGCCGCGGGGCGGTTTTCTTCCTTTCCCTCCGTATAATGGACGATATGGACCAGATAGCGGGCCGCCGCGGCTCCGCTGACGTTTTGTTCCGCCCACGCGGCGATGGCGTTCCGTTCCGCGGGGGTGAGCCGGCCCTTGTCCAGCCATTCCCGCAGGGCACGGGGCAGGCTGTCCGGGCTGTCCGGGTCAAAGGAGCCGCCGCGCTGCGAGCCGTCAAGCAGGCTGGCGGCTCCGCACGCCGTGGAGCACAGCACCCTCATGCCGGACTGGAGCGCCTCATTCACCACGGCTCCCCACCCGTCAAACAGGCTGGGGAGGACGAGCAGGTCGCACTGCCGCATCAGGCGGCGCGTTTCTTCGTTCCCCAGCGTGCCGGGCAGGGAAATCTGCCCGCAGTCCTCCGTTTCCAGGGCGGCCTGTTCCCGCAGCGGGCCGTCCCCCACCACGAGGCAGCGGCGGAAGGCTCCGCGGCATTGCCGGGCCGCGCGGATGAAGGGCAGGAGGTTCTTGCGGGGGATGAGCTGGCCCACGAACAGGAGGTCAGGCTTTTCCCCGGGAGCGGGGGGAGCCATGGCGGGAGTTTCCGCGCCAGCCGCGGATGCGGCTGATTCCGTGAAATAGCCCCATTCAAAGACGGTGTCCGCCGGGAATCCGGCGCGGCGGTAGCATTCCACGCCCAGCCGCCCTGTCGCCAGCAGGGCCGTGATTTTTTTTCCGTACCGCAGGCGGAGAAGGCGGTACTTGACGGTTCTGAGGATACCGCGCCAGCCCTGGCGGCGGTAGGGTTCCGCGTACACCATGGTTTTCAGGCCATGGCGGACGGCCAGCTTGAACGCCGCGTATACCATCGGGTAGGTGTTGATGCCGGAGAAGACGTGGACGGCCGAGGGATGGGCGCGCACGGTTTCCTCCACCGTCCGGGCGTCCGGGGAGATAAGGACGCGGGCGTTCCCCATGTCCGGCACCGTCCAGCCGCTGGATTCCCTCTCCCCTTCAAAGTCCGTCTGAGCCGCCAGCAGGACGCCGTGCTCCCGGGCCAGCGCCTTGATGAGGGCTGACTGGTGGATGCTGATCATGTTTTGCCAGAAGACGAATTCCATGGTGTTATTTTCCTCCATAGGGCAGGTTGCGGTACGCATGGGCCCCCCCGATGACGGCCCAGAAGACGGCGGATAGTCCGGAGCCGGCGGCAAAAACGTACCCTTCCGCAATCATGTGGACGGTGAAGAGGGCCAGGGCCGCCTGCGCCGGGGAAACGGGCGGCGAGCCCGGCGCGCGGAACGGGCGTTTGAGCAGGTTGCCGAACAGGATGAAGAGGAAGGGAATTCCCCCCAGCAGGCCCGTCATGGCGAACACGGCCCCGTAGGACGTGCCCGGTTCAATGATGCCGGTCACCAGGGATTGCTTGAATGAAATGATTTTCTGGGAGGCGAATCCCACGCCGTACAGGGGGGAGGACAGAAACTCGGTCGCGCGGTCTTCCCACAACTGGGTGCGTGAGGACATGGCGCTCCCCATGCTCAGGTTGGCCTGCTGCTTGGCAAGCGTGTTGGCGCCGAAGTGCTGGACAAAGGGAACCAGCAGGATGCCCAGGAAGAACAGGGCGAGCAGCACCCGGAAGAGCTTTTTGGGGGAATGCCTGAAGTACATGAACAAGACGTACCCCACCCCCATCAGGGTGGCTACCAGGGCGGAGCGGGAGGCGGAAAGCAGGATGGAGCCCAGGCAGGCGACCATCAGGCCCAGGCGGATATAAAGTTCCTTTTTGCCGGGATTCCGGTTTTCCATGTGAATAACGGTCAGGTAAACCAGCCCCAGCCCGGCGAGCAGGCCCAGCGTGATGGATTGCCAGACCAGCCCCCCGAAGAGGCCCGCCACATTGATCATCTCACTGGTGTTGTAGCGCATGTAGTTGATGCCCAGGAAGTAGCCGATGAAGGAGCCGGACCCGATGAAGACGCAGAAGCGCATGAGCCAGAGGAACAGGTTCAGGCGGAACGCGTTCAACAGGCGGGAGGAAGTCAGGGGGGTAAGCGCCAGCAGGAGGAGAAGGAAGTAGGCCAGGCGGTACCAGGGCTTGAAAATGGCGGGCGGATGGTTGAACGCCAGGCTGAGGACGCATGCCGCCGCCATGATGACCAGGGGCATGCTGGTTTTCTTCATTTTCGTCACGCACACCGCGGCGGCCACCGCCAGCATCACCGGATACAGGGGGGAAAGAAAGGAGATGGCGCCCGTCATGGTGGAGGCGATCGCCGCCATCACTAGGAATGACCAGGTTCCGTGTTTCTTGATGTATTGCAGAAGGGGTGCCATGCTGTTCAGGGGAAAATCATGCGGACGGGGAAGGCGTTCCTATCCGGTAGCCCAGGCGTTCCAGCTGCGGGAGCAGGGAGGCCATCCGCGCTTCCCAGGGAGCGTGTTCGCAGGCCGCCCGGTAGTTTTTATCCACCAGGTCCTGATAGGAGGAAATGTTCGTTAAAAGGTTCGTGATTTGTTCATGGGCGTTCCGTTCGCTTATTTCAACGACGGGATTGTACCCCAGCAGGTTGACCAGTTCCTGCGGGGCCCTGCCTGCCGGGAGCGTGCGGGACAGCATGCATTCCCAGTAGCGCTGGGTCAGGGTTTCCACCTCTCCGGCCATGGCCGGGTGCGTATCGCAGCGGGGGTAGGAGACGGTGATTTTTACGGAGGCCAGCCCTTCGCAGAGGGAGCGGAAGTCCGGGAACAGGAGGGGACCCTCCGCGGCGGGGAACAGATGGACCCATTCGGGATGTTCCCGGCAGGCCCGGACGGCGGCGCGGTGGAAAAAGGGCATCTGCCTGCCGAGCTCCAGAATATCGGCGGTCCTTGCCCGGAGGGCCTTCCCGGGCAGGTAGCCCGCCGGGTCAATGCCTTCCGGAACGTGGACGGTCCGGATCCGGGGCAGTTCCTTCCGCACATGTTCGCAGACCTGGGAGGAGGTGCATAGGAAGGTGCGGACGTGGTGGCGCTTCAGGGAGGAGATGAGGCGCGGCCAGTACCGCGGCCAGACGTCCCACAGCATGGGGATGATTTCATGCGTGTAGGCGTACGGCCATGCGAAGGAGTCCGGATAGCCCGCGCCGGGGACCAGCAGGGCGTTCCGGCGGGAGGAAAGGGGAGGCAGGTTGGCGGACAGCTTCAGCCGGGCCACCGCCAGCAGCGCGGGCCAGGGAAGGGCGCGCCTGCGCTTGAGGCCGCCCCCGCGGGCCTGCCACGCCCGGGCGAACCAGTCCATGAAGAACTGGTGGTTCCCCTTTTTGCGGACAGGTTCCAGCAGAAGAAGCTTTTTCATGGGTTCACCTCCTTGAGCATGCCGTTCCATTCGCGGATGATCCGTTCCAGCGTGAAGAATTGTTCCTGCGCGCGCGCCTTTCGCGCGTACGGGGCCAGGTCCTCCCCGGCCATGGCGTGCATGGCGCCGCACAGGGCGCGGCTGTCCCCGGCGGGGAACAGGCGGCCCGCTCCGCTGTCCCGGATGAGTTCCCGGCAGATGGGGATGTCCGCGGCGATGACGGGGAGGCCGCAGCTCATGGCCTCAATCTGCACGAGGCCGAAGCCCTCGCACCTGGAGGGGAAGATCAGAACGGCGTGTTTGGGGTATTCCCGCTCCATGGCCGCGTGGCTGCCGTGCAGGTGAACGCGGGATTGCAGGCCGTGTTCCCGGATGAATTCCTCCATCCACGGGCGCAGGGGGCCGTCTCCGTACACGTGCAGGTTCCATTCCCCGTTATTCCTGCTGAATTCCCCGAACGCCTCCAGGGCCAGGTCCGCCCCCTTGTGGGAGGACAGGGAGCCCGCGAAGACGAACGTTTTTGACGTCAGCGAGGAATGCCGTTCCGCCGTGAAGCTGGCCGGGTTGTAGATGCGCCGCGTTGCCAGGTGCTGGTGAGTTTCAAAGTTCCGCCTGTCGTGGTCCGACAGGACGACGATTTGATCGAAGCGGTGGTAGAACCGCTTGAGCGCGTGGTGGAAGTAACGGGAGAAATGGGGCCCCTTGAAGCCGAAGTAGTCTTCATAGGCCGCATGGGACCAGGAGATGATTCTGGTGCGGGGGGAAAGCCGCGGCCGGAGCAGGGCGAGCAGCAGGGAGTCCTCAAAGCCGGACCCGAAGACGACGGCGTCATATTGGTGGCGGTTGATGTGGCTGGTGAGGCGCTTTTTAAAGGAATGCGTGTACCGCAGGAAAGCGTACGCGCGCGCGCCTGCGGAGGAGGAGAACAGCGAAGTCCTGGTGACGAGCCTGTCCGTCACGGAACGCCTTATTTTCTCATAAACGTTCATTTCATGGTGGAAAAAGCGGATGTTCTCCAGGTCCAGCCCGTACGCGTTTTCCAGCGGTGGCCGCCGCAGGCAGTACACGCTGATTTCATGCTCCCGGCACAGCGCATTCATGATGCGCGTCAGGACGCGGGAGACTCCCCCCACGCCGAAACGTTCCCAGGCGATGAAACAGATATTCATGAGTAAACGGAAAGGGTTCGGTTCATCTGGGCTTTCCCGCCAGGGTGGAGAGCAGGTTTTCCCACAGTCCGGTGACGCGGGATTTGCCGAATTTCCCGCTGCTCCGGAAGCAGGCCTCGGACATGGCTTCCCTCTTCCCTCCGTCCCTCATCAGGTCCAGGAGCCGGGCGGCGTACTGCTCCAGGTCAAAGGGAGGGACCAGGATTCCGGTCCGGTCCGGTTCAATGATGTCCCGCACGGCGGTAAAGGATTCAAAGGCCATCGGGATGCAGCCGTGCTGCATGCCTTCAATCAGGACCATGCCGAAGCCCTCAAAGGTGGACGTCATGCACAGGATTCCGGCTTTGCGGTAGTATTCTTCCGGATGATCCGTGGCTCCTTCAAAGGAATAGTTGGAGCAGCCTAATTCCTCGGCCAGCGCGGCCAGGTATTCCCGGTCCGGGCCGTCCCCCACGATGCGCAGGAACCAGCCGGGTTCCCGGCGGCAGGCCATGCTCCATATCTTCAGCAGGCGGTCCACCCCCTTCACCGGATTGTCCAGCCTGCCCACGAACAGGACTTCCCTGGCCTTTCCGGAAGGGAGGCACCCGTTCTCAAAGGAATTCATGTTGGGGATGGCGGTGATCTTCTCCTTCCGGACTCCCGGCAGAAAATCGTAAAAGTCCTGTTTGAAGGACTCAGACAGGACGACGAAGGCGTCCGCCTGCGCGATGCGGAGGTAGAAATTCCTGCGCCACGTGACGTTGTAATACATCCTTTTCAGGAAAGGCGCGCGGAGGCGGCCGCGGATGTCCGAGTGGTGCATGTCCACGATGGCAGGAGCTTTTCCGGAAAAGGCTTCCAGAAGGCGCTTCCTGCCTGCCGGGCCGGGAAACAGGGCGCCCGCGCCCAGCAGTTCCCCGTCATGAATGATGATCTCCGGCTGCCGCTCCTCCATGACCTGCCTGAAAGCCGCCTGCCGCTCCTCCCTTATCCGGGAGGAAGGCGTGGGCAGGATTTCCTGAATCCCGGAAAAGGGCCCGTAGGGGGTGTTCCGGTACCAGCTCACGATGGTGCATTCGTGCCCATGGGCCTGCAATTCATGAATCAGATTGCACATGGTGCGCTCCACCCCGCCGCAGGATGGATTGAGCGTGCCCATGAAACAAAAGAGAATCTTCATTGAAAGGTGGCCGGTTAGTGCTGAAACAGGGAATTCCATTCCCGGACGACGTTCGCCGGGGAGAAGAGGGCGGCATGCTGGGGGCCTGCCTGCGCCATGGCGGCGCGGAGGGGGGCGTCATGCATCAGGCGGAGGAGCCGGCGCGCGTATTCCTCCTCGTCAAAGGGGGGAACCAGGATGCCGGTTTCACCGGGGATGACGAGGTCGCGCACGGCGGCGTAGCTGTTGAAGGCCACGGGAACGCAGCCGTGCTGCATGGCTTCCGGCAGAACCAGGCCGAAGCCCTCAAACGTGGAGGTCATGCAGAAGATGGAGGCCCGCCGGTAATAGGGGGCCGGGTTTTGGAAGCCTTCAAAGGAGACGTTGGTCAGTTGCAGGCGCTGCGCCAGTTCTTTCAGGGCGGCGGCGTCCGGGCCGTCTCCCACAATATCCAGGCGCCAGTCCGGCAGATTTTTTCCGGCGCGCGCCCAGATACTCAGCAGCCTGTCCACGCCGTTGACGGAGTTGTCCAGCCTGCCGACGAAGAGGACGCGTTTTTCCTTTTCCTGAGGCAGGGGCGGCGCTCCAATCGGCGGGACGGGGTTGGGAATGGCCGCCAGTTTTTCCGCAGGCGTGCCGGGGGCCAGCAGACGGAATTCCTCCATGCCGCCGCGGGAAAGGGTGACGATGCGGTCATAGTTGGCGGCCAGTTCCCGGAACAGGCTTTTTTGCAGCCGCCGCGCCCGGAGCCGCTTGACGGGGAGCGCCAGCGCGTTGAACAGGAAGTTCCTGCATTTTCCGGAGAAGGAGGAGGCGCCCCGGCGCTTGTGGACAAGATGGTAATAACGCAGGGCGGAGTATTGGGAGCTGTGCTGCACGGCGACCAGCTTGACGGGAGCCTCCTCCATTTGAGTGCGTGTCCGGAAAATTCCCCAGCGGCCCGCGACGCCCCCCTCCGTCTGGTCAATAAGCACGTCCGTCTTCTCCTCCCGCAGCAGTTTCAGCAGGTAGTCCCTTTCTCCGCTGAGGGAAAGGCCGGAAGGCAGGAAGGTGAGGGGAACGGGAGCAAAATACGTTTCCCCCAGCCTGTTTTTCTCACGGCAGAGCAGCAGAACCCTGTGTCCGGCGTCCCGCAGCATTTCAGCCAGGCCATGGGTGGCGCGCTCCATGCCGCCCTGCTTGCCCAAAGGCTCGTAAGGGAGATAGATGACGATGTTGCTCATGGTTGTTCTTGCAGGCATTCCATCCAGAGGGGAATCACTTGTTCCGGTTGGTAATTGGTTAATACCCTGGTGCTGGGCGGCACGTAGGGGCCGCTCATCAGTTCATCCAGCTCCCGGGCGAAGAGGCGCAGGCTGAAGGGAGGGACAAGCCTTCCCGTCTCCCGGTCCGGCAGCATGTCTTCAGCAGCGTGGAAGCTGTTGAAGACGATGGGGGTGCAGCCGTAGGAAAGAGCTTCGTTAATCACCATGGGCATGCCTTCATGCGTGGAGGTGAGGCAGAGTATCCGGGCCTTCCGGTAGTAGGGCGCGGGATCCTGCACGCCTTCAAAGTGGACGTTTTCCAGTTTCAGCCGTGCCGCCAGCCGTTCCAGGTTGCCGCGTTCCGGGCCGTCCCCGACCAGGTAGAGGCGCCAGTCCGGATGCAAGGGCTGCACTTTTTTCCAGACCTTCAGCAGGCGGTCCGCCTTCTTGGGGGAATCCACCAGCCGCCCCACGTACAGGACGGCGTTTTCCTTCCCGGAATGGTCGGGCTGCACGGCGTCATAAGTCAGCAGGTTGGGGATGGCGTACAGGCGCGCCCTTTCCGGCGCGCCCGCCAGTTGAAGGGCGTCCTCCGTGTAGCGGGGGGAAAGGAACACCACCTTGTCCGAGCCGCGGAACATGTCCCTGTACTTCCTTCTCTTGTTGCTGACGGCCACATGCTTTTTGTACGGCAGAAGCGCCCGTCGCAGCAGCGTTTTCACAGTGTCGCCCCAGGTGCTGAAATCCTTCCGGAGCAGGGCGGAAAAGTAGTCCAGCCCGGTATGGACGTCAAAGGATATCCAGGAGACGATGGTTGCCCGGACGGAAAGGCGCTCATGGCTGAAAAAGAAGGAGTCGTCCTGGTTGGCGCCGCAGTTGATGATGCAGTCCGCCTGCTGCCCGGCGCACAGCGCTTCCACGTACTCCCTGTTTTCCGCGCAGGAGAGCGTGTCTGCGCGGGGAAGGAGGAAATAGGCCGGTTCCGCAGGGAGCGGGTCCGCGCCCGCGCCCCGGAGAGACAGGAAGGAAACCCGGTGGCCGTGCCGTGACAGGGCCTGCGCCAGAAGATACGCCGCCCGCTCCGTTCCGCCCGCATGGGGCAGGATGGGATGGTCAAAATAGAAGAGCAGGTTCATGGCGGCGGAACGGGAAGTGAAAGGGGATATTACCGGGTTTGGAAAAAGTAGCGGAGGGGGTTGCCCGTGGTGCCCGCCTTGGACAACAGCCGGGTGACGCCGTAGTGCCACGGGCAGGGGAGGCTGTTTTTCCTGAAGGCCTGCCTGTTCTGGCGCGTATTGCGCAGGATGGCCCGCAGGCCCGCCGTGCTGGAGCCGCCGGTGCGCATGAAGACGATGTTGCGGTCGATATAGGCCGTGGAGATGCGGTTCTTTTCAATGAAGCGGAGCATCAGCTCAAAATCCGCCGCGCTGCCGATGGAGGGGTCAAAGCCGCCGTAGCGGGTGAAGCAGTCCTTTTTGCAGTAAAACGTGGGGTGCGCCGGGCACCATCCGCGCTGGAAGGAGCCGGGCTTGTAGTCCGTTCCGCGCCATGTCCGGACGACTTTCCGGGCCGCGTTGATGTAATGCAGGTTGCCGTGGACGGCGTCCGTCCCATGCCGCGCGAAGGCTCCGGCGATGGTTTCCAGAACGCCGTTGTCCTGATAGTAGTCATCCGCGTTCAGGAAGCCGAGGACGTCTCCGGAACTCATGCGGACTCCCTTGTTCATGGCGTCGTAAATGCCGTTGTCCGGTTCGGAAATCCATTTCAGCCTCCCGTGGAAGCGCTCTTCAGCGTCCTGAAGCATTTCCCGGGTGCCGTCCGTGCTGCCGCCGTCCACGACCAGATATTCATACCCGGTCCAGGACTGCGCCAGCACGCTTTCCAGGGTGTCCCGGAGAGTGGCGGCGCTGTTGCGGCAAACGGTGACGACGGTGATTTTCATGGCGGCGGATGCGGGGAAAAAGCGGGCGTGCCGCCTTTCCCGGCGGAAGAAGGGGTTACAGGCGGAATTTTTTCAGCATGTTGGCATTGTGGGCGTCCGTTCCCCACCACCGGTACAGGTTTTCCTTCTGGAATTTCCGGGCGGCTGCCTGGCAGGACTTCCCGTAAAGGCCGAACAGGGAGCCTATGTTGCCCTGGAAGCTGATTCCCTGTGAGGCGAGGGCAGCCAGTTCCTCCGGGGGCATGATCTTCCCGTAGCGTTCCGGATGGGCCAGGACGGGAATGAAGCCTTTCTCCTGGACCAGTTGGAGCCTGTCCCTCCAGGCGCTGGGAAGGCGGAACTGGGGCAGCTCCACGAGCAGGTGCCTGCCGTCGTGGCTGAGCAGCTCTTCTTCCTCAAGCGCCTCTTCAAAATGGCGGTCCAGCATGTATTCCGCCGCCAGCCGCAGGTTGAAATCCCGGTCCGGCAGGGCGTCCAGAAGCTGTTGGAAGCGGGCTTTCAGGCGGGCGGGCGTGTTGGAGGGATAGCGGCTGCTGATGTGGGGGGTGCAATAGGCTCCCTTGAACCCTTTCTCTTTCAGCCGGGAAATGATTTCCAGACTGTCCTGGAGGGTGCGCGCTCCGTCGTCCACGCCCCACAGCAAATGACAGTGCATGTCTATTCCGTCCGGACAGAGCGCAGCGGTTTTAAGCCTGGGTTGAAAGAGGGAGGAAAACAAGGCCGGGAATCAGGAGGGGTTGTTCTTGGAGGTGTTGCCGTAGTGGTAG
>OGQK01001797.1_pt1 | contig 10357 bp, 7 predicted proteins | sample 1553221 | NCBI WGS metagenome assembly OGQK01 (sample SAMEA2579996, study PRJEB22360) | human gut metagenome | biome: human gut; feature: human-associated habitat; material: faeces | place: Denmark | collected 2008/2010 | reverse complement strand
ACATTATATTATTGAACACAACAGTTCTTTAAATGTTTTGTATGTAACAAGTGAAGACTTTACAAACGAAGTCATCAATTCAATTCAACATAAAAAACAAGAAGAATTGCGCAGCAAATACCGCAATATCGATGTTTTATTGGTCGATGATATTCAGTTTGTTATTGGTAAAGAAAGTACTCAGCAGGAATTTTTCCATACTTTTAATGCACTTTATAACTCTAAAAAACAGATCATTCTTTCTTCTGATAAACCTCCAAAAGAACTGGATGTTTTAGAAGAGAGACTTCGAAGCCGTTTCAGCTGGGGACTACCAGTTGATATTCAGCCTCCAAACTATGAAACAAAGGTTGCGATCCTTAGAAAACGTGCGGAATTAGACAATATTTATATTGATGATGAGATTTTTGACTATATTGCTACCCATATTAAGTCTAATATCCGTGATCTGGAAGGTGCCTTAAACAAGATCAAAGTTTATTCTAAATTAAATAAGAAACCGATTGACCTTGAATTATCAAAAATCGCCCTTCAGGATCTGATCGACAACAAGACAAAACAAGCTATTACACCTGAATTGATCATGCAAACAGTTGCAGAACATTTTAATATTCAGACAAGTGATATCATTTCCAAAAAAAGAAGTCATGATATCGCCTATCCACGCCAGATTTGTATGTATTTATGCAAGAAAATGACGGATCAGTCTCTTGTTAAGATTGGTGAGATCATTGGAAAACGTGATCATTCTACTGTCATTCATGGCATTGAAAAAATTGAAAAAGACTTAGACAAAGACCCTGAATTAAGCAAGGTTATTGATGTTATTACCAAAAAAATGGATTAATTTTTATTTTTTCCACATTTTTTCGATAGTTATCCACATTTTCCGTGGATAACCTGTGGATATCCTGTGTATTAGTATTTTTGCTGATTTTGGTGATGTTGATAAATCTATGATTATCCTCTGATTTTCATCAAGTTTTAAACATTTTATCAACCCTTATAACCCTTTATACTTAGCGGTTTTTTAAGGTTATCCCCAAATCCACAGCTACTACGACTATTACTACGACTTTTATTTATTTATTTAACAACAATCTGACACCGAAAGGAGTTATACACATTTATGAAAATCATATGTACAAAATCTGATTTAGTGCATGCTGTTTCTATTGTTTCCAAAGCAGTATCAAACAACACTACGCTTCCCATCTTAAAATGTATTTTAATTGAAGCTAGTACAGGAAATATTAAATTAACAGCGAATGATATGGAACTTGGAATTGAAACTACCATTGATGGACAGATTCATCAGCCTGGTAAAATTGCAATTGAAGCAAAACTTTTTTCTGAAATCGTTAGAAAATTACCGGATAATGACATAACAATAGAAACAGATGATCAGTACAAAGCAACGATCACTTGTGAAAAAGCATGTTTTCAGATTATGGGACAAGAAGGTGAAGAATTTCCTTCTTTACCAGAGATTGAAAAAAATCAAAGTATCACTTTATCCCAGTTTTCTTTAAAAGAAGTGATTCGTCAAACAATTTTTTCGATTTCGGATAATGAAAATACGAAATTAATGACGGGTGAATTATTTGAAGTAAAAGATGACCAATTAAGTGTTGTATCTTTAGATGGACATCGAATTTCCATCAGACATATTGAATTAAAAGATCATTATGATCCGTTTAAAGTTGTCGTTCCTGGGAAAACTTTACAAGAAATTGTGAAGATCATTTCTGGAGAAATGGATGAAAATGTTTCAATTTATGTAACTTCAAAACATATTTTATTTGAATTTGATAATACAAGAGTTGTTTCAAGATTGCTGGAAGGGGAATATTATAAGATAAGCCAGATGTTATCTAGTGATTATGAAACAAAGATTACAATTAACAAAAAAGAATTTTTAAATTGTATCGACAGAGCGAGTCTTTTGATTCGTGAATCTGATAAAAAACCAATTATTATCGATATTGCTGACCATTCATTAAAAGTAAATATTAATTCTTTCTTTGGATCTATGGAAGAAGAAATTCTGATCCAAAAAGAAGGAAGAGATCTATTAATTGGCTTTAATCCAAAGTTTTTGATGGATGTTCTTCGAGTGATCGATGATGAAGAAATTAATATTTATCTGGTAAATCCGAAAGCACCTTGTTATATCAAAGATGATGCAGGAACATACAATTATCTGATTCTTCCGGTTAATTTTAATCATTAAGAAAGGACTTTTGAGATGGAAATTAAACTTAAAGATGAATTTATTAAACTTGGACAGGCATTAAAAGCAGCTGGACTTGTAGATTCTGGAGTTGTGGCAAAAATTGTCATTCAGGATGGTGAAGTTCTTGTGAATGGAGAAGTTGAAACAAGAAGAGGAAAAAAATTATATGGTGGCGAAGTTGTATCTTTTGATGGTCAGGAGATTCATATCGTCAAATAGTTTGGAGTAGTATGATTATTAAATCTTTGGAATTAAAAAATTATCGAAATTATGACGAACTTTCCATGAATTTTGCGAGTGGAACGAATTTATTGTATGGAGATAATGCCCAGGGAAAGACCAATATTCTGGAATCAATTTATTTAAGTGCGACAACAAAATCACACCGTGGAAATAAGGACCGGGAGTTGATAAAGTTTGAAGAGAATGAAGCTCACATAAGAATTCATTTCGAAAAACAGGGAATTGATCATCAGTTAGATATGCATCTTAAAAAAAATAAAGCAAAAGGTGTGGCAATTGACAGAATTCCGATTCGAAGATCCAGTGATCTGTTGGGACAGATTCCGGTAATTTTATTTTCGCCCGAAGATTTAAAGATTGTAAAGAGTGGTCCAAGTGAAAGAAGAAAATTTCTCGATATTGAATTATCCCAAATGGAAAGATTATATCTGTATCAATTAACAAATTATAATAAAATACTAGTTCAGAGAAATAATCTGTTAAAACAGATACGTTTTCAGAATAATCTGATAGAAACATTAGAAGCATGGGATATTCAACTTGTAAAATATGGTTCGGAAGTTATTAAATATCGTGAAAAATTTATCAAACATTTGGGTGAAGTTTGTCAAAAGATTCACAATAAATTAACTGGCGGGAAAGAAAAAATTTTACTGGAATATGACCGCGATGTAGGGTATGATAGTTATTTAACGGAACTTGCAAAGAAGAGACAAAAAGATTTAAAATACTCTACAACGACAGTGGGACCGCACAGGGATGATATCAGTTTTATTGTGAATGGGATTGATATCCGCAAATATGGTTCCCAAGGGCAGCAGCGGACAGCAGCGCTCTCTTTGAAGCTGGCACAGATCCAGTTGATGAGAGAAGTGATGAAAGAGTCACCGATCCTGCTGCTTGATGATGTTTTATCTGAACTTGACAGTAATCGTAAGACGTATTTACTAGAGAGTATCAAGGATACGCAGACGATCATTACCTGTACAGGTCTGGATGAATTTATTAGTAAACACCTGCCGATCCAACGGATGTTTCAGATAAAAGCAGGAAAAATTGTAAAGGAAAATTAGGAGGAAACTATGGGTACACAAAAAAATGGAGAATATGGAGCTGATCAGATCCAGATTCTGGAAGGGTTGGAAGCTGTACGTAAAAGACCCGGAATGTACATTGGTAGTACATCAGAAAAAGGACTTCATCATCTGGTATACGAAATTGTAGATAATGCCGTAGATGAATCTCTGGCTGGATTCTGTGATACGATCATCGTAACATTGAACAAAGACGGCTCTGTAACGGTTGAGGATAATGGGCGTGGAATTCCGGTTGGGATCAATAAGAAAAAAGGTGTATCCAGCGTTGAAGTTGTATTTACGATCCTTCATGCAGGAGGTAAATTTGGCGGTGGAGGATATAAAGTATCCGGAGGTCTTCATGGTGTAGGATCTTCTGTGGTTAATGCTTTATCTGACTGGTTGGAAGTTACAGTCTGCAAGGAAGGACATATTCACAAACAGCGTTATGAGAGAGGAAAAGTATGTTATCCGCTGAAAGTTCTTGGAGATACAGATAAAACTGGAACAACAGTTACATTTTATCCAGATGCAACGATTTTTGAGACGATTGATTTTGATTATAATACGCTGAAGAGAAGGTTAAGGGAGACAGCTTTCCTAACAAAGAATTTAAAAATCGTCTTAACAGATGATCGTGGGGAAGAACAGGTTTCTGAAACGTTCCACTATGAAGGTGGTATTAAAGAATTTGTGACTTACCTGAACAAGGGGAAAGAAGCACTTTATCCAGATGTGATCTATTGTGAGGGTGAAAAAGATGGTGTGTATGTTGAAGTTGCATTCCAGCATAACGATTCTTACAATGAGACATCCTTAAGTTTTGTAAATAATATCATTACACCGGAAGGTGGTACACATTTATCTGGATTTAAGATGGCATTGACATCAACGTTTAATGATTATGCGAGAAAGAATAACCTTCTAAAAGAAAAAGAAGATAATTTAAGTGGTGAAGATATTCGTGAAGGATTGACTTCTGTTATCAGTATTAAGATCGGGGAACCTCAGTTTGAAGGTCAGACAAAACAGAAATTAGGAAATAGTGAAGCGAGGGGTGCAGTTAACAGTATTTTATCTGAGCAGTTGAAATATTTCTTAGAACAAAATCCTCAGGTTGCGAAGATAATCTGTGAGAAGGCTGTACTTGCACAGAGAGCAAGAGATGCTGCGAGAAAAGCGCGAGATCTTACAAGAAGAAAGACAGCACTTGATGGTATGAGTCTTCCTGGAAAACTTGCCGATTGTTCAGATAAGAATCCGGAAAACTGTGAGATCTATATCGTCGAGGGAGATTCTGCGGGTGGTTCTGCAAAGACGGCTCGTTCCCGTGCAACTCAGGCAATCCTGCCTCTTCGTGGTAAAATCTTAAATGTTGAGAAGGCAAGGCTTGATAAAGTACTTGTCAATAAAGAGATTCAGGCAATGATCACAGCATTTGGTACAGGAATTCATGAAGATTTTGATATCGAGAAATTAAGATACCATAAGATCATCATCATGACAGATGCCGATGTTGATGGTGCACATATCGCAACACTGCTTCTGACGTTCATATACCGCTTTATGCCGGAATTGATCAAGAAAGGGTATGTATATCTTGCCCAGCCTCCTCTTTACCGTGTAGAGAAGAATAAGAAGTTCTGGTATGCTTACAGTGATGAGGAATTAAACAACATTCTTCAGGAAATCGGACGAGATAACAATAACAAGATCCAGCGTTACAAAGGTCTTGGAGAGATGGATGCAGAACAGTTATGGGATACAACCATGGACCCTGAGAAGAGAATTTTATTAAGAGTAAACCTCGATGAAGATTCAGCTTCAGAGATCGATCTGACATTTACAACACTGATGGGTGATCAGGTAGAACCAAGACGAGAATTTATTGAAGCAAACGCAAAATATGTACAGAATCTTGATATTTAGGAAGGGAGAAACAAATGGACGAGAATACAATTTTTGATAAAGTTCATGACATTGACCTCAAAAAAACAATGGAGAATTCATATATTGATTATGCCATGAGCGTTATCGCTTCCAGAGCTCTTCCAGATGTGCGTGACGGTTTGAAGCCGGTACAGAGAAGAATTCTTTATGCGATGATAGAATTAAATAACGGACCTGATAAACCACATCGTAAATGCGCTCGTATCGTCGGTGATACAATGGGTAAATATCATCCACATGGTGACAGCTCTATCTATGGTGCGTTAGTTAATATGGCACAAGAATGGTCCACGAGATATCCATTGGTAGATGGACATGGAAACTTTGGTTCTGTTGATGGTGATGGTGCAGCTGCCATGCGTTATACAGAAGCAAGATTAAGCAAGATTTCTATGGAGCTTCTGGCTGATATTAACAAGAATACAGTTGATTTCAGACCAAACTTTGATGAGACAGAGAAAGAACCAGCTGTCTTACCTTCTCGTTTTCCAAACTTATTAGTGAATGGTACACAGGGAATCGCGGTTGGTATGGCTACGAACATTCCGCCTCATAACCTTAGAGAGGTTATTAATGCAGTTATTAAGATCATTGATAATCAGGTTGAGGAAGATCGTGAGACAACGATTGAAGAATTATTAGAGATCATTAAAGGACCGGATTTTCCTACAGGAGCGACGATCCTTGGACGTTCTGGAATTGATCAGGCTTACCGTACAGGCCGTGGAAAGATTAAAGTACGTGCTGTTACAGATATTGAGGCAATGGCAAATGGAAAGCAGCGTATTATCGTAACAGAGCTTCCATACATGGTAAACAAAGCAAGACTGATCGAGAAGATCGCAACTTTGGTAAGAGAAAAGAAAGTGGAAGGAATTACAGAGCTTCGTGATGAATCTGACAGAAGTGGTATGCGTATCTGCATCGAACTTCGTCGTGATGCGAATGCGAACGTAATCCTGAACCAGTTATATAAACATACACAGCTTCAGGATACATTTGGTGTGATCATGCTGGCACTTGTTGATGGACAGCCAAAGACAATGAATCTACATGAGATGCTAGATTACTATCTGACACACCAGAAAGATGTTGTGACAAGAAGAACACGCTATGAATTAAATAAAGCGGAAGAACGCGCGCATATCTTAGAAGGATTACTGATCGCACAGGATAACATCGATGAAGTGATCAAGATCATTCGTGGAGCCGAGAACATTCAGGCAGCCAAGCTTGAATTGATGGAACGTTTTGGACTTTCAGATGCACAGGCACAGGCAATCGTTGATATGCGTCTGAGAGCACTGAATGGTTTGGAACGTGCCAAACTTGAAAAAGAATACAAAGAATTGATGGAGCGTATCGGTGAATTGAAGGCAATTCTTGCAGATGAAAAGAAATTACTTGGAGTTATCAAAGATGAAATTGCACTGATCCGTGACAAATATGGCGATGAAAGAAGAACACAGATTGGATTTGATGTTGATGATATTTCCATGGAAGATCTGATCCCTAGAGAAAATACTGTGATCACAATGACAAAACTTGGATATATCAAGAGAATGACTGTTGATAATTTCAAAAGTCAGAATCGTGGTGGTAAAGGTATCAAGGGAATGCAGACGATCGATGAAGATTACATCGAAGAACTGTTTATGACAACGACACATCACTACATCATGTTCTTTACCAATACAGGACGTGTATACCGCCTGAAAGCGTATGAGATTCCTGAGAGTGGAAGAACAGCACGAGGAAGTGCAATCGTTAATCTGCTTCAGTTACAGCCAGGAGAGAAGATTACAGCAGTGATTCCACTTGTAGATTACGAAGAAGGAAAATATCTGTTAATGGCAACGAAATATGGTGTTGTTAAGAAATCATCTATCATGGAATATGCAAATATCCGTAAGACAGGATTAGCAGCAATCACATTAAAAGATGATGACCAGCTGATCGAAGTTAAATATACGGAAGATGATGAGGATGTATTCCTTGTAACGAAGAATGGACAGTGTATCCGTTTCCATGAGAGTGACGTCAGATGTATTGGACGAACTTCTATGGGGGTTCGTGGAATCAATCTGACAGGTGATGACGAAGTTATTGGAATGCAGCTTGACAGTCAGGGAGAAGCGTTACTGATCGTATCTGCAAATGGTATGGGTAAACGTACACTGACTTCTGAGTTTACAACACAGCATCGTGGTGGTAAAGGAATTAAGTGCTACAAGATCACAGAAAAGACAGGTGATGTTGTAGGTGTGAAGGCTGTGAATGACGATAATGAGATTATGATGATCACAACAGAGGGAATTATCATACGTACAGCGGTAGATTCTATTTCTATTCTTGGAAGAAATACTTCTGGAGTAAAAGTTATGAATGTTGGTGAAAATGTTGAAGTAGCTAGCATTGCAAAAGTCCGTGAAGAGAAGCTTGAAGACGAAATGGAAAAAAATACAACAGAAGAATAAAAATAAAAATCAGGGCGTAGATGAATTGTCTATGTCCTGATTTCGTTATATAATAAAACAATGATACCAAGGTCAAAATCTGATGCAGCTTTATTTGCAGGAAAATTTATGATATTTTGGCAGTGACAATAAAATATTTTTGGAGGAAAACATGAGAACGATTCATACAGATGAGATCATCAAGAATATAAAAGAGATGTGCATCGAGGCAAATTTATCTCTGACAGAAGATATGAAATGCCGTTTTAAGAATGCAACAGAAAGTGAAAAGAGCCCATTAGGAAAACAGATTTTAAATCAATTGCAGGAAAATATGGAAATTGCAGCAGCAGATCAGATTCCAATCTGTCAGGATACAGGAATGGCAATCGTATTTTTAAATATCGGACAGGATGTTCATATTGAGGGTATGGATTTACATGATGCAGTTAACGAAGGGGTGCGTCAGGGGTATACAGAAGGATATCTTAGGAAATCTGTTGTAAAGGATCCGTTGATCCGTGAGAATACAAAAGATAATACACCTGCGATCATGCATATAGATATTGTCCCAGGGGAAAATCTTGAAATCCTAGTAGCTCCAAAAGGATTTGGAAGTGAAAATATGAGTCGTATATTTATGTTAAAACCAGCAGATGGAGAAGAGGGGATAAAGAAATCAGTAATTCAGGCAGTCAAAGATGCAGGACCTAATGCCTGTCCACCAATGGTTGTAGGTGTTGGACTGGGTGGAAGTTTTGAAAAAGCAGCATTTCTAGCTAAGAAGGCATTGACGAGAAACTTAGATACACCATCTGAGAAGCCACATATTGCGAAATTAGAGAAAGAATTGTTAGAAGAAATCAATCAGTTAGGTATTGGTCCAGGAGGGCTTGGAGGTTCAACAACTGCGTTAGGACTTAATATTGAGACATACCCTACACACATTGCGGGAATGCCATTAGCAGTAAATATCTGCTGTCACGTAAATCGTCATGCACATAGAGTGTTATAAAGAGTTAGATATTATCTATCGTTCAGACGAAATTTTTAGAATATAGTATTTTTTAAATACAAGGAGTAGAAGATTATGGAGAAACATTTAAATGTTCCAGCAAATACAGAAGAGTTGGCAGAGCTTAAATCTGGAGATTATGTATATTTGACAGGAACGATCTATACAGCTAGAGATGCGGCACATAAAAGAATGTATGAAACGCTGTTAGATGGGAAAGAATTACCAGTAGATGTAAAAGGGCAGTTTATTTATTATCTCGGGCCAACACCAGCAAGAGAAGGACAGGTCATTGGATCAGCAGGACCGACAACAAGCAGCAGAATGGATAAATATACCCCAACGATGCTTGATCAAGGATTAAAAGGTATGATCGGAAAAGGAAAACGATCTTCAGAAGTCATTGAATCAATAAAACAGAATGGTGCAGTATATTTTGCCGCAGTTGGAGGAGCAGGAGCACTTCTTTCAAAGTGTATTAAGGAGGCGGAAGTAATCGCTTATGATGATCTGGGAACAGAAGCAATTCGAAAATTAAGAGTTGAAAACTTTCCAGTTATTGTAGTAATTGACAATCAGGGGAATAATCTTTATGAGACTGCAGTAGAAAATTTCAAAAAATTAAAATAATCAATCAAAACCTATTGACAAAAGGAAATTACTTTGGTAAGATATTCAAGCGTCATGTGAATGACGGATGCAATTAAATATATTGATATTTAGGCATTTGCAGAAGTACTCAAGTGGCTGAAGAGGTGCCCCTGCTAAGGGTATAGACCGTTTACGCGGTGCGAGGGTTCAAATCCCTCCTTCTGCGCTTATTAAATCTTCCAAATAGGAGGATTTAATTTTTTGATAAAAGGTATTGACATGGATGCAAAAGTGTGATATCTTATAGAAGTTGCACTGCTTATAGCAGAGTAACAAATATCATTTAGAAAGATGATGAAAAGAGCATTTATTTATTTGAGTTGTTGGACGGAGAACGATCACAACAATTGAATAAAATAAATCAAAAAAACTCTTGACAGAATGAAATGAAAATGATATGATATAAAAGTTGCTGCGGTTCATATGAAGAACGGGTTAACAAAATAAATCAAAAAAGTTCTTGACAAGTCAAGAACGAAGTGATATAATAATAAAGCTTCTTATACGAAGCGGATCACAAAAAGATCTTTGACAACTGAACAATAAGACAACCTTGAAAATTCTAATGAATTTTTCAGATGATTTTAGTAAAAATCAACGAACGTTCTTTATAGAGAACAGTAATTAACAAGGATAAAGAAGCTAGTGCTTCTTGAACTTGGATCAACATTGAACATGAGAGTTTGATCCTGGCTCAGGATGAACGCTGGCGGCGTGCTTAACACATGCA
>OGQK01001787.1_pt1 | contig 10403 bp, 10 predicted proteins | sample 1553221 | NCBI WGS metagenome assembly OGQK01 (sample SAMEA2579996, study PRJEB22360) | human gut metagenome | biome: human gut; feature: human-associated habitat; material: faeces | place: Denmark | collected 2008/2010 | reverse complement strand
AGAACCGCCATTACCGCCGCAAACCGCAGTCTCATGACAAGGCCGCCGGCATCCCGGACAGGAAGCGCAAGCCCTCTCCGAATTCCCGGCTCTGCACTGCAAGGCCCAGGAACAGCCGGACAAATGGGGAAGAACGGACGGATTTCCCATGATCCGTGAACCCCTTCATTCTGCCCTTGACGTGAACCGCCGCGGGGGTAGTCTTTCACGCATGAGTCTGACATTTTCCCTCCTCTCCAGGGTGCTCGGGGGCGGCTCCTGCACCAGAGAAGAACTGATAGCCCTCAGCCGGGAACCGCTGGAGGAGCTGTGCCGGGCGGCCAACGCCATCCGGGAGCACTTCTGCGGAAACGTCTTTGACCTCTGCACCATCATCAACGGACGCAGCGGCAAATGTTCGGAAAACTGCAAGTACTGCGCCCAGTCCGCCCATTACTCCACCGCGGTGGAGGAATACCCCCTTTTAAGTGATGAAGCCCTGCTGGCGGGAGCCAGGTACAATGACGAACGGGGCATCCTGCGCTATTCCATCGTCACCTCCGGCAAGAGGCTGACGGATGAGGACGTGGACCGTCTCTGCGCCAGCTACAGGCACATCGCCGAACGCTGCGGCATTTCCCTCTGCGCCTCCCACGGCCTCATCTCCAAAAAGCATTGCGAACAATTGAAGGCAGCGGGCGTCTCCCGTTACCACAACAACCTGGAAACTTCCCGCCGCAACTTCCCGAACGTCTGCACCACCCACACGTACGACGACAAGCTGCAAACCATCAAGTGGGCCATGGAAGCCGGACTGGAAGTGTGCAGCGGCGGCATCATGGGGCTGGGGGAAACCCTGGAGGACCGGATAGATATGTACATGGACATCGCCGCGCTGGGCATCAAGTCCGCGCCCATCAACTTCCTGACGCCCATCCCCGGCACCCCGTACGCGGACATGACCCCGCTTGGGGAGGAGGAGCAGCTCCGCATCGTGGCCCTGGTGCGCTTCATCATGCCGGACGGCTTCGTCCGCATTGCCGCCGGAAGGAACACCATGAAGGACCACGGCAGGAAAATCTTCATGTCCGGGGCGAATGCCGCCATCTCCGGGGACATGCTCACCACCTCCGGCGTCACCATCCGGGAAGACCTGGCCATGCTGGCGGAGCTGGGCTATGAAGTCCGCATGAAATAAGGGCTGTTCCATTTTCCCGCTCCTTTCACCATGAATCACTCCGACTGGTCAAAAAAAGATCTGGAATACATCTGGCACCCCTGTTCCCAGATGAAAGACTATGAAACGCTGCCCCCCATCGTGATCGAACGAGGGCAGGGAATCAACCTGTACGACGTGGACGGGAAACGCTATCTGGACGTGGTCAGCTCCTGGTGGTGCAACCTGCTCGGGCACTCCCATCCTAAAATCAACCAGGCCATCAAGCACCAGCTTGATTCGCTGGAGCACGTCATCTTCGCCAACTTCTCGCACAAGCCGGCCATCACCCTGTGCGAGGAGCTGATGAAAAAAATCCCGCGGGGACTCTGCAAGTTCAATTTTTCCGACAACGGTTCGGCGTCCATCGAATCTGCCATGAAAATGAGTTTCCAGTACCACTACCAGACCGGAAACCGCCAGAAAGCGCGCTTCATGTCCCTGAGCGACGGCTACCACGGGGAAACCCTGGGCGCCCTCTCCGCAGGCGGCCTGGACCTTTACTCGGAACTCTACAAGCCCCTGCTGCTGGACATTGTGCGCATTCCCGCTCCGGACTGCTACCGCTGCCCCAAGGGGAAAAAACGCGGTTCCTGCCAGGCGGAATGCATTGACGCGGCGCAGGAGGCCTTTGCGCGCCATGGGGATGAATGCGCCGCCCTGCTGGTGGAGCCCCTGCTCCAGGGTTCCGCAGGCATGCGGATGTATCCCCCCGCCTATCTGGCGAAGCTGCGCGCCCTGTGCGACGCCTATAACGTGCACCTCATTGCGGATGAAATCGCCACCGGCTTCGGCCGCACGGGCAGCATGTTCGCCTGCGACCAGGCCGGCATCTCCCCGGACATCATGTGCGTCTCCAAGGGGCTCACGGGAGGCTACATGCCCATGTCCATCGCCATCACCACGCAGAAGATTTACGACGCCTTTTATGCGGACTACCGGGAAGGAAAGGCTTTCATGCACAGCCATACCTACTCCGGCAATCCCCTGGGCTGTTCCGCCGCCCTGGCCGTGCTGAAGGTTCTGGACGAGGAACAAATTATTCCCCGGGCGCAGGAAAAGGCCCCCCTGTTCCGCCAATTGATCGTGGAAGCCCTTGGAGACCATCCCCACGTGGGGGAAATCCGCAGCCTGGGCCTGGTGAACGCCATTGAACTGGTTGAAGACAGGGAAACCAAGAAGAGCTTCCCGTCCGAACGGCGGCTGGGATACCGGATTTACAAGGAAGCTCTTAAACGGGGCCTGCTGCTTCGTCCGCTGGGAGACGTTCTGTACTTCAACCCGCCCCTCGTTATTTCCCCGGAGGAAATGGAGGAGGCCGTAGCCGTCTGCTCCGCCTGCATCCGCAAAGTGCTGGGGTAAACATTTCCCCCCCGCAACAATATGCGCTGTTCTTTTTTTGAAGAAAAGCTGCAACTTTTCTTCCGGGGAGGGGTTTGTAAAAATACCCCGTAACCTCATACCGTCATGATACACTTCACCCCGCTCCGCAAACGTCCGGCGCTTTCCGCGCTGATGCTTCTCATCCTGGGCTCCGGTTTCTGCCAGGCTCAGGAAATGCTTACCGATTCCGCAAGGAAGGAAGCCACCGAGTGGCTTAAGGAAGTCAAATCCGGCTACCTGAACACCAGCTCCGCCCGTATCCAGAAGGCTGTGACCGCCCTCACTGCGGCCACCAGCACGGAAAACGCCGCCATGAAACTTTACGTGGACGCCATGAAAGACCGCTTCCTGAACCCGACCAGCATGATGTCCCGCATGCTGAACCGGGGAGGAGGGGGAGGATTCCGGATGATGCGCATGCCGGGCTCCGGAGGAAGAGGAGGCAGCAACGGCAGCAGCAAGCCGGACAGCCCCAGCACCGCCTTTTCCAACTGGCGCAAGCAGAATACGGGGAACAACGTGGCCCCCGGCTTCAAAAAAGCCCTTCAAATCCAGTGCAAATGGATGCTGCTCTGCCTGAGAAAAGCGGATGCCGAGAAGAACGAGCGCGAACTCAACGTTTCCTCCAGCGTCCTGTCCATGCTGGATGAAGTGGCCGCCAACGCCAAGGATGTGGGCGAACAGCTCCCCATGGTGGGAGGAGCCAGTGAAGTAATACGCTCCTACCTGAACATCAGCGACTACCGTTCGGAAACCCTGCCGGATAACCTGATGGACCTCAACACCATCTTCGACCGCGTGCTGCTGGCTCCCTACAAGGAGAAAAAGGATGTGGAAAACTTCCGGAAACTCTGGAACAAGCGCATCGGACTGGAAGCAACCCTGCTGCAAAACAATTCCGCCAGCGACAAGAAAACGGCGGAAGTGGAAAAAGCCAGCTTCCTGGTCAAAAGGCAGTGGGAACGGGAAAAGGCCTGCTTTGAGCTCGGCGACCAGGTGGCCGCCCTTGAAAAAATGAAAAGCCTGATTTCCGGCATCAAGGATCCCGCTGAAAAACAGCGCGCCATCCGCGACCTGGAATTCCTGCTTCTTACCCCGGCGGAACAGGCAAAACTTCGTGAAGAGCGCACAAACAGGCGCATGCCCGGCGGCCCGCGCTTTTAATGACCATTGACAGCTCCAATTTCCCTTTCATCCCCCGGTGCGCTGCGTGCACCGGGGGATTTTACTTTCCGGCGCGGCGCATTGCCGGAGCAGAGGCAGTTCCTACTTCCCGGGCTGGAACCATGTCTTGCGCAGGCGGTAAATACGCACGCCCTCAATATTTTCATCCAGGTGCCAGGCCGTGCGTACGCCGTGCCGCTCCCAGATATGGCGGCTGAGCATCCCCATGAACTTGCTGTCCATGTCGGAAACGTCCCCCTGCGGAGTCAGGCAGACAATGTATACGTTATCCCTGCACAGGTTCAGGGAGGACTGCCCCTCCCAGCCCATCTCCTTCAGTTTCCGCTGGACGGGCTTCAACGGGAAATTCCAGCCGCCCAGCGTCACCACATTCTTCCGGGAACAGCTCCATGCCTTGCGGAAGACGGACTGCCCCGGAGCCAGGTCGTCAATGGTGCCTCCGGACATCTGGACGCAGAACAGGGAATCCGGCTCACGGTCCACCCGCTCGCACAGCAGGCGGCCGGCATCCGGGGAAAAAGACTCCAGGTTGGCCTCCCACACGGCGGCGCACGCCTGTGACAGGGAAACGGCGAACGCGCAGAACATGGGCACACCGCCCGTCAGGACTCCCTTCCCCGTCCATTTGAAACGGATGGGGCAGTACTTATCCGACCACAGCAGGCACAGCCCGGCAATCAGGAACGTGGGATATACCACGCGGAAATAAAGGCGGTCTATGCTGGACATGTACAGCAGGATCAGCACCAGCAGGGCGCCCACGCAGCACACCAGAGCCGGGGAATCCCCGCGCCGGAAAGACACGCGGCAGGCCAGGCCGAATAAAATCCAGCACGGCAGAAGGTCCATGACGGAATCCCAAGAAAACAGATGAAGGGCCTTCTCCCCGCGGACCCAGGCCCTGGGCCAGAACTCACCCCCGTCCCGCGCCAGCAGAAGCCGTTCCAGATAATCCGTGTTAAACGCGTCCATATCGCAATTGGTGAACATCCGGACCATCTTGATATCGTTGGCGAACACGCCGTACTCCTCGCACTGGTAGGCGCTCTCCGGCCTGATGGGGCATGTGTCGGAAAGGAGGGCGCGGGCCTGGTTCCACGCCGCCACGTCACAGCCCTCCAGCACATTCCGGTGGGCATGCTTGTTATACTCATTCAGACCGAAGGAGACGGCCAGCACGCAGGCCAGAGCCAGCCAGAGACGGCCGCGGGCGCGCAGCTTTTCCCGGGACGGCTTAAACACGTCCCGGCTTCCCGCCAGCAGGATGGCCCCCCAGAAAGCGTCGCATACCAGGGCGGCGTCCAGCCGGATCATGCTGCCCAGCACGCACAGGAATCCCCCCGTGCACAGTCCCTTCCAGGAGGTGGAACCGTACTTCAGGCACACCAGCACGCCGGTGAATCCCGTCAGGAAGGCGGCATGGCTGAATTGCAGGGCGGCATAAAAACCCGGCATGATTAAAAGCCACACCAGCAGCAGGACCAGCGTATTGAAATCATAACTGCGCGCCTTGCGGGCGTGCGCCGTCAGCATCGTGAAAATGGCCGAACCGCTGGACAGCGTGGCAAGCGCCAGGAACACGGGCCAGACGGACAGGCCGCCCAGCACGGGCGCCGCTTTCAGAAGCAGTCCGGTCAGCAAGGGGTTGACGAAAATGACATGGGCGTCCGCGTAGGAGGGGTCGCCCCAGCCGTCAAGCACGGACGCAATCACCAGATCGTCATTGGATTGGTACGCTACGCCCACAATGCTCCAGGCCAAGACCAGCAACAGCAGGTTGAACCACACGGGATGGAGCAGCGGAAAAAGCGATATCCATCTCCAAACCTGTTTCAACATAAGCAAATTCCCTGACTTTGCGGGCCGTTCTCCCTGCCCGGGCCCGCATACTAGAAACGGGGAAAATGAAAGTCAAGAGCCGATCCCGGCGCAAAGCCCGGAAGGACCAAAAGGCCATGGCCGCCGCTTCAGCGGTTCAGGCAGATGATGATGCCCGCAATAATCATCAGGTTGCCGCCGACCTTGCGCATGGTAATCGGCTTGCCGAAAAAAATCCGGTCGAAGAAAAGGATGTACACGTACGCGGAGCATTCCAGTACATTCACCGTAATCATCGGCAGATGGGACAGGCAGTAAAACGTCAGCAGGCAGCAGCCCAGGAAAATGGAATACGCCGTCACGGTGGCCGGATTCACGAAATAGGAAAGGCCGGACAACCGTTCGTTCATGGCGGATTTTTTCAGAATCACTTGCGTGCAGGAGGCCAGGAAAACGGAAAACAGGTTCAGGCCGATGTAAAATTCCTCATTCATGCGCGTCCTCCTCCGTGGAAACCAGAATGATGCCGCTGATAATCAGCACCGCCCCTGCCGCCAGCGTCCAGGAAAGGGCCTCCCCCAGGCAGAGCCACGCCAGCAGGATTCCCCAGATGACCACGGCGGAACGGTTGGCATAAGCCACGCCCAGATTGAATTTTTTAAGCATGACCTGCCACCCTGCCGCATAAATGCCCAGCAGGAACAGCACGCCGGCCAGCAGGGCGAACCGGTGCCAGTCCGTCCAGCCATAGGGGGCCGCCATCCGGCCCAGAACGGTATTCAGGGCGTAAACGATGAACAGCAGGTGCAGAATAAGGTAGTTGATCATGAGAGAAAAAAGAGCGGGGGAGAAACTCACTCATACCGGCGCGCCACCACCACGGCGGGCCGGTGCTTGGTCTCCTTGTAAATCTTGGAGATGTAAATGCCGATGACCCCCAGGCTCATCAGAATCAGGCCGCCGACCAGCCAGATGGAGGCCACGGAGGAGGCCCAGCCGGGAGGCGCCACATTGTACAAAAGCTGGCGCACGACTACCCAGATGACGTACAGCATGGCAATCAGGGTGACCGCCAGGCCGAAGTAGGAAATGTACACCAGCGGCCTGGCGCTGTAGGAAACCACGGAATTTATCGCCAGCGCCATTTTCTTGCGGAAGGTGTAGGTGGTGGGGGAAGTGGACGCCTTCTTCACCGTGCACGGCACCTGCCGGAAGCCGGCGGAAACGCACAGGCCGAAGAAAAAGGGTTCCCGGTCCTGGAATTTCAGCATCTCCCGCAGGAAACGCGCGCTCATCAGCCGCGCCGTGACCATGTTCCTGGTAATCTGCTGGTCGGAAAGCAGGTTGAACAGTGTGTAAAACAACTCTCCGGAAACGGCTTCAAACAGGCCGCCCTTTCTCTTCTCCTGCACGCCGTACACCACGTCCGCCCCGGTGGAGGCCATCTCCCGGGAAAAATCCGCCAGCCATTCGGGAGCTTCCTCCAGATCACTGTCAATCAGGAACACGCGCTCTCCGCGGGCTTCCTCGCAGGCCACGTACATGGCCAGATGATGTCCGAAATTGCGGGATAAATCCACCACGCGCACACGGCTGTCCTTCTCCCGTTCCTTCAGGGCCTGTTCCAGCCCTCCCCTGGGGCAGCCGTCGTTGACCAGCACCACCTCCGTGCGGGAGGGGTCATAACCCGCCTCAAGCGCGGCGGCAAAACTGCGGGAACAAAACTCCGCCAGATAGCCGCCCGTGCAGTACACGGTAGCCACAATGGACAGTTGAAACTGTGGATCAGTCATAACGTTTTTACATACATCAGAACGCGTTTTCTTTCCCCGTTCTTCTCACACTCCCCGTCCTCCTCCGGAACACGGGCAAACCCCATGCGCTCATGAAAGCGGATGGAAGCGGCGTTATCCTCCAGAATACGGGCGTAGAGCCGTTCCAGCCCCAGCTCTGCGGCGGCCATCTCCATCATCCCGGCATACGCGGCAGATGCCGGGCGCAACTCCATGAACCCCCTGTCGTAAAGATAAATGCCTATTTCCCCGCGGCGCGCATTCCGGTCAAACCAGGGCAGGTAAACCAGCCCCAGCGGAACCTGGTCCGCGCAAATCACGCAGGCGAGGGCGTCCTCCCCGCGGATACTCCTTTCCAGCCATGCCCGATGCTGGTCCTCCGTCACCCGGTCCAGCAGAAAAAACGGGCTGACCAGAGAGGAATTGCGCCACACGCGGAGACGGCTGCGCATGGCTTCGTCCACATCGGACACGTTGACCAGGCGAATCTTCATCATGCTTCAACCCCTTCCAGCCCGAACCCGGCCCGCAGCACCTCCCTGCATCCCTCTTCCCCCAAATCATAATACAGCGGAAGCCTCAGCAGGGTGTCGCTGGTGCGGTCCGTATGCGGCATGGCGCCGGCGGAACGCCCGAACTTCACCCCGGCGGGGGAGGAATGCAGGGGGATGTAATGGAACACGGCCTTGATGCCGTGTTCCGCCAATTTATTGATCAAATGCGTGCGCTCCTCCATGGAACGGAGCAGCACGTAATACATGTGGGCGTTGTGCGTGCAGTGCTCCGGAACGCACGGACGCCGCAGAACGCCCTGCTTTTCCAGAGGCTCCAGCGCGCGGTGGTACATGTTCCACCACTTCAGCCTTTCCCCGTTGATTTCCTGCCCGTGCTCCAGCTGGGCATACAAATAGGCGGCGGTCATCTCTCCGGGCAGGTAGGAGGAGCCCACGTCCACCCAGGTATACTTGTCCACCTGCCCGCGGAAAAACTTGGCCCGGTTGGTCCCCTTTTCCCGGATAATCTCCGCGCGCTCCATCAGGGAGGGGTCATTCACCAGCAGGGCGCCGCCCTCTCCGGAAATGACGTTCTTGGTCTCATGGAAGCTGTAGCATCCCAAATGGCCGATGGAACCGAGCCTGCGCCCCCTGTAGCAGGAGCCCACGCCCTGGGCGGCGTCTTCAATCACGTACAAATGGTGCCTCCGGGCTATCTCCATGATCGCATCCATCTCGCACGCCACGCCCGCATAATGAACCACGCAGATGGCGCGGGTGCGGTCCGTAATGGCCGCTTCAACCAGCGTCTCGTCAATATTCTGCGTATCGGGCCTGATGTCCACGAACACCGGAACGCCGCCACGCAGCACAAACGCGTTCGCCGTGGAGACGAACGTGTAGGAAGGCATGATAATCTCGTCGCCGGGGCGGCAGTCGATCAGCAGGGCGGCCATCTCCAGAGCGGCGGTACCGGAATGAACCAGCAGGGCCTTCCCTGCCCCGGTGCGCTCCATGAGCAACTCATGGCATTTCTTCGTATAATAGCCGTCCCCGCATAAATGGGCACGCTGGATGGCGTCCCGGATATAATCCAATTCGGGACCGTGTTTGTGAGGTTGGTTGAAGGGAATCTCCATGGCTCCAGAAAGGACCGGCTCATGACGAACGCCCGGCGCAGGCATGCCGATCCCCGCGGAAGACGCTCCACGCGGCAGCGCCGCCCGCACGCGGAAGACCCTACTATGAACGGAGGGCTGAAAACAAGCCTAGACCTTGATGAAGGTCCGGTTTTTGTACATGTAATACAGCACGCCCCAAATCAGGGCGTAATTGCACAAATAAAAGACAAACCGGTCCGCATCCCCGAAGCACTCGCTGAACCCGGTAAACAGCACGCGGGAGAAATTGCGCGTGGGGGGGCACAGCTCCGCCCACATGTACACGAAAATGGCATTGCTTCCGATCACGGAGAAAAAGAATGTCAGCCAATTCAGCTTCAGCACGTCCGTCAGCAGGTAGAACAGGGCCAGCAGGAAATAGCACCATCCCGCCGCCCACAATACCATGGAGCTGGTGAACAGATGCTTGATGATCGGGAAATCCAGGCTCCAGACATATCCCAGAATCAGGCAGCCCGCACCTGAGCCAAGCAGCCACGCCAGCTTCTTCCCGTGCCCCTGCACCCGTTTCAGAATCTGGCCGCCCAGCAGTCCGAGCATGGTCATGGCGCCAAAACCGAACTGCGCCAGAATCCACGCGTAATTCGTTCCATCCTGCCAGTGTCCCATCAGGTACTTGTCCAGCAGCAGGGCCAGGTTCCGTCCCGGCTCCAGCATCCCTGCCGTGCAGGAACCCACCACGGGGTCGGAAAAGGGAACAAACTTCATAACCAGCCAATACACAACCAGCAGCCCCCCCGTTGCCACTACCTGCCACCGGATGGACAGATGAAGAAGGCAAATGGCCGCAATCAGGTAGCCGGAGGCGATAGCCTGGAGCGTATTGCAGTACAGGGACATCTTGGACGGTTCAAAACTCAGCAGGTTCCCCTGCACCACCATGCCCAGCAAAAACAGCACCACCACCCGCTGGGCCACCTTCAGGTAAATCTTCCACATGGGTTCCGTGCCGATGCGTTTGGAAAAGGAAAACGGCATGGCCGTTCCCACAATAAACAGGAAAAGGGGCATCACCAGGTCCCAGGCCGCGAAGCCCTCCCAGTTCACGTGCGAGCTGTGCTTCACCAGCCATGCCGGGCTCCGGTCATAAAAAAGATTGATGCCGGCCACGGCCAGCGCCAGCCCCCCGGTCAGAAAAAACATGTCAAAACCCCGCAGGGCGTCAATGGCCGCAATCCTCTGCGGCCTGGTATCGGAAGATGAACTCATGGCAGTATTCCAATTTACGGCGCTCCGGCCTTCAACCTTTCCCGCTGCTCTCCTTTTCTACAAGCTCCGCAAAGAAAAACGGCTGTTTCCGGAAAAAAAATCGCGGTCTTCGCGGCAACTCCGTCATGATTCCCTTCTCCATATT
>OGQK01001786.1_pt1 | contig 10421 bp, 7 predicted proteins | sample 1553221 | NCBI WGS metagenome assembly OGQK01 (sample SAMEA2579996, study PRJEB22360) | human gut metagenome | biome: human gut; feature: human-associated habitat; material: faeces | place: Denmark | collected 2008/2010 | reverse complement strand
CGAATGCCGTCGGCTGCCGCATCCATACGACGTCCGGCCCCCAGATCGAGAAGGCGGGGGACCTGGCCGGCGTGCTGACCAATCTGGAGAAGGGGGACATCCTGTTTATTGACGAGATCCACCGCCTTCACCCGGCCATTGAGGAGTACCTGTACCCCGCCATGGAGGATTTCCGGCTGGATATCATTATCGACCAGGGCCCGAACGCCCGCTCCATCCAGTTGAATCTGCCCAAGTTCACCCTGGTGGGGGCCACCACGCGCGCCGGCATGCTGACCAGCCCGCTGCGTTCCCGCTTCGGCCTGGTGAACCGGCTGGATTATTACACGCAGGAGGATTTGTGCGCGATCATCGAACGGTCCGCCGGGCTGCTGAACGTTCCCGTGGAACCGGCAGGCGCGCTTCAAATCGCCCTGCGCTCCCGCGGCACGCCGCGCGTGGCCAATTCCCTGCTGCGCTGGGTGCGGGATTACGCCCAGGTGCGCGGCGACGGCGTGATTACGGAACAGCTGGCGCACGACGCCCTGACCATGATCGAGATTGACGACGACGGCCTGGACGAGATGGACAAGCGCCTGCTGGAAGCCATGATTTACAAGTTCAACGGCGGACCCGTGGGCCTGTCCTCCCTGGCCGTGGCCGTGGGGGAAGACGCTTCCACGCTGGAGGACGTGCACGAACCCTTCCTGATCATGCAGGGGTACATCAACCGCACCCCCAGGGGACGCGTGGCGATGCCCTCCGCCTATCTCAAGATGGGCGCCACGCCGCCCGCCAACGGACAGGGATGGCTGTTGTAAGCCATCCGTTTACGGCATGGCAGGAGTCCTGCGTTTTGTGCTGGTCATCAGGGCGCCTTTCTTTTAGACTGTTCCCACATAAAACGTCAGGACGTTTTCTGTTCATCATACGCCCAAAGCTATGTCTGCCAATTCTGATATCGCCTTTAAAAGACTGCCCGTCAAGATCATCGGTACGGGTTCCTATGTTCCGGAACGCCGCCTGACCAATGCGGACCTGGAGAAGATGGTGGACACTTCCCACGAATGGATCATCGAACGCACCGGCATCGTGGAACGCCGCATCGCCGCCCCTGACGAGTATACTTCCCACATGGGGACGAAGGCTGCCCAGCGGGCGCTGGAATCCTGCGGATTGCAACCGGAGGATATCGACCTGATCATCGTCTCCACCATTACGCCGGATACGTTCACTCCTTCCACTTCCTGCTATATCCAGGATGCCCTGGGCGCCAAGAATGCCGCCGCCTTTGACATTTCCGCCGCCTGCTCCGGCTTCCTGTTCGCCATGAAGACGGCCGTCCAGTTCATCGGCACGGGCCAGATGAAGACGGCCCTCATCATCGCCGCGGAAAAACTTTCCACCGTCGTCAACTGGGAGGACCGCACCACCTGCGTCCTGTTCGGGGACGGCGCCGGAGCCGCCGTGCTCCAGGCTTCCACAGGAGAGGAAGGGGAAGGTTCCATCCTCGCCACGGACATCGGCACGGACGGCGCCCTGCATGACCTGCTCCAGATCCCGGGCGGCGGCTCCCGCTGCCCCACCACGGCGGAAAACGCCCATGAACGCCTGGCCACCCTCGCCATGCGCGGCAAGGAGACCTTCCGCCAAGCGGTTCCCCGCATGAAGGATTCCGCCGCCAGCGTGATTGAACGCGCCGGCCTCACGGCGGAGGAGATCAAGCTGATCATCCCCCACCAGGCCAACCTCCGCATCATCAATGCCGTGGCCCAGCGCCTCTCCATCCCGGAAGACAAGGTGTTCATCAATATTGAGAAATACGGCAATACTTCCGCCGCCGCCGTGGCCATCGCCTTTGACGAAGCGCGCCGCACCGGCAGATTCGGCAAGGGAGACAATGTCGTCCTGGTCACCTTCGGCGCAGGCCTCACGTGGGGCGCCGCAGCCATCCGCTGGTAATTTCCGTTATTCCATTCCAGAACTTACATTATCACATGACAACCGAACCGTACGGCAAAAAGAATCCGTTCCCCGCACCCGTCCTTTCCGTCAAGCACCTCACCGGGGAAGGCAGCCCGAAAGAAACGATCCATATTGAATACAGCCTGGACGGCGCCGGAATGGTGTACGTTGCCGGAGACGCCCTGGCCGTCATTCCCGCCAATGATTCTTCCCTGGCGGACGCCCTGGTTGAAAAGCTCGGCCTCAACCCGGATTCCCAGGTTCCCACACCGGAAGGGGGAACCGCCAGCCTGCGGGACGCCCTGATCAACTGCTATGACATCACCAATGTCAACAAGGCCCTGCTGACCAAATGGGCGGCCGCCTCCGGCAGCCAGGAGCTGGAAAACCTGCTGGTAGGGGACAAGGACGCGCTCAGCGATTTCCTGTGGGGACGCGACGTGCTGGACCTGGCAACGGAGTACCCGGCCTCCTTTGAATCTGCGGAGGCTTTTGCAGGCATCCTTAAAAAGATCATGCCGCGCCTTTATTCCATCGCCTCCAGCCCGAACGCCCACCCTGAAGAAGTGCATCTGTGCGTGGGCGCGGTGCGCTACACGGCCCGGGACCGCAAGCGCGGCGGCGTGTGCTCCACTTACATGGCGGACCGCCTCCAGCCGGGTCATACGGCCAGGGTGTTCGTACATACCAACAAGAATTTCCGCCTGCCGGAAGACGGGAACACCCCCATCATCATGGTTGGCCCCGGCACCGGCATCGCCCCTTTCCGGGCTTTCTGGGAGGAACGCATCGCCTCCGGAGACAAGGGAGGCAATTGGCTGTTCTTCGGCAATCCGTACAAGGCTACCGATTTCTGCTATGAAGACGAGCTGGCCAAATTGACGGCAGACGGCAGATTGAAATTGTCCGTAGCCTGGTCCCGCGACCAGGAGAAGAAGGTATACGTGCAGCATCTCATGGTCCAGGAAGGCGAAGAGCTCTGGAAGTGGCTGGAAAACGGCGCATGCTTTTACGTCTGCGGGGACGCCTCCCGCATGGCCAAGGACGTTGACGCCGCCCTGCATGAAGTTATCCAGACCTGGGGCCGCAAGACTCCTGAAGAAGCCGCAGAGTACGTGGCGGACATGAAACAGCACCGCCGCTACCAGCGGGACGTGTATTAATCCGGAATACGCTCCTTTCCTTTTACCGCGCCTTTCCATCATCCGTGGAAAGGCGCTTTTTCTTTTTCCTACGGAGAAACCGTTACCGGTAAATCCCGGTTGACGCAGGGAAGAGCGGATTGCCTTTTCCCCTTCATTCCTTTTCCGGGTTTTCCTCTCCCCTTGCGGAAAGGGAATTTACTTGCCCCAGAGGAATCCCTTATACAACCTATTTACCTCTGAGGAAGGACCAGGGGCGCATGCCCCATCTTTCCACCCTGTCCGCCCAGATGCACCAGCAGTTTATCCGCGCCAGCAGTTTGCCAAACGCCTTTTCCATATCAGCCAACGTCCCCTGTGAGCATGTCTGCACGTAGGCATTAAAATACGGCCGTTCCAGCCATCCATGCAGCATGGTCCCAATTACCTGCAGAAAGCGCAAACGGGCTTTCCTCTCCATTTCAAGCAGTCTGTCCGGATGCAATTCCCGCACAATCAAGAAGTGTACGGCAAATTGCCATTGCCTGTGCGGCATTAGTTTCCATTCCTCCAGCAGACGGAACAGGAGTTTTTCCACAGAGATATTCCGGTAATCCTGCTCCTGCAGGACGGAACCAATCTGCCGTACATGGACTGATCCCACCTTTTTTCCCAGACCAATCCTATCCGTTTTCCTCATCAAGCGCATCCAGTACAGGATATCATTTCCACGCCTCATGCCTGCTTCCCAACAGGGGAGTGAAGCCGCCAAGGAGGAATTCAGAACAACACTGCTCGTATGGATGAAGAGAAGCCCCATTATCCCCAATCTCTGAAGAACAAAGAAACCCGGTGTTCTCTTCCGCCGGGGGATACAACCCTCCCGACCTTCTGCATATCCGGCGGCATAAACATGTATGCGGGGATGCTTTCTGAAAAAATGAAATGCCATTTTCAAATGGTCCGGATACCAATAGTCATCCCCATCCAGAAACGCTACGTACTTTCCTTTCGCCGCGTTCAGCCCTATGTTTCTGGCGCGCGCAGTTCCTCCGTTTTTCCGGGAAATGACGTTAATACGGGAATCCTGAAAAAATTCCACCACTTGAAGGGAGCCATTCGCAGAGCCATCATCAACGATGATCAGTTCAAAGTTTTTAAATTCCTGATCCAATACGGATTGTATGGCCTTTCTCAAACAATGTTTCAAATTACAGGCAACTAAAATCACGCTGAACTCTATCCAGTTATTTCGTTCAGCCCGCATGCGCCTGTTCTTTTCTTCCATTTTCCACAGTTAAAACCTGAGGGAGAAATACAGGATTTCTAATCCGGTTTTTTTAGCCGGATACGTGAAATCCTATTAACATGCAGGTCATGAGATTTTTATGCGTCTCCATGCTATTAAACGGCTGGAGAGTTATTTCTTTCCAGACTTTCATGCCCCCAACCGTCGCCATTCATATTAAGCATTTTTTATTGAACCCGGATTAGAAATTCGCGGTTAATTCATCAGTTTTCATTTTTAACAACAAAATATAAAATACCTTCCGCTCTTCTATTCTGACGCCCGATTTTTCCAGGGAAGCAAAGAACGGCCTTCCCGTGAACCATGCCATTCCCCCCATTTTTTCCCTGAATCCTGAGATATATTCCCCCAGCCTTGAAAGAGATTTCACCCATCGTCAACGTTATGTTCCTTCCGCCCGCTTCCCTGCATGCACTTTTCCCCCTGCATCCATGCCTGCCAAACTACCGGCAACAAGGGTTCTCCTCTTCTTTGACGCCTAAATCCGCATCATCACCATTTTCCCATTCCTCCGTATTCAAACCCGCATATATTTTTTCACATGCAGCAGCAGTAGAAAATCACGCAGGCCATGGTTCGAGGAAGACTTCACGAAGAATTTCTCCAGGAGTTTCCTTTCCCGCCTGGGCGCCCTCCTTCCATCCGGATGGAGTTCAGGCCGCTTTTATCTTGCGCCGCAAACGGTCCTTTTCACTTTTCTGAGTTTGAAAAAAAAGACCATGCAGAATAGATACAGTTTTTGCGGCAAGGAATGGGCCATTCCCATCCATCCCGGTCCTCTTAACGCCCACCTCCGGCGGAAAGAATAGTTCCACCAGTTGTGCAGCTGATCAATGTGGCTTATCGCCTTTCTTCTTTCCTCCATTTCAGCAAGCAATTCTTCCCGCGAGCGGAAAACCGGAGTGCGTCCTTTCAACAAGTCCTCACACAGTTCCAGGCCTGCCTCCTTGCTTTTCCTCAACTGGTTGCGCATCACCTGATCCTTTTTTTCAAAAGCCGCGGCCGTTTTCATGCTGGCAAACCGGGCTGCGCTGTTGACGGCACAAATGTTTTTGACGGCAAACCTGTAATAGTACAGGGAGATATCCGGCAATTCATAGATGTTTCCTTGCAGCCATGCATGAAATCCCATCAAATCGTCTTCAAAACTGGTCGTCATCGGCAGGGAACTCCCCCATTGATAGGCGCTTTTCCTGATCATCATGCTTCCTCCGTAATGGGAGACGGAGGAGAAAGCCCCCTGTTGAAGCCTGACAGCCAATTCCCCCTCCGGAGGAGCCGGAAACGCCGGAAAGTCAAACGTAACATCTTTCTCTTCATACACATGAGTCATCTGGCTGACGACAGCCACGGCATCCGGATGCTCCGTCACCACTCCGGCAAAAATCCTGCACCTCCAGGGGAAGGAACAGTCATCTCCGTCCTGACGGAGAATCCATTCATGGGAGGCCAGCTCCACGGCCTGCCGTATATGCGGCCCGCGCCCCAGAGGGGTTTCATTCCGGTTCAATACCACACGGTGCGGTCCCCGATACTGCGCCGCCATTTCCTGCATGACTGCAAAAGTACTGTCGGAAGAACCGTCATCAGACAGGATGATTTCAACCGGCCCTTCATAATCCTGTCCAAATACGCTCCGGATGGCATCTCCAATGCAATATTCCTCATTATGTCCGGTCAGAATGATACTGATAGAGGGGAGTTCCGGAGGATTCATGAAGAAAAGCGGCACGGAAAAGGAAATGTGAATCCCGAGATGGACTATGATCCACAGTACTTATAGATAAGGCGTCATGTTTGTACCGGATTAAGAATCCGGCGTCAACGGAAAAATCTGGGAAAAAGTTTGTTAGGGGTAATGGGGAATATAAGGATGACGGGGATAACAGGGATTAAAAAGATTCTCCTATCATCCTGATGTTCCCTATCATGCGCATTTTTTATGGCGGCGTTGATTAATCACGGATTCTTAATCCGCTATGGTTGGTTCATCAATGCGTTGATGAATAATGAAGGCGTCACGATGGATTTTTCCCCTTTTCCATTCACCGATTGTTATTACTCCAGAACCAGCGCGAAGCCTTTCCTCCACATCCGGATTCCCGTCCAGCTCCAAAAGCGTTCCATCTCCTTCCTAAATGCAGAAGCCATTTTTCAGCGTTATTATTCCAGCCTATAACCTGGAAAAATATATTGCTGCCACCATTCAGTCGGTACTGGCTCAAATATTCCAGGATTTTGAAATTATTATCGTTGACGATGGTTCTACAGACGGAACCGTTTCTATCATCCAATCTTTTCACGACCAAAGAATTCATCTTATTTCCCAGCGCAACGGCGGCGTTTCGCGAGCACGAAATGCAGGGATGAAGAAAGCCCAAGGCCTTTATATCGCTTTTCTGGACGGAGACGATTACTGGTACCCCGAACATTTGGCGCTGGCGGCTAATTTTTTCAATCTTCATCCTGAGATATTGGTTTATTCCAACCGCTACATCCTGGACGAGCTGGACAACATAGCGCCACGCCCCCCATCCCATCCTGTATTCATCCGGAAATTAGGGTTAAGGGGATTGCTATTCATGCACCCAAGCAATGTTATCCTGAGTTCATCCCTTGCGTCTCAACTTCCGCCCTGGGAGGAAAATATGTCCTATGGAGAAGACGGCCTGTACTGGACGCGGTGCATGCGGCAGACAGCCCTGATCGGGCTGGGAGGAACCGTCACCTCAATTTACCGGCAAAGGGCTTCATCCGCCATGCATGCCGTGAATTACCAGCATGTCTCCATTCATACGCTCCTTGCGCCCTTGCTGGATGAACTTGAAGCCATGAAAAAACCCACATGGCAGTTTGCCGTTCATTTCCTGCTCATCAGGGAATTGCATTCCAACAGGTTGCTGGCTCTTGACGAAGAGGAAAGGATTTCCTTACTGGGCAGAATCAGGAAGGTTACGCATCCCTACCTGAACCGGACCTATTTTGACGCCTATGCGAGGGCATGTTTTGCAAAGGAAGGAATGGAACAATCATTTACCGCACTCATGAGTAGAACCGTTTTCTTATGCATCTGGTTGGACCGCCTGGAGAGAATGGGAAGATCCATGTTTTTTTTCCATAGAAACCAGTAACCAGGATGGGAAACGCAGATCCATTTCTTCACCTGCAATAGTCCATGCGGACCTTACCATGAACATCGTATACGCTACAGACGATAAGGGCGCGCTGGGAACGGGGGTAAGCATCGTTTCCCTCATGGAGAATTTACCAGCCGACGTTCACGCCGATATTTACATCATGACAGACGGTTTGAGCGAGGATAATACGGCTCGTTTAAATGCTCTGCAACGGTCCTACCGCTTGAATTTACATTTCATTGATATGAAGGATAAATACAAGGATTTTCCCGTTGGTTCCAAGTGGTCGGCAGCGACGTATTACCGTCTTGGCCTCGCAGGGGAACTTCCCGCCACGGTGGAACGCGCCCTGTATGTAGATATTGATACCATTTTCAACCGGGATATCAGTTCCATGTATGAAACCGAGTTCGGGGATTGCCTCATCGCCGGCGTTTTCACTACGGAACATTTGACTGAGGAGTTTTTCTCACGCTGGAAACAGGAAATGAATCTGGGCAGGGATTCCATTTACATCAATGCAGGCGTTGTTCTTTATCATGTTAAGAAAATTCGTGAAGAACGCTTTGAAGACCAAGTTTTATCTTATGCGAAAAGCAACATCCATCATCTCTCCTGGCAGGATCAGGATATTTTGAACGCATGTTATCAAGAACGTATTTTCTTGCTCCATCCCATGTGGAACATCTGTGACGGAGCCATTTGGTCGATCCGCTGGGAAGGAGTAAAAAGCTTCGAGAATAATCCCCTAGAGCCGAAGGATTTGTTGGAAGCCGCCACCAGCCCCGGCATCATCCATTACTGGGGGCATCCCAAGCCCTGGCAGCCCAATAGCCTACGTCAGGATAACGGGCTGTTCTACAAGTATTGGAAAAAATCTCCGTGGAAAGATAAGATCCGGGTTTTCCGAAAGCAAAATGATTCTGTCCGAATGTTTGTTTCCAGAATGAGATGCCTCCTGGGGAAGGGCAAACGGCTTTTGCAGGGCAAATACCAGTAGGATTGCGCCAGCTTTTCCTGCCTTTCCCGATGACCAGGAAGCAACCGTTTTACAGAGCGCCTTTTTATTAAGAAACGCCTGTACCAGCCATTTTTCTTTCGGGATACCATCCGTATTCCTTTTTTCCTGGTTTTCCCCCGAGCCGGAAAATTGTCCCCACGGGATTTCCATGGCCGCAGATGCTTCAAAGGCACGAAGCTCATGTCTTTTTCATCCCCGTCCAATGACGATCCGAAACCCCAGTTTCAGAATTTGCCTGTCTTTCCCTCACATAAACGTTATTACGAAAGTAGAATAAGCCCCTTTTCTCCTTTTGATTTTTAGCTTTGTGTACAAAGGGTTTTCCATGGGAGCCCTTTTCAGGCCCAGATTCCGGTATAGTGATTTTCCGGCTTGTCCAAAAAGATCATTTTACGGATGCCTTCATTAGTTTTCTCCAACCGGGTTCCACGGTGACTATTTCCACCAGGCAGTTCTGGCTGGACACGCATTTAAAGCAGGCCAGAAAGGCGTGTGCAAGAATGCGTCAACGTTTTATACCTGATGATCGTATCGGCAAGTCGGGAGTATTTTAAAAATTAGTTTATTCATGAAAGTTGACACTATCAAAGGAAGCTCCTATGTAATGACTTGTACAAAAGCTTGTACAGTACATGCCGTTTTAAGTTCCAGCGCGGATCCCATGCTTGTTCTGGAAGCAGGAAAAGCGGGCCAATACGGTTTTGTGGCCCCCACGGATGCGGTAGAAATATCCGATGAAGACGCTTTTGTCATACAGATTTTTAAAACGCCCGTCCCGAGATTGTTTGTCCAGGACGGCGTTCAACCCGGCGAGGATGCCATTTTAAAGAATGTGACGGCCGAGTCCGGAACCTTTGCCGGCACCGTCAACGCCAACGGCGGCGTGCGCGTGCCGCTGCCTGCCACAGCCCGGGAGGCCCTGTCCTGGGACTCCATGCTGGAAGAGCAGGCCAGGCGGGAATGGCTCCTGGTGCGCAGCGCCTCCTATGCCGCCGTTCCGCCATGGGTGGCATTGCTGGTGCGCATGCAATCCCTCAGCATTTACAAGTATTCCAGCGCCAACGCATCCGTCAAGGAAGGCATCATTGAAAATGAATTATATGACCATGTCATCAGAATGGCTCCCGCCTCCGGCATTTCCTTGCTGGGGGTGGGCACCAAGCCCTGGAAATTTGCCCATTTGCTGGGAACCTACAAAGATTCCAGTTTTGCGGCGGCGGCGGCATGGCACATTACGGGGGCGGACAAGGCGTCCATCATGCTGGGGAGCACCACACACGGCTATGGATGCACTACAAACCTGTCCTCGCCATGCTATGCGCATCCCATTCACTGGTGCAATTATGACCATGCCGGAGCAGGGCAGGATTACAGGTTTCCTTTGCTCAATGCCGTTAATAATTATAACGGTTATGATATGACGCCCGCCTGGCAGGCGACTTTATACGGCAAGTCTTACCTGGGCAGTTCCGCGTCCTGCTTGATTCGCGGCACGGATTACGGGCGCGGCAACGGGGAAGCCCGGTATGTATGGGCGCTGGTCCCAGACGCCACCTATCTTGCCGTAGCAATGGCGCCCCGGCATGCGGCAGACCATCCCTACGTTGAAAACAGGTGGGAGTTGTTCGTCGACGGGCAATACGTCATGCCCATGACAGCGCGGTTCTGCGGCGGCGGCCATACAGCTGTATTGTCAGCAACGGTAAAGGCCCATGAAGTCGCCAGCGCGCAGGAGGCAGGGTTGAGAATGGCCGGGATGCGGGTGAACACGGGCAGCCTGCCCGGCAGCACGGCGGCCAGGGAGATCCTGGGGAGGGTGGTCATGGACGGAGTGACGGTCAAGCCCGTGCCGGAGGTGGCGGCTTCCGCGCTGGAGGTGGGAGCGGAAG
>OGQK01001785.1_pt1 | contig 10422 bp, 8 predicted proteins | sample 1553221 | NCBI WGS metagenome assembly OGQK01 (sample SAMEA2579996, study PRJEB22360) | human gut metagenome | biome: human gut; feature: human-associated habitat; material: faeces | place: Denmark | collected 2008/2010 | reverse complement strand
CCGCCTCGATCCAGTCGATGTCGATATAATTGTAAGCCAACACGGAACATCCGACCGGAGAAATCCCGATCGCATCGTGCTCCAGCCCCATTTCGTCGATCACCTCGGCGACCAGCTTGTGAATCACTCCGTGACTGCATCCCGGACAATAGTGCATCGTATTGTCCGTAATCAGGCGCGGCTTGGCGTATACCCGGTTTTCGGGCGATATGTTCACTTCAAATTCTGCCATAACCTTTTACTGCAATGAAAAGTTCGACTTCAGCGCATCGTATACTTCGCCGGGCGAATGCACGACGCCCCCCGTGCGGCCGTAATGGCGGACCGGCACGCGGAAGCGCGAGGCCAGCATCACGTCCTCGACCATCTGCCCCGTGCTCATCTCGACGGACAGGAATCCTTTCACGCGGCGGGACAGCCCGTCGATCGCCTCGGTCGGGAACGGGAAGAGCGTGATCGGCCTCAACAGTCCGACCCGATGGCCGTCCGCCCGGGCCATCTCGACCACCTTCAGCGCGATACGGGCCGAAGACCCGTAAGCCACGAGCACGTAGTCGGCATCGTCGCAAAGCGTCTGCTCGAAGCGAACCTCGTCGCGGCGGATCGCATCGTACTTGGCTTTCAGTTTCAGATTGAAACGCTCCTGTACGAGCGAGTCGAGCTCGACGGACGTAACGATGTTCCGCCCGCGCGAAGACGGCTTGCCCGTGGCGGCCCACGCGCCGCACCGCTCGGCAATCCGGTCGTCGGTCCAGCGGGGACGGGCGGGCGACAGCACGACCTTCTCCATCATCTGGCCGATCACGCCGTCCGAGAGAATCATCACCGGATTGCGATATTTGAACGCCAAATCGAATCCCAGCGGCACGAAATCGTACATCTCCTGCACGGAATAGGGCGCCAGCACGATCAGATGGTAATCGCCGTGCCCGCCGCCCTTGACGGCCTGAAAATAGTCGGCCTGCGAAGGCTGGATCGTACCGAGCCCCGGACCTCCCCTCGACACGTTGACCACCACGCACGGCAGCTCGGCCCCGGCCAGATAGCTCAGCCCCTCGCACATCAGACTGATGCCGGGGCTTGACGACGAGGTCATCACGCGCTTGCCGGTCGCCGCTCCGCCATACACCATGTTGATCGCCGCGACCTCGCTCTCGGCCTGAATCACCGTCATGCCCGAAGTCTCCCACGGACGCATTTCCATCAGCGTTTCGAGCACTTCGGACTGGGGCGTTATCGGATAGCCGAAATAGCCGTCGCAGCCGCACCGCACGGCGGCTTCGGCGACCACCTCGTTCCCTTTCATCAATTTGATCTCTTCCATATCGCTATGATTTTTCACGTCGTCAGGGCTCCGTAAACTTCTGCCTGTACACCGTAATGCAACTATCGGGACAAACGCTCGCACAAGAAGCGCAACCCGTACAAGCCTCGGGCGAAACCATCCGCGAGAAACGATAACCCTTGCCGTTGACCTCGCCGCTCAACGCGAGAACCTTCATCGGACAAGCGACCACGCACAGCTCGCATCCCTTGCAGCGTTCGGCGTCGACTACGACCGCCCCCTTAATCTTTGTCATAGAATTTCGTTTATTTTCTTACAAATTTATCCGCCGCATATAAAAATAGTAATAATTTTTCATTCGAAATACGATATTCAAGAAAATGTACTTTCCTTTTTCCACCTCATTCTCACCGCATAAAAACATAAAAAACAAAAGGCGTCAGCTTTCCCTACCGTTTCCTGCAAACCGATGACGAAACCGTGCCTGTCGATTCTGCAAGCAATTCATTCCTGCGAAGAAAATCCCTCGCCGCCGCCGGGAAATCACAGAAAATCGAAAGAAACAAATTGAAATTCCTCAAGCCTAAATACATCCGAATCGATCGGAATATCCCGACCCAACCGACGAATAGTAATTTTTTATTTCATTTACCTAAAAAACCGCCACTTTGCCTATTATCTATCAGTATATTACACGGTTGACAAATCGGATCGGAATCCCTATGTTTGTACTACAAGCTCGGCTACCGAGTTTCTTAATTTACTAACTAACAAAGATTTACTATCATGAAGAAATTTTACCCGATCTTATTATGCATGGCGGGCCTACTTTGGATGAATACGGCGTGCGACGATTCCGACGAAGGATAGGGCCAGGGGCCGGAAAAAGAAAGTACGGAAACCGCCATGAAATACGTGACGGCCACATACGTCGGCGAACAAAACGCATGCGGCTTTTTCACTTTCGACTTTTGCACAGAGCCTACGGGCGAGAACGAAGCAATCCCTGCGAATGCCTCCGGACTGCACATAGAACTTTATTCGGACGTCGTGGCGCCCGAAAATCTGCTGGATGCCAGCATCGCTCCGGGAAGGTACGCGACAGGGGAGACTCCGGGCAAATTCACGATCCAGTCCGGACAGACAGCCGAGGGAAGGGTCACCGGTTCCTACTACTACACTACGGACGTAAACGGCAATGTCACCAAGCTCCATGTAACCGAAGGCGAGATTTACTTCGTCATAACGGACGGCAATCAGGCGGCTTTCATCTCCGACCTGAAGATCGACCAGCAGGAAAACAAATGGGTGTCCTGCGAATACAACGGCAAGATAGACGTCGAACCGGTCTACAATACGGTCTTCACCGCTCAGACCGAATGGTACTGGGGGGACGACGACTATGACTATCCCGGTATCGGACAATATCTAATCACCCTATACGATGGCGAATACGACAGCCAAGGCCTGATCGAAGGAACCTCCATATCGCTCAGCTACTATGCCGAAATGGCGCCTAAGGCATGGGAAGCACAAATTCCCGAGGGCATTTATCACAGCTCGACGGAGTACCAGAAGGGGACGATCCTCGTAGCCACTCCGGAAATCATCGAGGAACAGCCTTGGAGTATATACGGTTATGCCATGCGGCAACAGATCGTCAATGGCGAAAAAACCGAGCATTTCGCCATCGAGGTCGTTTCCAAAGTCGAAAAGATCGAGGACGGACAATACGTTCTCAAATTCAACATCCTGTTCAACAACGGAGAGAGGCATCTTTCAAAATACGTCGGTAACGTAAGGCAAGGCGACGAGTTCACGAAAACAACCCTGACGCAGGATCTGACGATGGAAACACCCGGTTTCGGCTATCTCGAATACAGGGGTCCTTCGCCGATGTGGAACATCAAGGGAGTCAATCGCTGGAGCATTCGACTCTACACCGACGGAATAGTCGTACATCCTGACCAATACTGGGGCGTCGAACTGAACGGGGAAGGCGAATATATCACAATCGAATTATTCACCGACTCGCATTATACGACCGAAATTCCGGAAGGCCGCTATGTCATATCGAAAGAAGAAGTACCTTATCATGCCAATATGGGCCAAGGCGGCTGGGGCTACAACTTCGGCACATGGTACTACGACTTGGGAGACAATCAGGCTCCGGCCGTATCCGGCGAGGTTAATGTCGGCAGAAACGGCGACGACTATACGGTCGCTTTCCAACTGATCGACGACAGGGGGAACACCATTCAAAGCGATTATACGGGTCCCCTGCAGTACTGGGACAGCTACAACACTTCCAGCGCAGCTCCCGCCCCTGCTTGGTTGTCCGCTCCTTCCACGAGCTACGAGGCAGCCAAAGCAGCGAAAGTCACGAGCGATCTCGAACAACATAACGGAAAGCAGAACGAAAAATAAGCGATCTTTTTCGGCTGTGTCGAAAGCACTTTGAACCGGCGCGGGAGTCCTTCGAGATTTTCCCGCGCCGGTCTTTTCCCCGCATGGCAAAACCTTCCGGCATGGGCTCTGCGACCGGCATCGCTTCTGCAAAGGCTCTCAAGCGGGAAAGCCATGTATAGGTTGGTTAAGCCCGGCCGATCAGACATGCAAAACAAGACGGCATGCCTGCAAAAAAACGGACGGGAACAAATTCCGTCCGTTTTCTCTTATAAAGCGATTCGCTTCAAAACCTTCCGCCACGTCAATCGAGCGAGTGAATGACCAGCCCCGAGCGTAGTTTCGGCTCGAACCAAGTGGTCTTCGGAGGCATGATCTGGCCCGAGTCGGCGATATCGATCAACTGTTTCATCGAAACCGGATAGAGCGCGAAAGCCACCTTCATTTCGCCGCTATCGACCCGGCGCTGCAACTCGCCGAGCCCCCGGATACCGCCGACGAAGTCGATCCGCTTGTCCGTGCGCAGGTCCTTGATGCCCAGCAACCGGTCCAGCACGCGCTCCGAAAGGACCGTCACGTCCAGTACCCCGATCGGATCGCTGTCGTCGTAGGTCCCTTCGCGTGCCGTCAGACTGTACCAGCGCCCGTCGAGGTACATCGAGAAATTGTGCAGCGCGACGGGATGATAGATGCCCGTGCCCTTGTCCTCGACGATGAAATCCTTCTCGAGCGCCCGGAGCAGCTCCTCGGGCGACAAGCCGTTCAGGTCCTTCACTACGCGATTGTAGTCGATGATCTTCAACTGGCTGTCCGGAAAGATGACGGCCAGAAAATAGCAATACTCCTCATGACCGGTGTGCGCCCCGTTAGCTCGCATCTTTTCCTCGGCGACACGCGCGGCAGCGGCCGTGCGATGATGCCCGTCGGCCACGTACAACGCCGGAATCTCGTCGAATATCTCCGTAATGCGCCGCTGAATCTCCTGATCGTCGATCACCCAGAAACGATGTCCGAAACCGTCGGCCGCCGTGAAATCGTACTCGGGCGGATTGTTCTCGACGACACCGCGAATAATCATATCCATTTCGGCATTGGCCGGATAGGAGAAAAACACGGGCTCGATATTGGCGTTCTGATTCCGCACGTGAATCATACGGTCCTCCTCCTTGTCGGGACGCGTCAGCTCGTGCTTCTTGATCCTGCCGCGGACATAATCGTCGAAATGCCAGGCGGCGACCAGCCCGTACTGCGTACGGCCGTCCATCGTCTGCGCATAGACGTAGTACTTCTCCTCGTCGTCCTGCACGAGCCACCCGCGCTCGCGCCAGCGCCGGAAGTTCTCGACGGCCTTGCGGTAGACTTCCTCGCAATGCTCATCGGCGATCGGATCGAAATCGATCTCCGGCTTGATGATGTGGAGCAGCGATTTTTCGGTAGCTTCCTTTTTAGCCTCCTGCGAATTGAGCACGTCGTACGGACGCGAGGCCACCTCGGCGGCGTATTTCCTCGGCGGGCGGATGCCCCGGAACGGTTTGATCTTTACCATATTTCCTATTTTTTGAATGATACTCTCCGGACAGCCAAAGATGCAAAGCCCCCGGAACGATGTTCCGGGGGCCCGTTCTTCGGCGAAGAACTACTTGTTGACCTGAAACCTGCGATTGCCGTTTTTCAGGAAATCGACCGTCTGACGGGCAGCTGCCAAACCCGCATTCAGATTGGCCTCGGCCGTCTCGGCACCCATCTTCTTGGCCGTGGCGAAGAAGCGCTTGCCGAACTTCCCGGCCATCTCGGCCTGCGCATCGGGGGCGATGTCGGTGATGTATTTCAGATCCTCCCGCTCGGTCATCGCACGCACCACGCCGGCTTCGTCGATCACCTCCTTGCGGGCCGTATTGACCAGCGTCGCGCCCTTGGGCATCGACATCAGCAGCTCGTACCCGATCGAACCGCGCGTCTGGGCTGTCGCCGGAATATGCAGCGACAGAAAGTCGGCCGCCTCGTAAAGCTCCCCGACCGAAGCGACGCGCTTCACGCCGTCGGCCTCGAACAATGCGTCGTCCGTCACGAACGGATCGTAGGCGATGACGTTCATTCCCATCGCCTTGCCCTTGCGGCCGACGAGCTTGCCGACGTTGCCGTAGGCATGGATGCCCAGCGTCTTGCCCTGAATCTCCGATCCCGTGCCGGGCGTAAAACCGTTGCGCGCCATGAAGATCATCATCGCAAGGGCCAGTTCGGCCACCGCATTGGAGTTCTGCCCGGGGGTGTTCATCACCACGATCCCGCGGGCCGAAGCGGCTTCCAGGTCGACGTTGTCGTAACCGGCGCCGGCACGCACCACGATTTTGAGATTCTTCGCGGCGGCGATCACTTCGGCCGTCACCTTGTCGCTGCGAACGATCAGGGCGTCGACATCGGCCACGGCGGAGAGCAGCTCCGCACGATCGGCGTATTTTTCCAGCAGGGCCAATTCGTACCCCGCCTCTTCCACAATGCCGCGAATGCCCTCCACCGCCTTTTTAGCGAACGGCTTCTCGGTTGCAACCAATACTTTCATATCTTTGAGTAATGACGTGAAATAAATTCGTTTCTCTTTTTTCGCCTCGTATGTGTAGGGAACGATCGTCGGACACATGGCCTATTTGCCGTGTTTGCGGGCGAACTCCTGCATGCAGGCCACCAGCGCCTCGACGCTCTCTTTCGGAAGGGCGTTGTAGCACGAAGCGCGGAAACCGCCCACCAGACGGTGTCCCTTGATGCCCACCATGCCCTGCGACTTGGCGAACTCCAAGAACTCGGGCGCCAGCTCCTCGTAGCCGTCGGCCATGACGAAGCAGATGTTCATCAGCGAACGGTCCTCCTCGGTCGCCGTACCCACGAAGAGGGGGTTGCGGTCGATCTCGTCGTAGAGCAGCGCCGCCTTCTCCTGGTTGCGGCGGTAGATTTCGGGCACGCCGCCGATCGATTTGAGCCAGTTGAGCGTCTCGGTCAGCGCGTAGATGGCGAACACGGGCGGCGTGTTGAACATCGAGTTGTTGGTCACATGCGTGCGATAGTCGACCATCGTGGGCAGATCGCGCTGAATCCGGTCGAGCATATCCTCGCGGATAATGGCGAACGTGACGCCCGCCGGAGCGAGATTCTTCTGCGCGCCGCCGTAGATCATGGCGTACTTGCTCACGTCGCGCGGACGGCTCAGGATGTCGGAACTCATGTCGGCGATCACGGGCACCGGCGAATCGAGGTCGGCCGTGTACTCCGTACCGTAGATCGTGTTGTTGGTCGTGATGTGCAGGTAGTCCAGATCGGCGGGGATGTCGAAGCCTTTGGGGATGTAGGTGAAATTCCGGTCCTCGGACGAGGCGACGACTTCGGTCCGGCCGTAACGCTTGGCCTCCTTGATCGCCTTCTTCGCCCAGACGCCGGTATTGACGTACCCCGCCTTGGTGTTGAGGAAATTGGCGGGCACCTCGAAGAAGTGGGTGCTGGCGCCGCCGCCGATGAAGATGATCTTGTAGTTATCGGGAATATCGAGCAATTCGCGCAGCAGCGAATCCGCCTGAGCCATCACCTCGTCGAACTCCTTCGAGCGGTGTGAAATCGAGAGAATCGACAACCCCGTCCCGTTGAAATCGAGGATCGCCCGGGCCGTCTTCTCATAAACGACTTCAGGCAGGATCGAAGGTCCTGCGTTAAAATTGTGCTTTTTCATAGTCTGATGATTTAGATAACTGTTACTCCGATAACACAAAGGTAAGCAAAAAATGAGAATCCGCAACCACGACGGCCCAAATATTTTCAGATAATTCGCCGGCAGCCATTTTTCGAACGGAATCCTTCCCCGTTTCGCATTTGTTTACTATTTTTGCAAAAATTTACCTCGACCAATGATCAGATCCATGACCGGTTTCGGCAAGGCCGAAAGGCTCGCCCCGAATAAGAAATTCAGCGTCGAAATTCGCTCGCTCAACTCCAAACAGCTCGACCTGAGCATCAAAATGCCCTCGGCATACCGCTCGCTCGAACCCGAAATCCGCACGCTGGCGACAAAGGCGTTGCAGCGCGGCAAGGTCGAAATTTTCGTCACGGCCGAGAGTACGGCCGTCGAGACTTCGGCCCATATAAATAAGGAGCAGTTCCGCGCCTACGTCCGCCAGTTGAGCGACGCGCTCACCTATGCAGGTATGGAGGCCTCGTTCGACGCCATGATGCAGTCGGTGCTGCGGATGCCCGACGTGGTTTCGACACCCAACGAAACGGTACCCGAAGAGGAGCACGCCGCGCTGCTGGCGGCGGCGGAAGAGGCCGTCGCGCGGCTCGACGACTTCCGCTTACAGGAGGGCGCCACGCTGATCGCCGACCTGCTGCGGCGCGTGGACAAGATCGAAGGCTACAAGGAGGAGGTAGTCCCCTACGAAAAGGCGCGCACCGAGACGATCAAGGCCCGCATCCGCGAGAATCTGGCGCAGCTCGACGTCGAGGTCGATTCGAACCGGCTGGAACAGGAGATGATCTTCTACCTCGAAAAGCTCGACATCACCGAGGAGAAGGTGCGCCTGCAAAACCACTGCCGCTATTTCCGCGAGGTGGCTGCCGACGAGGAGACGCCCGGGCGCAAACTCGGGTTCATCGCTCAGGAGATGGGGCGCGAAATCAATACGATGGGCTCGAAGGCCAACCAGAGCAACATCCAGATTCTCGTGGTAAAGATGAAGGATGAGCTCGAAAAAATCAAAGAGCAGGTACTCAATATCTTATAGCGAACCATCAGAAGCAGGGCTTAACATCCGACCTCATGGGAAAACTCATCATCTTTTCGGCTCCGAGCGGTTCGGGCAAGACAACCATCGTGCGCGAGCTGCTCCGGCGGATTCCGCAGCTGGAATTCTCGATCTCGGCCACTTCGCGCGCACCGCGCGGCACGGAGCGCGACGGCGTGGACTACTATTTCCTCTCGCCCGACGAATTCCGCCGGGCGGTCGACGAAGAGCGTTTCGTCGAATGGGAGGAGGTCTATGCCGGCACCTGCTACGGCACGCTGCGCAGCGAACTCGACCGCATCTGGGGGAAAGGGCATACCATTCTGTTCGACGTCGACGTGCTGGGAGGGATCAACCTCAAACGCATCTTCGGCGCCGACGCCTGCTCCGTCTTCATCATGCCGCCGTCGATCGAGGAGCTGGAACGCCGGCTCGAACTCCGCGGCACCGATGCTCCCGAGGTGATCGCCAAACGGGTCGCCAAAGCGGAGTTCGAACTGACCAAGGCGCCCGAATTCGACCACGTCGTCGTCAACGACGTGCTGGACACGGCCGTGGCGGAGGTCGAACGCATCGTGCGCGACTTTCTCAGCTAAACCGATCGAATCGTGAAACACGTCGTTCTCTATTTCGGTTCGTTCAATCCCGTCCATCGGGGGCATATCGCATTGGCCGAGTGGGTAGCCGAGCATGTCGGCTGCGACGAGGTGGTGCTGGTCGTCTCGCCGAAGAACCCGCTCAAAGCGGACGATTCGCTCGCACCCGAGCTGAACCGTTTCGAAATGGCCGAACTGGCCTGCGCCCGCTCGCGTTTCCCCGAACGGATCAAACCCTCGGTCATCGAATTCCTGCTCGAAAAACCCTCCTACACGATCGACACGCTGCGGTACCTCTCGCGGAACTACGGCGGACAAATGCGTTTTTCGGTACTGCTGGGCGCCGACCTCGTCCCGCAGCTCGAACGCTGGCGCGACTACCGCGAGATCCTCGACGGCTATCCGTTGCTGGTCTACCCGCGCAGGGGCTTCGAGACGACGCAATACCTCGACCGGATCACCCTTCTGAACGAAGCGCCGCTGTGCGACTTCTCCTCGACCGAGGTGCGCCGCGCATTGGAGCAGGGCGACGACGCATCGGCGATGCTCACGCCCGAAGTGCTGGCCTACATCCGCGAGAAACGGCTCTGGGACCCCGTCCGCTACGCCGAACGGCTCACCGAACGCATCGGCGAGGAGCCGTGCAACGCCGCGCTGCTCGTCGAACGCGGACGGTGGTACTACCGCCGCCAGGAGTGGGGCAAGGCGCTCAACGATTTCAACCGCGCGCTCGGGATCGATCCCGCACGCGACGAAGCGCGCCAATACGCCGAACAGATCGAGGAAATCCTCGCTTTCCGTTACAAAGACATCTACAACCCGTAACTTACGATATGAACAGATTGAAGATAGCGTTTCTGGCCGGAGGTGACTCTTCGGAACGGGAAATCGCATTGCAGAGCGCAGCCCAGATCGAAGCGGCGCTCGACCCCGGAAAATACGACGTGACGGTGATCGACGTCCGCGGCCGCGACTGGCACTACACGGCCCCCGACGGACGCCGGTGGCAGCTCGACCGCAACGACTTCTCGCTCACGGTCGACGGATGCCGCCGCGAATTCGACTACACCCTGATTCTCATCCACGGCACGCCGGGCGAGGACGGCAAGTTGCAGGGCTACCTCGACATCATGGGCATTCCCTATTCGTCGTGCTCGATGACCTCGTCGGTCATCACCTTCGACAAGATCTCGACCAAGCGCGCCGTCGCCGCCACGGGCGTGGGGCTGGCGCGCGAACGGTTCATCCGCCGCGGCGACGCCGTCGATCCCGACGCACTCGCGGCCGAACTGGGACTGCCGCTCTTCGTCAAGCCCAACGCCTCGGGCAGCAGCTTCGGCGTGACGCGCGTCGAACGAGCCGGCGAAATTCC
>OGQK01001783.1_pt1 | contig 10437 bp, 8 predicted proteins | sample 1553221 | NCBI WGS metagenome assembly OGQK01 (sample SAMEA2579996, study PRJEB22360) | human gut metagenome | biome: human gut; feature: human-associated habitat; material: faeces | place: Denmark | collected 2008/2010 | reverse complement strand
CCCTACCGGGAGTAGCCCCGACGGTTGACAAAACTATAGGAACACCCAATGACTAGTCGTTTAAGAACGTCCCCGATGACTGCCGGGCAGGACCGTTTAGCGGTGCAGCTGCCGACTGGGCAGGCTGAGCTGGTATCCTTATGCGGTATTGTCTCGATTCGTTAGGATTGCATGTGAGAGCTGCCACTGTCCTTCGTTCAGTTATATGTCGCGCCCTGGCCATTGTGCTTACCGCGCTTGCCGCACTTACCGTGCTGAGCGCCGCCGCGCCCGCCCCCGCCTATGCCGCCAACACCGACCAACAGGTCAAGACGGTCCGCGTTGGTTGGCTCGTCAACAACGAGGGCTTCCAGAACGGCACCCCCGGGGAGCGTCTCTCGGGATGGGGTTACGAGTACCTCCAGACCCTGTCGTACTACACGCCCGGCTGGCGGTACGAATACGTCTCCGGCACCTTCACCGAACTTATGAACATGCTCGAGACGGGCGAGATCGACCTCATGCCCAACATCTCTTACTCCGAGGAACGCGCCCAAAAGCTGCTCTTTTCCTCGAACCCCGAGGGCACCGAGCGCTACTACATCTACGCCAAGCCCGATCGCGGCGATCTGGCCAAGGGCGACCCCCAAGCGCTCCAAGGCCTTACCATCGGCTACAACCCCGACGTTATGCAAACCTTCGTTGGCCAGCAGTGGCTCGCCAACGAAGGCATTACCTGCACCTATAAAGAAATCGACACTGGCGGTGCCCTCTTTGACGCGCTCGCAAACGGCGAGGTCGACGCCATCATCATGAACGACACCATTTCGTCGCCCGATGCGTCGCCCATGTTCTACGTTGGTTCGAGCGACTACTACTTTGCCGTCCCCAAAAGCCGCCCCGACCTAATGGACGACATCAATGCCGCCATGTCGGCAATCGCCCGCGTCAACCCACGCTATATTGACGAAGTCAAATCTAACTACTCGGCCCAAAACAGCGGTTCATCATCGCTCAACAGCCCCGAACGTTCCTGGCTCAAAGCAAATGACAACACCATCACGCTCGGCTACATTACGGGCAAACTCCCCTACTGCAACGAAGACGGAAACGGCGAAATGGAAGGCTCGCTCGCATCGCTTGCGACGACGCTGCACGATAAATTTGGCATTACGGTCAAAACCGTCGCCTTTGATAGCTACAAGATGATGTCAAAAGCCCTGTCAAAGGGAAGCATAGACGTTGCGTTGCCGGTATACCGAGATTACTGGTTTGCCGAGCAAACAGGTGTTGTGCAGTCGGTATCGTTGGGGACCATGTCCCTCACCGCCATCCACACCGGCAGCAACCTGAACAAAGACCTTCAGAACATCGCCTGTACCAAATCATCGTTTGTCAACAAAAATGCACTTGAAAGTCTGTTCCCCACAGCGACCGTGACCGAATACCAATCCGACGATGAAGCGTTCGACGCCCTCAGGAAGGGGACGGCGCACTGCATCGTCGCTCCCAGTTCACGCGTAAAAACCATCGGCGACCGTTATGATCTCGAGGGCTACGAGACGGTCGAGCTCCCTGACACCTGTGAGCTCTCGTGCTGGATTTCGCGCGGAAAGCCCGAGTTGCTGGGAATCATCAACAAGGGCATCATCAATGCCGGAGAATCGCTCTCCGCAAGCAATTTCTCCTCCACGTCGTACACGGCCCAGGAATCCAACACGCTTCAATTCCTTTATCGCAACCGCACCGCCATTGCAGCTACCCTCATCGGTATGTTGTCGGTCGGCATCGTCCTGCTCATCTGGGCGCTCGTGCGCGCTCGAACCGAGCGCAAAAAAGCCGACGCCGCCAACGCCGCTAAGACGGCATTCCTCACGCGCATGAGCCACGACATCCGTACGCCGCTCAACGGCATCCTAGGCCTTATCGAGATCGAGGAATTGAAGGAAGGCGATATGCAAGTCGCCCGCGAGAGCCGTGCCAAGGCGCGCGTTGCCGCCAATCACCTACTCTCGCTGATCAACGACATCCTCGAGATGGGCAAAATCGAAGACCGCAAGCTAACACTGGAACATGTGCCCTTTAACCTCAAGGAGCTCTGTGACGATACGCTGGTGCTATGCAAGCTCCGCGCGTCCAGTAACGGCATCACAATGCAGGACAATAGTCTGCCGTACGCCACGGGGTCATACATGATCGGCAGTCCCACCCATATCCGACAGATCATGATCAACCTGTTAGACAACAGCATTAAGTACAACAAGCACGGCGGCTCCGTCACCTTTAGCTCAAAGACCAAGCCACTCGATAACGGGAGCGCGCTCTTTTGCTTTAGCGTTTCGGATACCGGCATTGGTATGACTCCCAAGTTTTTAAAGCATATCTATGAGCCGTTTGCCCAAGAAGGTGACGATGCGCGCAGCAAGTTCCAAGGAACCGGCATGGGCATGCCAATCGTCAAGTCGCTTATTGAACTGATGGGCGGCACCATCGAAGTCACCAGTGAGCTCCATGTAGGCACTTCGTTCTACGTGGAGATTCCGCTCGATATCGACAAGAACCCCCAGGCGCGGGCGAATACGGTCGAGAGGGCGCTCGACTGCTCGCTCGCCAACATGAACGTACTGCTCGCCGAAGACAACGAATTGAATGCCGAGATTGCCCAGGCGCTGCTAGAATCCGAGGGCGTCGTGGTCACCCGCGCCGCCAACGGCAACGAAGTCGTCAATCTGTACCTATCGCATCCCGCCGGCAGCTTCGATGCGATTCTGATGGACATTATGATGCCGGACATGGACGGCTACGAGGCAACCCGCGCGATTCGTCTGAGCGAGAAGGTCGATGCAGCCGACATTCCCATCATCGCGCTCACCGCCAATGCCTTTGTCGAGGACGCCAAGGCGGCGCACGATGCCGGCATGAACGCCCATCTGTCCAAACCGCTCGACTTTAACAAGCTCAAAAACATACTCGCCCGCATCAAGAAAAACGGATCCGTTTCGCTATAGTTTGTGCTCAACCACCACGCACGACCAGAAAGGAAGCCAACGATGTTTAGGCCCCTACGTCGAAAGAAACGCGCCATCACCGACGAGGAAGCGCGCGAACTGCTCGCTACCTGCAAGCGCGGCGTCTTTGCCGTCAACGGCGACGATGGCTACCCGTACGCCATTCCCGTCAACTACTTCTTCGACGCCGAGCACGACAAGATTTATTTCCATGGCGCCAAAGCCGGCCACAAGGTCGACGCACTCAAGCGCGATGACAAGGTCTGCTTTACCGTTTACGGCAACGAGTGGTACAAGGACGGTGACTGGGCTCCCTACGTTATGAGTACCGTGATCTTTGGCCGCTGTCGCCTAGCGAATGACGCTCCCGCTTTTATCGAGGATAAAGTCCGCCAGCTCGCGCTTAAGTACTACCCTTCTGCCGAAGAAGTCGAAGAGGAAATCGCCAAAGACATCAAGGGCGTCCAGCTCTACGAGATTACGATTGAGCATCTCTGCGGTAAGCAGATTCAGGAAAAGTAAGCCTCAAGAGCAGACGTCGCAAATAGCAATATGGCCCGGTTCCAACCCACCTTGGAACCGGGCCATATGCTTATGAAGCGTCGGCGGCGATGTGCGCTAGCGCCTCGACGAGCTCTTGCGAGCTCACAGGCTTGCTCAGATGCGCGTTCATGCCCGCCTCACGTGAAAGCCTGCGGTCGTCGGCAAAGGCGTTGGCACTCACGGCGATAATCGGCGTGGTCGCGGCATCCCCGCGATCGAGCGCTCGAATCTGACGCGTGGCCTCAAGGCCATCGATGCCAGGCATCATGATGTCCATCAATACCACGGCGTACTCGTGCGGTGCGCTCGCGGCGAACGCCTCAACGGCAGACTCGCCATCCTTGGCATGCGTCACGACGGCGCCGGCACGACTGAGCGTAAACTGCGCGATCTCGGCATTCAGATCGTTATCCTCTACGAGCAAAACGCGCAAGCCCTGGAGCGCATCGCCATCGCCCCCCTCCACGCGAACTGCCTGAGGAATCTCGGAGCGTTTGCATTTCTCGAACGGCAGGCGGATGGTAAACGTCGTTCCCTGCCCCAAGGCGCTCGTAAAGCTCATGGTTCCGCCCATAAGCTCGACCAACTGTTTTGCGATAGGCGCGCCCAGGCCAGTTCCCGATGAAGCGCCTTCCACCTGCTGCTCCTCGCGGCAAAACGGCTCGTAGAGGTGCTGTTGGAACTCCTCGCTCATGCCAATACCGTTATCGGCGATCGTGTATTCATAGACGGGGACGCCATCCGCTGGCTCCACCTCGCGGCACACCAGGCGAACATAGCCGCCCTGGCGGTTGTACTTGACGGCATTGCCGGCAATATTGAGCAACAAGCGCTTGAGGTGCGTCACGCTCACCCGCGCATAGGGATGATCAAGCGTCTGCTGGTCGCAGATAATTGTCACCAGACGCTCCTCGGCCTGGCGCTCCAGAATATCGCACACTTCGCGGTTGAGGGCCACCAAATTGGTGGGCACAAGAACCAGGTCGACCTGCCCGCTCTCCAGGCGACTCATATCCAGGGCCTCGTTGGCAAGGTCGAGCAGCAGTCCCGATGCCGTCCAGATCTTTGAGCGGCACTCGGCCTGCTTTTGCAGATCGTCCGCGTTGGCATCGCCGACCTCGACCATGCCGCGAATGCCGTTGATGGGCGTGCGCAGATCGTGGCTCATGCGACGCAAAAACTCCGTCTTTGCCGAGTTGGCAGACGAGACCTCACGCGCCGCCTTTGCCAGCTTGTCGCCATAGTCGCGCTCCTGCTGCAGCAAGTCCGTCAAACGTCGACGATCGGCACGGCGACGCACCATCACAACAACGGCTATAACACCGCTGTAGAGCACCAGCACGCCGGCAGCAACAGCCGCGACGACCTCAAAGTAGCGCCGCGCCGAGGCATAGGTGAACACGTAGAACCCGCGCGCTTTTCCAAATGTGCCCAAATACCACTCGCCGCTAGCGTTGACCAGTCGGACTTTGCCGGGCAGGCATCGATCCTTAATACCGTCGACAATAAAGACATCCGTTGCAGGCAGATTGAATACGCCCAATATGGTGGGTTCAACGGCATTGGTCGCAACGACCTTGCCATCGCTTTCGATCACGATATTGCCACTGTCGATGGTCTCATAACCACCGAGCAGGCTCTGCAGTTTGAGCGTATTGCTTGCAACTGCCTTCGCGCTCTGATGCCTGACCGCGATAACGATGCCCTCGCCATCTTGCCGGGTCACGCAACCAATGTCTGCAACCGAACCATCCGAAAGCGTAATGCGGGCGGTATAGGACTTAAGCGGATGGGCTGCCACCTCCAGCACGGGTGCTTCCTTGAGATACGTAGCGAGCGACTCGTAGCCCACGCCATCCGTCGAGGACTCGGACACCAAATTGCCCGATGCGTCCGTCACGATCAGTGCGCTCACGTTGAACTGGTCGGCATATTGCTCCAGCATGGCGTTATCTACCGAACCGTCGCGCTCCATATCGCGCGCTGTCTCTCCGGCGATCTCCATAACGCGAATCAGGTTTTTGGTCGTATAGGCGCTGTTGAATGCATCGTAGGAAAGGCTCTGCGTCGCCACGTAATCGACAACGTCGGCAAAGCGCTGCTCGGCTTGGGCCGTCGTGTAACCGTAGCTCATCATGCCGGCAGCAACCGAGAGCGCTATCCCCAGCAGAACGACAAGGAGCCATGCCCCTGCCGAACGATTGCCCCGCTCCTGAGCGGCGTGGTCGGGTGCATCGATCATGACAGGCCCTCCATATTCAAAAATGGCGAAGGGTCATCAAAGTACTTTGACACCAGACGTTCCATGGTGCCATCGGCAAGCATTTCTTGGTAGGCATGAGTAAGCTTGACGTCGATGCCACGCGTATCGTTGATATCGAAAGCGGTGCCCAAACCAACCTCTAGCAGCGGCTCATCCAAAATGCGATACGTCACACCATAGTCTTTTTCGTAGGTGAGCAGCGAGGACTCATGCGCGGCGATAGCGTCGACCAGACCCTCGACGAGCGCCGGGTTCAGGTATGAACGGTCCGAGAAGCTGTAGAGCTCCTTGATCTGCGGAACGTTTTCATTTGTACGATTGAGCAAAATGCCCTCGGGCTTGGTGGTGGACTGAACCGCCACGATCTTATCCTCAAGATCGGCAAGCGTGTAGATATCGCTCTGGGGATCGACCGCGACCACCTGGCGGCTCGCAAGGTACGGGCCGGCCCAACGATACTCGTTTTCGCGACCCGTCATGCTAAAGCTACCCATGACGCAATCGAGCTCGCCGCTCGCCAGCAGCTCTTCCTTCTTTTCCCAATCGATCAGCTGGTACTTTGGCTTGTAACCAATGCGGGCCAAAGCCTCGGTCAATATCTCGACATCCAGGCCAACGATATCGCCGTACTCGTCGGTATACACAAACGGTGGATAGAGGTCACTTCCGACGTTGAGCGTCTTAAGGTTGTCGTCTTTGGCCTGTGAGGCGTCCAGACCTTTTGATGCAGACGTCGAGGCTTCGTCATTCGACCCAGAGCAGCCAACTATCGCCACGACAAAAGCACTCGCCACTACAAGCGCAACGAACAACGATATGGCAACCGAGCGACGGGGTCTTTTCATCGAGCTCCAGACGATCCTGTTTACAGACTGAAATGCTAAAAATAATAGCAAATGAAACCACTCGAGCGCCCAATGGTTACAGACGCATTACCATGCGGGGCCTTCTAGCCGACCTGGCACAAGGCCCCGCATGCAGCACACGCCTACCGTGCATTAAAAACGTAGCGGTCCAAGCGGTCGCACGCTTCCCTCACGCGCAAAAGCGGCAGCGCCAAATTCACGCGAATGTGGCAGGGCCCGTGGAACGGACGGCCATCCTGGTAGCCAACGCCCACGCGCGCCCCCTCGTCGAGCAACCACTGAATATCGCGACCATGCTCGCGACACCACTCGGTACAGTCCAGAAACACCATGTACGTGCCCTGCGGACGCGAATAGGACACGCCCTCAAAATGCTCGTCCACGTAATTGCAGAAGTACTCTATATTGCCGGCAAGCACCTGATTGAGCTCGTCCACCCACTCGTAGCCCTGCGGCTGGTAGGCACCGATAAGCGCATGCATGGAGAGGACGTTCATCTCGTTGTAGTGGGTCTTGTTGGACACGGCGCACACGCGGTCGCGCAGCGTCTCGTTATAGATGATGTGATAGCTGCCGACCAGGCCCGCCAGGTTGAACGTCTTGCTGGGCGCGTAGAGGGCAACCGTGCGCATGCGGGCATCCTCGCTCACCGACTGCGTCGGGATATGCTTGTGCCCCGGCAGGATGATATCGGACCAAATCTCGTCCGAGATCACCACGCAATCGTGCTGGCGATAGATGTCCATGGCGCGCTCGATCTCGTCGCGCTCCCATACGCGGCCGCAGGGATTGTGCGGCGAGCAGAACACCGCAGCATGGATGTGGTTTTGGGCGAGCTTGTGCTCCATGTCCTCAAAGTCCATACGCCACACGCCCTGATCGTCGAGCTTAAGCGGGCTGTGGACAATGTGATAGCCCGCGGCCTCAATGGACTTGGTAAAGCCGATGTAGGTAGGGCTGTGGACCAGCACCGCATCGCCCGGCTGAACATACGCACGCAGCGTCGACACTACACCGCCCAGCACGCCGTTTTCGTAGCCGATATGTTCAGGGCGCAGGCCCTCGACGCCATTGCGGCGGCTCTGCCATTCGATGATGCAGTCGAAATACTCGAGGCGCGGATTGAAATAGCCAAACATGGGGTGCTGGGCGCGCTTGATGATGTGCTCCTGGACCGTGGGCACCGTGGCGAAGTTCATATCCGCCACCCACATGGGAATGCGGTCGAAGCCCTCGTCGGGTGCGTTCGGAGCCATACCGGGGATCTCGCCCCAGGAGTCAACGGCGATGGAGTCCATGCCGTGGCGGTCGATAAGCGAGCTAAAGTCGTATTTCATGCTGAGCTCCCGTGCAAAGTGATTGTTTTGGTAGGCGTTATTGTCCACCAGCGTGGGCGGTTTTGGCATGGGGTTTGCTGTTGATTTTGACGGATACGGACGGACGGTTAGTCCCGCGCGTCGTTGATGGCGGCCACCGTCAACCTGGCCCCGTCAACCGTAAACGATATGTCGAGCCCGGCGTAAGCCAAGTGGTAAATGCGATCTGGCTCGTACTTGCTGCCTGCGCGGCGCGGGTCTTGGCGTAGGACCTCGACCAGGCCGGGGAGCTTTGCGGGCGGAACCATGTCTTGCAGCGCTTGCGGGAACTCGATGTCGAGCTCTTGCCACGGAGCATCCTCGATCCAGCCGCCCGTCGCATCTGGGTGACAGTCGGCAAATGGAATATAGGGTTTAATGTCGTAGATGGGCGTGCCGTCGCGCAAATCGGCACCCAGCACATGGATGATGGGGCCATCGTCGGTGCGCTCAACGCGGCTGAGCTTGACGCAGGTAAGACCGATGGGATTAGGGCGAAACGGGCTGCGCGTGGCAAACACGCCCACGCGCTCGGCTCCGCCCAGACGCGGCGGGCGCACGGTTTTCGACCACTTGGCATTGGTACCGGACCTGTCCTGCGTCTTGGCATCGGCAGCTATGTCCCTAGCCGTGCCGCCTGGCGTGCCGTTTTCGAAGCGCCACAGCAGCCATAGGTGAGAGAAGGAATCCAGACCCTCAACCGCTGCGTTGGAGGCAAATTCCGGCTCAAAAACGATGCGTCCCTGCAGATGGGGCGCCAAAAAGCTGTTGCGCGGAATGCCGAACTTCTGCGGCAGGTCGGTATGTATGTGTGCGATAGGTTCCATGCCGGTCATTGTACGGCATGGAGGTGTGGGGCGTTGCGCGCGATTCTTCGCCGCGGTCCCCGTCGTGCAACCAACGGTTGCTTGGAAGGGCGCCTACTGCCGCGTATGCTTAAGCCATCAACCAGCAGAAAGGATCCGTTATGGCCTTCGCAGAAAAGCTCATTGCTGTCCGTCGCGCCCATCACCTTACCCAGGAGCAGCTCGCCGCCAAGCTCTTCGTCACACGCCAAGCCGTCAGCCGTTGGGAGCGCGGCGAGGTCACACCGGGCATCGACATGATGAAGCTCATTGCCTCCGTGACCGGAGAGCCGCTGTCCCACCTGCTCGAAATGCCCGAGCACTATTGTCAGAGCTGCGGCATGATACTCACGCCCAACGACTGCGGCACCGACGCCACGGGCGCCACGACCGACCATTACTGCAAATGGTGCTACGAGCACGGCAAGTACACCTACGACACCACGATGGAAGTAATGATCGAGGATTGTGCCCCGCGCCTGGCACAAAACACCGGTATGTCGCTCGACGAAGCCGTCTCGCTCATGGGCGCCGTGCTGCCGCAACTGGAGCGCTGGCGCACCGTGCAGGAAAACGAGGAGCGCTACGGCGCCGAAGCGCGGGCACGCTACGGAGACGAGGCGATCGACGCAGCAAACGAAACGTTACTGGACATGGACCCTCAGACATGGAACGACATGAAGGAACTTGAACGCGCTATTCTGGGTCAGCTCTCGATTGCCATGGGCGACGGCGATCCAGAGAGTAACGATGCCCGCAAACTTGTCGCAATGCACCGTCGATGGATTGCTCTCAACTGGGGATGCGAGCCCCAAGACGAGGCGTACCTGGGCCTCGCCCACGGCTATCTTGCCGACCAGCGCTTTGTTGACTACTACGACAAGCCCTGCGGCACCGGAGCCACGGCGTTTCTGGTCCAGGCCATCGAATCGTCGCTGGTTCGCGCATAGACCGCAGCGGCTTTGGGTATCTCAATCGAAACCTCAACCGATTGGAGACCTATGGCTACTGATCATGAGCTCGCGCTGTACGTTATGACCGGCTGCCCGTATTGCATAAAGGTCAAGCGCTTTATGGCCGATAACGGCGTGACCATTCCCGAGCGCAATATCTCGACCGACCCCGAAGCCGAGCAGACACTCATCGCCGTCGGCGGGAAACGCCAGGTTCCCTGCCTGTTCATCGACGGCAAGCCGCTCTACGAATCGAGCGACATCATCGCGTGGGTACAGAAGAACCTGCTCTAGTACGCACGCTCTGTCCGTCCAAGGCCCCACCCCATACGGCCTAAACATGTACACCAGCATCCAAAGTCAACATTTTTCGACATCTTTGGATGCTGACGTACAACTTTTGGGTAGCCATGGACGCTCTTAGCCGGCTAATTGTTTGAGGCGACCTTTGGATTATGGCTGTTTGACGCCTCTGGAAAGGTTTCCGAGAGGGCTGTGGTCAAAAAAGGGCAAATATGAGTACTGCTACCTGTTTAGTAGCAGCGATTTTGATCACTTCAGGAACTATTCGATCGCGCGAATTTTTGTGGTGTAAGAGGGAGGGCCGCGTCAGCGCCCCTTGCGC
>OGQK01001781.1_pt1 | contig 10442 bp, 6 predicted proteins | sample 1553221 | NCBI WGS metagenome assembly OGQK01 (sample SAMEA2579996, study PRJEB22360) | human gut metagenome | biome: human gut; feature: human-associated habitat; material: faeces | place: Denmark | collected 2008/2010 | reverse complement strand
GGCGGTATTTTTGTAAATAGTAGGGCAGAGAAAAACCGCAGGTGAAAATTCCTGCGGTTTCTATTTTCTAAGCTGTATCGGTATTAAACTGCCTTACAATTATGCACTTTTCTTCTCTGAAGCTATCTTTTCGACTTCCTCTATGGTTAGCTCTGTGTATGCTGCAATATCTTCATAACTGAGTTTGCCACCATCCAGCATTAAACGGGCTATATGGACTGCTTTCATTCTTGCCGCTTCATTTCTCATATCTTCCATCGCTTTACACATTACCGCCACCCCTTTCTCATCTTCTTTAAAATAATGCACACGGTTAGCCAGAACTTCATAATACATATCTTTCGCATTTGTACAGGAAAATCATGCATAAGTTTTCCCAGTGCTGTTTCATCCTTTATCTGTGAGTTCACGTATATAATATGCGATTCATCATTAAACATCTTTCCGGTTTCCCTGATAATGCGGTCAAAATGATATATCGGGAGATTCTCTCCCAGCACATCATTTTCTGTAATAAAGATCACATAAGTTTCATTTAATTCCTGATACTGATCACCCGGCTCTGTCACATTCGCATCAATCAGGCTACTATTATATCTGGCTCTTTTTACACCCGCACCTTTATTATTCCTTTGAATTTCGATATTATACACCCGGTTCTGCTGATCTACTGCCAGAATATCCAATCTGACCGATCGCCCCTGTAAGTTTTTTATTGCATACTGACTGGTAACACTTATCACTTTAAGGTCATTACGATTCAATATAACCTGCAATAAAAACTCCGCACATTTCCGATCTTCAATTTTACAGATGCTTTCTTGCCTTCATCGTCACATAGTACACCAAACCGCCGAGCACTCCACCTACTGTATTGTAGAAGATATCCGATAGCTGAAACGTACCTAATCTAAACAATAATTGCAGCATCTCAATGCTTACCGAAAAGATGAACGCTATCTTCCCGCTATACCACAGTATCTTCTTCCAACCGTTTCCTGTCTTTTCTTCGAATCTTCATGGGTCGAGTAGACGCACCCCTTGCGGTCGTACGCCCCTCACAGAATCCGGACTTGCGGCTTTCCCGCATCCGGCTCTTTGCGAAACGAATCGTTCACATTTATCAATTATATACACTGACATATATTCGGGGTCTTACCAATGGATAGCTGTTATCTATCATATTCAGAAATTCTACCCAGTTGTAGCTTTTCTTTTGACTCCTCCGATTTAGACAGTAGAATAAACTTTTCATTACGTGGTATCGAAATGCTGTTATTCTTTCTGTATTGTCTGTGATTCCATAGTAATGGTAATAACCAGTCAGTATCTGATTGAGTTTAGCAGTAATCTCTTTCAGTTTCCATGTTTTCATGTGTCCCATCAGTTGATTTATTTCTCTACATTTCTTCGCAAACTTCTTCTTACTGGTTTTCCTCTTCACTCTGAATCTACCATTCTTGCTTTTGGAACAGTAGTGTGTAAAACCCAGGAAAGTAAAGGTACCTGGCTTCGTTCCACTTTTACTGCATCTTTCCTTTGCGTATCGTCCGAACTCTATCAGCCTGCTCTTTTCTTCTTCAAGGCTTAATCCAAAGTGTCCCATTCTATGTTTTAAGTGTTCATAGAACCATACTGCATCTGATTTGTATTGGAATGTCACCACAAAATCATCAGCATAGACCACCAGACCTGCATATCCCTTTAACATCGGTGTTACCACCTCTTTGAACCACCATATCAGCACATAGTGCATATAGATACAGGAAATTATCGGAGAGCAGACGGAACCTTGTCCACTTCCTTCCTCTGTTGCTTCAAATTCATAGTTATTCATAATTCCTGCTTTCAGCATTCGTCTGACAAGGCGGATAATATTCGGGTCTTTGATCCTTGATTCTATAAAACGCACAATCCATTCATGGTCAAGATGCTGGAAGAATCCTTTTATATCCGCATCCAGAACATAATTCGTCGGTTTCCTTTCCAGCATTATGTTTAGTTTGCGGATTGCTTTATGGCAGCCCCTGTTGGGTCTGAATCCCATCATCTCATCATAAAACATTGGCTCGAATACTGCTTCCAGTATCCTGCGCAGTGCTTCCTGTACCAGCTTGTCTTCATAACAGTAGATACTAAGTGGCCGCATCTTCCCATTGTCCTTTGGTATTTCTACCAGTCTTGCTGGTTTAGGCTTATAGGATTTCTTCTTCAAACTTTCTATAAGGGCTTCTAGATTTTCTTCCAGATTTCTTCCGTATTCTTCTTTGGTAACTCCATCTATTCCTACGGCTTTCGTTCCATCCATCTGGACATGACAGTTCTCAAGCATCTCCTTATTGATAAGATGCCCCAGTGATGTAAAGACCATGTCTGGGTTTTCTTTTGATAATTGTGATATTCTCGCCAATTTCGTTTCCATTAGTTCCCCTATCTCTGTGTATAGCTAATGTTTCCTCTTTGATATAGTTTCGCAGGCCAGAACTGCGAGGCACAGTTCTCTCTCGACTTCCCTCCAGTATTTATTTTGTTCATACCTTCACCGGTACTGTTCGGGCCTCCGACTACCTGCACTTCGTTTGTCTTTCTTCTTTTGGTTGGCGGACATACTTTTCATTTACACACTCTGAAAAGAAAATGCAGGTCCTCTCCAGTTGACATATAGTCCCTGTCTGACATGAATAGTTTCAACAACACCGCAGAGGCATGCAAAATCTCACCATAACGATAAGTGCATATATTGTCTTCCACCCTGACCACGGTGTCGACCCTCTGATACTTTGGGATTTCGGTGCTCCATAGCTATCCCTGCTATCTTGCTGTCTACGCTTAGCCTGCACGTTACCGTAACAGACTCAAGACTCGCTTCAAATGCTGTGGTTAACAGCTTATTTGATGGGGCTTCCACCCACCGGACTATATACCCTTTGCTGGACGCACGGTCAGACCCCAATGTGGTCAATGACAGTATGCAGGGTAACTCAGAGACAGGCAACAAGGTCTTTGTATTGCCATCTAAAGTTGCCATCAACACCAAAATACAGAAGAAAAGTAGCATATGGAAAGATTAAGCAAGATATTGCAAATATATTAAGTATGCTATGCAAAAGAAAAGGTGTAAAAATTGTAGAAGCAGAAATATGTCCAGATTACGTGCATATGTTGGTTGAAATTCCACCAAGCATAAGCGTATCGTATTTTGTCGGATATCTAAAAGGTAAGAGTACATTAATGATATTCGAAAGCCATGCAAATTTGAAGTACAAATACGGAAACAGACATTTCTGGTGCAGGGGATATTATGTAGATGCGATGGAAAAAATGCGAAGAAAATACAGGAATATATAGCAAATCAGTTACAGAGTGATTTGGAATATGATCAAATGACACTGAAAGAGTATATTGACCCGTTCACGGGTGAGCTAGTAAAACGTAACAAATAAAGATAAGCCCGAAAGGGCTTAGTGAGTAAATGATGTTGCGGTTGGCGAATCTATTTCGATGAGTCTTTAGACTCCAGTGCCGGTAATAGACCCTTATAGGGTCAAAGCAAACCACCGGCTAAGCCGGTGGTTGTGATTTAGGGACTTATTTCACAGACCCTTTCTTTTTAGGAATCTGTGAGTATGTAAATAAATTGTTTATTAACGATACCTGAAAGTTATCGATATGTGTGACTCTTAATAAATTATTTCTTTACATAGATTTTGATTTTTTTAGTTCTGACAGAGCAGGAACCTGTTGTTACCATTTTGTATCCTGCTGGTACCGGAACTTCACTGGCTTTAATAGATGTAGCTTTTTTATCGACAACGATTTTTCCAGTAGTAACAATTCTGTTTGTTTTTGCTAATCTATAAACAACTTTAATTGTTTTTCCTAATTTTTTAACCTCAACAGTTACTGTATTATTTTCGGAAATTTTTAATTTGGAATCAGTTGTTGCAATCCGATATCCGGCTGGTGCTGTGATTCTGCTCTTATCAACATATTGGGCAGTAGCTACTACAGAAAGTTTTTTACTGCTGACAACATTACCAGATTCTTTAAAAATAACAGTTACAGATTTCTTATTCTGGTCTACAGTAATATAAACTTTGTTATTTTGGGAAATTTTAATGTCACCAACGATGCCAATTGTATATCCATCTGGTGCTGTTAATTTGCCAGTGTTAATATAAGTAGCATCTTTATCAACAGTCATAGGAGCTGTTTTGATGACATTTCCTTTTCTATCCTGATATACAACAGTAATTCCTTTTGTTGTAACTGCTTTACGAACTTCTGCGTATACATAGCCATCTCTGATTGGGAGATCACCAACTTCAACAAGTTCATAACCTTTCGGAACAGTAAGTTTGCTGGTATTTACAGAAGTAGCATCTTTAGCAACTTTAAGTTTAGGCTCAGCGATCTGTTTCTTTTCGTCTGGGCAGTAGAAGTTAATTTTTACAGTTTTAGTAGTTGCAACTTTACGAACTTCTGCGTATACATAGCCATCATTGATTGGGAGATCACCACTTTCAACAAGTTCATAACCTTCCGGAACAGTAAGTTTGCTGGTATTTACAGAAGTAGCATCTTTAGCAACTTCAAGTGCAGGCTCAGCGATCTGTTTCTTTTCGTCTGGACAGTAGAAGTTAATTTTTACAGTTTTAGTAGGTGCTTCAGTAGCACTGCCAACATCAACAGAATCAAATGCTTCTGGTGCGGCATCAGTTCCATCAGAGAATACGCTGACGTCAGAAGCTGCTACAGGTACAACGCTGGTCCCTGCTACGCAGGCAGCGAGCATTAAAGCCATGATTTTTTTTCTACGTTCTTTTAATCCCATACTCTTTTTCTCCTTTATTATCTGAAAAACATATTTCTTTTGCATTGCAAGAATGGGGCATAATCATGAATTATGCCCCGTCTTGCCTGTTGGAATCTTATATAAAATTACCCAAATGGATTATTTTACAGTGATCTTTTTAAGATTGGACCATGGGCTGAATACTTTCCTGCCGTTTTCGGAAGTTCTGTTGAATGCATGCATTCCTACTGTCCAGCTTCCTTTTGGTACATTCTTAAATGTAGCTGTTACTGTACCTTCTTTGAGGTTCAGGATCTTGTGATCGCCATAGTGGTATGGACGAGTCTCGCCGTTTTCTTTCTTGGAGGATGTTCCAAGTACTACGTCGTATCCTGTTGCATTAGCAGCTGCTTTATATGTTACTTTTACAGTTGTTCCGCTTACTTTTACGCTTGTGATGATCGGAGCATCCGGTGTGATTGCAGATACAACGAATGGATATGCATTTGACCAGTCGCTGAATACTTTCTTACCGTTTTCGTCACGTTTCCAAGCGTGGCAGTATGCGTAGTATGTTCCCTGCTGTACATACTTAAAGTTAGTGGATGTGCTGACCTGATTCTTGCTAATGGAATCATAGTCTTTATTTGTGATGCAATCGCGGTCTGTAGAGATTACGTAGTCATAGCCTGCAGCGCCATCAGTATCACCAGAAAGAACAACTGTTGCTTTGTTTCCAGTAACATTTACTTTAGTGATCATCGGAGCATCCGGTTTTTCATCTTCTGCTTTTCCGTCTGCAACTACTGTCTTGGATCCTGTGTAGTTTTTGGATGTGCTGTTTGCTTTTACTGTATATGTTCCGTCAGTGTTCTTTTCAGAAGTATATTCTGTAGCCGGAACTGGGAGATATCCATTTAATACAGTTGTAACGCCATCTTTTACAGTTACAGTACAATCGTTGATGTTCTTCTTATCAACGCCCCATGTTAAGTTTGCTCTGGAGTAAGCTGTACTGTCAACATCGTCTGTATCGAATGTTGCAACACCAGATTCTGTGTATCCGTTGATACCTTTGATCTCAACGCCATAGATGTCACCAACTGTTACATCAATAGGAGTTACAGTGTTGCCATTTTTGTCGATTAATCTAAGTGTATAATCTTTACCTTCAACTAATGTGCTTCCACCAATCTGAATCAGTACTTCTGGTTTAACTGGAAGACCACCTGCATATGTAGCATTTTTAACACTTACATTCTTAGCAACAAATTTAACAGATTTGATTGTAAACGGGATATAAGCAACAACACCATTGATAATTGTTCCGTCAGAAGTAACAATTGTCTTGGTTCCTGCAAATCCTGTTCCTTCTTTAGCTACTGCATAGATATAACCAATGTTTTCTTTTCCAGCAGTTACTTTCTTACCTGTGATATTGTCTGCATATTTGATTTCGAAATCGCTTTCTTTTGCAGTTGTCTTTACGCCATCATTTGTAACTTTTCTGATGTTGCTTAATAATGCCTTTGCAAAAGTATGCTCATTTCCGTCAAATGTGAATGCAACCTGGCTGTTATGAACTACACCATTTACATTTCCATCAGCATCTTTATCTACGTCTGCTTTATAAGCATCTGTTACATCAAATCCTTTGCTGTCATAAACATTAAGAGTAGCTTCTACTTTTTCTTTTACGATATTGAAGCTTGCTGTGATGTTAGAACCTGTGAAGTTCTTGTTTCCATCTAATGGTTTCAGAACAACTGTTCCGGTTCCAGCTTCAACATTTTCGCCATAAGAAACAATCTCAAACTGGTTGGACACATCGTTTCCATTTAATGTTGCTGTAAATTTACGAGGTCTTACCTGTTTTCCAGTATAATCCTGATCAGCGATGGATACTTTTACATCTGCTGTGTTTGCAGCTGTGATTGTAAATGTTCCAGTTGCTTTTCCTGAATAGAAGTAGTTGCATCCCTGTACAGTGATTGTTCCAGTACCAACATTTACAGCATTGCTGATGCTTACTTCCTCATATTCAGCATCTTTATCGTTAACTTCACCCTTCTTGTAAAGAGCAATAGCACCGTCAAGCACTGCATAAGTAGGCTGGATCTTTCCACCTGTGTAAGTATAAGTAGAAGGTGTTGCAACAACCATAGCGTCTGTTAATTTCTTAGGTACGATTTCTGTCTTACCGCTTGCTGTAACAGTTCTTGTTTTGCCGTTTGTTGTTTTTAAAATATAGTTTGTGTTTGTAACAGTAACTTTTGTAATGATGTTGTTAAACAAGTCATTACCGAAAGCTTTTTCATATTCATATTTAACTGTGAAATCGCTGTCTGTGAGAGTTTTTTCTACTTTTTTTCCTGTTTCGTCTTTTGCTACAACTGTTACAGGAAGTTTATATTCGCCTGCTTCTGTAAGTGCTTTATTAATAGAAACATCATCCGGTACAGTTACATAATCAGCTTCAACTACCAGTGGTTTGATTAAGAACGGAATAGATGCTGTCTGATCTTTGTATGTTCCGCTTGTAATCTTGATGTTAACGTAAGCATTTGCTACTGGATTGTAATTTCCGTCATATACAGTTGTTGCATTTACGTTGTTTGTATATCCTGTGATTTCGTATCCGTCTGTTCCAAGATCTTCTGTTTTGGGTTTACCCTGTGCGTTGAAATACTGAATAACCAGTTCTCCTAAATCGCTCTTGGAAGGTTTGATCTCATCGCCTGTATAATCTATTGTATACTGTGTTTTTGCAGATACAGCATTTAATGCAGCTGCAGTAGCAACAACAGTGAATGTCTGCTCACCTGTGCAGTTTCCACCGTCTTTTGCACGTACTGTAACAGTATATGTACTTCCGTTTTTAAACTGTTTAGCGTCTGTACCATCAGCATTTTTTACAATAAGTGTATATTCTTTGCTGGAGTTTTTAATTGCGGAAAGGACTGTGCCTTCTACACCTGTAAATGTCAGATAATCAGCTAATTTGCTTACAGCAATATCTGTTGGAATCTGTCCACTTAAAGTGTTAACAGTAATCTTTGTTCCTGCTGTAGAGAGGTCACGTTTTGCAACGTTAACAGTCTCATCTGTTGTGTAATATTCATCTGCACCTGTAAAATTCTTTAATTTTGTTTTGTCAACATATACAACAACGGGGTAATCACCTACTTTTGTATATTCAACCTGAGCAGTTGTAACTGCAGCAGATAAATCAGCACCGCTTAATTTTCCATCAGCGCCTTTATTACTGGAAGCAGATTCTTTTAATGTAATGTTATCTTTGGAAATCTTAATAGCCTTACCTGTATACTGATAGGACTGTCCTTTTGTTGCTGTTGCAAGGATATCTCCTTTTGCATATGCTTTTGCTGTAACCTTACCGATTACAAGTTCAGCACTGCCTGTGTAAGCAGAGTCTTCTTTTGCTGTTACAGTAAGTTTGAATTCTTCTTTATTATTAGTTGCATTAGTTACAGATGTTTCATAAGCATCAGCAGCTACATTTGCATTTTCAGAATCCAGAACAGTAAGTGCAACGCCGTCAGCTTCAGTAATAGTCTGAGCAAAACCGTTGTATGCTTTTGTTGTGGTTGCAGGTGTAGCAGTCACAGAATTTAAAGATCTCTTTTCTACAGCTACAGAAATACCTGTGTTAATGTCATAAAGAGTCTGCTGATTGCTGTCTACATCGTAAACATAAAGAGTTAATGTTTTTCCAGCCATGTCAGCTGTTGTATTCAAACTCATATCAGCTGCATCGTCTACTTTTCCGTTAGAAGATGCATATGCAATACCTTTTTCGTCAACCCAACGATACTGCCATCCACCTTCTACTTCTGATCCGTCAGTTTTAGTTACAGTACCACTGATAACAGATGCTCCTCCCCAAACAACTTTTTTGCTGTCTGCAGATAAGTTAAGAGTAATATCAGCTTCATTTACCATTACAGATGCTGGAGCTGCGTCTTCTGTATCGTCAACAACAGGAGCTTCTGCAGCGAACGCATCTGCTTCAGTAGCTACGGAAGCGTCAGTACCATCGCTGAACTCAGCAGCCCAAACCGGCACGTTAGAGGTTGCCAGCATTGCAACGACGAGAGACATACTTAAGGTTTTCTTAGCCATGCCTTTCTTCGTATTCTTAATCTTTGTCATGATTATAGTTCCCCTTTGGGTGGTGGACAGGTTGATTTTGTGGAAAAAATTGTTTTGAGTAGAGCAATATAGAAATAAAAGTTAAAATGAAATGATTTATAACTGTATTATTTACGTATAATATTTATTATTTCACAATTATACAATTACGTTGGCTGTTGATCGGCGGAATTATATTTGATGATTATATAAATCGTTGTATTCTATATGAAACGAAAAAAGAAATCGTTGCATTTCGATTGGAACGATTTTATACTATATATTACAAATCAATATTGGGTTTCAAAGGATTGAAAATGTGGAGGAAAATGTATCATGAGGGAAAGCAGAACATTGGAATATAAGGAAAATCTGTCATCTAACACGTTTCTGAAAACGATCAGTGCCTATGCTAATTATGGCGAAGGAAAGATTATATTTGGAATCAATGATCAGGGGAACGTTATCGGCATAACAGATCCAGTGAATGGATGTCTGAATCTGGAGAATAAGATCAATGACAGTCTCAGTCCTGTGCCGGAGTTCCGTCTGGAGATACAGGAAAATACGATCGTGCTCACTGTTTATGAAGGCAGGTATAAGCCTTATCTCTATAAAGGTAAAGCTTATAAAAGAAATGATTCTTCTACAGTTGAAGTGGATCGTCTGGAATATAACCGGTTGATCCTGGAGGGCTGTAATCAGACTTTTGAGGAGATCACTTCATTCAATCAGCAGCTTACTTTTGCTAAATTGGAAACAGAATTTATCCGGGTGATGGGCATTGAGAAGATCAATAAAGATATTTTAAAAACTCTTGAACTGTATTCTGATCAGAGTGGGTTCAATAATGCAGCTGCACTTCTTGCTGATGATAATCAGTTTACGGGAATAGATATCATACGTTTTGGTGATACCATAGATGAGATCATGGACAGGGAATCACTGGAAAATATTTCCATACTTTCTCAGTTGGAAAAAACACTTCAGATGTTCCGAAAGTATTATCAGTATGAAAAAATAGAGGGAGCCGAGAGGAAATGTATTGACAAAATCCCGGAAAAAGCCTTCAGGGAAGCAATAGCCAATGCTCTGATCCATCGAATGTGGGATATCCAGGCATCTATAAAAGTCAGTATGTATGCGGACAGGATTGAGATCAGTTCTCCGGGAGGGCTTCCTGCCGGGATCAGCGAAGAGGAATACCTGAATGGTCAGATATCCATACTCAGAAATCCTATTATCGGAAATGTGTTCTTCCGGCTGAAATATATTGAGAAATTTGGAACCGGAATCATGAGGATCAATCATGCTTACAGGAACGCACTGATAAAACCATCGTACCAGTGTTTTTCTAATTCTATCAAAGTAATTCTTCCTGTTATAAGGGAAAACTATGACCTGAACGAAGCCGAACAGATACTGGTCAACATCCTTAAGGGAAAAGAAAAAATGTCAAGATCAGAAATTGAGAAAGCAGCAGAAATGGAAAAGA
>OGQK01001778.1_pt1 | contig 10448 bp, 4 predicted proteins | sample 1553221 | NCBI WGS metagenome assembly OGQK01 (sample SAMEA2579996, study PRJEB22360) | human gut metagenome | biome: human gut; feature: human-associated habitat; material: faeces | place: Denmark | collected 2008/2010 | reverse complement strand
GCATCAAACTATAAAATCCAAAACTAAACTGTGCCACCCAATCAGCTACTGTTCCAGCAGTGTATGTCCATCCCCACGGAACACGGAAGGTCCAGAATAGTTTGATGGCTTCACGCAAGGATGATGCTCCGGCACCAACTAAATATGTCTGAAATGTCCAGATTACAAACATTACAAGCAACACCATTCCTAAAGTCAATAATTTCTTTCCATTTCTGTTCATCTTATCTAACCTTCCTTTTGCTTTATTGCCGCGAGGGTCAAATATCACAGGTATTTGACTGCCTAATGGCTGATCAGAAGGTAACATACTCTACAGAAAATAGTAAGAATCGTCCTGTCACATGTACGATACGGATCGTGTCATACTTACAATTGTCCAAATCTGTGGCATTCATTAATCTGTTCTATCAAAATACCCCTGTAATTTGTTCACAAATCGTCCAATATGTATTCCATCCACAAACGAATGATGTACCTGTACCGATATTGGTATCATAATTCTTCCATTTTTCTCATAATATTTTCCCCGGTCTTTTACCTATTAAGATTAGGGTGTCAAAAGACGGCTCACAATTTAGTGGCTGGCAACTTGCACAAAGCCGGGACTACTTTTTTGACTTTGGGAGAAAATTAGTAAATCTTAGTCTGCCTGTTCATATATAGTGTTTTGCTGCCATGGACGGCAGCAAAAGTCTTAATGCCCCATGAACGGGGCGTTTAAGACGTACACGTCACTCTATCACAGCCTGACTCAGGCAGACTTAGATTTTCTTATTTTCGTACAACGGAACAAAACAAACCCGGTTTTGTGCATCTCCCAACCCCAAAACTAGAAACCTCCTTTTAACACCCTAATCCTATAGCGAAAAAACAAGACTTCACTTTGGGATTTTTTCCTAATGTGAAGTCTTGTTGGGAATTATGACTATAGGTTGGGAATTTTTACCCAACGTTATTCTTCTATGTGATATTTTCTCGCTTTTGCTGCCACGGTCTTATGGGTCAGTCCCAATGCTTTTCCGGCGGCGTTATAGCTTCCGTATTTTTTGAGTGCCTTTCTTATGATCTCACGCTCATAATATTCCCATGGCATGATCTCGTCATTTCCTGTTACGATCTCTTCCGCGGATGTTTTTCCTAAGGACAGTCCTGCGTCATAAAGTCCGTTTTCCGTGACTGCCTCTGACGGTACCTCATCATTGACAGCCGTGTGGTAATTTTCACTGATGTAGTGTGGCAGATCTTCTTTTTGCACTTCCCTGCCATCTGCTAAGATATTGATACGCTCCATGACGTTTTCTAATTCACGGATATTTCCCGGCCAGGAATAGTGGATCAGGGCATCCATGGCTTCGCCACTCAGCTTCTTTGGCTCACAGCCTAATTCTTCTGCGATTTTATTCAAAAAATATTCCGACAGTACCGGTATGTCCTCCCGGCGTTCCCGAAGCGGCGGCAGCCAGATTGGAATGACGTTCAGACGATAGTAGAGATCCTCTCTGAATTCTCCGTTTTCGACTAATTCTTCTAAGTTCCGGTTCGTTGCCGCAATAATTCTTGCATCTACGGTGATCGTGCGGTCATCGCCGACCCGCTGAAATTCTTTTTTCTGGATGACACGCAGCATTTTTGCCTGCATGGATTTATCCAGTTCTCCGATCTCATCTAAAAAAATGGTTCCTTTATCAGCAAGTTCAAATTTACCGATCTTGGTCTTTATCGCTCCGGTATAAGCACCTTTGACATGACCAAACATTTCACTTTCCAATAAATTTTCCGGGATTGCCGCACAGTTGACACGGATAAACGGCTGTGTGGCACGTTCACTCGAATAGTGGATCGCCTCTGCGATCAGTTCTTTTCCGGTGCCACTCTCTCCACGGATCAGGACATTAAAATTATTGTCCGCCGTCTTAGCCGCTAATTTCATGGCATCGTAGAGTTTGTTGCTGACTCCTACGATCCGGTTGAAAGCAGGGTTTAATTTTTTACGGCGGTGCAGCTCTTCTTCTAAGTATTCTGTCTTTGCGGAAAGATGACTGATACGGTCGATCAGTTCTTCTATCTCACTTAAATTTTTTACAACGGAAATTCCTCCGGTGATCTGCTGATTGACAATGATCGGAACGATATTTGCCACTACGCTTTTGCCGTTTTTCTTCTGGCTGATCTCGCCCATGATCTTCTGTCCTTTTTCTAAGACCCGCATACGGCTTCCATTTGGAGATATCTCATGGATGTTATCGCCCTCAGAAATATTTTCTCCGGTAATTTCATTATAGGAACCATTAATATAGGTAACGGTACCTTCTCTGTCAAACACACAGATCCCGTCCTGCACGGCTTCTAATATCTGAAGATATCGCTCCTTTAGCTCTTTGACTTCTTCAAATTCCCACGAAATCTGTACCAGTCTCGACACATCTTCAAAGGTACTGATGGCACCTTTGATCTCATCATTTTCAATAATTGGTGTCGTATTTACTACAATGGTCGATTTGCCGATCTCTCTCGTATAGCCTAAGATCGGTTCTTTGGTGTCTACAACCTCCGGAAGTCTGGAATCCGGGAAAACCTCCGTCACTTTTCTTCCAAGCACCTCTCTTGCCGGAATCCCAAACAAATGCTCTGCCTCTGTATTATAGATAATGATCGTGTGCTGATTGTCTACGACTAACAATCCGCTCTCGATGTTACTGTAGACATTTTCTGCCGTGATGACATTATCCTGCAACAAATTGTCCACCTGATTCAGTTCTGACGGGCTGATATTAAAATCACCCTCTAGGAACTGCTTCATCTCTTTTGATGCTTCTTCTGCCTGCTCTCCTTCGGTCACTAAGTAGATCTCTTCACCTTTTTTGACCTTCAACGCCGTTACTAATAAAATACTGGTCAGCGGTACGTTGTGCAGTCCCTCTCTGTGTACGGAATAGAGTACGTTATATTCATTTTGCAGACGATCTGCCTTTTGTACAATGGTCGCTGCCACACGGACATGGAGACCTTTTTCATAATGTATCGTTACTTTTTCTTCAATTCTCTGTGTCTTACTCATGCATTTCCTGCCTTTTTCTTTACACATATTCCTTTCGCATCTGCGTATTTGGTATCTGCATCTGCTCTCTATATTTTGTCACGGTTCTTCTCGATATCCGAATCCCCTTTTTTTCTAACTGCTCTGCGATTTTTGCATCCGATAATGGTTTTTGCTTATTCTCGCTGCGGATAATCTCCTGAATACAGGTCAGCACATTGCAGTTATTTCCATCGGAGGTTTTATTGGAAAAGAAATATTTTAATTCAAAAATCCCCCAGCGGCATTCTAAATATTTATCCCGCACTGCCCGGCTGACGGTTGACTCATGGACATCCAGTTCCTGTGCAATGTCTAAAAGGTTCATTGGTTTTAAAGAGGCTTTTCCTTTTTCAAAGAACTCTCTTTGCCAGTCCACGATCGCCTCTGCTACTGCTGCAAGTGTCTCTTCTCTCTTTCCGATATTCTGAAGCAGTATTTTTGCCTTCTGATACTGTTCTTTTAAATATTTATTTTCCTCGCTGCTGTGCACCTGCCCTAACATTGGTAAATATTCCCTGTTCAGTTCTAAGGTATGTACTTTTTCTTTATTTAAAATGATCCGGTAACCTTTTTCATCTTCTTTTACCGTAATATCCGGATAAATGTATTCGTTTCTGTTTGCACATCCATAGCCTCTTCCCGGCACAGGTTCTAATTCTTCCTTAATATACCGGATCGTTTTTGTGATCTCTGCCGTTGTAAGTCCGGTCTGTTTGCTGATCTGCGGGATCTTATTCTGTGCTATTTCATCTAAATATTTTTCGATCAAAAGACGTGCCTGTCTTTGCATCTGTTCTTCGCCCTCCACCTGTAACAACAAACACTCTTTTAAATCTCTTGCAAAAACGCCACACGGCTCTAATGTCTGCATAAAACGGATTTCCCGCTCTAACTCTTCTTTCGATAGTCCGATGCCTTTTGCTAACTCATCCATGTCCATTTTTAAATATCCTGACTCTTCTAAACACTCGATCAGATATTCGCCTATTTTCTGGCGACGTGGACTGATTTTTTTTGTATATAACTGCATACGCAGATATTCTGCTAATTCGGTATCCTCGCTCTTTTCATCCGCTATCGCATTGAGATACGACTGATAATCGGTATCTTCCGTCTTTTTTCTGCTGTAATAGCCGATCCCTTCCCCCTGCGAACGGCGAACCTCTTTTTTTTCAGGCTCTTTTGCATAATCTAACATCGGGTTTGAAAGAACTTCTTCCTCAATACACTGGTTCAATTCTTCGGTTCCCATCTGCAAAACGGATAAGGACTGCTCCATCTGCGGGGTAAGTGCAAGTTTCTGCGTCTGTTGGATAGAGACATCCATTCCAAGCTGCATGGCAATCACCTCATTTTTATGATTTGACTCATTTCACTCATTATAGCATATCCTTTAGGGAAAGGGATAGCTTTTTCGACTCCTGCGGATGCTCTTCAAACAATGTTTTTTTCGTTCGCTCTATCTCATCTTTCAACTCGCGTGCCGATAACAGCCGACAGCCCTGCCCACGGATGATGATCTGTTCTAAGCCGTCGGAAGTCGCAACCGTGACGTTGTATTTTTTCCCATTTTCATGAGCAAATTTTTCAATATACTGGTCTGCGGTTTCCGCTTCTTTTGTAAAGACCACATGGATATTGTGATAGGTGCTGATCTCTGTCTTGTGTCCCTGCACCCGATAGGCATCAAACACGACGATCAAATTACATTTTTTCATTCCCTGATAATCACAGAGGACATCTAAGAGTTTTCCCCTTGCTCCGTCTATGCTTACCTGTGCTAAATCCTTTAAATCCTCCCATGCAAAGATCACGTTGTAGCCATCCACTAACAGATATTCTTCCCGCACTTCCTGCTTTTTCGGTTTTGAAGTGGACTTATAATATTCCGGCACTTTCTTTTTCGGAAGAGTCTTTTGCTTTTTATTTGCACCAACGGACTGTGCGATAATGCGGTCTACTTCTTCCGTATCGATCCATGCATCGGTTTCTTTTGACACCCGGTAAGCTGTCTGTTTTTCTTCGGGGGAATCTGACGGTTTTTCCTGCATAATGGATGGAAGATGCATATATTCCTTCACTTCGTACCACGGAACAAGAAAACCTGCTCCATGCGCACAGAATACGGAACCCGTCGGATGCAATGTATCCCGTTCCGAATCATAACCGGTTGCCGCAAGCACTTCTTCTGTATTATGGCAGGGTGCATAACCCTTTAGCGTACATTGCAGTGTTCCGTTCCCTCTGGTATAGGCATGGACTTCCTTCTGGTAATCCCGCATGGTGCTAACCGGTGCCATTCCCGTAAGAATGGTTCTGTCAGCTTCCGTCTGCGGCAGTCCAAAGGTTCCATGCATCCGCTCGATATCTGTCATGGCACGTCCCACATTTTCCGATGGAAGTTCTAACCGGTACTCATAATAGGGTTCTAATAAAACACTCTCTGCCTGCTTTAAGCCCTGACGGACGGCGCGGTACACCGCCTGTCTGAAATCTCCGCCCTCTGTATGCTTTAAATGTGCTTTTCCTGATACTAACGTAATACGGATATCGGTAATCGGTGCTCCGGTCAGAACCCCTCTATGCTCAGTTTCCATCAGATGTGTGAGTATCAGCCGCTGCCAGTTCCTGTCTAACAAATCCTCACTGCAGACGGACATACACTGCACACCGCTTCCCGGTTCTCCCTGCTCTAACAATAAATGTACCTCTGCATAATGGCGAAGCGGCTCAAAGTGTCCGACTCCCTCCACGGTATTTTGTATCGTTTCTTTATAGAGAATGTTTCCCTGTCCAAATTCCACTTCTACGCCAAACCGTTCATAGATCAGTGTTTTCAAAACCTCTAACTGGACCTCGCCCATCAACTGTACATGGATTTCCTGCAATGCCTCTTCCCACACAATATGAAGCTGTGGCTCCTCTTCTTCTAATTCCCGAAGTTTTGGCAATAAGAGGATCGGATCATCCCCTTCCGTTGGGATCACCTGATAATTTAACACCGGCTCTAAAACCGGAAGATACGTCCCCTGTTCCGCTCCAAGTCCTTCTCCCGGATAGGTGTCGGACAGACCTGTTACTGCACAGATGCTTCCGGCTTTAGCTTCATTGAATGCCTCGTATTTTTCTCCCGAATAAATACGGATCTGGTTTACCTTCTGCCCCTCGATCACGGCTTTTACCTTCAGGCTTCCACCTGTGATCTTTAAATAGGTCAGGCGGTTGCCTGCTTCATCTCTTGCGATCTTAAAGACCTTCGCTGCGAATGTGTCAGGATACTCCGGGACTTTTATCAGTTCCTGCATCTGCTCTAGGAATTCTTTTACTCCTTCTAACCGGAGTGCCGAACCAAAAAAACACGGAAAGAGCTGTCTTTCTAAAAACAGCTCCTGTAGCGTCTCCTTTTTTAATCTTCCTGTCTCTAAAAATTCTTCTAATGCATCCTCACTGCAGACTGCCGCTTCCTCATAAAAATGCACATCTCTTTTTGTAGAAAAATCCACGCAGCCTTCCTCTAAGACGTTCTTTAACTCCTGCAAAAGCACCTCTGCATCCGTTCCCTTCTGATCCATCTTATTGACGAATACAAAAGTCGGGATTTCATAACGTCTGAGCAGATTCCAGAGTGTTCTGGTATGTCCCTGCACTCCATCCGCTCCACTGATGACTAAGATCGCATAGTCTAAGACCTGCAATGTACGTTCCATTTCCGGAGAAAAATCCACATGTCCAGGCGTGTCTAACAGTGTTACCTGCGTAGTCCCAAGTGGGAACACTGCCTGTTTTGAAAAGATCGTGATCCCTCTTTCCCGCTCTAGGGCATAGGTATCTAAAAAGGCATCCCGATTATCCACTCTTCCCATGGTCCGGATTGCCCCACTGGTATATAACATTCCCTCTGATAAGGTTGTTTTTCCCGCATCCACATGTGCCAGTATTCCTACTACGATTTTTCCCATAGTCTCTCTCTTTTCTTTACTCTAATTCAAATGCTCCGGTATAGAGCTGATAGTATCTGCCTTTTTGTGCGATCAGATCCTCATGTGTTCCACGTTCCATAATCCTGCCGTGTTCTAACACCATAATGACATCCGAATTGCGTACCGTCGAAAGTCTGTGTGCAATGACAAACACGGTTCTGCCTTCCATCAGTGCATCCATACCTTTCTGTACGATTGCCTCAGTTCTCGTATCGATTGAAGAGGTTGCTTCATCAAGGATCATAACCGGCGGATCAGCTACTGCTGCACGGGCGATCGATAAAAGCTGTCTCTGCCCCTGCGAAAGATTTTCTCCATTTCCGGTCAGCATCGTATCATAGCCATCCGGCAGCCTGGTGATAAAATCATCTGCTCCGGCTAATTTTGCTGCCTCGATACACGCTTCATCCGATGCTTCTAAATTACCGTAACGAATATTTTCCATCACGGTTCCGGTAAAAAGATTCGTATCCTGCAATACCATGCCAAGGGAACGACGTAAATCCGATTTTTTGATCTTATTGATATTGATACCGTCATAACGGATCTTTCCATCGGCAATATCATAAAAACGGTTGATCAGATTCGTGATCGTCGTCTTTCCCGCTCCGGTCGAACCGACAAATGCAACCTTCTGTCCCGGTTTCGCATAAAGCGTCACATTGTGAAGCACGGTCTTGCCCTCTTCATAGGCAAAGTCCACATCAAAAAAGCGCACATCTCCGGTCAGCTTCGTATAAGTGACCGTTCCTTCTTCGCGGTGCGGATGTTTCCACGCCCACATTCCGGTACGTTCCTTACATTCCCGAATGACTCCGTCCTCTTCTTTTGCACGGACTAAGGTGACATATCCCTCATCTGCTTCCGGTTCTTCATCGATCAGATCAAAGATCCTGCTTGCGCCTGCCATACCCATAACTACCGCATTGACCTGCTGGGAAACCTGATTGATATTTCCCGCAAACTGTTTGGTCATATTTAAAAACGGCACTACGATGCTGATGGCAAACGGCAGTCCTGAAATGCTGACATTTGGCACTTTTAACATTAAAAACAATCCGCCTGCAAGTGTCACTGCAACATATAACAGATTTCCGATATTATTCAAGATCGGGCCGAGTGTATTGGCATATTTATTTGCTCTTTCCGATACTCCAAACAGTTCCTCATTTAAAGCATCAAAATCTGCCTTGCTCTCTTCTTCATGGCAAAAGACTTTTACAACCTTCTGCCCATTCATCATCTCTTCAATATATCCTTCTACCTTACCGATCGATTCCTGCTGACGGATAAAGTATTTTCCGCTGTTTCCACCAATCGCTTTTGTCACCGTGATCATGATTCCGATAACAACAACTGCAAGAATCGTTAAAATCGGACTTAATACTAACATAGAAATAAATGTTACAATGATCGTGAAAAATGACATCAATGCCTGAGGAATTGCCTGGCTGATCATCTGTCTTAATGTGTCTGTATCATTTGTGTATAAACTCATGATCGAACCATTTGTATTCTGGTCGAAATAACGGATCGGTAATGTCTGCATATGTTCAAACATATCGTCTCTGACACGTTTTAGGACTCCTTGTCCGATAAATACCATCATCCTTGTATAAATAAATGTTGCAATGACACCTGCTGCAAAGATGCATCCAAGGACGATCATTGCGTGGTAAAAATTTGTGAAATCTGGATTGCTCTGTCCAACCAAAGGCAGGATGAAGTCATCGAGCATAAATTTCAATGATAAAGATACAGATACAGAAGCTGCTGCACTGATGAAAATGCAGACAAACACGAGAATAAACTGTAATTTATAAGTATCTGTTACATATTTTAAAAGACGTTTTGCTGTCTTCGCCGTATTTTTGTTGATCGTCTTCTCTGGTCTTTTACTCATCGTCTTCTCCCCCTTTCACCTGTGATTCATAGACTTCTCTGTAAATATCATTTGTCTTTAATAATTCTTCGGATGTTCCAACACCCATGATCTTTCCATCATCTAATACGATAATCTGGTCTGCATCTTCGATGGAAGATACTCTCTGTGCGATGATGATCTTTGTTGTATTCGGAATTTCTTCACGGAATGCCTTACGGATCAATGCATCTGTCTTTGTATCAACCGCACTTGTGGAATCATCTAAGATCAAGATCTTTGGTTTCTTTAATAACGCTCTTGCGATACACAATCTCTGTTTCTGTCCACCAGAAACATTGTTTCCACCCTGTACGATCTGTGTATTGTATCCAGCTGGAAATTCATTTACAAACCCGTCTGCCTGTGCTAATTTACACATTCTCTGAACTTCTTCATCGGATGCATTTTCATCTCCCCAACGGATATTATCGTAAATTGTTCCTGTAAATAATACATTCTTCTGGAGTACCATGGATACCTGGTCTCTTAATGCTTCTAAGTTGTAATCACGGACATCAATGCCGCCAACTTTGACACATCCTTCTGTAACATCGTAAAGTCTTGGGATCAACTGTACTAATGTAGATTTTGCACTACCTGTTCCACCGATGATTCCGATCGTCTGTCCGGATCTGATATGAAGATCAACATCTTTTAAGGAAAGATTTCCACCTTCTCCTGCATAACTGAAGTTTACATGATCAAAGATGATCTCTCCGTCTTTCACTTCTGTTACTGCATCTGCTTTATCCTGCATTTCTGGTACTTCTTCCAAAACTTCTGTAATACGGTCTGTAGATGCTTCTGCGATCATGATCATTACGAATACGAAGGTTACCATCATCAGAGAACCAATGATCTGTAATGCGTATACGATGATACTTGTTAATTCTCCAGTTCCCATTGTTCCATGGATGATCCCTGTTCCACCGATCGCTACAAGCAGAAGTATAACAACATACATTGTAAACTGCATAACTGGTGAGTTCCATGCAACGATCTTTTCTGCTTTTGTAAACAGTGTATATACATACTTGGAAATTCCGTGGAATTTATCGATTTCATAATCTTCACGTACAAATGCTTTTACCACACGGGATGCGTTTACATTTTCCTGTACGGAATTATTTAAGATATCATATTCATCAAATACTTTGATAAAGTGTGGATGTGCTTTTTTCGCAATGAAGATCAATGTTCCTCCTAGTAATGGAATCACGATCAAAAATAGTAACGCTACTTTCACACTGTACTTTAATGTCATTACCCATGATAAAACGATCATGATCGGCGCTCTGGCAAGTAGTCGGATACTCATCATATAGGCCATCTGGATATTTGTAATATCTGTTGTCATACGTGTGACAAGTCCTGATGTTGCAAAGTGGTCGATATTCTTAAATGAGAACTCCTGCACTTTGTAGAATATATCGTGTCTTAAGTTCTTTGCATATCCGGCACC
>OGQK01001773.1_pt1 | contig 10468 bp, 5 predicted proteins | sample 1553221 | NCBI WGS metagenome assembly OGQK01 (sample SAMEA2579996, study PRJEB22360) | human gut metagenome | biome: human gut; feature: human-associated habitat; material: faeces | place: Denmark | collected 2008/2010 | reverse complement strand
AGTTAACTTTAATATACCCATGATATGAATCTAAAGAAAAAATTGGCTGTATTTCTAGCCATTTTATTCTCCTTGAACTTGTTTGCTCAAGCACCGGGAGAAACCATAACAATTTCTTTTCAAAACATTCCATTATCCGAGGCTATCAAAAAAATAGAAAGTGTAAGTAAATACACGTTCTTTTACGATGCCTTAAAATTGAATGTCGATCAAAAAGTATCGCTGAACGCCCAAAAGACACCTATTCAACAAGCAATATCCCAAATGCTTGGAAATTCGGGTATTAAATTTGAAATTAAACAGTCTCAAATCATCTTATATAACAAAAACGTATCCTCTGATGAAAAAAAGATTTCCATACGAGGAAACGTTACAGATGTCAACGGCGAGCCGCTTATCGGTGTAACCGTCTCGGTAAAGGACAATCCCTCTATCGTGACTATCACCAATGTAGATGGTATCTATGACATAAAAGTGCCCGATAAAAGTGCCATACTACAATTCAAATACATCGGGTTCGCTTCTCGTGAAGAAGCTGTGAATAGCCGGAAAATTATCAATGTGGTGTTACAAGACGCAGCGACCCAACTCGAAGATGTCGTAGTCGTTGGATACGGTGTACAGAAGAAAGCATCGGTAGTCGCAGCTATCACCAGTGTGAAACCTCAACAATTACAAGTAGGGACGACTCGTTCGTTGAGCAACGACCTCGCCGGTAACATCGGGGGTATCATCGCCGTTCAACGTTCCGGTGAACCGGGTTACGACAACTCCGAATTCTGGATTCGCGGTATGAGCTCTTTCAAGGGCAGCAACTCCCCGCTCGTACTTGTCGATGGTGTAGAACGCTCCTTGAACAACCTCGATATTTCGGAAATAGAATCGTTCTCGGTACTGAAAGATGCTTCGGCAAGTGCCGTGTACGGTGTACGTGGTGCGAATGGTGTAATCCTTATTACAACCAAACGAGGACATTCCGGTAAGACGAACATCAACGTATCGGTGGAACACTCTATCACTCGTCCGGCCAAATTACCCTCGTTCCTCAATGCGGCAGATTACCTTACGCTCTTGAACAATATCAATATCCAAGAGACGGGGACAGAACTTTATTCGCCGGAACTAATAGATAAATACCGCAGCGGATACGATACCGAACTATATCCCGATATAGATTGGATAGATGCAATTACAAAAGACGTCGCTCACAACACGAGGGCCTCGTTCGACCTTTCGGGAGGTAACGAGAAATTGCGTTACTCTTTCGTCGGCGCATACTATAACGAAGCAGGTATTACCGAGAGCGACAAAACTCAAAACTGGAACTCCAATATCTCGGTGAATCGATTCAACTTGCGTACCAACGTAGACATGAACGTCACCTCCTCTACATTATTGACATTCAACATCGGCGGATACCTTCAACAGAGAAACGCACCGAAAGATGGTATCGACGATATTTTCGGCGCTGCATTCAAAGCTACGCCGTACATGGTTCCGCTGATTTATGAAAACGGGGCCCTTCCCAAACCTCGTGAAAATGAAAACCCGTGGGCCAAACTGACACAATCGGGTTTCAAACGTGAGGCAGAAAGTAAACTGGAAACCTTGTTCGCCGTGGAACAAGACTTAAAATGTATCTTACCCGGTTTGAAAATAAAAGGTATATTCTCTTACGACTACTATTCACGAAACGGAGTAAACCGGGGCAAAGCTCCCCGTTACTATTCGCCGGCCACGCAACGCGACCCGGTGACCGGAGAGTTAATACTGACGGTTCTGAGCGAAGGAGACGAATTCTTGGGCTACGAAAGATGGGAAGACTATGGCAATTATAGCACCTACTTAGAAGGAAATATCACCTACGACCAACGATTCGGAAATCACTCGGTAAGCGCATTGTTGTTGTACAACCAACGCAACTACGACGACGGTGACCAAGTGCCCTATCGTACACAAGGTTTCGCAGGTCGTGCGGCATATACATACGCCGACCGCTATATCGCAGAGTTCAACTTCGGTTATAACGGTTCCGAGAACTTTGCAAAAGGCAACCGTTTCGGTTTCTTCCCGTCTATCGCTGCGGGCTGGATTGTTTCGGAGGAAGAATTCATGCGTCCGGTACAAAACTACATCAATAAATTAAAACTGAGAGCTTCTTACGGTTTGGCCGGAAACGACCGCTTTTATAACGACGACGGTTCTCAAAAACGTTTTGCCTACATCACTACTATCGGTTCGACCGACGGCTACAAATGGGGTAACTCCAATGCTTTCTACGAAAAAGGAGGTTTGCGCGAAGGTGATCCCGGTGTTGAGTCCCTGACTTGGGAAACCGTGAAAAAGGCCAACGTCGGAATCGAACTGGGCTTGTTCAAAATGGCCGAATTGCAAGTAGACTTCTTCCATGAAAGAAGAGAAGACATCTTCATGCAACGAAAGAACATACCGTCATCGGCCGGCTTCCCCTCCGCTCCGTGGGCGAACTACGGTATCGTGACAAACAAAGGCTTCGATATTTCATTGGATTTGAACAAACAAATCAACAAAGACTGGTTTATTTCGGCTCGGGCAAGTGTTACCTACGCCAAGAACAAAATCATAGAACAAGACGAAGATTTAGGTGTACTCGGCACTTACCGTTCGAGCACCGGCAAACCGGTAGGCCAGATTTTCGGTTTGGTTAACGACGGCTTATATACCGAAGCCGATTTCGAAGACGTAACGACCGGTAAGTTGAAACCGGGACTGCCGGTTCCAAAATTTTCGGATAGAGTTTATCCCGGAGATATAAAGTATTTGGATCTCAACGGTGACAATGAAATCACAGAAACCGATAAAACCGCCATCGGAGGTACGGTCAATCCCGAACTCGTATATGGTTTCGGTATTAACCTGAGCTATAAAAATATCGATTTCGGAGCTTTCTTCCAGGGAAACGGCCGCACCTATCGTATCATCGGAGAAAACCAAAAGAACTTCTTACCCGGTTCTACCATCGGAGCCGAAGGTAACATATTCACCAATGCATCGGATGCATGGACAGTCGACAACCCCAGTCAGGACGTATTCTATCCGAGACTCCACATGGGTTACAACGCCAACAACGCCCAAGTATCGGATTGGTGGTTGAAAGATATGAGTATGTTGCGGTTGAAAAATGTAGAATTGGGATATTCATTCTCAAAAAATCTTATCAAAAAAGCTGCAATGGAGTATGCCCGTATATTCGTTCGCGGAACAAATCTTTTGCAGTTCTCCAAGTTCGACCTGTGGGACCCCGAACTGAATACCAGCAACGGTTTGAAATACCCCATCATGGCCACTTATTCTATCGGACTACAAGTAAGATTCTAAACCTATTAATATAAAAATTATGAAACATACAATCGTTAGATATACATTAGCTATCATCGGTCTGTTTTCGGTCACTTCCTGTACCGATTATCTGGACAATGCTCCCGACGATATTTTAACATTGGATATGGTATTCAACAGTAAGAACCGTACCGAGGAATGGTTGGCCGGTATCTATGACGGAATCCCCGACCCCTACACGCCCATGATGCGTAATTACGATGCCTATGCCGATGATTTCTCGCCTTCGCAAGACTGGCGGGCATTCTCCGACTGGGATTGTATCGACAAAATCTTAGGCAACTGGACTCCCCAAAGCGAGTGGAAGGGGAATTTTTGGAGCGACTTTCCGGTGAGAATACGCGAGGCTTACATTTTCTTAGACAACGTCAAGGCTCTGCCCGAGCAAGAGGTCTATCAAGCCGATGTGGACAACAGTGAAGGCCGAGGCACGTTTCTTAATTGCCTACTACTATTATCTGTTGGTGAATACCTACGGAGCCATACCGTTCCAAACTTCACTGGTCGACATGAACGACCCCATCGACAAGATATTGATAGGGCAAACACCTTACGACCAAATAATCGATTGGCTCGATAAAGAGTTCAAAGCCGTATCGGAACTGTTACCACCCTCTTATACCGAAGAACGTAAATACGGACGAGCAACCTCGGTGATGGCGTTGGCTATCCGTGCCCGTATGCTTCTTTTCGCTGCAAGTCCGTTGGTAAACGGGAACGATGATCCCGATTATGCCGCTTATACGAACAATAAAGGTGAAGCAATCTTCAACTCTACCTACGACCCCAAGAAATGGGAACGTGCGGTAAACGCTTGCAAAGATCTTTTGACCGAGGCCGAAGGCAACGGTTATGCCTTGTACAAAGAGTATAACGGAGATGGTTCGATCGACCCTTTCATGTCCTATTCCAATATGTGTTACAAAGAATTCAATCAAGGTAACAAGGAAATTCTGTTCGCCCGTCCCGATGTAAGTTACGACCTTTACTCTCAACACTCGGTTCCCCGCGGATCCCGTGGACAAGGCGGTTTGGGAGTTACTCAGGAATTGGTCGATGCGTTCTTCATGAGCAACGGTCTGCCCGCTATCACACAGGGTATGAGCCCAACGGCGAGCCTATCATCAACAAAGCCTCGGGATACAATGAAAGCGGATTCTCTACCCAGCCCGATGTCAGAAAGACCAAATGGATCGAAGGAGACAAAGATGCCAAAGAATCCAACGCCGAAAATACAATCGCTCCGGCCGGAACATTCAACATGTATGTCAATCGCGAGCCTCGTTTCTATGTATCGGTGCTTTACAACGGTGCTTGGTATCGTCAATCGAGCCGTTATGTGGATTTCTATTACGCAGGAGAAGACGGCCGGCCCGCGTCCGGTTCTTTATGGGATGCTCCGCAAACAGGTTATCTGTTGAGAAAACGCGTACACCCCGAAACGAATATCCTCAACTACTCCATTCCCTATCGTCCCGGTATTATCTGCCGGTTGGCAGAAGCCTATCTGAACTATGCCGAAGCTCTCAACGAATGGGCTCCCGAGCAAACCGACGAGATACTGAAATACGTGAACCTCGTAAGAGAGCGCGCAGGTATCCCCCAATATGGAACAGGGAAAGACAGCAACGGATTAGACAAAATCCCCGCACCGGCCGATCAGACCGCTATGCGTGAAGCGATTCGTCGCGAACGTCGGGTTGAGTTCAACTGCGAATATGCGATCCGTTTCGATGATATCCGCCGTTGGAAACAAATCGATATTCTGCGCGGTGACTTCTACGGCATGAACAAGTTCGGGACAGAAAAAAGCTGCGACAAGAACAACGAGAATGCCTACTTCAAACGTCGCGTCGAAATCACACGCGCTTTCAGCGAAAAGAACTATTGGTTCCCCATTCATCAAAATCAATTGGACAAGAACCCCAACCTCAGACAATTACCCAAATGGTAAATTCAATTTTGAAATCTAAAAGTATAAATGTATGAAAACGATATATCATATATTATTCTCGCTTCTGTTCGTACTGGCTTTTGTCGGCTGCGACGATGACGACGATAAAGTCATAGAGCGGAATCAATTGAAATTGACAGCCTCCGCCCAGTCGGTGACCCTTACTCCGGATGCGACAGATGACGAGATTATTTCGTTCTCTTGGAACGAAGCGACCAGTTTAGGGGCAGACTACACTTTCTCCTATCTGTTTCAAATAGATATAGCAGACAACAACTTTCAGTCGGCAACCGATGTCCGCACATTCGGACCCAATGAATCGATCAGCTACTCATCGGCCGAACTGTACGACCTTATTGTAGAAAAATGGGGAAAGACAGCCGGAGAAGCAGTCTATGTGGAGGCTCGGGTAGCCGCCAAAGTGGAAGGTCCCAAATTCAAATATCCCGAAATAGCGACCACGAAAGTGCAAATAACCACTTATAAGCCTACATCGCAACCGCTCTATATTACGGGTACGGCTACGACCGGCGGCACGGATCTGAATGCCGCTGAGAAAATAACCGAACTATCCAACGGTCGTCTGTATAATTGGAGAGGCCAGTTGAAACAAGGCGGATTCAAATTCATCACCACGCTGGGGCAAGCCTTGCCTTCTTACAACAAAGGAGCGGACAACAGCTCTGTCGTAAAACGTACGAGCGAAACGGAAGCAGACGACCTCTTCCAGATAAACGAGGCTGGATTGTATTACATCTACCTATCGCTTAAAGATATGACTATCTCATACAAGAAACTTCTATCTTGTAGGTAATGCGACTGCTGCCGGTTGGGATATAGAAAAGATTATCGCCATGACTCCCGATAACTTGAATCCTAACATCTTTACTTACCAGGGGGCTTTGCAAGAGGGAGAATTAAAAATCCTCGCCCAAAGGAAGTTCGACGGAACCACGTTCAAACCACTTGTCGAAAACGGGTCTATCGAAAGTACCGATGTACAAGTGACCCCGGGAGAACAGCCCGACTACAAGTGGAAAATAACCGCCGAGCAAGCAGGTCTTTACAAGATCACGCTCGATACGGAAAAAATGGAAATCAAATTTGAAAAGCAGTAATCATGATCGCGCTACTATTCGGAAAATTCCGAATAGTAGCGTCGACCAATGAGTCTCGTCAAATTCGTTAAAACATCACACAACTCATCATGAAAAAAAATTTATTAGCACTCGCTTTCCTTGTCGGACTACTGACTTGCTGTAAAAGCGAAGATGCTCCCATCAAACCCGTGAAACCCACTGATCCGGGAAGTATCAATAAGGAGTACATGTCGCGAGCCGAAACGACTTTTGCCAATATTTTCAAATATTATTGGAGCGACAAAGTGCGAATGATGTTCGGCTCATATCCCAATACATTGGGAACTCCCCAAGAACCTTCCAGCCCCGACTACGACAGTCACGCTTACTTATGGGGATTGGGTAGCGTCGTTTCGGCCTTCAACGCTATCGTACAAAATACCGATAACGTAGATTTCCGAATGACCTACGAAAGCCGGTTGAAAGAGACACTGCTCAAATACTACAATACGACAAAAGAACCCATGTGTTTCGGCTGTTTTGTCAACCCTCACGATCAACGTCTATACGATGACGCTATTTGGGTGGGTATAGATTTAGCGGATCTTTACAGTAAAACCAAAGATAGCTGGTATCTCGACTATGCAAAAAGCGTATGGAATTTCGTACTTTCCGGGAAAGACGATGAACTCGGAGGCGGAGTTTATTGGGACGAAAATGCCAAAGACTCCAAAAACACTTGTTCCAACGCTCCGGCCGTGGTTCTCGCTTTGAAACTCTATCAAATCACCAACGATGCAGCGTACTTGGAGAACGGTAAAGATATTTACAAATGGACAAAATCGAAATTACAAGACCCCTCCGACTACCTCTACTGGGATTGCATCAAAACGAGCGGTAAAATCGAAACCAGCAAGTTCTCTTACAACTCGGGACAAATGTTGCAAGCAGCCGTGTTGCTCTACAATGCGACAGGCGAGGAACAATATCTCACCGATGCCAAATTGCTCGCAGAGGCTTGCTATAATTATTTCTTCGAAAACTTCATATCCAACTCGTCGGGAGAGCAATTCCGCATTCTCAAAGACGGAAGTCGCTGGTTCAATGCGATCATGGTCCGCGGATTCCTCGAACTGAACAAAGTCGAGAGTAATGGAACTTATATGATCGCCATACGCAAATCGGTCGACCACGCATGGAAATACACCCGGGATGCCGAGACCGGACTTTTCTTCAAACAATTCAGCGGGAACGACATAACGGACAACCCGGGAGATATTCTTGCACAAGGTGCTATGGTTGAATTATTCGCAAAATTAGCAGTTAACTAATAATTAAAATTTTTATCCATGAAATTAAACGGAATTATAGTCGCTTTATGCTCGGTCGGAATCCTCAATGCACATGCCGAAAACGTAGCTATCGCCAAATCTTCTCTCGTGGGAGACGGGATAGTAGAATTCGTTCCGCAAGGATTCGACCAAACGAAAACCCCCTCTTTAATTCTTAAAGAAGAACCCACGGCAAAAGGGTCTGTACCCTCCGATTGGGAATTATATCCACAATTCACCGTCATGGACGGAAAGGCCAATGCCTCATTGGGCCTGACCGGTGAAATAAGTCTGTATGGCGGTGGCGAGGTTACCGGTCCTCTATTGAGAAACGGCCAATACATAAAACTCTGGAACACCGATACGGGAGCCTACGGCGTCGATGGCGGCAAACGGCTGTATCAATCACATCCGTGGGTATTGGGCGTGAGAAGGGACGGTAGCGCTTTCGGTATTTTGTTCGACAGCAGCTGGAAATCGGAACTGCATACCAATTCCGACAAAATCGAATTTAACACAGAGGGAGCTCTATTCCGCATTTACATCATCGACAGAGAATCCCCCAAAGATGTCCTCAAAGGCCTTGCCGAACTGACCGGGACCATCACGATGCCCGCCCGTTGGACTTTGGGATACCATCAATGTCGTTTCTCCTACGGCAGCGAGCAGAAAGTACGGGAAATCGCAGACAACTTCCGTAGCAGGAATATCCCTTGCGATGCTATCTGGATGGACATCGACTACATGGACGGATACCGTATTTTCACATTCAACGAAACGACTTTCCCCGACCCCAAAGCCTTGAATGAGGAACTTCATCAAAAAGGATTCAAAGCCGTATATATGATCGATCCCGGAGCCAAAGTGGACAAAAACTACCACGTTTACCAATCGGGAACAGAAAACGATGTGTGGGTAAAACGCCCCAACGGTGAAATTTACGAAGGTAAAGTATGGCCGGGATATTGCGCATTCCCCGACTTTACCATGCCCAAAGCCCGTGAATGGTGGTCCAATTTGTATAAAGATTTCTTGGCATTGGGAATCGACGGCGTATGGAACGACATGAATGAGCCGGCCGTTACCGACGACGATATTCCCGAAGAAAACCGCATTGGAACCATGCCTTACGATACTCCTCACCGAGGAGGCGGCAATTTACCCGCCGGCCCTCACCTGCTCTACCACAACGCCTACGGTCGTCTTATGGTCGAAGCCTCGTATGAAGGGATTATGAAAGTCAACCCCGAAAAACGCCCCTTCCTTCTTACGCGTGCCGGTTTACTGGGTTATCAACGATATGCAGCAACTTGGACAGGTGACAACTGGGCTGGCTGGGATCACTTGAAACTTTCCGTACCTATGTCCATTACATTAGGCCTTTCAGGTCAAGCATTCAACGGTCCCGATATCGGAGGATTCTTAAATAATACGGATGCCGATTTATGGGCTCATTGGTTGGGGTTCGGAGGATTTTTACCTTTTGCCAGAGGTCATGCTTGTGCAGGAACCAACGACAAAGAACCGTGGGCTTTCGGCGAGGCCATAGAAAACACCTCTCGTATTGCCCTCGAACGTCGTTACCGATTGCTTCCCTATTTCTACACGTTGTTCTACGAAGCTCACAAGACAGGTGTTCCGGTTATGGAACCTGTATTTTTCGCCGACCCCAAAGACCTGAGATTGCGCAGCGAGCAACAGGCTTTCCTATTGGGAGACAATGTCCTTGTTATTCCCGCTTTCGCCGAGAATCCCGTATTGCCTTACGGAATTTGGGAAAATATGACACTGATCGATGGAGAATACAGCGATAAGTACCAAGCCAAATTGAAAATCAAAGGCGGAAGCATCGTTCCGGTCGGAAAGGTTATACAAAGCACCACCGAAAATTCGTTCGAACCTCTTACTCTTTTTGTATGCCTCGATGAGAACGGAAAAGCTCACGGTCAACTCTATTGGGATGCCGGAGACGGCTGGAATTTCCAATGCGGAGATTATAGCTTGATGACATTCTCTGCCGAGAAGAAAAACAATCAAGTAAAAGTCTCTCTCGCTTCCAAAGAGGGTAAACGTAAAATAGAGAAAGAAATCAAAGCTCTGAATGTAGAATTAATGATGAACGGGAAAGTATATAAAGGTTCCGGTTCGTTGAAAAAAGGTGTAACAATAAATCTTTAAAAAATGAAGAGAGTGCATCGGTCGATGCACTCTCTCTTTACTAAAACTTTTTTATCATGAAAAACAGATATTCCATCTGGCGACTAATGTCGTTAGGAGCTGCTTTAATGACGGCTCCGTGGCTACAAGCCCAAGACGTGCTTGTAACGCTCGAAGCAGAAAAGGGAATAATCACACTGCCTGCAAAAGTAAAACCTGTCGACGGTAGTACCGTAGAAGGAATCTCGGGCGGTAAATATGTAGGTGATAACGACCCCGGTAGCTCCATAGTTTTTAACGATGTTGAAGTGCCCGAAGCCGGGACTTATGAATTCAAAACTTATTACATGAGTATGCAGAATAGGTCTATTGCCGTTAAAGTCAATAACTATTCCGAATACATATCGACGGTCTCCAATACGACACCGGGTTGGGACGTACCTCCCACAAACGAAATGAGTACCTATATCTACATGGATAAAGGGAAAAATACGATAAAAATTACTCCTATGGGAAGCGGTGGCCCTAATATGGATAAATTCGAAATCATTACAACCGATGTAGAGCTT
>OGQK01001766.1_pt1 | contig 10522 bp, 7 predicted proteins | sample 1553221 | NCBI WGS metagenome assembly OGQK01 (sample SAMEA2579996, study PRJEB22360) | human gut metagenome | biome: human gut; feature: human-associated habitat; material: faeces | place: Denmark | collected 2008/2010 | reverse complement strand
CCGCGAAGGCGGCGTCTGCTGCGGCCGGCCGCTGAAGCTATCCGGCGAGATCGACGCCGCACGGGTCATGATGGAAAGCAACCGGGAACTGTTCCGCAAGCACGGCGTCACGACGCTCGTCACCTCCTGCCCGATCTGCCTGCGCGTATTCAGGGAAGACTACGACCTGCCGGGCATCAAGGTATTGCACCACTCGGAGTACATCGAACGACTGATCGCCGCCGGACGACTGAAGCCGCAAACCGGCGGAACGGTCTATACCTACCACGATCCTTGCGAACTGGGCCGGGGTTGCGGCGTCTACGACGCGCCGCGCGGAGTGATCGGCCGGATCGGCCGGCTGACCGAACCCGAGGAAACGCGCGAAAACGCGCTTTGCTGCGGTTCGAGCGTCGCCAATCTGGCCATCGACGACGACGGCCAGCGCCGCATCGGCGAGAGCGTCGCCGCATCGCTGGCCGCCACCGGGGCCGAAGCCGTCGTGACGGCCTGCCCGCTCTGCAAGAAAGCCATCGCCCGGGGCGGATCGCTCCCGGTCTACGACCTGTCGGAAATCGTGGCGAAGGCGCTGTAAGACGCAACGGCTCGGATTCCTCCGCTCTTGATTTTCCTCGACAGCAACGGAGGAGAGGAGAAATCGGACGGGATACGGCCGAGTCTCTCATCGAACGGCTTTTCTCCAAGCAGTCGCCCCAATCGCCGAAAACAGGAGTGTGTCTGCGCACAGAAAGGATTCTATCCGCCTGTTTATCAAATCGTCCCCAATCCGAACGCACCGTCGAGGAACGGAAACTCTCCGGCATTCCGGAAAAATATTTTTGTATTGCCGATTTTTTGATTACCTTTGCGTCACGATACCGCGGGGTGGAGCAGTTGGCAGCTCGTTGGGCTCATAACCCAAAGGTCGGAGGTTCGAGTCCTCCCCCCGCTACTCAGGCGGACGGTCCGAAAGGATCGTCCGCCTTTTCCGATATCAGGCCCTATGCCGCATGCCTGACCGACTGCCGGCAGGCATGCATAGCTTTTTCGTATACGGATGCTCTCTTCGCTCCATTTTTCCAATAAATACGGAGGACGGCTTCCTCGCCCCGCCCCCCGACATAAACCGTCGAGTCGTGCGAACCGCTCCGTCAAGGCCGATTATCGCGTCCGTCATGCTCAGAATCCATAACTCCGGACCGGCCCTCGTGACACGCCCCGTTCGCGAAAGCCATTCCGATGAGGCGGGTGTCGCCATGCGGACACGGGACAAAGCATATGACAAGAAATCACGGAACGACGCCGGCTCGCGCAGGAGCAGCGATCCGTCCGGACAGGCCGCGAACGAAAAAGATTCCGCTCGAGGAATGGAATTGTACGCATTTTGCTGTCGTGTTTCGTAAACATCAAAAGCAAACGGTTATGGAAAAGAACAACACATGCACTCCATGCGAGCAGAATTTCCGCGATGAAGTCGACCATCTCGTCGACGAAGTGAAGGGATACACGAAAAAGGACCACGAGCAAAAAAAGAAGGAAGTGGACGAAGCGTTCGGCAAAGGGAAAGAGCAAGAGTCCGGCCGTTAAGTCCCGGCCTATTCCATTATGCAATGAACGACAAGGGACTGTCCGACCGGTCCCCGGAAACAGGAATCGCCCCTGCCGGCAATTGCCTCGGCAGGGGCGATTTTTCGATTATCAGACTGTCCGGACAGTTTTATCTCCGCTCACGGCGGATTTTTCCGCTGCCGTACTTCCTATCCGCCTCGGCCGACGGAGCGGAGAATTCCGGTTTGTCGTCAGTCCCGGCGTAACCGCCGGTCGCCCGAGAGCGAAGACGGAGACCGAGCCGCCCCCCGGCCCGGAATCCTCGCCCGCAAGCCGGCCGCCTTCGGTCCGGCCGCCGCCTTTCCGAGCAGCAACCATGCGCAAGGCAAGGGGAGACGGCGAAAGCACGGGACGACAAATTCCTACCGCCCCCTCGCCCCACTCACGGAGGCGAAACCGTGCCTATCGCATATTCGGGTTGAGCCCTGCCCATTCGGCAATCGGAGGAATCACTCCCATGGCGATCACCTCGTCGCGCAGCTTGGCCAAATGGCGGTAGCTCTCCTCGAGCGACGCGATCTCCTCCGGCGTGCCGTCCGGCTCCCTGTAATGAGCGCCCGTACGGTCGATCACGGTCTCCATGGCCATGACGATATGCCGGAAGCGGTCGTCGTCGACATAGACTCCGGCCGGCCAGCGGAACGGCTCGCCGCCCATAGCGGCCCGGATCATCTCGATCGACAAATAGGCCGGGCTCTGGAACGACGAGCGGCCGCGCAGTTCGATAATACGCTTGCCTCCCTGAATCACCCGCTGACGGATGTCGTCCCACTGTCCGCCGGTCAGTTCGGGCGTTCCGATCAGCTTCGGCGAGAGGCTTGCCGCCGACGGGAGCCGTCGAAGCGAACACGGCCATCTGCTCGCCGTGCCCTCCATAGGTCCGGCAGCCCTCGACTCGGTCGGGCGAGATTCGGAAATGCTTCGCCAGCTCGGAGCGGAGACGGGTACTGTCGAGGCCGGCCAGCGTCGTCACCTGACTCGGTTTGAGACCCGAGTAGAGCAGCGTGATGAGCCCCGTGATGTCGGCCGGATTGAAAATAACCACCACATGCTTTACGTCGGGGCAATAAGTCCGTAGGTCCTTGCCGAATTGGGCGGCGATCGCGGCGTTGCCCTTGAGCAGATCTTCGCGCGTCATGCCGGCCTTACGGGCCGCTCCGCCCGACGACACGACGTAGCGGGCGCCCCCGAGCGCCTCGGCTATATCGCTCGTATAGGTCAGATTCACGCCCTCGAATCCGCAGTGGAACATCTCCTCGGCCACGCCTTCCAGCGCGGGAGCGTAGGGATCGTATGCGCAGATGTTCGGTGTCAGGCCCATCATGATAGCCGTCTGGACCATGTTCGATCCGATCATGCCGGCTGCGCCGACGATCGTCAGTTTCTCTTCCGTCAGAAAATTCATTTTCTCAGAGTTTAATCGGTTCGTCTTTTCTTTTCCCGGCCCGCAAGGCTCGCGCCATGCTCCGTACCAACAAAGATAGGCATTTATTCCCGCCTGCGGACATTCCTCTTTTTCATGCGCCATAATCCGCCGTCATTTCCCGGGGCCCCGTTCCCGGCAAAAATGCGGCATGCGGCGGGGCCGGATACGGCAAAATCGGGTTCTTTTGCTATATTTGCTTATTCTAATTCTCCGCATTCATGGAAAACCGAATCAAATGCTGGCTGGCCGTCCTGTTGACGTGCTGGACCATCGCCCTGCCCGCCCGAAGCGACGGCAAGGCTCCCAAGGTCAAAAACGGCACGCTCGTGTTCGCCGAGCCCCGCCGCGAGAAAGGACAGACGGACGTGCTGCAGTTGCGCTGCGATCCGATTCCGACCGTGCGCGTGGCATTCGTCGGGCTCGGCATGCGGGGTTCGATGGCCGTCGAGCGCTTCACGCATCTGGAGGGCGTTCAGGTCGTCGCGCTGTGCGACATACGTCCTTGGACTGTCGAGCGGGCGCAACGGATACTGGCCGGAGCCGGATTGCCCGAGGCAGCCGCATACACCGGCGAGCAGGACTGGAAAAAGGTGTGCGAGCGCGACGATGTCGATCTGATATACAACTGTACGCCGTGGGAACTGCACACGCCGATCGCCGTCTATGCGATGGAACGCGGCAAGCATGTCGCGCTCGAGGTTCCGGCAGCCATGACGATCGATGAGTGCTGGCAGCTCGTCGACGCCGCCGAACGCACGCGCCGCCACTGCATGATGCTCGAGAACTGCTGTTACGACTTTTTCGAGATGGCGACGCTGAACATGGCCTCCCGAGGGCTGTTCGGCGAAGTGATGCACGTCGAGGGAGCCTATATCCACGACCTGCGCTCGCTGAATCTGGATACGACCGACCGCACGGGTTATCAGGGCATGTGGAGACTCGACTACAACACGCGGCACACGGGAAATCCCTATCCGACGCACGGACTCGGCCCTGTCTGCCAGATTCTTGGCATACACCGGGGCGACCGCATGGAGCGCCTCGTTTCGCTGTCGACGGCCCAGCGCGGCCTGACGCTCGCCGCCCGCGAGAAGTTCGGCCCCGACTCTCAGTGGGCGCAGCGCGACTACCGGCTCGGCGACATGAATACGACCTTGATCCGCACCGCCCGGGGCAAGACGATCCTGATCCAGCACGACGTGACGAGTCCCCGGCCGTACAACCGACTGCACACGATCAGCGGCACGAAAGGCTTCGCGCAGAAATATCCCGTCGAAACGATCGCGCTCGATCCGAATGCGCACGCTCCGCTGCCGGAACGGCAACGCGACAGCTTGCTGTCCGTCTACGAGCATCCTATCACGCGGGAGATCGGCGAAAAGGCGCGGCAGGTGGGCGGCCACGGAGGAATGGACTTCATCATGGACTATAGGCTGATCTACTGCCTGCGCAACGGACTGCCCCTTGACATGGACGTATACGACGCGGCCGAGTGGTCGTCGCTCGTCGAGCTGACCGAAGCATCGGCCGAACACGGCGGGATGCCGGTCCTCGTGCCCGATTTCACCCGGGGCGCATGGGACAAGGTCAAAGGCTTCTCCCACGCGGTAAAATAGACAGGCAGGACAGAAGCCGACAGAACGCGAGGCGCGCCGAGCGACTCCAACGAACACGAGAGAAACCGAATGCAGACGGAAAGAATCAGAGAAATCATCGGCCGTTTCGATACGGCGGGGACCGTAGCGGATCTGCGGGCCGTAGGAAACGGATGGATCAACGACACCTATCGGGTCATGACGGTCTCGGACGAGACGCCCGATTACATCCTGCAGCGAATCAACCATCACGTTTTTAAAGACGTCGAACTGTTGCAGCGCAACATCGAGCGCGTCACCTCGCATATCCGCCGCAAGCTGGCCGCCGCCGGGGCGGACGACCTCGACCGGCGCGTGCTGCGCATCGTACCGGCTCGCGACGGGAGGCTCTACCATTTCGACGGCGAAAATTACTGGAGAATGACGCTGTTCATTGCCGGCTCGGTCACCCACGAGACGATCAGCGCCCCGCTGGCCCTGCTTACCGGCCGGGCATTCGGCGAGTTTCAGGCCATGCTGTCGGACATGGAGGACGGAGCGCTGGGCGAGACGATCCCGGACTTCCACAACATCGAGTTCCGGATCGGGGGCCTGCGCGATGCCGTAGCCCGCGACGAAGCGGGGCGTCTCGGGAAAGTGCGCTGGATGGCGGACGAGCTGCTCGGCCGCAGCGACGAGATGTGTCTCGCCGAACGGCTCCACCGCGAAGGCCGGCTTCCGAAGCGCGTCACGCACTGCGACACGAAGGTCAACAACCTGCTTTTCGATGAGCGGGACCGTCCGCTCTGCGTGATCGACCTCGATACGACGATGCCGGGCTACGTGCTTTCGGACTTCGGGGACTTCATCCGCACAGGCGCCAATACCGGAGCCGAGGACGACCCCGAACTGGATCGGGTCGGCGTCGACATGGAAATTTTCCGCTCCTTCTCGAAAGGTTATCTCGAAAGCGCGGCCTCGTTCCTGACGGACGTCGAACGCGAGACGCTGACCTTCGGAGCGCAGATGCTGACCTACATGCAGACCGTGCGATTCCTGACGGATTATCTGGACGGCGACCGATACTACAAGATCAGACACCCGGACCACAACTGGCAGCGGTCGAAGGCTCAGTTCCGGCTCTTGCAAAGCATCGACGCGCACGAGCGGGCCATGCGGGACTTCATCGCCGGGCTATAACCGGACCGAAAAGACGACGAACGAAAGCAGGGGGAAGCCCGAGCATCCGTCTTTCGCATGCCAGGGCCGTCTTTCGCCGGACGGTTCGGAAAAATCGGACCGTATCCCCCGAAGCGGAATTCCATAAAAGAGACCGTTCGCTGCATCCGCCGGACAGCCGGGCAGGAATCGTCCGGAGTACGGACATCGTTTCGGGCCGAAACGAAAAGTCTTTCTTTTTCTCTGAAGCGGCCGTGTCGCGCCTTACAATCCACCGCCGGTTCATGCGAACCGTCCCGCAACGCCCCGAGGATGCAACAAGCCGCCATCAGAAGAACCGATAGCGCCCGGAGTCCGGATTCGTGCGGGAAGCTCCGAGCTCCGGGAGCGCACGCCGCCCATCGGACGCATCCGACAATATGCCGTCGGTCCCGGATTCGGCACACGTCCCCGGAAGCGAGCCGACGCGAGGGGAAGCGGACTATGACCACAACCACGTCTTCCCCCGGTCGGACGATTCGCTTTTTTTCGTAGTTTTGCACCGGATATTCCTTTGCCTCGTCCGACGACCCGTATGGCCCGGGCGAGGAGGAAAGCGTCTCAAAATTCCCGAATATGATTCCGCTCTCGATCGTCATAGCCACTTTCAATCGCTCGGCCTACCTGTTGCGGACGCTCGAAAGTCTCGCCGGGCAGACGCTGCCGGCACAGGAGTTCGAGATTCTCGTCGTGAACAACAACTCGACGGACGACACGCCGGCGGTCTTCGCCGGCTTCGCCCGACAGCATCCCGAGCTCAGGCTACGCATGGTCGCCGAGCCCGTCCAAGGCATCTCCTACGCCCGCAACCGGGGAGTCGCCGAGGCAGAGGGAGAGTGCATCGTTTTTATCGACGACGACGAGGAAGCCGTACCGGACTTCGCTAAAAGCTACCGCGACTTTTTCCGGTCCCGACCGGACTGCGACGCGGCCGGCGGGGCGGTCGTCCCGGTGTACGAGGCTCCGCTGCCCCGCTGGTACTCGCACTACATAGAGAAAATGATCACCGGCGCCATGGATATGGGCGACCGCGTCAGACCGTTTCGCGGAAGCCGCTACCCGGGCGTGGGCAACTCGGGTTTCCGGCGGAAGCTGTTCGAACGCTACGGAAACTTCAACACGGCGCTCGGCCGCTCGGGCTCCAATCCGCTCGGCGGCGAGGAAAAGGACTTTTTCATGCGTATGCGCTCGCAGGGCATACGCTATTACTTCGTGCCCGGGGCCGCGATCCGTCATATCACGCCCGCATCGAAGCTGTCGGAAGAGTATTTCGAGCGGCTGACCCGGATGATCGGCGTCAGCGAGCGGATACGAACGCTCGGAGAGGGGAAATCCGCTTTCCGCCGGCGGCTGCTCGCCGAAGCGGTCAAATGGGGAGGCACGCTCGTGCTGGCTACCGGGTATGTGCTGCGGGGACAGGCGATCAAAGGACGCTACCTGATCCGGATGCGGCGAAACATCACGCAGGGACTGTTGCGGGGAATGCCGCCGGCCGAGCGGGACGCATGATCCGGATTGCCGGCCGCACGACCGGGGAGAGAGGAGTGAAAATATCCGAAGCGAGCCGGAGACGGAGACCGACACGGCCGAGTCCCCATGCAAGCGAATCCGGATGATTTCCGTTTCGGACGGTCTTATCTCCCCGCACAAGCGTACGAAAAAAGAAAAGAATACATACGAAAACGCACGATGCTCCGCCGATTCTCGGATTCCAGGAGCCGAAGATTTCGCAATCGGTCGGCACCGAAACAGCGATCCGTTCCGCACGACGCGCCCCGGAAAACGGAACGCACGGGAGCGGAAAAGCGTCCGGAATCTCGGAGCGGGTCGGACGTCCCGCCCGGAAGCCGATTGCCAAACAGTCAAACCCATCATGCCATGTCCGACCGAAAACACATACTGATCGTCTCGAACGCCTGTTATCCCGAACTGTCGCCCCGCGCGTTCCGCACGACCGAGCTGGTCCGGGAACTCGTCCGGCGCGGTCACCGGGTGACATTGTTGCTGCCTAACCGCGAGACCTACCGCCGCAATCCGCTGACGGGCGACGGACTGCAAATCGTCTACTCGTCCAGCCGGCTCGAACCGGAGAAAGGCACGCCGACGGCACGACGCAACCGGAAAATCCGCAGCCTGCTGCCGAAATTCGCGCAGCGCGCCGTGCTCTATTTCTACTGTCACGAGTTGCGGGCCAAGTACGATCCCGGCCTATGCGAGCGTTTGTCGGAACTGAGCGGTCCGTTCGATGCGGTGCTGTCGATCTCCTATCCCGCAGCGGTCCATCTGGCCGTGTCCCGCGCGATGCGGCGCAACGCGGCGCTGCGGTCGGCCGTGACGATCGCCGAGTTCAGCGATCCGCCGTTCCGGGGCGACGTGGCGCGCACGGTGTTTCCCGCCTACTTCCTCTATCTGAAGCGATGGGCGCGGCAATTCGACTATTTCACGATTCCGGTCGAAAAGGCGCTGCCGTGCTATACGCCCTATATCGACCGCGACCGGGTCCGGATTATTCCGCAGGGATTCGACCTGAGCACCGTCCGCAGACTTCCGTATACGCCCCATGCGAAGCCCGTATTCGCCTATGCCGGCCGTTTCTACGAGCGCATCCGCGACCCGAAGTTCTTTTTCGACTTTCTCGCGACGCTCGATACGGATTTCCGGTTCGACCTGTACGTCAACTATCTCGATCCCTGCTTCCGCGAAATGATCCGCGAAGCGCAAGGCCGCGTCACGGGAGAGATCGCGCTGCACGATCCGCTGCCCCGCAAGAAGCTGATCGAGCGATTGTCGCAAGCCGACTTCGTCGTCAATTTCGACAATGCGACCTCGAACGCGACGCCGAGCAAACTGATCGACTACGCGATGAGCGGCCGGCCGATTCTGTCGTTCAACGAGCGGACGTTCGATCCGGAAGGCTTCCGTGCCGCGCTGTCGGGCGACTACTCGGCCCAGGTGAAAGGAATCGATCTGTCGCAATACGACATTCGCCGGATAGCGGACCGGTTCGAGGAACTGATAGACGAAGGGAAAAAGACGAAGTAAAAGCCCGAATCCGCTGCCGCGGACCGGCAGCAAAATCGTCCGAAAACGGCAAATGCGGCAGTCCGGGAAAAGGAAGAAAAGGCGGTTCGGTTATCCGCCGGAACCGGACACAGAAACCCTGCCCGGCACAGAAACTTCGGAAGATCGCGGAATCCCCGGAACGGAATACATGGCTTCGGAAACAGCACCGAACGGTCCTTTCGGTCGCGGACCGCAACACGCCGCTTCGTCACGGACGGACGAATATCTTCACCGCATACGGTCGTATCCGACGGTAGTGCAGAAAACGGGAAAGCCATGCAGTCCCCCTCAGACCCGTCCGACATCTTCCCGACATCTCCGAATCACGGAGACCCTACGCCCCCGGACCGGCATTTCCCGCTCCGTCCGATTCAGAAGCTACGACCGGCCGCCGTCCCTTTTTCTCGGAAATTTCCGCAGGACAAACCTTTCGCCCGCTTCCGGACTAACGGTCCGAAAATACGGGGATTTATCGATCGGGGCAGCGCGTTTCGGCCAAGTCGCATCGTATGCAGGTCCCGTCGCCACGCTCCGAGACGAAAGCCGAGCCCATCTGCATGCGCGCAGCCGTCGCCTTTCACTGCACGAGCAGATTGCATCCCCGTATTTCGCTGCCGGTGATACGGCCCTCGATTCGGAACGTCCCGTCGTCGTATGCCTTACCGAAATCCTGCGTCTGCAGGAAACTGCACGAGTAAACGTTGGCCAGATCAATCACGTTGATTCCACCGCTGCGACCGCTGCCGGCCCATGCGAACGGATCGTTCAGGTCGCGGGTCAGAACGCGCATCCAAGGCGGCGTCCGGAACAGCCCGTCGCCTTGAGAATAAGCCTGCGACATCAGCTCGGCCATTCCGTACTCCGAATGGATGCTCGGCACCGAAAACGCCGCACAGAGCATCCTGTGGAACTCCTCGCGGGGCATTTCGCGCCGGCGCCCCTTCATGCCGCCGGTCTCCATGACGATCGTTCCGGGCAGCGGACCGGGCTTCCGGTCGGCCAAATCCCACAGCGCATAGCTGACGCCGAGCAGGATTTTCGGTCCCCGGTGCGCATGCAGGTCGCGCAACAGCGCATCGTGGTCGTGCAGATAGAATCCTCCTCCGCCCTGCCGGATCAGCCGGTCGGCCATATAGATCAGCGACGAACCTTCGCGCTCCAGATAATTCGGCAACAGAGCGAATATCGCCATACGGTCGACCGATCCGTAAAAGCGCTCGAAAGCGAGCGTGAAGGCCCGCTCGTATATGCTCAGATCGGCCACATAGTGCTTGGCGGGCGTCTGCCCGGTCGTGCTGCTGCTCGTAAACACCTGCTGGGGCTCGTTGTCGGAACAGTAAATCCGCCGGGTTTTGAACAGCTCGATCGGGAGGAACGGAATCTCACGCGTCGTCTCGACCCGCTCGGGACGAATCCCGATCAGCCGGAGATACTCCCGGTACGGTTCGCAGCGCTCGGCCTGAAAACGGAACACGTCGAGCGCCGCACGTTCGAACGCGGAGTCGTCTCCTATGCGAAAAAGGGCTTGCAGATCGATCACAACTCCTCCGATTACAGCCCCAGCAGATAGCGCTCGCAGTCGAGCGCGGCGATGCGCCGCATGTCGGCCACGGCGGAGAAGGAGCGCCACGCCCGGGCAAGCGCGCTGTCGGCC
>OGQK01001765.1_pt1 | contig 10530 bp, 8 predicted proteins | sample 1553221 | NCBI WGS metagenome assembly OGQK01 (sample SAMEA2579996, study PRJEB22360) | human gut metagenome | biome: human gut; feature: human-associated habitat; material: faeces | place: Denmark | collected 2008/2010 | reverse complement strand
AGAGCCGGACGGGAAGCGCAGCTCCATGCGGGTTGATGATCTGTTTCATGTTTTCGCTCCTTTCCCGGCGTCTTCCAGCACCGCGAGCGCGGAGATGCCGGAAAGCTCCGCCATTTTCTTTAACTGCGGTGACAATCCGCGTACGGTGACGCGCCCGCCCCACAGCGCCGCCGTGCGGACACGGCCGAGAATCAGCCCGATGCCGGAGGAATCCATAAACGGTACCTCTTTAAAATCTAAAATCAGCTTTTGCGGGCGCACTTTTTTCGCCGTGCTGTCGATCTGCTCCCGCATTTCACCGGCTGTGTGGTGGTCAAGCTCGCCGCGCATGGAGGCCGTCATCGCACCGCCTTTTAATTCAATTCGCAAATTCATCGTGTTCGCTCCTTTAAGGCTCGAAATGTCCGTTTGAAATTTAAATAATAACAAAAAGGACAGGCTCCTTAGAAAATTCTAAAGGAACCTGTCCGTATTTTTTGCCGCAGTGTGTCGGCAGATTAAATTTGTGTTACGCCTTGTATTTTTCGATGGCGAGGTCGCGAATTTCAGATGCTAAGAAGAATGAACCGCAGATGACGAGCACTTCGTCGCCTGAAACGGTCGCTTTCTCTATTGCGTCTTTCATGCTCTGCGCAAACTGCACGTCTTTGCAGAAGTGCTTTGCTTCGTCCGCGAGGGCTTCCGCCGATAAAGAGCGCGGGTTTTGCGGCTGCACCGTGATAATTCTTTCAAAGTGCGGCGCGGTCAGCTCCAGATAGCGCATGCTGTCCTTATCCGCCATCATGCCCATAATGGCTGTGATATGACAGCCGGAAAGATGTGTTTTGAGCACTTCATGCAACGCAGAGGCACAGCCGGGGTTGTGGCCGCCATCTAAAAGCACGAGCGGCTTTTGGGATAAAATCTCCATACGCGCCGGAATATACGCCGAGGCAAATCCCTTTTGCAGCACCTCATCGGTGATGTTTGCGTGCTTTTCACGCAGAATGTCGAGCACGGTAAGCGCCGTGGCGGCGTTGTGCACCTGATGTGCGCCCGTAAACGGCAACGTAAGCGGCAGGCCGCGCCACGTGAGCGCGGTACCCGTAAGCGCCGTGCCGTTTACCTGCATGTTCTTTTCATCCGGAATATGCAGGTGTGCGCCGCGCTCGTTGCACGCCGATTCGATGGTCTCGAACACGGACGGATCCTGCACGGGGTACAGCACGACGTCGCCGTCCTTTTTGATGATGCCCGCTTTCTCGAACGCGATCTTCGCGTAGGTATCGCCTAAAATCGCCGTGTGGTCGAGTGAAATGGACGCAATGGCCGCAGCTTCCGGCGTATCGATGACATTCGTCGCGTCAAATCGGCCGCCAAGACCGACCTCGAGCACGACAAAATCGCAGTCTCGCTGCGCGAACCAATCGAACGCGAGCGCGGTGATGAACTCGAACTCCGTGACGGTATCGCCTGCGGCTTCAAGCTCGTCCGCAACGGGCGACACGCGCTTTACTTCTTCGATGAGCTCCGCCTCGGGGATCATTTCGCCGTCGATGCGAAAGCGCTCGCGAAAATCGAGCACATACGGGGACGTGTAGAGGCCCGTGCGGTAGCCTGCCGCCGTAAGCACGCTCGCGATAAGCGTGCAGGTGGTGCCCTTGCCATTCGTGCCGGCTACATGGACAAAACGCGGCTTCTTCTGCGGATTGCCGAGCTTTTTGCAGAGCGCTTCAATGCGCTCCAGCCCCGGCTTGATGCCGAAGCGCAGCCGGGAATTGATCTTTTGCAGTGCTTCTTCGTAGGTCATTATTGATAGCTCTCCAATGTTTCGAGGATCAGTTTGATCTTTGCTTCCAGCTTTTCGCCGTTTGCCTTTACGCCGTCGATGACATTCTGCGGCGCTTTGGAGGTGAATTTTTCATTTGCAAGCTTCGCCTTGACGGTATCGAGCTGCTTCTGTGCGTTTGCAAGCTCCTTGTTGAGACGTGCGGTCTCCGCTGCCTTATCAACAAGATCGTCCATCGGCAACAACGCCTTTGCGTCGTCGGTCACAGCCGTTACGGCACCCTGTACGTCAAAGCCCGTGCCGATCTCAACCTTGGAGCCGTAAGCGAGGCGTGCGATGAATTCGCTCGCTTCCTCATACGGTGCCGGATGCGCGGTATCGATGTAGATGTGCGCTTTCTTCGACGGCGGCACATTCATCTCATTGCGGCGGGTGCGGATGGCACGGATGAGCGCCATAACATTTTCGAGGTTCTTTGCTTCCTGCGGGAAGGAGAGGGCTTCGTCGTACTCCGGCCACTTTGCGACGATGAGGGCTTCACCGTCATGCGGCAGCGTCTGCCAGATTTCTTCCGTGATGTACGGCATAAACGGGTGCAGGAGCTTTAAGGTGTTGCTCATCGTCCAGACGAGGACACGGCGGGCGCTGTCTGCGCTCTCTTCGTCCGCGCCGTTCATGCGGATCTTTGCAAGCTCGATATACCAATCGCAGAAATCGTCCCAGATGAAGTCATAGAGCTTGCTGACCGCCATGCCGAGCTCGAACTTCTCGAGGTTTTCGGTGACGGCTGCCGTGACGTTATTGAAGCGGTTTAAGATCCACTTATCGCTTGTATAGAGCTTCTTCGGCAGGGCGCAGTCGATGTCCTTGCCTTCGATATTCATAAGGATAAAGCGTGCGGCGTTCCAGATCTTATTGGCAAAGTTTCTGGAAGCGCTGACCTTTTCCTCGGAGAAACGCAGGTCGTTTCCGGGGCTGTTGCCCGTAACGAGCGTAAAGCGCAGGGCATCTGCGCCGTAAACGCTGATGACATCGAGCGGATCGACACCGTTGCCGAGAGACTTACTCATCTTTCTGCCCTGTGCGTCGCGGATGAGACCGTGGAAGAACACCGTGTTGAACGGCACTTCGCCCATGTGCTCAAGGCCCGAGAAGATCATGCGTGCCACCCAGAAGAAGATGATGTCATAACCCGTGACGAGGGTGTTCGTCGGGTAGAAATATTTGAGCTCTTCGGTGTTATCCGGCCAGCCGAGCGTGGAGAACGGCCACAGCGCGGAGGAGAACCACGTATCAAGCGTATCGGGGTCGCGGGTCAGGTGTGTGCCGCCGCACTTCGGGCAGACGGTAGGCACGGTCTCGGAGACGATGGTCTCGCCGCACTCGCAGTACCACGCCGGAATCTGGTGACCCCACCACAGCTGACGGGAGATACACCAGTCCTTGATGTTCTCCATCCAATTATAATAGACCTTATCCATGCGCTCCGGAATGAAGCGGATGTCGCCGTCCTTAACGGCATCGATGGCCGGCTTTGCGAGGGGCTCCATTTTGACAAACCACTGCGTGGAAACGCGCGGCTCCACAACGGTGCCGCAGCGATAGCAGGTGCCGACGTTGTGCTTGATCGGCTCAATTTTAATGAGGAAGCCTGCTTCGTCGAGATCCTTGACAATCTGCTTTCTGGCCTCGAGCGCCGGCATACCGGCGTATTTGCCACCATTTTCGTTGATGACACCGCCGTCGTCCATGACGTTGATGACGGGCAGATTATGGCGCAGACCAACCTCGAAGTCGTTCGGGTCATGTGCCGGGGTGATCTTCACAACGCCGGTACCGAAGTCCTGCTCCACGTAGCTATCGGCAATGATCGGGATTTCTTTATTGACGAGCGGCAGAATGACCGTTTTGCCGACGAGTGCCTTGTAGCGCTCGTCATCCGGGTGCACCGCCACGGCGGTATCGCCCAGCATGGTTTCCGGACGGGTGGTCGCAAGCTCAATGTAGCCGGAGCCGTCGCTCAACGGGTAACGCAGATGCCAGAAGGAGCCTTCCTTTTCCTCGAACACGACCTCGGCGTCGGAAATGGAGGTCTTACAGTGCGGGCACCAGTTGATGATGCGCTCACCGCGGTAGATGAGCCCCTTATCGTACAGCTTCTTGAAAACGTGGTTGACGGCCTTGTTGCAGCCCTCGTCCATCGTGAAGCGCAGGCGATCCCAGTCACAGGAGGAGCCGAGCTTTTTGAGCTGCTCGACAATCCTGCCGCCGTACTGATCCTTCCACGCCCAGGCGCGCTCCAGGAACTTTTCGCGGCCGATTTCTTCCTTTGTGATGCCCTCTTTGCGCATGGCCTCTACAATCTTCGCCTCCGTTGCGATGGAAGCGTGGTCGGTGCCCGGCAGCCACAGAGCAGAATAGCCCTGCATTCTGCGCCAACGAATGAGCGTATCCTGCAGCGTTTCATCCATGGCATGGCCAAGGTGCAGCTGACCCGTGATGTTCGGGGGCGGAATGACGATGGTGTACGGCTTCTTTTTGGGATCTACCTCGGCATGAAAGTATTTGCCCTTCATCCAGAAGTCATAGATCCGGTCTTCAACTTCTTTCGGCTCGTAAGCCTTAGCAAGCTCTTTAGACACGTTTTCTCCCTCCAGTTTATTAAAACACAAGTGTGTTTATAAATAGTGTGTTTGATGACATTCTATTGACTTAATATTATTGCATTTTCACGGGATTTTGTCAAGGTTTCCGGGCGTTTCGGCGGGAGATTCCGCGGTTTTTACGGATACACTCAACTTTCCCCCACAGGGTGAGTGATTTGTGGAAAACCCGGCGGTCTTATAACATTTCACAGCGTGAAACATTCTGTGTTTTCGGTGTTGTATACAGATAGTATAAGTTCCTTTGCACGTGAAAACGAATAGGGGTTGCATTTTTGTAATCTTTGTGGTACAATGTTACCGATTTGTAATAACTATTGCCCACATCTTTGCGGCGGACCGTCCGCCGTGAACACACGCTTATACGTTTATATAATGTAATGACGAACGGAGGAACACAACAATGCAGAACGTGAAAAAGCTTTCCCGAACGGCTGCGGCCTTTTTGCTTGCCGCGCTTATTTTGATATGCAGCACTGTACTGCCGAACACCGGCACGACCGTCAGCGCGGCTTCCGCGGAGCTGACGTCCATCGGCCTTGCGGAGCACGCTTTAAAGGCCTATCGCGACGGTTGGCAGTATTCTTACGGCGCTTACGGCAACTTCAACTCGAACGGTGTGCGTGCCTCGGATTGCAGCGGCCTTATTTATTCTTACTTCTGCTGGGTGGATGATAACAGCAACATTCAGCCGAACTGGAACTATCCCCGCACCGTTACGGCGCAGGCGAACGACGCGGTGGAATCCGGCCCTATCGATACGATTCCGCGCACGCACGGCCTGATTGTGACCATTGCGAACTATGACCACGTGGGCGTGTACGTCGGCAACGGCATGGTGGTGGACAACAGCACATGGGGCGTTAATATGCGCTACGAATCCATTCCGGGCCATGGTTGGCTGCAATGGCACAAGCTCGGCAGCATTACATACCCCACGACAGGCTGGTATAAGTTTGACGGCGACTATTTCTATTATGAAAACGGCGAATATGTCATCAACACCACCCGCACCATCAACGGTGTGACGTATACCTTCGGCAGCGACGGTGTTTCCGACAAAACGCCGTCTTCCGCAAACGGCAGCTTCTCCGAAGCAGACTCCGCATTCAACGCGAAGACGACTGCCGGTGTGCGCCTGCGCAAGGGCCCTGGCCTTAGCTATGACACCATTACGGTGCTGGCAGAGGGTACAAAAGTGAACGTGACAAGCACGAAGAACAGCGAATGGTATGCCGTGACAACGGCTTCCGGTCAGAAGGGCTACGTTTTCTCCGAATATCTAAACGTGACCGGCACGGTGAACGAGGATGATTCTTCCGACTCCGGCAGCTCCGATAATTCCAACACGGGCACGAACGGCGAGGCCGCAAAGACGACCACCGGTGTGCACCTGCGCAGCGGCAAGGGCACGAATTACAGTTCACTCGGCGTGATTCCGGGCGGCACGGCCATTACCGTAACGGATAAAAGCGACGTGTGGTATGCAGTGACCGTAAACGGCAAAAGCGGCTACATGTACAGCGAATACATCAAGCTGACCAGCACGGGTAGCTCCGATAACAACACGTCTTCCGGCAGCACAGACGGCTCCGCTTCCGCACAGACGAACGAAGACGTACACCTGCGCGAAGGCCGCGGCACAAACTACCGCTCCCTCGGCGTTATCGCAAACGGTACAACCATCACCGTGACGGACACAAGCGTGAGCGACTGGTACGGCGTGACCGTGAACGGCAAGAGCGGCTATATGTTCAGCGAATATATCACAATGAACGGTAGCAATTCCGGCAGCACGGACAGCTCCGCTTCTTCCGATACGATGCGCACCACGGCGTATCTTAATTTGCGTTCCGGCACCGGCACGGACACAAATGTGCTGACGGTCATCCCGGAGGGTGCAAGCGTGACGGTTTTGGAAAAGACCACAAGCGAGTGGTACAAGGTGAGCTACGGCAGCCGCACAGGCTATGTTTTCACCGAATACTTAAAGTAAAGAGCATCGAAATTTCGGGCGGCACGGGCGTTTTCCTGTGCCGCTCCTGTTTTTAGCCGCTATATGGGGTCTAAATTGCTTACAGAGCAAACGGAGTCTTTCAGTTTGTGCAGATTTACGAACTCTCAAAAAAAATACTCAAAAAGACTTGAAAAATCGGTTTTAATTCTGTAATATAGATAACATAGAGAATGGATAACTGTGCGGGAGCCGTCGAAAACCGCGCAGGACTGAATTTGAAGCGACGGAGAAAAGAGGAAATCATGTCCAATAGACTGTTTCAGGGCGTCATTCATCAGATGCGTGATTCCATTGACCGCACGATCGGCGTCATCGACGAGTCCTCCGTGATTATCGCGTGCAGCGAGCTCGGCAAGATCGGCGAAGTAACGGAATCCGTAACGGCGGAAGACATTGCATCTCAGGCTGCATTTGTTTCCGGCAACTACACATATAAATCCTTTGGCAGCCGCCCACGCCCGGAATACGCAGTGTTCGTCTCCGGCAACGACCCGGAAGCCGCAAAATATGTCGGCCTGCTGGCTGTTTCTCTGAACAGCATCAAGCAGTATTACGATGAAAAGTATGACCGCAGCAACTTCATCAAGAACGTTATCCTCGATAACATCCTGCCCGGCGACATTTATCTGAAGAGCCGCGAGCTGCGCTTCAACTCTGATGTCAGCCGCGTCTGCATGCTCATCAAAGTGACGAACCAGACCGATGTTTCCGCGTACGACGTGGTGCAGAATCTGTTCCCGGATAAGAACAAGGATTTCGTCATCAACATCAATGAGACGGACATCGCGCTCGTGAAGGAGATTCGCTCCAACATCGACCCGCGCGACATCGATAAGCTTGCCGGCTCCATTGTAGACACGCTTTCGAGCGAATTCTACACCCACTGCGTTGTGGGCATCGGCACCGTTGTGGACAGCATCAAGGATCTTGCGCGCTCCTTTAAGGAAGCCCAGATTGCGCTTGAGGTCGGCAAGGTATTTGACACCGAAAAGACCATTGTCAGCTATAACAACCTCGGCATTGCCCGCCTGATTTATCAGCTGCCGACCACGCTTTGCGAAATGTTCCTGAAGGAAGTTTTCAAGCGCGGCTCCATTGAGTCCCTCGACCACGAGACGCTGTTCACCATTCAGCGTTTCTTTGAAAACAACCTGAACGTTTCCGAGACCTCCAGAAAGCTGTTCGTCCACAGAAACACGCTTGTTTACCGCCTTGAGAAGATCAAGAAGATTACCGGCCTTGACCTGCGTGAGTTTGAGGACGCCATCGTCTTTAAGGTAGCGCTGATGGTCAAAAAGTACCTTTCCAGCAGCCCCTCTAAATTCTGATTGATTTCTCGTTTTATTTATTCCTAATGCAGCGCCGCACAGAGCCTTTACACGGTTTTGTGCGGCGCTGCTGCTTTCTGCGCAAATTTTTCATTACAAGAAGTTACAAAAGTTACAAAAGTATAACGAATAATTCTTTTTTAGAATTAAAAATGCAAACCATGTTGGTATAATAGCAAGGTGGTATCGTAGGCTTTCTGCGGTATTTCACCCAAATGAGATTTTCATTTGCAAATGACCGGGCGGGCATTCTGCCGCGCCGAGTTTATTTATATCTCCAAAGGAGGAGTACACTTTGATCGAATTCCGCAATGTTTCTAAAGTTTACAATAACGGTACGGAAGCGCTGCACAACATCAACCTGAAGGTCGAAAAAGGCGAGTTCGTCTTTATCGTCGGTTCCAGCGGCGCGGGCAAAAGTACCTTTTTGAAGCTCATCACCTGTGAGGAGCGCCCGAACGAGGGTCAGGTGCTCATTGACGGACAGGACATCAGCCACATCCGCAAGGGCAAGATCCCGTATGTGCGCAGAAAAATGGGCCTTGTGTTCCAGGATTTCCGTCTCATCGACCACATGACCGTGTACGACAACGTGGCGTTTGCCATGCGCGTTGTGGGCGCCTCCCCGAAGGCCATTAAAAAGCGCGTGCCGTATATTCTGGGCCTTGTGGGCTTACAGCACAAAGCAAAGCATTACCCCACCGAAATGTCCGGCGGCGAACGCCAGCGTGTGGGCCTTGCGCGCGCCCTTGTCAATAACCCCTCCATGATCATCGCGGACGAGCCGACCGGCAACATCGACCCGGCACTTTCCTACGAGATCGTAGATCTGCTCAGCGCCATCAACGAGCGCGGCACTACCGTGCTGATGGTCACGCACGAGCACTCCCTTGTCAAGCACTTCCACAAGCGCATCATTCAGATTCACAGCGGCGAGATTGTGGCCGATACCGCTGCCATCTCCAAGGAGCAGCAGGCTGCGGCACAGGCCGTTGCCACACAGGAGACCGTAGCCGTAGACCGCGAGGCCATTCGCCGTGCAAAGGAAGCACGCGCCAAGGCGGATGCCGACGCACAGCCGTATGCAACGAAAGAATTCACAGCTCCGCAAAACAACGACCAGGCAAACGGCTGACCTGTGTGAAAGGATGGTAACAGATTCCCATGAAGTTTCATAATTTCGGATATTTGCTCAAAGAAGGCGTAAAAAACCTTTGGAAAAACAGAACGATGAGTATCGCCTCCATCGGCGTGCTGATCTCTTGCCTGCTTTTGACCGGCTGCGCAAGCCTTGTTTCCATCAACCTTACCCTCCATGATGTCCTCCATTGAAGACAACAACAGCATCACGGTGTATCTGACGAACGGTTTGCCGTCTCTTTCCGCCGTGCAGGTTGGCGACCAGATTCGCAGCATCGAAAACGTGAGCGAATGCACCTTTGTGCCGAAAGACGACGGTCTTGCCGACATGATGGACTTGCTCGGCGAAAATGCCGTTGTGCTGGAGGGTTTGGACGGCGACGAAAACCCGCTGCCGGACGCTTATCAAATTTCCATGCATGATCTCTCCAAATATGACGAAACTATACAGCAGATACAGGCCATTGAGGGCGTGGATCACTACACCGATTACAGCGACATTGCCACAAAGCTTTCAAACATCGATATGATCGTGCGCGTGGCAAGCCTCGCAATCATCGTCATCCTCGCCATCGTTTCCCTGTTCATCATTTCCAATACCGTTAAGGTCACGATGTTCTCCCGCCGCACGGAAATCAGCATTATGAAGTCCGTCGGTGCAACGAATGGCTTCGTGCGCATCCCGTTCATCGTAGAGGGCATGCTCATCGGCCTCATTTCCGGCGGCATTTCCGTTGCGATTTTGCTCGTTGCCTATAAGTACGCGGTACAGGCGCTTTATAACATCGTGCCGTTCCTTAACGCTGTGGATATCGACCCGTATGTGATGTACATCATTGCGGGCTACGCCATTGTCGGTGCGCTGTTCGGCCTCTTCGGCGGCAGCATTTCCATCGGCAAATATCTCAATAACGAAGGAGAGAACGCAGTTGCGTAAGCACAGCTTTCTGCGCGGTCTGACCGCGTTTACGCTTGCAGGTCTTTTAGCCTTTTATTCCGGCGTGGTGCAGCTGCCGAACGTTTCGGCAGAATCCATCACGGACTTAAAATCTCAGCTTGCCGAACTCGAAAAGCAAGAGGAAGAAAACAACAAACGCCTTGAAGAACTGCGTGATGACGTAAGCCAAAAGCGCGCCTACCGCGACGAGCTGCAGGGCAAGATTGATATTATCCAGCAGCAGCTTGACATTCTGGTGCAGCGCATCAACGAGCTGGATGCGCAGATCGAACAGGGCGAGCAGGATATTGCCGACACACGCATCAGCATCAACGCAAATTATACGAAGCTGAAAAAGCGCCTGCGCGCCTTATACATGGCGGGCGAAGCTTCTAACCTTTCCATTTTGCTGAGCAGCACAAGCCTTGTGGATTACACGCAGAAAAGTGAAGTCATACAGTCCGTTACAAAGCACGATACCGAGCTTTTGGACACGCTTGAAGAGCAACTGACCTCCATTCAGGAGCAGGTGGAAAAAATCAACGCCTCGATGCAGGAACCGATCCATCTTTCCACCGAGCAGCTCCAAAACAGAAAGGGAAAAGGGATCGCGCTGAAAAATGTAAACGACCGCATCCGGCTTTTATATGGGGAGGGCTACGGGCTGCATGTGTTCA
>OGQK01001764.1_pt1 | contig 10531 bp, 6 predicted proteins | sample 1553221 | NCBI WGS metagenome assembly OGQK01 (sample SAMEA2579996, study PRJEB22360) | human gut metagenome | biome: human gut; feature: human-associated habitat; material: faeces | place: Denmark | collected 2008/2010 | reverse complement strand
AAAGCCGATAAGAAACTGTATGTTATATCTTTCACTCAGATCGTAATTACTGTATGCAATATAGCTTGTGCTTTTTTTAGCGTAAAGATTTATCCAAGCATTCATTTGCTAAAATTATTAACGGGACTTTTATATATTATTCAGCCACTTGTATATGGATACTTTGTAAAGAAACATTATAGTATTAATTGGGGTACTGAACCAGATGATAATCTTTTGAAAGAAAGATGGAATGGTTTTGCGATAAATTGTGCAGCATTTATCCACAATAGTACAGATATAACAATTTTAACAATTTTTACAAACCTCGCTACGGTTTCTATATATGGCGTATATACATTAGTGACGAATGGATTAAATGGATTGTTTGCAGCTGTTTTTAGAGCTATTGCACCCACAGTTGGCCAAGCTTATGCTAAAGGCGATGAACATGAATTGAATAAGAAGCTAGACTTATTTGAGTTCATTACATTTATTTCGGTTTACTTTTGCTTTACTTTATCTGGATTGCTGATAACGCCATTTGTACAGCTTTACACAAACGGTATTACGGATGTTGATTATATTCAACCTATATTTGGCGTGCTAATTGTTATGGCTGAGGGACTGTATCTTATAAAAGAACCGCATTTGGATTTGTCTTATTCTGCAAATAAATTCAAGGAATTATCGGTACCAGCATTTGTTGAAGCAGGTATTAATATATTGGTTTCTATAATTCTTGTACATAAACTTGGATTGATTGGAGTTGCGATTGGAACTATTGCGGGCATGACTTATAGAATGGCATATCAAATCTATTTCACAACTAAGATAGTGAAAAATAGAAAGCAATGGATCTTTTACAAAAAATTATTGGCGTTTTCTTTTGTTACTTTAATCGGAGTCGCTATTTGTCATTTTGTACCGCTGACTGAAATCACCGTTTGGAATTGGGTTTTACATGCTTTTATCTATGCACTTATATTTGGAGTTCTATATTTGATTTTGAGCTTGTTATTATTTAAAAAAGACGTTCGATACTTGAAAGAATATATACTTAAATGAATATTTACATGTTATTGACATAATGACGACGGGGGTTCTCGTTTTGAATTCGACAAACACATTAGCTAATTATTGCGGACTTGAAATCAATTGATTACAACTGTTGTATTAAATGAGAAGCGTCAGATGTATTTTATGAAAGGAAACTAATACTAATATGAAAAGAATAGGAACGGTGTCATATAACATATACTGTAATTTTACAAACTACGGTTCAGCACTTCAAACATGGGCACTTCATCAAGCAATAAAAAAAGTGGCAGGGGATATGATTGATCCTGTTCTTGTTGATTATTGCCCTGAGATTTTAGCTGATAAAGATCCATTGAATCCATTTGCCAATATGTGGGATAAAGATGAGGAATCACGCAGAATGTGTGAACTCACGATGCCTGCAATTCGGGAAAACTATTATAAGTTCGATCGGTTTTATCACGAAAGATTTACGCGGACAAGCAAGAGATATACAGCACAGAATTTTAACGGGATTTGCAAAGATGAGGAGATTTCAGGTTTTGTGTGTGGAAGCGATACGATCTTTTGCCCGGATGAGTTCGGATTTGATGATGGCTACTATGCAAATTATGAGTGCATGAAAAAACACTCGGTCGCTTATGCAGCAAGTTTTGGTGATCCTCATTTCACGGATGAAACATATAAGGTGCTAAATGACAGACTTCAAAACTTTAATGCTTTTGGTCTTCGAGAAAAATTAATGGTTCCATATGTAACGAAGCATACAAATGTTCCAGTAAAAAAGGTAATTGATCCAACGTTGCTGTTGACGAGCGATGATTATGACAAGATTGCGAAGGAACGGTTACAACAGGATAAATATCTGTTGCTTTATGCACGACGCTATAATCCTAAAATGGAAGCATATGCAGAAAAAATTGCGACAGAAAATGGCTGGAAAATTGTCGAAATCAGCTTGCGCGCAACAAATGCAGAAAAACCTAATCATCAGATGTTCTATGAAGCTGGAGTTGAGGAATTTCTGTCGCTTGTGAAGTATGCAGAATGTGTAATTACGAATTCATTTCACGGGATGATTTTTGCAGTACAGTATTGCAGGCCATTTTATGTATTCTCTCGTGAACAGTGCGATACGAAAATCAAGGAATTGCTAGAACTTTTCGAACTTTCTGAATGCATGGTGACTCCAGAACAAATAAAGGAATTAACCGTGCCACAAATAGATTATCAGGCCGTTCATAAAAGAATTGCTATGGACCGGAGTACATCGAAAGAATTTCTGATGATGGAATTGAATTTGTTGGAGGGGAAATAAATGACATATATAAGCAATGATATTTTAATTGGCTTTCTCAAAAAATATAATGTTCATAAGTTAGTACTGTCATCTGGCACACGGAATATCCCATTTGTGAGTTCTGTAGAAGTTGATAAGTGGTTTGAATGCTTTTCAGTTGTCGATGAAAGGAATGCTGCCTTTTTCGGAATGGGACTTGCACAACAGTCAAATGAGCCGGTTGCTATTGCATGTACAAGTGGGACAGCAGTTTCTAATTATGTTACAGGCGTAACGGAGGCATACTATTCTCACGTTCCGCTTATTGTAATTACATTTGATAGATCACCTTATGTGTTAAATCAACTAGAAACACAGAAAATTGATCAGATGACGGTATTTGACTCAATTACAAAGGCTAATATTGAACTTCCCATGATAAAGGATGTTGAGGATATTTGGTATTGTGAGCGAATTTTGAATGAAGCATTTATCTCAATAAGGCAGCATGATGTTGGACCAGTTCATATTAATATTCCACTGGTTGGCTCAACAAATGATCTATGGAAGAAACAAGAAGGTATAAGTGAGTCAATCAAATTTATTGAATATTATTCGTATGAAACAGATAATTGGGAGCACTTGAAAAATGAACTTGATGGAAAAAGAGTTCTTTTTGTACTAGGCCAGAATTGTACGCTTACTGAAGTAGAAAAAGCGTACCTTAATGAACTTATATATAAATTAAATGCGGTAGTACTGTGTGACAATTTGACTAATTTTCACTCAAAAAACTCTATTAATCCAGAAAAAACAATAAAAGCATTAGATGGAAATACGATAAAAGATTATATGCCAGATATTGTTATTACCTATGGCGCGAATTTTCAGGAACGAATCAAAGATTTGTTTAAGGCGAATGAAAGACGATGCGCCCATTGGTTGATAGCAGAGGATGGGAAAATTAAAGATTGTTTTAGAAGTCAAACAAAGATTTTTGAATGTTCTCTAAAGTATTTCGTTTCTCGGATTGTTGGGTGGAAATTCTGCACAAATGATCATTATTTAAAGAAATGGAAACAACTGGACGAACAATTGCATATTACCGACCTGCCATTCTCTAATTTTTCTATAATCAGAGATTTTGCCAATGTAATTCCTGACAATTCACTACTTCATTTGAGCATTTTGAACGCTACACGTTTAATGCAGTTCTTTGACTTGGATAAGTCAATTAGGGTTTATTCTAATGCAAATTCGTTTGGAATAGACGGTTGCCTCCCAACGTTTTTAGGACAAGCCTATGCATTCGACGGCGTATCATTTATCGTGATAGGTGATTTGAGTTTTTTCTACGCAATGAACGCAATGGGCATAAAACATATTAAGAATAATGTTCGCGTTTTATTGATAAACAATGGTGGTGGAGCAGAGTTCCATATTGTGCCTTCTCATAACGAGCTAAAAACTATTGATTTACATATTGGTGCAGCGCATCATCAAGTTGCAAAAGGATGGGTTGAATCTCTGGGCTTTGAGTACATTTCGGCTAATGATGAAGTTGATTTTCGAGAAAAATTGAAATATTTTGTTTCGGATAATGCAAAAACAATTGTTTTTGAGGTCTTTACAGATTTGGAAACCGATGGACAGACTGTTCTAAAAACCTATCGAAAATTGGAAAAACAACTGAGGAATATGAGGAATATGAAATGATTAGAATACTGATGCTTGGTGGAACAGGAGCCATTGGAGAGTCAATTTTATCCGTTATTGGAAATGATGTCGTGTATGATATTACAGTTACATCTAGGAACAAACGAAAATCTTTATATGCAAATGTCCACTATTTACTCGGAAATGCCAATGATTTTGATTTTATCAATACGATTGAGGATAATTCGTTTGATGTTTTGATTGACTTTATGAATTACCGTAATGAAATTTTGAAAACAAATTTTTCAAAATTGATTAGAATTGCAAAACAGTATGTGTTTTTAAGCTCGGCACGTGTTTACGATAATTCAATGCCATTTATTGATGAAAGTTGCTCATTACTGGCAAATACTACGGAGAATCAGAGCTTTAAGGATTCTGGAACATATGCAGTAAAAAAGGCACACCAAGAAAAGTATGTTCTGAAAAACGGATGCAATAAGGTTACGATTGTCCGTCCATATAAAACCTACTCATCTGATAGATTACAACTGGGTGAATATGAGATTAAGCACTGGCTGAATCGAATTATCAATGATAAACCTATTGTTTTAAACCGTGGAATTCTTGACAAGTATACAGCACTGACTGATGGAGTGGATGTTGCAAAAGGAATAGTGGAGCTGTTGGGAAATGAAGCGGCACTAGGACAAATATTTCAAGTTGTTACGAATGAATATATGACATGGAATGATGTATTGTTGTTATATTCAGAAATTCTACACAAATATTCTTATAAGCCTGTTATCTATCTCGCTGATGATACAAAAGAAATAGATAAACTATTTGAGGGGGGGTATCAAATGCCGTATGATATTATGTATAATAGACGCTTTCACTCTGCAAATATATCCAAAATCACACAAATAACCTACAAAAGTATGAAGGATGGTCTACAAGAAGCGATAGCACTTTACTTACAAAATCATACGAAAGGGAATTATATAAGTACGGAATATGATAACATTGTGGATTGGTACATTGAGTACCATGACCTTGTTCGTTGGGAGGATGGTTTAAATGCTTAATTTTACAGTTGGTCCGGTAATGTCGGATGACGTAGTGCGCGCTATTGGAGCAGAACAGGTTCCATATTTTAGAACACCTGAGTTCTCTGCTGTCATGCTTGAAAATGAAAAGCTAATAAAAAAGTTTGCGAAAGCTGGCGATGATGCTAGAGTAGTGTTTATCACTGGTTCTGGTACGGCGGCTATGGAAGCAACCGTTATGAATGTCTTTGATAAGACGGATAAGGTTTTGGTTGTAAATGGCGGTAGCTTTGGTCAGCGGTTTGTTGAGTTATGCCAAATTCATGAGATCTCGTATGAGGAAATCAAGCTGGAGAAAGGTAAAGCACTCAAAAAAGAACAGTTGGATATGTACGACGGGAAAGGCTTTACTGGGTTCCTCGTTAATGTGCATGAAACCTCAACAGGTGTTCACTACGATATTGAGATGATCAGTGAGTTTTGTAAGAAAAACGGAATTTTTCTGGGCGTGGATGCCATTAGCTCCTTCCTTGCAGACGATTTTGATATGAACAAACTGGGTGTACAAGTAATGCTTACTGGTTCCCAGAAAGCATTGGCTTGTCCTCCGGGTGTGTCGGTTATTGTCTTATCTGATGAAGCAATCAAGCGTGTAGAGAATCGTGATGTAAAGTGCATGTATCTGAATATAAAGTCTGCTCTTAAAAATGGCGAGCGAGGACAGACACCTTTTACGCCAGCGGTAGGAACGTTGCGTCAAATCAATGCCCGTTTGAAAGAAATTGAAGCTGCAGGCGGTGTTGAGAAAGAAACAAAGAAAATTGCGGAACTTGCTCAAGATTTTAGAGCTAAGATTAAGGGACTACCCCTTGAAATCGTTTCTGAGTCGATGTCTAATGCAGTTACACCGTTGCATCCGCTGAATGTGTCGGCTTATGATGTTTTTATGACTCTCAAAGATGAGTATGGTATTTGGATTTGCCCCAATGGTGGAGAAATGAAAGAAACTATCTTCCGTGTCGGCCATATTGGTGCTTTGACAAAAGAGGACAACACTACACTTGTGAACGCTTTTAAGGATTTACAGAAGCGAGGACTTTTGTAAAAAGTGAGAGGAAGCAAGAAATGGTAAAAGTAATTACATACGGAACGTATGACTTGCTTCATTACGGACACATTCGGCTGCTTGAAAGAGCGAAAAAACTGGGTGATTATTTAATTGTTGGTGTAACGGCAGATGATTTTGACAAAACACGAGGTAAAATTAATGTCCAACAATCATTAATGGAACGTATTGAAGCAGTTCGTGCAACAGGGCTGGCAGATGAAATTATAGTTGAAGAATATGAAGGACAGAAAATTGATGATATTCGTCGATATGATATAGATATTTTCACTGTTGGTTCTGATTGGAAAGGAAAATTCGATTATCTGAATGAATACTGTAAAGTGGTTTATTTGGATAGAACAGAAGGTGTATCTAGTTCAGATATTCGTTCAGAACAGAGAAAAATTCGTCTGGGCATTATTGGAGATTCTCCGGTTGCAGCAAAATATGTTAGAGAAAGTCAATTTGTGAATGGCATTGAAGTGACAAGTATTTGTACGTCGTCACCAAAACTCTTTGGTGATACTCATTTGGTTACTGACGACTATAAGCAAATGCTTAATGAAGTTGATGCCGTATATGTTGTATCTCCACCAAAGCAACACTATCAGGATATTAAAACTGCATTAGAATATAAAAAGCATATTCTTTGCGAATCACCTATTACTGTGTCCAAAAGTGAATGCACAGAGTTGTTTAGTTTAGCAAAGAAAAACGGATGCATTTTAATAGATGCTATAAAGACAGCCTATGCAACTGCATTTGCAAGGCTTATACTTTTAGCAAAAGAAGGAAAAATCGGGGATATATATTCTGTTGATGCAGTTTGCACCAGCTTACGGCCGATGACTGAAGATTCTTGGAATAGTATTTGTGGTTGGGGACCAACTGCAATGCTTCCGATATTTGATATTTTGGGAACAGAATATCGATCCAAAAATATTTCATCTTTAATTGATAAAAATGGAAATGATCAGTTTACAAAAGTTGATTTTTCCTATGATCATGCTGTTGCATCTTTGAAAGTTGGAAAAGGTGTAAAATCCGAAGGCGAACTGATTATCTCTGGAACAAAAGGTTATATATATGTTCCAGCACCTTGGTGGAAAACAGATTATTTTGAAATTCGTTATGAGGATTCAACGCAGAATAAACGGTATTTTTATCAACTGGATGGTGAAGGTATCCGATATGAGTTGGTTGCATTCGTGAAGGCAATTAACAGCAAAAAAGACTTGTCTAATATTAGGCAGAGCGTCTCCGAAACTGTTTGTGAAGTTGTTGAAGATTTTTATGGGCGTAAAGAGATGATGTTACTGTAAAAGACAGCTTCAAGAAAGTGTTGGAAAAATGCGTATACAAGGCTGATTTATTTGCATGTGAACTTCCGAAAAAATCTCCCCTAAACAAATTTTAGGGATGATAAGGAATAAAAAAATATTGAAAAGCCGGCGTTTTGCACGCAATTTTGCTTGCAATCGACCGGATTTTATGTGTGAACTTTCAGAAAAAGTTCCACCTAAACAAAATTAAGAGAATAAAAAATTGAAAAAATCCCGATTTTCTGCGGGTTCTGCTTGCAGGAGACCGGGATATATGGTACAATTGTTTTAGGTGGAATACCGCCTAAAAGGAGGAGCCTAATGTATCTGGACTTTTTAGTAAAAATACCGTTTGTGCAGGGAAAAATCACACGTCGGAAAAAGAAGGATGCTGTATATGTTGAGTATGAATATGACAGGATTTATGACCCTGTCAGGCAATATACTTTTCCAAAAAGAGTAACAATAGGAAAGCTGTCTGAAACAGACCCGGAACTGATGCAGCCGAATCAAAATTTCCTGAAATATTTTCCGGATGCAGAGCTTCCAGAGAAAAAAAACAGGACATCCAGAAGCAGCTGCCTGCGTGTGGGAGCATATTTTGTATTGCGTAAAATTATAGAAGAATACAACATGGTCGAGCTCCTTGGTGGGTATTTTGAACAGCGTGATCTGGGTCTATTTCTGGATCTGGCAGTATACTCGATCATTGCAGAAAACAATGCGGCACAGTACTATCCAGACTATACATATAACCATCCTCTTTTTACAAATGGGATGAAACAATACAGCGATTCTACCGTCTCAGATTTCCTGAATTCTGTAACAGATGACCAGAGTATTGGATTCTTAAACTCATGGAATGAGACCAGAAACCATCGTGAAAAAATATATATTTCCTACGATTCTACGAACAAAAACTGCCAGGCTGGAGACATTGAAATGGTGGAATTCGGACATCCGAAAGTAGATGTGGGACAGCCTGTATTTAACTATGCGGTTGCATATGATACACATAACCAGGAACCATTATTTTATGAGAAATATCCCGGAAGTTTGAACGATATCTCACAGCTTCAGTTCATGTTGGACAAAGCTTTTGGATATGGCTATAAGAAGATTGGCTTTATTTTGGACAGGGGTTATTTCAGCTGTGAAAACATACAATATATAGATAAATGCGGGTACAGCTTCGTGATCATGGTGAAGGGAATGGCTTCACTGGTGAATGAACTGGTTCTGGAACACAAGGGAACTTTTGAAAGTAAGCGCGTGAATAACATCTATGAGTATGGAGTATATGGGAAGACCGTGAAGCACAGGCTTTATGCGGGTGATAAAAAAGAACGGTATTTTCACCTGTACCACAGCATTTCCAAAGAAAGTGCAGAGCGTGCTGGGATTGAAAACAGGCTCAACCAGATGACATTGTACCTTAAGAAATATCAGAATAAAGTAAAAGAATTCGGGCCAGGGTTTGAGAAGTATTTTAATCTTCATTATGATGAAAAAACACAGGCATTTGTACTGCCGGAAGAGCGCTGCAGTGTAGTGGAAAGGGAACTGGATCTGGCTGGATATTTCTGTATAATCACATCGGAAAAGATGAGCGCAAAAGAAGCAATTGAGCTGTATAAGAGCCGTGATACATCAGAGAAACTATTCCGTGGAGATAAATCCTATCTTGGAAATAAGAGCATCCGGGTGTATTCAGAAGAGTCAGAAAGGGCTAAGATCTTTGTTGAGTTTGTGGCGATGATACTGCGCTGTAAGATGTATACGAAGCTGAAAGAGGAGATGAAAAATCTGGAAAAGAAGCCGAATTATATGACAGTTCCGGCAGCGTTGAAGGAACTTGAAAAGATAGAAATGGTGCGTCAACTGGATAATATATACAGGCTGGATCATGCAGTAACAGCTAATCAGAAAACAATATTAAATGCGTTTGGTCTGGATGTGAATCATATAAAATACTATGCATCTGAGTTGAGTAAAGAATTGAAAAAGGTGGAATAAGGAGGAGACTTTGAAAGATTTTGAATCATTTGTAAAAACATATTCAACTAGAGATTTTATATATTTCTTTTCTCAAAAATCTATTGAAATATATAAAGAGCACATACACAGCTCAAAAAAATTTGGATGTTCTATGATGTTTCCTTTGGAATCTTTTCAATATGGCTTCTTTCGCAGAACTACAAACGTGATGTTACTTGCGTGGGATATCCCTAATATGGCATATCTTTCAATTATAAATGCAAATGATTATAGAAAAAATATAATGACAGAGGAAATGGCTGGAATAGGGGTTAACCTTTATAGAGGATATGAAAACAAATATTCTGGAAGTGAGTATCTAAAAAATGCGAGATTGCCGGATTTACATAAATATGTAATGGGTATGAGCTATGAGCAGTTCAAGTATGAAAATCCTGAATGGGTATACCAGAATTTTAATCGTAATTATCACATTCTTATTGGTTCACTTAGTATTAACAGGGATGGGCTTGTAGATGCCAATATGATTACAAAAGAAATTTTTGAATTTACTGTAGAAGAAACTCTGGCATTGGAGTGGGCTGTTTTGTGGTTATGTTACAATTGTCCATTTCCTTTGAGTTTACCCGAAAAAGTATATAGAAAAAAAGATGAAAGGATTTTAACAAAGAATAATATAGAGCGGATTATTGATTATTATTCTGTAACCTATGAACAAGTCAGAAAATCGCCATTGGGAAAACAGATCTTTTACAGTAAACCATTTGTTATTACTCAGAAGAAAAGAGAAAAGCTTGCGGTAAGCATTTATTTGGTTCAAATGATGCTAGCTGATGGACTATACTGGCTGATTAGGGATTATTACCACAATAACCAGAAGGGGCAAGTTTTTGTAAATGCGTTTGGTGAAATGTTTGAAGATTACTTCGAAGAATTGATGGGAGAATATCTCAAAAATGGTTTTTGGCATAAAATTCCTGAAAATAAGAAAAAAAGTGCAGATTATTATGTTGAGTTTGAAAAAGCTGTATTTATATTTGAATTAAAGTCCGGAATGTTGGGAATTGGAGCAAAGCAGCAGACACCTAATGTTGATCTG
>OGQK01001761.1_pt1 | contig 10535 bp, 3 predicted proteins | sample 1553221 | NCBI WGS metagenome assembly OGQK01 (sample SAMEA2579996, study PRJEB22360) | human gut metagenome | biome: human gut; feature: human-associated habitat; material: faeces | place: Denmark | collected 2008/2010 | reverse complement strand
TAGTAGATCCGCTTACTTTAACGTTTGTGATAACTGGAGCATCCGGTGTGATTGCGGATACAACGAATGGATATGCATTAGACCAGTCGCTGAATACTTTCTTACCGTTTGCGTCACGTTTCCAAGCGTGGCAGTATGCATAGTAGGTTCCCTGCTGTACATATTTGAATGTAGTAGAAGTCTGAACCTGGTTCTTGTTTACGGAATCGTAGTCTTTGTTTGTGATGCAGTCACGATCTGTAGAGATTACATAGTCATAACCTGCAGCACCTTCGGAATCACCGGAAAGGATTGCTGTTGCTTTGTTTCCAACAACTTTAACGCTGCTGATCATTGGAGCATCTGGTTTTTCGTCTGCGGCTTTTCCATCAGCTTTAACAGACTTAGAACCTGTGTAGTTTTTAGAAGTGCTGTTAGCTGTTACTGTGTAGGTTCCGTCTCCGTTGTTCTTAGATGTATATTCTGTGGTTGGAACAGGAATATATCCGTTCATGACAGTTACGACACCATTTGTAACCTTAACATCGCAGTCTTTGATATCTTTCTTGTCAATGCCCCATGCGAGATCAGTTTCTGAAGAACCAGTATATCCATTGATACCGGTAACTTCTACTTTGTAAACTTTACCGTCTGTAACATTTACAAAATTAACACCACTTGGATCATTATGACCATTTGCCTTTAAGGTAAGGGTATAATCTTTACCTTCAACAAGAGTATTTCCGTTAATCTGAACGAGTACGCTTGGCTTAACCGGAAGTCCTCCTGCATAAGTTGCATTCTGAACATAGACGTTCTGCTTTACGAATTTTACATTCTTAATGGCAAATGCTACATAATCAACAACACCTTTAATGGTTGTTCCATCAGCTGTTGTGAAAGACTTTGTTCCTGTATAACCAGTACCATCTTTTGCAACAACATATACATATGCAATATTATAACTATTATTACTGCTGTCTTTCATTCCTGTATTTTTACCAGAAATATTATCTACATATTTAATTTCGAAATCAGACTCTTTTGCTTTTGAAACTGCTGTTGTGCTACCATTGGCATCTGTCTTGGAAATATTTTTCAGTACTTCACTTGCAAATGTCTTAGCGGTTCCATCAAAGTCAAAGGAATCTCCGGAATAGTTTATTGCTTTTTCATCAGTTACTTTATAGCCCTTTACATTAGATACTGAATTAGCTACAGTAACATTTACACCATTGGAATTAAATACATTTAAGTCTGCTTTTACATATTCTTTGATGATGTTAAAGTCTACTGTAATGTTGGAACCTGTGAAATTCTTATTTCCATCAACCGGTTTTAATACAACAGTTCCTTTTCCGGAAACATTTTCACCGTAGCTTACAATCTCAAACTGGTTGGTGACATCATTGCCATTTAATGTAGCTTTGAATGTACGCGGTCTAACCTGTCTTCCAGTGTACTGGCATTCATCATCTTTATAAAATGTAACTTTTACATCAGATGTATTTGCAGGTGTGATTGTAAAGTTAGCAGATGCAGTTCCGGAATATTTTCCTGTAACACCTTTTACAGTTACTGTACCAGTTCCGACTTCTTTATTATTTGTGATGCTTACCTGCTCGTATTCACCTTTATCACCATAATCAGCTTTATCATACAGAGCAATTGCTCCATCGAGTACTGTATATGTAGGGGTGATATTACCGCCGGTATATACATAGCTGGATGGATTGATCTTGATCATATCATTTGTAACTGCTTTTTCAACAATCTCTGTCCATTTATCAGCGCTAGTTGTTTGAGGCATTTCAACTACTGTATTAGCACCCTTATCACCGGCAAAGTTAGGATTTTTAATAGTAATAGTAGCTTTAATAAAATCATGAAGTTCGTTCTGACCGACGTTGTTTTTAGGAACATCGCTATAACCATCTTCATATTCATATTTTATAGAATAATCATCCGCACTTAAGCCTTTAACGATTTTTCCGGTTCTATCTTTTGCTGTTACAACTAACTGAACTTTGTAATCACTTGCCGGACCATTTCCTTTATTGTATGTAACTGTTTTTGGTACAGTCACAGAATCAGCAGATACAATTAATGGCTTAATTTCAAATGGAACTTTATAAGTCTGACCTGCGTAGGAAGAATCACCTTTTACTTTAATTTCGACATATCCGTAGGTTGTAATGTCACCATTTTTGTCATATTTGGAAGCTTCAACATTATTTGAATATCCTGTAATTTCCCATTCGTCATCTTTTAAGGTTTCAGAACCAACTGCAAGGTTTACATTAGAAATTACAAGTTTTCCAAGCTCTTCTTTGGTAGGTTTAAGTTCTGTTCCTGTATAATATGGAGCATATGTATTTGTGAAAGAAGCTGTAGCAATTACGTTGCTTGCCACTCTTACTTCCAGAATCTGACCGTTCTTGCAAGTTGGATTGGACTGTTCATTAGCAAAAACAGTAACAGTATAGGTACCAACTCTATCAAAGGATTGTGTATTTGTTACAGTCTGATTGTCTGGATCTTTAATAATGAGATTATAATCGGAATTATTTGTAAGTTTTAACTCTGTTCCCGATTTATCTTTAAATACCAGATTAGCGTTGGCAAACTGACCTACGGTTGTTCCCTTCGGTACACGACCATATCTTAATGTAATAGATGTTGAATCAGCGCTTAAATCGCGTTTGGTAATTTCTACATTTGCTTTAGTTGTAATCTGAGTTTTATCTGAATCAGTCAGGTTAAAGTTAGGTAATTTATCTGCATCTAAAGTAACTTCAACAGTCTTCATACCAGTTGCTTTATCTGTAGTTACAGCTTTTTTCACAGCAGCAGATAAATCTGCACCTGATAAAACGTCATCTTTTTCTTTGAATGTTACCTTGTCAGTAGGAAGGGTAATAATATCTCCTGTATACTGATAAGAAAGACCATCTGCAACGCTTAATTCAAATTCATTTGCATCAAAATCACGTTTCTGCACAGTAAGAACATCAGCAGATATTGTGCCAGTATATGGAGAATCTGCTTTAGCAGTTGCAGTTACTGTTAATTTTTCATTAGCATTTTTAGCAGTTTTTGTTGCAGCTACATCAAAATATTTTAATACAGTTGCAGCAGTCCATGTACTTCCTAAAACTCCTGGTACAGTATCACCTTTTTTAACTGTGAGAGCTGCTCCTGAATTGACTAATTTTACAGCATTATCACTTCCATCTGCAGTATTATCTGTATAATAGAAATCTTTTCCATTATACTCAAGATCATTGCTTGTTTTATTTAAGTTGAGTGTACCTTCAATAGCGCATTTATTAATAGTTGTTTCTCCAATAACAGTTGGTGCAATATTGATGTCATCTGGATTTTCATTATTGTATACATACAGCTCCAGTGTTTTTCCAGCATATTCACTCCAGTCAATATGGCGAGCCTGTGATGCTGTCCAACTGGATGCATCAGCAAAATCTGGAATAAAGGACATTTTGTCTGTAGTGTTATCTTTTGCTACACGGTCTGTGAATATAGCATTTGTTGTTCCTTTAACTCTCCATCCAAAGTAATAATCTTTTAATTCTTTTACATCGCTGCCATCTTTATATTTAATTATACCTGATACAGCAACCTTTTCATTAGCACCAAAAGTTGCACTTTTGGTAATTGTAACATCATCAAGAATCAAATCTCCTGCTTCGGTAACTGTAGCAGCATCTGTTGTATCTGCTTCAGTGGTATCTTCTACAACCGGAGCTTCAGCAACATCATCAGAGAATGTTTCAGCAGCTGGAGCTTCTGTAGCAACTGATGCTTCACTACCATCGCTGAACTCAGCAGCCCATACCGGCACATTAGAAGTAGCAAGCATTGCAACAACAAGTGACATACTTAATGTCTTTTTTGCCATGCCCTTCTTTGTGTTTTTAATCTTTGTCATGATTATAGTTCCCCTTTCCTTAATATAACTATTTCTTTTTGGGTAAAGATTCCTAGACATAATCTGTCTGTTATGGTTAATAATAGTGCTTTCACCACTTTTTGTCAAGGGTAATGCTCAAGAATTTTACAACTTTTTTAAATTTCGTACACTTCTAAAACATTTATTTTCCTTGATTTTCCATGTCTGAAATCTATAATTTGTTACAAATGTGGTGAGTTTTTCATCTTTATCACAAGATGATGTATAAGCTCACATATAAGTTAAAAAGTGGCAGAGAACCCTGTCCGATTCTCTGCCATTTCTAATTTCATAATTGTTGTTTCTGATTTACCATTAATGCCAGTTTGATTTTCTCAGGAAGCTGGCTTACAATCTTTCGGAAGTTTCCAGTTGTCAGATATGTATCTTTAAGTTTTTTCTTACTATATTCATATATTGTATTTCGTGTTTGTTCTATTAAATAGGCAGTGTAAAACTCTTCCCAACTGAAATACTCTCTACTATCTGCCAGTTCATAAGTCTTTTCTGTTGCTTCTGAGGTTCTGTCTATAATATTTGCTCTTAACAACAAATACTCAAATGATTCCGGTGCGTATAATACGATTTTGTTTCTGCTATCTCTTATATACTGCATTACATGCTGCATCTCTGGACCGAATGCGGCTCCGTCTACAATTGCAAGAATTTCTTTCTCATGGCTTTTCTGCAGATACGAAAGTATGTTGCTTTTTCCTTCTGCTGAGCAACACGTTTCTCCGAACAATTTATGATAGAATTCGTATCCTGAATTAGAGTCTTCTGTTATGATCAGATCTGGATGGATATCTTCATTTGCCTGCAAATTATATAACTGATAAGTTTCATTATATATCCTTCTGGCGTTCTGATATTTCTGGCTATCCCGTTCTTGTCTCATACCGTAAATTTCTTCAATACTATATGGCAAATGTTCCAGACTGTCCCTTGTGACCAGAACAAAGTAATTATCGCTTCCTTTCACCATCTTAGTAAACTCTTTACTACGTAAGAATAGTGCCCCTTCATCAATAAATATAATACATTGCTGTAGCGTGGCAAGTCTTTCTTTCCATGAAGCGTTTTCTATTACCACACATCTCTTTTCACATATTTCAGTAATTCCTGATGATATGCCATTGTTCTCATAATCAGAAATCATTCTAAGAAGTTCTGTTTTTCCTGTTGCGGAATCTCCCTGAATAACGGTGATATTTCTCTTTACGGTAAGATGATAATGAACTCGTTTATTATGTATTTCGATATCATACTTTCCTGTCATAATTTATTATCCTCTCAACAATCGGTTTACAATGATTTCGTCATCAAGTTCAAGCATAGTGTGTACAGTTTTTCCTGTATTTACAATATAGATATCAAATGGCTGTTTTCCAAAGTCCATGATATATCCCAGGCGAATTGTAATATCTTTTTGTTCTGCCAGTCTTAAAATCCATTGTGCACAATTATTTCCACAGGCAGATGCATTAAAAATATGGTCTGGATCATTTTGCATCAAAATCAGGGTTTTTACTCCTCCCGACAGACGCTCTGGTGGAATCGGGCCGAGAAATGGGCTGTCGATCATACATGGTCCTTTTACTTCTGATCCATCTATATCTTTAATCATTTTTCTGGAAGTCTCTGATGTAATCCACTCGTCTTCATATGTGTTATTAAAGAACACATCGGGATTAAAAATATAATTGCCTCCCGGGTTGTCCCCAAAGAATATTTTCAGCATCTTGTATTCCTCCATTCTGTCAAAACTGATTATCTTTCCTTATTCTATCAAAAATACATTCTTATTACCAGTATTACAAAAAACAGCAGGGAACTTTCTACTGTTCTCTGCTGTTTCTTTACTATTCCTTTCAGAATGATAGCCTCTACTATCATGGGCCTGAAGTGAACGTTTTATTTCTTATTATAATCTGTTCATTATTTCTTTCTAACAATAACCTTATCCAGATGCCAGATATCATCTACATATTCCTGGATGGTTCTGTCAGATGTGAACTTGCCGCTGTGGGCTGTGTTGAGGAGTGCTTTCTTAGCCCAGCCTTTTTCATCTTTGTATGCTGCTTCTACGCGTTTCTGTGCGTCTGCATAGGAACGGAAGTCTGCGAGGATAAAGTAGCGGTCTGCTCTGTCTGTGTTCTTTGTGTTGAGAAGTGAATCGTACAGGTCACGGAAGAGTTCTGTATCATTGGAGAAGGTTCCGTTGATGAGCTGCATCAGTACCTGACGGATTTCTTCGTCTGTGTTGTAGATCACGTTTGGATCGTATCCGCCGTTGTTTTCGTAGTTGATTACTTCGTCGGAGCTTAAGCCGAAGATGAATGCATTCTCTGCACCAACTTCTTCTACGATCTCTACGTTAGCGCCGTCCATTGTTCCAAGTGTAGGAGCACCGTTGAGCATGAACTTCATGTTACCTGTACCGGATGCTTCTTTACTTGCTGTGGAGATCTGCTCGGAAACGTCTGCTGCTGCGAAGATCCACTCAGCGTTGGATACTCTGTAGTTTTCGATGAATACAACTTTGATCTTGCCGTTGATGGAAGCGTCGTTGTTTACTACATCTGCTACGGAGTTGATGAGTTTGATGATCTTCTTGGCTGTTGCGTAACCTGCGGATGCTTTTGCACCGAAGATGAATGTTCTTGGATAGAATTCCATTTCCGGATGCATCTTGATCTGGTTGTACAGATAGATAACATGCAGGATGTTCAGGAGCTGACGTTTGTACTCGTGAAGTCTCTTAACCTGTACATCGAAGATGGAGTGCGGGTCTACTTCTACGCCATTATGCTCAAGGATGTATTTAGCCAGACGCTCTTTGTTCTTGAACTTAATGTTCATGAATTCCTGGAGTGCTTTTTCATCATCTGCGTAAACTGCAAGTTTCTTTAACTGCGGAAGGTCTGTGATCCAGTCCGGTCCGATATGCTCTGTGATCCAGTCTGCAAGGAGTGGATTTGCGTGGAGCAGGAAACGTCTCTGAGTGATACCGTTTGTCTTGTTGTTGAATTTCTCAGGCATCATTTCATAGAAGTCTTTTAATTCCTGATTCTTCAGGATTTCTGTATGAAGACGTGCAACACCGTTTACAGAGTAACCTGCTGCGATTGCAAGGTGAGCCATCTTAACCTGTCCGTCATAGATGATAGCCATCTTTTTGATCTTCTCATAATTTCCCGGATATTTTGCCTGGATCTCAAGGATGAAACGACGATTGATCTCTTCGATGATCTGGTATACACGTGGAAGCAGTCTGGAGAAGAGCTCGATCGGCCATTTCTCAAGTGCTTCGGACATGATAGTATGGTTTGTGTAAGCAACAGATTTTCTTGTTACTTCCCATGCTTCATCCCATCCGAGTCCTTCTTCGTCCATGAGGATACGCATTAACTCTGCTACTGCTACAGTCGGATGTGTATCGTTCATCTGGAATGTTACTTTTTCATATAATTTATGGATATCGTCATGTTTCTTTTTGTATTTGGCAATTGCTGCCTGGAGGCTTGCAGATACAAAGAAGTACTGCTGTTTCAGTCTCAGCTCTTTACCTGCATAGTGGTTGTCGTTCGGGTAAAGGACTTCTACGATATTGCGGGCAAGGTTCTCCTGCTCTACTGCTTTCTTGTAATCACCCTTGTCAAAGGAATCAAGCTCGAAGTCTACGATCGGCTCTGCATCCCAGATACGAAGTGTGTTTACTACATCATTGTCATATCCTGTGATCGGCATATCATAAGGAATGGCTTTTACTGCCTGATATCCTTCATGGATAAATTTGCTTCCGCCCTTTTCAGGATCGTACTCTACTCTTACATATCCGCCGAAGTGTACTTCTTTGGCATATTCCGGACGACGCAGTTCGAATGGGTAGCCGTTCTTTAACCAGTTATCCGGTACCTCGATCTGATAACCGTTCTGGATTTTCTGTTTGAACATTCCGTAGTGGTAACGGATTCCGCAGCCATATGCTGCGTAATTTAAAGTTGCGAGAGAATCAAGGAAGCATGCAGCCAGTCTTCCCAGACCACCGTTTCCAAGTGCCGGATCCGGTTCCTGATCTTCGATACAGTTAAGGTCAAATCCCAGCTCTTCGAGAGCTTCTTTTACTTCACCGTAAGCGCAAAGGTTGATCAGGTTGTTTCCGAGAGCACGTCCCATCAGGAATTCCATGGACATATAGTATACGATCTTCGGATCCTGTTCGTCGTAAGCTTTCTGTGTTGCAAGCCAGTTATCAATGATAACGTCTTTTACAGAGTAGCTTACTGCCTGGAAAATCTGCTCCTGTGTAGCTTCTTCAATTGTTTTTCGATAGAGGAATTTTACGTTGTCTTTTACGCTTTTCTTGAATGCCTCTTTCTTGAACATTTCGTTTGTCATTTCATACCTCCCGTAATGGTTTCACTGTTCACTTTATTCTCAGCAATACACCTTGCGGATATTGCCGGTGAACCTCTTCATTCCGTCAACTCCTCTGTTTTCTCATATCAGAGAAATTGGGGGCAAAGAATCTCCGCCTCCAATTTCCTCTCTGAAATCAGACTGTCAAGGATAATGATACTCTTTTTTCGACAGTCTGTCATGTGTATAATTGCCGAATTTTATAACATTTTTTTGTTATCGTTACTGTTCACAGCAACACGCTTCGCGATGCACAGAATTTATGCTAATCGCATAAATTCGCACGGTATGTCTCGGGTTTCCTGTGAAATACCTGTAACTTATCAGTACCTTGTCAGTAATTGACCGAATGTTGTCAATTACAGTTTCTTAACACCCATAGTTACTGCTTCTTTGTTGATGTTCCACTCTTTCACATAACCATCGGTCTCGCCAAGTACCATTTCGTCTGCAAGTACTTCTGACTTGATCTCATCTTCGTGTGCTTTCATGACATCCTGGATCTTGTCGTTTCCGTGAGCGTATACTACGATCTTGTCCATAACTTCGAAGCCGGCTTCCTTACGCATGGTCTGGATCTTGCTGATGATCTCACGTACGAATCCTTCTTCGATCAGTTCAGGTGTCAGGTTTGTATCAAGGACTACGGATGTTTCACCGTCAGATTCGGATACATAACCCTCTGTCTGTGCTGTTTCAATAAGAAGGTCTTCTTCTGTAAGCTCTACATCGTTTCCATTGATATCCAGTTTCAGGACACCGTTGATTCTCAGTTCGTTCATTGCTGCTGTTCCATTGATGTCTGTGAGAGCCTGTCTGATTCCTCCAAGGAGTTTACCGTATTTCGGTCCTACTGTACGAAGCTGTGGTTTGAAGCTGTAGGAGATAAAGGACTCTACATCATCTGCGAATTTTACTTCTTTGACATTCAGTTCGTCTGCGATGATGTCAGTGTAGAATTCACTCATTTTCTTCTCAGCTTTTACATACATGGTTCCGATCGGCTGACGGTTCTTGATGTTTGCTGTATTTCTGCAGGCACGTCCCAGAACTACGATCTCCAGAAGCTCTTTCATATCTGCTTCCAGATCTTTGTCGATCCATGCTTCGTTTACAGTTGGGAAGTCGCAGAGATGGATACTCTCCGGAGCATCTTTATCTACGCTTCTTACCAGGTTCTGATAGATGTCTTCTGTCATGAACGGGATCATCGGAGCTGCTGTCTTGGCGATTGTTACCAGTGCATGGTACAGAGTCATATAAGCATTGATCTTATCCTGCTCCATTCCCTTTGCCCAGAAACGTTCACGGCTTCTTCTTACATACCAGTTACTCATCTCATCTACGAATTCCTGGAGTGCTCTTGCTGCTTCCGGGATCTTGTAGTTTGCCAGATCATTGTCTACAGCCTGAACAGTTGTGTTTAATCTGCTGAGGAGCCATTTGTCCATAACAGGAAGCTGGTCATAGTTCAGTTCATATTTGGTCGGGTCGAAGTTGTCGATGTCTGCATATAATACGAAGAATGCGTAAGTATTCCACAGTGTACTCATGAATTTACGCTGTCCTTCCACAACTGCCTTGCCATGGAAACGGTTCGGAAGCCATGGAGCACTATTGATGTAGAAGTACCATCTGATGGCATCTGCGCCGTATTTGTTCAGTGCATCAAATGGGTCAACTGCATTTCCTTTGGACTTACTCATCTTCTGTCCGTTCTCATCCTGAACATGTCCCAGAACGATTACGTTCTTGTATGGTGCTTTGTTGAAGAGCAGTGTGGATTCTGCAAGGAGTGAGTAGAACCATCCACGGGTCTGGTCTACTGCCTCGGAGATAAAGTTTGCAGGGAACTGCTGCTCAAATAATTCTTTGTTTTCAAATGGATAATGATGCTGTGCGAAAGGCATTGCTCCTGAGTCGAACCAGCAGTCAATAACCTCCGGTACACGATGCATTTCTCCACCGCACTCCGGACACTTCAGTGTGATCTCATCGATGTATGGGCGGTGAAGCTCTACTGTCTTGGCTTTCTCATCACCGCTCATCTCGAATAATTCCTGACGGCTTCCGATGGAATGCATATGTCCGCATTCACACTGCCAGATGTTCAGTGGAGTTCCCCAGTAACGGTTACGGCTGATTCCCCAGTCCTGAACGTTCT
>OGQK01001752.1_pt1 | contig 10565 bp, 7 predicted proteins | sample 1553221 | NCBI WGS metagenome assembly OGQK01 (sample SAMEA2579996, study PRJEB22360) | human gut metagenome | biome: human gut; feature: human-associated habitat; material: faeces | place: Denmark | collected 2008/2010 | reverse complement strand
GGGGGAGACGAGCGCGCCGAGCGCTTCGCCTCCGCCTTCGTAGAATAAAATCTTTTTGCCGGGTGCGGTTTTGAGCGCGGACTCCAAATCGGTCATTTTACCGATTTCCGGGATGATGCCGCGGCCGCTCTGCTTTGCGGCTTCAAGCGCGATGCGCTGCAAACGCTCTTGTTTTTTTGAAACGGATTTTGCATCCGGCCGGGAAACGCTGCGGGAGGTCAAAACGGGCACAATCTTCGTGACGCCGAGTTCCACGGCTTTTTGCGTGATGAGTTCCAGTTTATCGGCCTTCGGCATACCGGGGTACAGCGTGACGCGCAGGGCGGGCTCGCTTCTGTTTTTAAACTTATCGGTAAGGCGCACCATGACGGTATCGCCCGTGATGCTTTCAATTTCGCCTGTGTAGTCGGTGCCGGCACCGTCCGAAAGCGTGAGGGCGTCGCCCGTGTGCATGCGCAGGGAGCGGGCGATGTGGCGGCCGTCTTCACCGTCTATGACGGCAGAGCCTACGGACGCGGCTTCGTCAAACTGCACGGCAGATGTAAAAAATCTCGGCATATCGGTTCTCCTTATGGAACCACGTATACGCGTGGTTTTGTCTTTTCTATGATACCACGTTTAGGCAGAAAAGCGCAAGGTGTGAAGCACCTTAAAATGCGGACTTTTTCAAAAGCAGTCATTGCGCAAACGCCGCGAAAATGCTATACTTAACTATGTATACTTCTAAAGAGGAGAATCACGCTTGGAACAGAGTAAAATTCGCAATTTCAGCATCATTGCACATATTGACCACGGCAAAAGCACGCTTGCCGACCGCATTTTGGAGCAGACCGAGGCGGTCGCGAAGCGCGACATGGAAGACCAGATCCTCGACAACATGGATCTGGAGCGCGAGCGCGGCATCACTATCAAGGCGCATGCTGTGACGCTCGTCTACCGCGCGAACGACGGCGAGGCATATACGTTCAACCTTATCGATACCCCGGGTCACGTGGACTTTAACTACGAGGTTTCCCGCTCACTTGCGGCCTGTGAGGGCGCGGTGCTGGTGGTGGACGCTTCTCAGGGCATTGAGGCGCAGACGCTTGCAAACACGTACCTTGCGGTGGACGCAGGCCTTGAGGTCGTACCGGTATTGAACAAGATCGATCTGATTTCCGCGGACCCGGACAAGGTTGCGGCGGAGATTGAGGACGTCATCGGTATTCCGGCAGAGGACGCGCCGCGCATCAGCGCGAAAACGGGCCTCAACATCAAAGCCGTTATGGAGAAAATCGTAACGGATATTCCCGCACCGCAGGGCGACCCGGACATGCCGCTGCGCGCACTGATTTTCGACTCCTACTATGACGCATACCGCGGCGTTATCGCGTATGTGCGTATTAAAGAGGGAACGGTGCACCCCGGCGACACCATCCGCATGATGGCGGTGGGCAGTGAGTTCACCGTGGTGGAGTGCGGCATTCTGCGCGCGACGTCTTTGGAGCCCGCAAAGAGCCTTTCCGCGGGCGAAGTCGGCTACATTACGGCATCGATCAAAAACGTGCGCGAGGCGCGCGTGGGCGACACCATTACGCTGGCGGACAGACCGGCGGCAGAGCCGCTGCCCGGTTACCGTGCGGTGCAGCCGATGGTTTTCTGTGGCGTGTACCCAGCAGACGGTGCACACTATGCAGACCTTAGAGATGCGCTCGAAAAATTGCAGCTGAACGACGCGGCGCTGACGTTTGAGCCGGAGACCTCCGTGGCGCTCGGCTTCGGCTTCCGCTGCGGCTTTTTGGGCCTGCTGCACATGGAGATCATTCAGGAGCGTCTGGAGAGAGAATATAACCTTGACCTCATCACAACCGCGCCGAGCGTTGTGTACCACATTACAAAGACGGACGGCACGAAGCTTTCCATCGATAACCCGACGAATTACCCTGATCCCTCGCACATTGCGCTGGCGGAGGAGCCGATTACGAACGCGCACATTTACTCCCCGACAGAATTTGTGGGTAACATCATGGAACTTTGTCAGGACAGACGCGGTATTTTCAAGGATATGAAATACATTGACACCGACCGTGTGGATATTCACTATGAGCTGCCGCTCAATGAAATTATCTACGATTTCTTCGACGCGCTGAAATCCCGCACGCGCGGCTATGCGTCGTTTGACTATGAGCTCATCGGCTACCGCAAGAGCGAGCTTGTGAAACTGGATATTATGCTGAACGGCGAAGTAGTGGACGCGCTTTCGTTTATCATCCACGCGGAAAAGGCGTACCCGCGCGCCCGCAAGATGGTGGAAAAACTGAAGGAGAAAATTCCGCGCCAGTTGTTTGAGGTGCCGGTGCAGGCGTGCATCGGCGGCAAAATCATCGCGCGCGAGACCGTTAAAGCGATGCGCAAGGACGTTTTGGCGAAGTGCTACGGCGGTGACATCACCCGTAAAAAGAAGCTGCTGGAAAAACAGAAGGAAGGCAAGAAGCGCATGCGCCAGCTGGGCACGGTAGAAGTACCGCAGGAGGCGTTTATGGCGGTTCTGAAGCTTGATGAATAAACCGTTTTCGCTGTATATCCACATTCCGTTTTGCAAAAGCAAGTGCCCGTATTGCGATTTCTACTCCGCGCGGCCGGAAGAAGACGACATATTTGACCGCTATTTGGCGGCGCTGTGTGCGCGGCTTGCAGTGTACGGTGAAAAATACGGCGAACGGCTGTTGCATACGGTATATTTTGGCGGCGGCACGCCAAGTGTGTTCGGTGCGAAAAGACTGTGCCGCGTGCTCGAAAAAGTGAAAGAGCAGTTTAATGTTGCCGAAAACGCGGAAATCGCGACGGAGTGCAACCCGGCGGATGTAGACGTTTCATTTTTTGAAACGCTGAAACGCGGCGGGTTCAACCGTATTTCAATGGGTATGCAGTCCGCAAACGAGGCGGAATTGAAAATTCTCGGCCGCAGGCACACGGCGGAAACCGTGCGGGAAGCGGTGAAAGCAGCGAGAGAAGCGAGCATCGACAATGTTTCGGTCGATTTGATGCTCGGCCTGCCGAACTCGAGCTTGGAGACACTGAAAAGCTCGATCGATTTTTGCGCGGCACTCGAGGCCGACCATGTTTCCGCGTATATTTTAAAGATAGAGCCCGGTACGCCGTTTGCAAAGCAAGAGCTTAATCTGCCCGATGAGGACGGCACGGCAGACCAGTATTTGTTTGCCGTAAACGAGCTTAAAAAGCGCGGGTACGACCAGTATGAGATCAGCAATTTTGCGCGGCCGGGCAAAGAGAGCCGACACAATTTGCAGTATTGGCGGTGCGGGGAATATTTGGGGCTCGGTCCCGCGGCGCACTCCTTTATGGAGGGCAGGCGATTTTATTTCCCACGCGATTTAGAGGGCTTTTTAAACGGCAATGCGCCCGCAGACGACGGCGCGGGCGGCGGTTTTTCGGAATTTGCGATGCTGTCGCTTCGGCTGACCGAGGGGCTGCAAAGAAAGATTTGCGAGACACGATTTGAAAACGGCGGTGCGCTGTTTGACGGGGTTCTGGAAGGTTGTAAGCACTTGCCGAAAAATCTGATACATGCAGATTACGAGCGAATTTCGCTGACCGCGGAGGGCTTTTTGGTCTCCAATGCGATTTTGGCGGAAATTTTGCCGGGATAAAGAAAATTCTCCTTTGGCTGTGGAGCCGAGGGAGAATTTTTTCTATGCTTATTTACTTTTCTTTTCCCTGAAAATCAAGCGAAAAATCAGGCGGACGAGCGGGCCACAGTAAAACATTTGCCACAGCACGGCACACGGGAAGTTCATGCCCCATGTCTGAATAAACGTGCCGAAGGTGTGGGTGTTTTTAAAAAGCATGGTCGCGATCAGGCTCATGATGGGACACATGATGCAGCAAATGCAGATGGAAACGGCATAGGTGATGAACTGCGGGCGGTCTGTAGGTTTCATGAACGAAAACGCGAGGCGCTTTGCAAGCTTGCCGACGACGAAGAATTCCAGAATAAACGCGATCGGCGCCATAATGGGCAGTTCATGCAGGGCAAGCAGAAAGGTTTCGCTTGTGACACCGCCGGTGTTCAGCGCGACATTGTAGACAATCATGCCATAGACCATGATAATAGCCATGATAGCGGTGAAAACGGCGTCCTGTACTTTGTTTTTGGGCATAAAAATTCCTCCTGAATGATAAACTGAAAGCGGCACTTTGATAAAGAGCCTGCCAATGTGTTGTTCGTTATCATTCGGGAGGAATGTGCGTTTCCAATATAAACCATTTAACGGTTTCTATTATACAGGATTTTCGCTCGCTTCATAATAGTTCAAAACGGAGAAAACCGAGGGAGCTGCGGCAAGAATTTTACGAAAAATGTTTACTTCGTTTTTTCGCGCAGTAGTGCGGTGCAGCTTCCGTAGCAGTCGCAGTTCTCGGGGAGGAATGAATTCGGCAGCTTCAGGAGCTCTTCGGTGGTGTAGGTTTATTCGATCGATTTTAAGGATTCCGCCATATCGATTTTGGCGATTTTCTTGCGCATGACGAGGTCGGTGATGACGGTGAACAGCACGACCATGACAACGGTCAAAAGGAAGCTGACGGGTGCGATGACAGCTTTGAAAGAGACCATATCAACGCGGATCTGCATGAGCACAAATGTGTGCAGCAGAACGCCGAGCGGCAGGCCGACGACGATGCCCATCATGGACAAAATGATATTTTCACGGAACACATACGCGCCGGTTTCCCCGGAATGGAAGCCGAGCACTTTGATGGTGGCAATCTCCCTGACGCGTTCGGTCAGATTGATGTTGCCGAGGTTAAACAGGACGATGAACGCGAGTGCGCCGGCGGAAATGAGCACGAGCGCGACGACATAGTTTAGGCTCTGCATCATTTGGTCGATCATATTGCGCGTATCGGTGACGACGGAAACGGAGGATACGCCGTCCGTTTTGGAGAGTGCGGCGGAAAGCGCATATTCATCTGCGCTGTCATTTACGCGCAGCAGGAGCGTTTTCGGCTCGTAGCCCTTATCGGCGACCATGGCGTACGTTTCGCCCGTCATGTAGAGGTAATTTTGCACGTAGTTTTCAACTAAACCCGCGACCTTGAGCTCGGCTTTTTCCGTGTCCGAAACGGAAACGGTGACGGTATCGCCGGTTTTGATATCGGTGAGCTCGGCGAGTTTTTCGGTGAGCAGCACTTCGCCTTTGCCGGGGTAGGGTACGGTCTCGCCGTCGATATGCAGATCGAAAATGTCGGTGATGGCGGGGTCGTCGGACGCGACGATGTAAGCGGATTTTGTGATGCTGTCGCCTGTGACGTCACCGGAGGTCATCTGCACGGCGGTGGCGGCGTCAAGCTCCGATTTGTGGTCGCTTTCGACTTCGTTGATTTTATCTTCGGTCAGCGTATCGGAGAATTGAGCGCTGACATCGTACTTTTGAATATCATCAAACTGGAAGTTTGCAATGTTCGCGACGGAATCATGAATACCGAAGCCGGTGAGCACCAGCGCGGTGCAGCCCGCAATGCCGAGAATCATCATAATCATGCGCTTTTTAAAGCGGAAAATGTTGCGCAGGGAGACCTTGTGCAGGAATTTCAGGCGCTTCCACAGCGGCGTGATGCGCTCGAGGAAAATGCGTTTGCCGGCGGCCGGGGTTTTGGGGCGGATGAGGTTTGCGGGCATGTTCTGCATCTCGATGCGCAGGGCTAAATATGTGGTGCCCGCCGAGCATAAAAGCGACGCCGCAAGCGCGATGACAAACAGCACGGGGTCATACAGTATGACGAAACCCGGAATGCTATACAGCATGCCGTAGGCCGTCCAGATGACGAACGGGAAAACATAGCCGCCCGCAAAATAGCCGATGACACAGCCGAGTGCGGCGGCGCTGCCGGAATAGAGCAGATATTTTGCGAGGATGGAGCCGCGGCTGTATCCGAGCGCGCGAAGCGTGCCGATCTGTGTGCGTTCATCGTCGATCATGCGGGTCATGGTGGTGGAGCAGACGAGCGCCGCGATGAGGAAGAAGAAAATGGGGAAGAGCCCCGAGAGCTTTTCGACAATGGTGGAGTCGCTTTCAAACGAGACGTAGCCGGCGTTTGTGTCGCGCGTTAAAACGTAGAGCTCCGGCTTCTTTAAATCGGCGAGCTCTTGTTTGGCGTCGGCGATTTTCTGTTCGGCGTCGGAGATTTGCTCGTCAAATTCCTTTTTGCCGTCCTCGTAGTCTTTAAGGCCGTCTTCGTATTCGGCTTTGCCGTCGGCGAGCTCTTTTACGCCGTCGTTGTACGAAGCGAGGCCCTCGTTGTACTCTTTGATGCTGTTTTGAAACGTGATGAGCGAGTTATACGCTTCGTCAAGCTTTGCGGTTTGCGTTTTTCTCTGATATTCAAGTTGTGCTATGCCGTCGGTGTAATCGTTTTGGCCGATATCGAGCAGCGTGCGCATTTGCGAGAGAGCGGTTTCGGCTTCATCGAGCTGCTTGCCGGTCTCTGTGAGCTGTGCTTCCTGCGCGGTGAGGGCGGCATCCTGTTCGTTTAATACGGCTTCGGCATCGTCGAGCTGCGTCTGATTTTGATTTAAAGCGGCGCGCTGCATATCGAGCGCCGTTTGCTGCGCTTCGGCTTCTGCCGGGTCGAGCATATCTTTTACGGCATCAAGCTGCGCCTGCGCTTCGTCGAGTGCGGCAAAGCCCGCCGTGAGCTGCGCTTTTTTCTCGTTTAAGTCGGCGCGTGCGGCATCAATTTGTGTGCGGGCGTCCTTTGCGGCGGCAAGACCCGCTTCATACTGCTCTTTGCCGGACGTGAATTCGGCATATTTTTCAGTGTAGAGCTTTTCGTTTTCCTGCAGCTGCGTGTAACCGGCGTCGATCTGCGCCTGGCTCTCCGCAAGGGCATCCTCTAATTGCTGCTTGCCGCTGTAATATGCGTCAAAGCCGCTTTGCAGGGCGCTTTCCCACGAAGAGAAGACGGGCTGAATCTGCTCTGCGCCTGCATCCAACTGTGCTTTGGCATCGTCCAATTGCTTTTTCGCGTCGGCAAGCTCCGCTTCGCCGGAGGTGATGGTCTCTTTTGCATCGTCAAGCTGTGTTTTGGCGTCGGCAAGCTCTGTTTCGGCTTCGGCTTTTTTGTCGTTCAGTTCGTTCTCGGCGTCTGAAATTTCGGCTTTGCCGTCGGACGTGAGACGATCAAAACGCGCGTTGACGGAAGTGGTGGCGGCGGCTTCGACAGTATCGGAGAACGTATCGATGTAATCGTCGTAATCGTCGCTGTATAGCGGGAATTCATCGGTGCAGGTAACGTATAATTCTGTGTAATACTCGAAATCGAAGCCGTCTTCCGGGATGAGAACGAAGCCCTGCAGTGTGCCGTCGCCAAGCGACGTGGTGCCGCGCAGCGTGTGGATGTACAGCGGAGAATCTGCAAGGCCGACCACGGTGTAGGTGCTGTATTTGAAGTTTTTCTTCGTATCTTCGTCGTTGGAGTCGGAAATTTCGATCGTTTGTCCAATCATGCCTTCCGAAAAGCGACTGGAATCTATAAGGCACTCACTGCCGTTTTCAGGCATACGTCCGGCAGTGAGCACAGGCTCGTTGATGTTATCTGTCAGCATATGTGCACGGTAAACGCGCTCTTTGTTGTCGTGCTGCCAGATGAAATCGGCATTCACACTGCCTGCGGCGGCAACCACACCGTCGGCTTTCTGCACGGCGGCAACGTCGTCCGCATCAAAGCCGATGGTGGAGATGAGGCGAAGATCGTAGAGTTTCGTATTTTTCACATAGGCGGTCTCGGTGGCGGACATGATGGGACGGGTATCTCGCAGACCCGTGAGAAACGCCACACCCAGCATAATGATGAGCAGGATAGCGATATACCGCCCAAGGCTGCCCGAAATGCTGCGCCGCGTGTTTTTTCTGAGTGCTTTTGTCATGCGTTTTCCGGCTCCCTTCGCGTTACCATTCAATCTGTTCCACGGGCGTGATGTGCTCGTTCATGCGAACGGAGTAAATGTGGCCGCTTTTTACGCGGATGATGCGGTCTGCCATGGCGGCAAGCGCCGCATTGTGCGTGATGATGACGACGGTCATGCCGTCGCGGCGGCAGGTATCCTGCAAAAGCTTTAGAATAGATTTGCCGGTCTCGTAATCGAGTGCGCCGGTGGGCTCGTCGCACAGAAGGAGCTTCGGTTTTTTGGCAAGTGCGCGGGCAATGGAAACACGCTGCTGTTCACCGCCCGAGAGCTGTGCGGGAAAGTTCTGCATGCGGTCATGGAGACCGACGGCGCGGAGCACGTCTTCAGCGGGGATGGCATCGGTGCACAGCTGTGCCGCAATTTCCACGTTTTCGAGCGCCGTTAAATTCGGGATGAGGTTATAAAACTGGAAGACAAAGCCGATGTCATAGCGTCGATAGTTTTCAAGCTGGGTGCGGTTAAAGTGGCTGATGTCGCGTCCGTCCATGCGGGCGGTGCCTTTAGACAGCGTATCCCTGCCGCCGAGAATATTTAAAAGCGTCGTTTTTCCCGCGCCGGATTCACCGACGATGACGCAGAATTCGCCCTTTTGAATTTCAAAGCTTGCATCGGTTAAGGCGTGCACCTCTACGTCGCCGGTTTTATAAATTTTCGATACATTTTCAAATTCTACAAATGCGCCCATCGTACCGTCTCCTTATACTGCGTTGGTTTCTATATTAAAGTATAACAGAAGCGCGGGAAAAAGTCATGGACAGAATATGAAAATTCAGTTGATTTTTAGAGGGGATTTTCGACTTTTGCGGGCGAATACGGCTTTGCGGAGACCGACCGGCGCATCCGCAAGGCGTTTACGAAAATGGTGCTCAATAAAAAAACAAATCAAATTTCCGTGCGGGAAATTTGTGAGGCGACGGGCATCAACCGCTCATCGTTTTACCTGCACTATGCGGACATACCCGCGCTGCTGACAGCAATCGTAGAGGAGAAATGGACGGAGTCCGTAGAGCGGATACACGAAGAGATGCACGGCGACCCGAATATCTTCTCCGAAGCATATGTGGCGGCGACGCTGCGCGACGCAAAGCGCGACAGGGCGCTTTACCGGGCGTATTTTGAGAAATTCGGCACGGCAGAACTGGAAAAAGGCTATCAGACGCTGTTTGAAAACGTCTTCAAGCCTTTTTTTCGGCGGCTCGGCATCGAGAGCGAGCACTGCATGGAATATCATTTTGAATTTGTGAAAGCGGGGTACTTTGCCGTGACGCGCAAGTGGCTTTTGTACGGCTGCCCGGAAACGCCGGAAGAAATGGCGAAGATCATAAAAAGAAGTATGGCGGCGATCCCCGATGACCTGCCGCCGGTCCCGGACGAATTATTTATTTGAAAAGCTCGGGGTGCATGCGCACATAGTGGAATAAATACTGCTGCGCGATGCCGGCGTTTTCACCGAAATCTGCGGGGGAAAGCCTCGGCAAAAGCGATACGGCGCGCTTCATCCACACGTCCATCGGGAAGCACTCCGTGCGGTGCAGACCGTAGAGCAAAGCGCAGTCCGCGACTTTTGGGCCGACGCCTGAAATCGTCTGCAATTTTGCTTTGGCATCGGGAAGAGGCATTTTGCGCACGGCTTCTAAATCGATCTCGCCGGAAGCGATGCGCTTTGCGGCATCGATGAGATATTTCGCGCGAAAGCCCGCGCGCAGCGGAGCGAGGTCTTCCGGCGTGCAGGAGGCCAATTTTTTCGGTGTCGGGAATGCGTAGCGGGTCTCGTTATGATAAAGAAACGGCTCGCCGAAATGCAGACACAAGCGCTCTATAATGCCCTTGATGCGCGGAATGTTGTTGTTCTGCGAGATGATGAACGAGCACAGCGCCTCAAACGGCTCTTGCTTTAAAATGCGGATGCCGCCCGCGAATGCGGCTGCTTCTTTCAGCGCGGGGTGCAGAGCGGAAAGCACTTCGCGGGACTTTTTGTAATCTGTGTTAAAATCGAAATAATCAAACCAAATGTCACGAAATTCCTGCGCGGTGCAGTCTAAAACGAGGTCGTTATTTTCATCTTGATAGACGGTCAGCCCGCGGGAAAATGCCACACCGCGCCATGCGGGAATGTTGTTTTCGAGCGTGACGGGATAAAAGCGGAACGACTGCCCGCAGTCGAGCGTTTGGGCGAGGTTTAAAACGCCATCGGGCGGGGTGAAGCGCATCAACGGTTTTTGCCTTCCGTTTTGGTGGTGACGGTGGGCTCTCGGCTCGTCAGATACGTGATGGCGCGCTCAATGGCATCGCGGGAATTGCCCCAGTCGCCGCCCGCATTGCGGTAATCGAACATGCGGCAGAAATGGGTGGTGTCGGCCTTGACGGTATCGAGATAGTTTTTCGCAAGGCGCTTGGTTTCTGCCGCAAACGGCTGAAAGTTTTTACGCGGCATTTTCTGCGCAGCAGCCAAAATGAAGCTGTAATGCGGCAGGCAGATGTGCGTCTGCTCGCTGTACAGTGTGCGGAACTCCGGCTCACTCTGCCAGAGCTTGATAACCGTAGCGCTGAGGTGCTGCATGTTTTTCTCAACGTTTTCGCAGACAAAGCAGCTGTG
>OGQK01001741.1_pt1 | contig 10615 bp, 7 predicted proteins | sample 1553221 | NCBI WGS metagenome assembly OGQK01 (sample SAMEA2579996, study PRJEB22360) | human gut metagenome | biome: human gut; feature: human-associated habitat; material: faeces | place: Denmark | collected 2008/2010 | reverse complement strand
GCTCCACGTCGCGCGGGGGGGCCCCCGGCCGGAGACCCACAGCCGCCACACCGCCCGCAGCGAGGCACTGGTGCGCCGCACCTACGTGCTCTTCGGCGAATACCGTGAGCTGGCGGACGGCATCAGCGACGATTTTTCCTCCGCCGTGCTGGACTGCGACGACACAGGGCGGCTGGCGGATCTCATCGCCCAGAACATCACCCTCCGCCATCAGGACAGGCAGCGGGTGCTGGAGGAGCTGCACCCGGACAAGCGTCTGCGTATCGTCAACGACATTCTGACCCATGAGGTAGACGTGATCTCGCTGGAATCGGAGATGGAGCAGAAGGTGCGCCGCCGCGTGGCGCAGGTGCAAAAGGACATGATCCTGCGGGAGCAGGTGAAGGTCTTGCAGCACGAGCTGGGCGATGACGGCGACGAGGAGATCGAGGAGTACAACGCCAAGATCGAAAACGCCCGCCTGCCCGACGAGGTACGGCGAAAGCTGCTGAAGGAAGTGGAGCGTCTGGCGAAGCAGCCCTTCGGCAGCGCGGAGGCGTCCGTTATCCGCAACTATCTGGACGTGTGTTTGGAGCTGCCATGGAACAAATCCACCCGGGAGCGGGCGGATGTGGCGCAGGCGCGGAGGCTGCTGGACAGGGATCACTACGGTCTGGACAAGGTCAAGGAGCGCATTTTGGAGTTTATCGCCGTGCGCCAGCTGAACCCCGACGCCAAGGGCAAGATACTGTGCCTTGTGGGGCCTCCCGGCGTGGGCAAGACCTCCGTGGCGATGTCCGTGGCGAAGGCGATGAACCGCAAGTGTGCGCGGCTCAGTCTCGGCGGCGTCCGGGACGAGGCGGACATCCGCGGCCACCGGAAAACGTATATCGGTGCCATGCCGGGACGCATCATCGAGGCGTTGAACCGTGCGGGCACCATGAACCCGCTGCTGGTGCTGGACGAGATCGACAAGCTGGGCAGCGATATGCGGGGCGATCCCGCCGCCGCACTGCTGGAGGTGCTGGACAGCGAGCAGAACGGCGCGTTCCGCGATCATTTTATTGAGCTGCCGGTGGATCTGAGCCGCGTCATGTTCATCACCACCGCCAACACCACCTCCACCATTCCCCGTCCGCTGCTGGATCGCATGGAGGTCATCGAGCTGGGCAGCTACACCGACGAGGAAAAGCTGCATATCGCCCGGGAGCACCTGCTGCCCAAGCAGCTGAAGGAGAACGGCATCCGCCGCGGTCAGCTGCATCTGGGGGACGAAGCCCTGCGCGCCATCATCACCGACTACACGAAGGAATCCGGCGTCCGGACGCTGGAGCGTCAGCTGGGCAAGCTGTGCCGCCGTGTGGCGATGCGTCTGGTACAAACGGGTGTAAAGCGTATTGACGTTACAGCAAAAGACCTGAAGGATCTGCTGGACACGCCGCCCTACGCCGAGGATCGGAACGCCAAGTCCGACCAGATCGGCGTGGTCAACGGGCTGGCGTGGACGGAGGTGGGCGGCGAGCTGCTGGAGGTGGAGGCTGGCGTCATGGACGGCACCGGCAAGCTGGAGCTGACCGGCAATCTGGGGCAGGTGATGCAGGAATCCGTGAAGGCGGCGTACACCTGCTTACGCAGCCGCGCCAAGGAGCTGGGCATCGCCCCGGACTTCTACAAGACCAAGGACATCCACGTGCACTTCCCGGAGGGCGCGGTGCCCAAGGACGGTCCCTCCGCCGGTATCGCCATCGCCACGGCGATGCTCTCCGCCCTGACGGGGCGCGCCGTGCGCCACGATGTGGCGATGACCGGCGAGGTCACGCTGCGGGGCAGGGTGCTGCCCATCGGCGGACTGCGGGAAAAGACCATGGCGGCGAAGCGCAGCAGCATCAAGACCGTCATCATTCCCAAGGAAAACCTGAAGGATCTGGCGGACATCGACCCCGCCGTTCGGGAGGCTCTGCGCTTCATCCCGGCGGAGACGGTGGACGCGGTGTTCGTCCACGCGCTGACGCTGCCGAAAAAGGAGGCGGCGGTGGAGCATCTCACCGCCATAGCCGGCACAGTCACACAGGAGGTGCGCCATGGCGATCAACTTTAACAAGGCGGAATTTGTCCTCTCGTCTGTAAAGGCGGAAACCTTTATCCGTGACGGAAAACCGCAGGTCACGTTCGCCGGACGCAGCAACGTGGGCAAGTCCTCCGTCATCAACCGCCTGCTGGGGCGGAAGAACTTCGCCCGCGTCGGAGCCACCCCCGGCAAGACCAGCCAGATCAACTATTTCAGTATCGACGGGAAAATTTACTTCACCGACCTGCCCGGCTACGGCTACGCCAAGGTCTCCAAGGAGGAGCGCGACCGGTGGGGTCGGCTCATGGAGCGGTACTTCGCCGAGGAGGGGCTCATCACGCTGGGCGTCCTCATTGTGGATGCGCGGCACAAGCCCACCGCCGACGACGTGACCATGTGCGACTGGTTCAAGGGCACCGGCTGCCCGGTGATCGTGGTGGCGAACAAGCTGGACAAGCTGAAAAAAAGCGAGATCGAGCCGAACCTCGCCCTCATCCGCCAGACGCTGACGCTGCCGGAGGACGCGCTGCTGATCCCGTTCTCCGCGGAGAAGGGCACCGGCAAAACGGAGCTGCTGGCGGCGATCAGCCAGCAGACAGGCTGTTAAACCGCAAAAAAAGGATTGTTAATTGTCCTAAACGTATGGTATAATCAATCCAAGCAAGCAACGCGGCGCGTTCGCGCCAGCGGTGACATTTTCAAACAGGAGGTTTTGCAAAATGGAAACTTACGGACTGGAAAAGCTGGGCATCATCAACGCCTCGGCGGTCTATCGCAACCTGACCCCGGCACAGCTGACCGAGCACGCCCTGCGCCGCGGCGAGGGTACGCTGTCCAACACCGGCGCGCTGGTGGTCAAGACCGGCAAGTATACGGGCCGCAGTGCCAACGATAAATTCATTGTGGACACCCCTGCCGTCCATGACGAGATCGCATGGGGCAAGGTGAACCGCCCCATCGAGAAGGCGCGCTTCGACGCCATCCGCGCCAAGGTCATCGCCTACCTGCAAGGCAAGGAGATCTTCATTTTCGACGGCTTCGCCGGTGCCGACCCCAAGTACACCAAGGCGTTCCGCATCGTCAACGAGCTGGCGAGCCAGAACCTGTTTATCCACCAGCTGCTGCGCCGCCCCACGGCGGAACAGCTGAAGGACTTCCGGGAGGATTACACCATCATCGCCGCCCCCGGCTTCAAGTGCATCCCGGAGATCGACGGCACCCGCTCCGAGGCCGCCATTCTGGTGGACTACGAGGCGCACGAGGTCGTTATCTGCGGCACCCAGTACGCCGGCGAGATCAAGAAATCCGTGTTCTCCGTGATGAACTACGTGCTGCCCAAGCAGGGCGTGTTCCCCATGCACTGCTCCGCCAACATCGGCAAGCACGGCGACAGTGCCGTGTTCTTCGGGCTCAGCGGCACCGGCAAAACCACCCTGTCCGCCGACCCCAACCGTATGCTCATCGGCGACGATGAGCACGGCTGGGCGGACGACTCCGTGTTCAACTTCGAGGGCGGCTGCTACGCCAAGTGCATCAACCTCAGCCCGGAGGGGGAGCCGGAGATCTACAACGCCATCCGCTTCGGCGCGCTGGTGGAGAACGTGGTCATGGATCCCGATACCCGCGAGTTCGACTTTGACGACGACTCTCTGGCGGTGAACTCCCGCGTGGGCTACCCCGTGGAGTATATCCCTAACGCCGAGCTGTCCGGCATGAGCCCCAGCGTCCCCAAGACCGTTATTTTCCTGACGGCGGACGCCTACGGCGTGCTGCCTCCCATCAGCAAGCTGGACAAGAACCAAGCGATGTACTACTTTGTCTCCGGCTTCACCTCCAAGGTGGCGGGCACGGAGATCGGCGTCACCGAGCCGGTGCCCACCTTCTCCACCTGCTTCGGCGAGCCGGCCCCGCCCCTGGGGCCCCCTGCAGCTCCCTCCGTCTACGCCGCCATGCTGGCGGACAAGGTGGAGAAGGCGGGCGCGAAGGTCTACCTCGTCAACACCGGCTGGAACGGCACCGGCAAGCGCATGAAGCTCAGCTATACCCGCGCCATGGTCACTGCCGCCCTCACCGGCGACATTGAGAAGAGCGAATTTGTCACCGACCCCACCTTCGGCGTGCAGGTGCCCACCAGCATCGAGGGCGTGCCCTCTGAGCTGCTGATCCCGGAGAACACCTGGGAGGACAAGGCGGCGTACAAGGCGAGCTGCAAGAAGCTGGCTGACAGCTTTGTGGAGAACTTCAAGAAGTACACCCACATGAGCGCGGAGGTCGTAGCCGCCGGCCCCAAGGCGTAAATCAAAACCCCCAAGCGTCCCGCAAAATAGCGAAAAAAAGGCGACTTGCCTATAAAAAAGATTCCCCGCCACCCGGCGGGGAATCTTTTTTCTTTCCTTTAAGGTGCATTTCAGCTACCTGCGCTATGCTAACCTCACAACAGAGAGCAGCTTACTTTTTCAGCGCGTTCACGGCCTCGCGCAGCGCGTCCACGTTCTCCTGCGTTGTGGCCCAGCTGGCGCAGAAGCGCACACCGGAGTGGGTCTTGTCCACACGCTCCCAGTACTCATAGCCGAAGCTCTTGCCGATCTCGGCAAGCTCCGCATCGGGCATAATGGGGTATTGCTGGTTGGTGGGGGAGTCGAACAGCAGGGGATACCCGGCGGAGACAAAAATATCCCGGATCTGATGTGCCATCTCGATGGCGTGGCGGGAGATCTTGAAATACAGATCGTCGGTGAACAGCGCGTCGAACTGGATACCCAGCAGCCGGCCCTTCGCCAGACGGCCGCCCCGCTGCTTCATAATAAAGCGGAAGTCCTTTTTGATGGACTCATTCATAATGACCACCGCCTCGCCGAACAGAGCACCCACCTTGGTGCCACCGATGTAGAACACATCGCACAGCCGTGCAAACTCCGGCAGCGTCATGTCGCTCTCGTCCGCCGCCAGACCGTAGCCCAGACGGGCACCGTCGATGAACAGGGGCAGACCGTAGCGGCGGCAGGTGTCATACAGCTCCGTCAGCTCCGCCTTGGTGTAAAGCGTACCCGCCTCGGTGGGGTGGGAGATATATACCATGCCCGGCTGCACGATATGCTCGGTGGACTCGTCATTCTTGTGCCACTCCACATAGTCCGCCACCTGCTGCGCGGTGATCTTGCCGTTGCCGGTGGGCAGGGTGATGACCTTGTGCCCGGTGGACTCGATGGCGCCCGCCTCATGGCAGTTGATATGACCGCTTACGGCGGAGATCACGCCCTGCCACGGACGCAGGATAGCGGCGATGACCGTGGTGTTGGTCTGGGTGCCGCCCACGAGGAAATGCACATCGGCTTCGGGAGCCTGACAGGCGATCTTGATCTTTTCCCGTGCGGCTTCGCAGTATTCGTCCTCGCCGTAACCAACGGTCTGGACCATGTTCGTCTCGGCCATCTTGACCATGATCGAGGGGTGCGCGCCCTCCAGATAATCGCTGTTGAAGTAGATCATTGCGGTTCTCCTTTTGCGGTGGACGGAACAGGAAGCACAGCTCCGCCGTCCTGTGTAATAGTGATACCGCCATTGTAATCCCTCCCACCGCAGTTGTAAAGAGAAACTGTTACAAATTCATTACAGCTTGTCCCTTTCCCTTGCATTGATCGAGAAAAACTGATACAATACCCAACGATAGATAAGGAGGCGTGTACCACATGAACGATGCACCCAAGAGATCCCGCTTGCAGCAGGATCAGCCTGCCGAATATTCCTCCGGCAGACGTAGAAGAAAGAACAAGAAAAGCGGAAAAGTCCTGTATTACGCCATTTTGGCGGTGTTGCTGGGCATACTGATCTACTCCTCCGTGAAGATCATCTCCTACGTGAAGGATCAGAAGAACGCGGAGAACATCGGCAACGACATCAACCAGGGCTACACCCGTCCCGACACGGACGACGCCGAGAACACCGATGACAAGAAAGAGGACGAGACGAAGAAGGATCCCGACCCCGAGAGCATCATCGTGGACTTTGACCGTCTGCAGGCCAGGTATTCCGATGTGGTGGGCTATGTGTACAGTGCCAACACCGTGCTGAAGTACCCCATCGTCCAGACGGCGGAGGAGGGCGGCGAGTATTACCTGTACCGCGACATTGACGGCAACGACAACAAGAACGGCACCGTGTTCCTGGATTGGAAGTGCAACTCCGACTTCACCTCCCAGAACAACCTCATCTACGGTCACAATATGAAGACCGGTCTGATGTTCGCCTCTCTGATGAACTACAAGAGCCAGAGCTATTACGAGGCGCATCCCTACTTCTATCTGTACACGCCGAACCAGACCTATAAAGTCAACCTGTTCGCCGGCTGTATCGTGGCGCACGATGCCGATGTGTACTCCCTGACCCTCAGCGAGAGCTATATTCAGGAGTGCATCAACAACTCCACCTTCCGCTCCAGCTACGGTGTGCCCACCGGCAACATCCTGACCCTGTCCACCTGCGACTACGACTTCGACAACGCCCGCTACGTGGTCATGGGCGAGCTGGTGCCCGTGAAGAACCCTGCGTCTGCCGCCGCCCACCGAGGGCTGAGACAGCTGACCGCTCACAACAGAAATGCCGCCCACGCAGGCGGCATTTCTCTTATACCGGAACCGTAAAGAAAGGGGAGAGGCTCCATGGAGGAGATCGAAAAGATCCTGCAAACAAAGCTGGGCGGTTACAGCCTCAGCCACATACTCTCGGCAATTCTGACGCTGCTGATCTGCCTGCTGGCATCGCGGCTGCTGCTGAAGCTGGCAAAAAAGCTGCTGCACCGGGGCAAAAAGCTCAACGACCGCCTGCGCCAGATCATTCTGACCGCCATCAAGGTGGTGCTCTACGTTCTGACGGGCATTATCACGGCGGGCGCGCTGGGACTGAACACCACATCGGTGACGGCACTGGTGTCGGTGCTGACGCTGGGCGTAACGCTGGCGGCGGAGGACATCCTGGGCAACGTGGCGGGCGGACTGGTGATCCTTTCCTCCCACCCCTTCAACATCGGCGACGAGATCGAGATCTCCGGCACCGTGGGCGTGGTGCGCGAGATCGCCTTGAACCACACGAAGGTGGAGACCTGCAACGGGCAGTTCGTCATGCTGCCCAACAAGGAGCTGTCCTCCTCCCGCATCATCAACTACACCGCCATGGGACGCCGCCGCGTGGTGGTGAACGTCACCGCCTCCTACGACGCCCCCACCGACACGGTAAAGGCCGCCTGCATGGAGGCTGTGGCGGCAACGCCCAACGTGCTGCCGGAGCCTGCCCCGCAGGCGTCCCTCCCCGGCTACGGCAGCAGCTCCATTGAGTACAGCGTCCGCTGCTGGACGGAGACGAAGGACTACTGGGGCGCGTACTACGCCCTGAACGAAAACCTCCGCACCGCCTTCGCCGCCCATAACGTCGAGATGACCTACGACCACCTCAACGTCCACGTGCTCAACAAGTAAACCCCAACATAAGAAAAAGCAGGCAGCCCCCGGCTGCCTGCTTTCGTCGTTTTTTATTCCCACTCCACCGTTGCAGGCGGCTTGGAGGTCACGTCGTAGCAAATGCGGTTGATGTGCTTCACCTCGCCCACAATGCGCCCGGACACCTTGTCCAGCAGCTCATAGGGCAGGCGGGACCACGTGGCGGTCATGAAGTCCTGGGACTGCACCGCCCGCAGAGCCAGCGTGTAGTCGTAGGTGCGCTCGTCGCCCATAACGCCCACGCTGCGGAGATTGGTCAGCACGGCGAAGAACTGGCTCGTGGTGCGATCCAGACCCGCCAGCTTCATCTCCTCCCGGAAGATGGCGTCCGCTTCCCGCAGGACGGCCAGCTTCTCCTCCGTCACCTCGCCGATGACGCGGATGGCAAGACCGGGGCCGGGGAAGGGCTGCCGCCACACCAGCTCGTCGGGCAGACCCAGCTCGGTGCCCAGCTTCCGCACCTCGTCCTTGAACAGCCGGCGCAGCGGCTCCACGATCTCCTTGAAGTCCACGCAGTCGGGCAGACCGCCCACGTTGTGGTGGCTCTTGATGACCACGCTTTCGCCGCCCAGACCGGACTCCACCACGTCGGGATAGATGGTGCCCTGCGCCAAAAAGTCCACGGCGCCGATCTTCTTGGCTTCCTCCTCAAAGACGCGGATGAACTCCTCGCCGATGATCTTCCGCTTCCGCTCCGGATCGGTCACGCCCGCCAGCTTGCCCAGGAACCGGGGTCCGGCGTTGACGCGGCGCACGTCCACGTGGAACTGGTGCTTCATGACCTGCTCCACCTGATCGCCCTCGTCCTTCCGCAGCAGACCGTGATCCACGAAGATGCACGTCAGCTGATCGCCCACGGCGCGCTGCAAAAGCGCGGCGGCAACGGAGCTGTCCACGCCGCCGGACAGTGCCAGCAGCACGCGCCCGCCGCCGATCTGGCGGCGGCACTCCGCCACGGCCTCGTCCAGATAGGACGCCATACTCCACTCGGCGGCGAAGCCGCAAATGCGGTACAGGAAGTTCTCCAGCACCTGCGTGCCATACTCCGTGTGCAGCACCTCCGGGTGGAACTGCACGCCGTACAGCTTCTTCTCCGCGTTTTCCACGGCGGCGAAGCCGCAGCCCTCGGTGGTGGCGATTACCTTAAAGCCCGGCGCGATGCGCTCCACCTCCACGCCGTGGCTCATCCAACACACGGACGTGGCGGGCACGTTGTCAAACAGGGGGGAGGCGGTGTGGGTCAGCTGGATCTTGCCGTATTCCCGCGTCTCCGCCTTCCGGCACTGACCGCCCAGCAGCTGCATCATCAGCTGCTGTCCGTAGCAGATGCCCAGCACGGGAATACCCATCTCAAACAGAGCCTTGTCCACCATGGGCGCGTTAGGCTCAAACACGGTGGCGGGGCCGCCGGTGAGGATCAGCGCGTCCGGCGCGAAGTCCCGGATCTCCTCCATCTTCAGGCGGTAGGACTTGATCTCGCAGTATACGCCGCACTCGCGGACGCGGCGCGCCACCAGCAGGTTGTACTGCCCGCCGAAGTCCAGCACTAAGACTTTTTTCATGTCAGGAGCCCTCCCGGAAGCGGATGTGATGCTCGTCGGCCTCGTCGATGATGGCGAGGGAGTGGATGGGATACCCGTCCCGGCGCAGGCTGTCGCCGCCGTCCTGGAAGCCCTTCTCCACGGCGACGCCGATACCCACCAGCGTGGCGCCGGCCTTGTTCACGATGTCGATGAGACCGCGCATAGCGTAGCCCTTCGCCATAAAGTCGTCGATGATGAGCACCTTGTCGTCCTTGGAGATCCAGTCCTGGCTCACCAGCAGCGTGACTTTTTTCTTATAGGTATAAGAAAAAATATCACTCTGGTACAGACCACCCTCGATGTTGTCGCTCTTGGCCTTCTTGGCAAAGACCATGGGAACGCCATACCTCTCGGCGCAGATCGTAGCCAACGCGATACCGCTGGCCTCTGCGGTGAGCACCATAGTGATTTCCTTCGTGTCAAAATACTTGGCAAACTCGTCTGCCATGTCCCGCATCAACGCCGTATCGACGCGATGGTTCAGAAAACCGTCCACCTTGATGATGTTGCCGGGCAGGACGCGGCCCTCCTTCTGAATACGCTCTTTCAGCTGCTGCATGACCACCACTTCCTCTCAAAAAGTTATTGTAGAATTTGTGATATAAGTATCCCCACTATAACTGATTTTGCGGGGAAAAGCGACAGGGAAAAACAGAGAACTATACGCTGGGGCAATATGGTTTTTTGTGTGATTTACCGGGGAAAACGGTACCGGTTATCCCTTCGATAAGCTGTCCTTCACAAACGCCGTGAACCGCTCGGCGGCGGCGGACTGGGGCACGTCGCTGAGCAGGCACATGTCCACGCTGCGCTTAGGGATCTCGAAGGTGGTTTTCAGCTTCCACAGCCGTCCGCTCTCCAGCTCCTTCTGCACGAATTCCTCCGTGACCCCGGCGACGCCGAAGCCGATAGCCGCCAGATCCACCAGCAGGCTCCGCGCCCCCAGCTCGATCTCCGGGTTCAGCTTCAACCCGTTTTGCAGGAAGAACCGCTCCAGATACAGCCGGCTGGACGCCTTCCGCTCCAGCAGGATCAGCGGGAACGCGGCGATCTCCTCCAGTGTGTACACGTGCTCCTTGTGGCAGGGATACTCCGCCCCGGCGACGAAGATGGAGTGCGTGTCGAAGCACGGGAAGATCCGCAGGGAGGACGTATCCGACGGCGTGCTGGCAAAGGCGATGTCCACCTTGCCGGAGCGTAGCAGCCCCAGCACCTTGTGGCTCCGCCCGGAGACGATCTGGATGTGGATCGCCGGGTGCCGCTGGTGGAACTCGTCCAGATACGGCAGCAGGAACTGGCTCGTCACCGTGTCGCTTGCGCCGATGGTCAGCTGTCCCATCTGCAACTCCCTCGTCTGGCTCAGCTTCTCCTCGCCCGTCTCCAGCAGCCCCATGGCGCTCCGCACGTACTCATACAGCATCTGCCCCTCTGCGGTCAGAGACACGCCGCGGGAGTTGCGGGCAAACAGCCGCGTCTGCAACTCCCGCTCCAGC
>OGQK01001738.1_pt1 | contig 10621 bp, 10 predicted proteins | sample 1553221 | NCBI WGS metagenome assembly OGQK01 (sample SAMEA2579996, study PRJEB22360) | human gut metagenome | biome: human gut; feature: human-associated habitat; material: faeces | place: Denmark | collected 2008/2010 | reverse complement strand
TTGCCACCTTGATGCTTTTAAATATTTGTTTTTCTGTTATTTCTGTCACATACATGCAAGACTACTCATACAAAAACGTCAAAGACATTATTCACGGAATGTGATTTCTCCTGTTTTCTCGTCCATAGCATCTACGATCGCAAGGGATTTCTAAGTGTGTCTGTTTTCTTAAGAAATCTCCACCTGGCTGGAATCCTTTCTCAATCACGACTCCTGCTCCGACCAGTTCTGCTCCGGAATCTTTGACTAATTTCGCTAATCCTTCTAAGGCTTTACCGTTGGCAAGGAAATCATCGATCAGTAATACACGGTCTCCTTCTCCTAAGAATTCTTTGGATACAATGATGTCGTAGACTCTTCCATGTGTGAATGATTCTACCTTTGTTGTATATACATCTCCCGCGATGTTCTTTGTCTGGGTTTTCTTCGCAAATACGACTGGTACATCAAAAATCTCTGCCACAACACAGGCGATTCCGATTCCTGATGCCTCGATCGTAAGGATCTTATTGATATCTTCGCCTTCAAAACGTTTCTTAAATTCTTTACCGATCTCACGGAATAATTTTACATCCATCTGATGATTCAAAAAGCGGTCTACTTTGAGGACATTTCCTTCTTTCACGACTCCATCTTTTCGAATTCTCTCTTTTAATAATTCCATCACTTGGCCTCCACGCTCTTTTGTATTTTAAATAATATTTTAACTACTTTTGCCTCGCTTTGCAAGCATTGCTTGCATTTCTTTTGGATAATCTATATCGCAAAGTTCAGTTTCTTCCAATACCTTGAAAAATCTGGCATTTTCTATGTGTTTTTTGAGAATTTTCTTGCCACCTTGATCTTTTGTAAGCGATAACAATTCTCGTTTATATTTCTTTGAGAACCATACAGGATTCCCAAGGTTTTCTTCTGTTCTGACACAGCCAAGTTCACAAGATTCATCTGCCATAAAAGAGAGAAATCTTTCGATTGTCTCTCTTTTCATATTGGGCTGGTCTGCTACGAAAAATGTATAGAATTCTGCATCTTTCGCTGCTTTGATCCCTGCTTTGATTGACCATGAAATCCCATATTTACTTTCTGGACAAAACACTGTCGTTATTGGGTCGTATTGCGTTTGCTTCATAATTTCCTGATATTGTGTGACAACAATGATCTCAAACCCTTCATGATCTTTGCATAGATCGATCAATCTGTCCAATCCATAACGATACATTGGCTTGGTTCCGATCATTTGCAATAATTTATTCTCCTGACCGAAACGTTTGCTGTTTCCTGATGCAAGATAAATGACCGCTGCTTTTATTTTATCCATGTTATATTATTCTTTCTCCAATAATCCCATAACGATCTTTTCACTGGTGATCGGCAATTCTCGGATCCATAATCCGGTTGCATTAAATACGGCATGGGCTAATGCTGGAGATGGTGTGTTGATAACGATCTCTCCAATGGATTTTGCTCCAAATGGTCCTGTTGGCTCATAACTGCTCTCAAATTCTACACGAAGCTTTCCAACATCGACTCTTGCTGGAACTTTATACTGCATGAAAGAATTTTGTTTTACATATCCATTTGGTGTGTAATCAACACCCTCATACAATGCCATTCCGATTCCCTGACCGAGCCCGCCTTCTACCTGAACTCTTGCAAGATTTGGATTGACTGGCGTTCCACAATCTACGACCGCAACATAATCTAAGATTTCAATATGTCCTGTCTCTTTATCAAGCTCAATCTCAACCATTCCTACCATAAATGGTGGTGGGGATACTGGAGAACTGTTTGTCTCTGTCACCTGGAAAGTTTCATTATTGTTGCACATAGATGCTGTTGCGATGTCCACTAATGAAACTTCTTTGCCGCTCTCTGCATCTCTGACTTTCTTTCCGTCAAATTCCAGAGTATCTGTATCTGCAACTTCCATCATCTCAGCTGCCTTATTGAAAATATGTCCCTTTAATTTTTCGCAGGCACGTTCCACTGCTTTTCCTGTGACGTAGGTAGAACTTGATGCGTAAGATCCAGAATCGTATGGTGATGTATCTGTATCTGCTCCGCTGACCATGATATCATCAATAGAACATTCCAGACATTCTGCCGCCATCTGGGCCAGGATCGTATCACATCCAGTTCCCATATCTGCTGCAGCAATAGAAAGTGTATACAATCCATCGTCATTTAATTTGATCGTTGCAGAACCAACGTCAACGCCAGAAATACCGGAGCCCTGCATCGCCATTGACAGTCCGACACTTCGAACTTTTCCATTTCCCATATCTTTGCATGGATATTTTTCATCCCATTTGATCATCTCTTTTGCACGGGCAAGGCATCGATCCAAAGCACAGCTGTTTGCTGTTTCTCCATAATATGCTGGCATCACATCGCCTTCACGGACCATGTTCATCTCACGGATCTTCGTTGGGTCCATTCCTATCTTAGCTGCAAGTTCACTGACTGCTGATTCCAGCGCAAACACACCCTGTGTCGCACCATATCCACGATAAGCCCCGGCTGACATACGATTTGTATACACAACATCATATGCAAAACGATGTGCTTCCAGATCTCGATATAATGGAATTGATTTATGCCCAGATAATCCTACTGTTGTTGGACCATGTTCTCCATAGGCTCCTGTATTGGATAATGTATAAACATCGATCGCACGGATCTTTCCATTCTTGTTTGCTCCGACACGAACTGTTACCTGCATCTCATGTCTTGGTGAAGATGCGATCTGAGACTCTTCTCTTGAAAAAATGATCTTGGATGGTTTCTTTGTCATCCATGTGACAAATGCTGGATATACTTCGGAGATAGAACTCTGTTTTGCTCCAAATCCTCCACCGATTCTTGGTTTTGATACACGAATCTTTGATTTTGGAATGCATAATGCATTGGATAAGATCCTTCGTACATGGAATACGATCTGTGTGGAACTAACAACGTTCAATCTTCCATATTCATCAATAAAACAATAAGTTCTGAATGTCTCCATCATTGCCTGCTGATTTGCTTTTGTATGATATGTATGTTCTACAACCACGTCGCAATCTGCTAATACCGCATCGACATCTCCTTCGTGTGTTTCTTCTGTTGCACACAAGTTTTTCTTATTATCTGCACCAATATTACATAATGCTTTCCAGTTATCTTCTGGATGCACTAACGGTGTGTCTTTATCCATTGCCTTACGTGGATCTAAGTTTGCTGGCAGTACTTCGTATTCCACACGTAACATCTTGAGTGCCTGATCAACACACTTTTCATTCTCTCCGGCAACGATCGCAACAGGATCTCCAACATAACGGACATGCTGATCCAGAATCTGTCTATCATATGGGCTTAATTCTGGATATGTCTGTCCTGCCATCGTAAAACGTTCCTGTGGCACATCTTCCCATGTATAAATTGCCTCAATCCCTGGCACTTTCATAGCAAACTGGGTGTTGATCGATTTGATCATTGCGTTCGCATATGGACTTCGAAGTAATTTCACGATCAGACATTCTTTTGGTGCCTTATCATTTGTAAATACAGGTTTCCCTGTCACAAGTGCCATAGCGTCTTTTTTCATGATCGGCTGGTTAACTACTTTCATTCGGCACCTCCATCTTTATTTTTCTTATATTCCAAAAAGTCTAAGATCCCTCGAAGCTGTCCTTCATATCCAGAACATCTGCAAAGATTCCCCGCAAGGTATTCTTTGATCTCTTCTTCACTCGGATCTGGAATCTCTCTAAATAATGCGATCGCATTCATGATCATTCCTGGGTTACAAAATCCGCACTGTTCAGCCCCTTGGTTCGCAATAAAAGCTCCAAACTCAGCTGCTTCTTCCTGCAGTCCTTCTAAAGTATCGATCTTATGTCCATCAACTCTTGCTGCAAGAATGGAACATGATAAGATTGGCTGGTCATCCATAAATACCGTACATAATCCGCAATTTGATGTCTCGCATCCACGTTTCACACTGTAACAACCAAGATCTCTGACGAGATCGATCAGGAGAGTGTCTGCATCAATCTGTGGGGTTACTTTCTTTCCATTTAATGTAAATGTAATCTCCATGTTTATTTTTCTCTCCTTTCTTCTAACTGTTCAAAACCTCTTCTTAATAAGACTTTTGATAACTGTTCACGGTAAGCAGCACTTCCTCTCATGTTGCTTCCAAAATTCATCTGACCTGTCACTTCATCTGCGAGTTTTTTTCTTCCTTCATCATCTTTGATCTGTTCCATCCACTGATCTGATAATCTGACTCTGCAAGCTCTGGATGGTCTTGCACCGACAACCGCATATGCCTCTTTCTCACCTAATGAAACAGCACATGTCAAAACTGGAAAATCTGTCTTTGTATTTCTATGAGAAAGATAAACACTTTCCTGCGGATGCTTCTTAATGATCAGACGCACTAAAATATCATTTGGACATTTATTTGCTGCAAATTGATCTAATGGAATGATTCCTTCATGATGTAACTCCACATAACTGTCAAACGCCAGAAAACAGCTTAATACATCAGAAAAACCGAACTTTCCAAAAATACTTCCACCTACTGTCGCAAGATTACGGAACTGCACTCCGACAATGTGTGTCACACTTTCTTTTACCGCTCCCTGACTCCATGTATTTAATCCTTCATGAAGTTCGATCTGTCTTAGTGTTACCATTGCTCCGATTGAAAATTCCTCATCATTTTCTTCGATCTGATCAAGTCCAAGACCCGACAGATCAATTGCTTTTTGTACATTTCTTGTGACCATCTTAAGCCACAACATGCCACCGATCACGCAGTTGGTCTTCTTCTGATTCAGCTCATAAGCTTGCTCAAGACTTTCTACTTTGACGTATTCCTTGATCTTTAACATCTTATTTCTCCTTTAATTTTTTAAAATATCCCATGTTTATACATTCTTTCACATTCTACAGAGCAACACAGGCAATTGGCAAAAAAAAGAGTACTTTCTGAGAAAGTACTCCTTCAGGTATCGTCCTATAATCCCCAGTATTCTCCATAGGTATCTTTGATGTTCTGTACATCGCTGTCTGTAATTCCATCAATCGTACTCTTAACAAACTGGTAAGTTCTTGGTCTCTTTGATCTTAATGCGGATGGATGCTCCTTATAATCCTTGTAAGATTCTGCAAAATACTCAGATGCTGATTTGATCGCATATGCTTTGTTATATCCATCATATTTATTCTTCTCAGCATTGTAAATTGACTTCCATTCACTCGTTCCAACTTTATCTCCTGCAATGAAATTAGCAAAATGTCCTAATTCGTGAAGTAATACAGAAGATCTCGCACTCTGAAGTGCGATCTTATGGCTCTTAACGCTAAATACACCTGTCGCTTCCGCATTTTTATCAATCACCATCTTAAACTTCAGATCTTCAAATGCATTCAAGATCTTACCATCTGCCTGAGAACCAAGTGTTCTTAATGTTGTTCCAGAAACACCAGACATCTGACTCAATTCAACCGTTGTTGTCTTGGTCGTTGTCTGAACGACTGTCTTGATCGTTCTCTTCTTAGAACCCTTCTTGTCATAATCCTTCTGTGTTTTGACAACTTTTGTATTCACAACCTTACGTCTGGAATGATTCTGAGATGTTGTTGTTCTTCTCTTTGTTGTTCTTCTTGTTGTTATTTTGCTTCTGCTTGCTTTCTTCTTAAGCTTCTGGATTCTTGTGCTTTTCTTTGTTGTTTTCTTCGTCGTTACCTTCGGTTTCTTGCCAAGCGGTACTTGAATCCCATCAATTGATGTTGTTGCTTCGCTTGGATGCTGCATAGTATCAACGCTTTCATAGGAAGCCATCTGCTTCTCAAACTTCTCCTGCTGACGGTTATTGTAAAATGTGACTCCACCAAAAACCAATGCAACAGCTACTACCACGGACACCAATCCGACCATGACTTTCTTCTTCATAACTCTCGCCCCTTCTTAATATTAATATCTATACTTTTTGCTTTTGTCTCTCAATCTCCATATGAGAGACACTCACCCTATAATATATTTTTATCGTACAATATTCGCACTTTTTTGTCAATAAATTCCGATGGATTTCAGCCTGTTTCTGACCATATTTCTTAGCGGATCCTTTTTATTATCATTTCTGGATTGGATGCATATAAAATCGCAGTTTCTTTGCTGATCTGTCCTTCTTTATATAGATTGATCAATGACTGGTCCATAGATATCATTCCACTCCCTGTAGAGGAATAGATCAAACCATCTATTTGATGCACTTTATTTTCACGGATCATATTGCGGATCGCCGGGGTCACTTCCATGATCTCAAACACAGGAATCAATGTTCCATCCATCGTTGGTATCAGCTGCTGAGAGATCACTGCCTGTAATACAGAAGCCAGCTGAATCATGATCTGGCGTTGCTGATTTGGTGGAAATACATCTATGATACGTTCGATCGTATTCGCTGCCCCGATGGTATGAAGTGTTGAAAATACCAGATGCCCTGTTTCTGCAGCTGTCATAACTACCTGAATCGTTTCATAATCTCTCATTTCCCCAAGCAATATCACATCCGGACTTTGTCTTAATGCGGCTCTTAAGGAAGTAACATAATTTACAGTATCCATGTTTACTTCTCTCTGACTGACGATACTTTTCTTATGTTGATGTAAAAATTCCAAAGGATCTTCCAATGTGATGATGTGATCTTCTTTTGTTTCATTGATTTCTTCTATCATGCATGCAAGTGTCGTGGATTTTCCACTTCCCGCTGGTCCTGTTACAAGCACAAGTCCTTTGTTTAATTCACTTAATTTCATTACCTGCTCTGGTATTCTTAATTGCTTATAGTCTGGCAGGCGGAATGCGATCACACGGATCACTGCCGCTAAGGATCCTCTCTGTTTATATGCACTGACACGAAATCTTGACAATCCAGGAATTGCAAATGAGAAATCATCATCCCCTGTCTTCAACAGTTGATCTATGTCTCTGTCTAACGCTTTCTCATAAATCTCCCGGATTATTTTTTCCGTATCTTGCGGCATCATTTTTTCTTCATTGATGCGACGCATCACTCCATTTACTTTCATCGTCAATGGAAGCCCTGCTACAATAAACAGATCTGAAGGCTTCCTCTTTTGTTGCTAATGTTAAAAATTCTTCAAGATTCATATTGACCCCTTTTACTTATTTCGATAAACCGGAAGGGAATCGTCCTTCTTCCATGCCCCAACAGCTTCTTTTTTCCATTTGATCACTTCATAACACAGATCATTCTTTTTCTCCGGATAATAAATCTGCAATTTCACAGATAACTGCTGTGTGTCTGTGATACTTTCCTGAAATGCAATTGTTTTCTCTTTTTTATTATATGAAATCCCCTTGCTTTTTGTAAACGATCGTCCAACTCTTTTCATATAATCTTTTTTATCCTTAGATCTGCGATACAACTTCCATAGTTTCTCATCGATCGCTCCAACTTGTTCATTCGCTGCATTGGATGCCTGATAAAAAGCCGACGTACGTTCCAAATTCTTTTTACTTAACGTATGATCTCCCTTGGCACTTGAAAGTGTCAAAGCCGCAAAAACTGCTAAACAGACCATAGCTAACACGAGCACGATCGAAGCTGCTCCAATCCCTAAAAATGGCATTTTACGATCTTTCATTATCTTTCCTTTCCTGCCTGTATCTTAAAATATCAAGCTGATAAATCTGTTGGTTTTCCCTCCACATCGTAATCTTTCCCAGAACTTTCGCTGGCTGCCTTTCAAGCTTTATCGTCATATGATAACAGGCCTTTTCTTTCTTTATCTCATTCCAGTCCTGATCAAAATAACATTGATAATCTCCAGCTTTACCATCTATTTGTGTAAAATATTCTTGAAAATCTTTGATGTCATAAGCACCCGCTTCTATCAGTTCTGCAGCTTGTGTTACATAATTTTTTGTCTCTGTCATTTCTCTTGCTTTTGCACTAATGTTATGAGCTTTTACAAATACCTGAAGCAGGATTGATCCACAGATTGCAAAAAAGAATAATACCATCATTAATTCCATCAGGATCAGGTGTGTTCCATTGCTTTTTTGTCTCATACTTCCTCCTAATTCCTGCTGTGTCTGTATACACAGTTCTGATATATCTTGCCATCACTTCCCTGAATCTTTATATGATACAGCTGTTTTGTTTCTATTACAGAAAAATCTTTTGCTGCCACGATCTTCTCTCCCTGCATCGTTGTTGTATCCAGACCTTCTCTTACCATTAATTCTCTCAACGCACCCTTCTCCTGATAGAGATATGTATTGTATTTTTTCCCATTGATCTTTTCTGTATGGATCAGGGCTGTGCGTCCATGAAAGCTGCCGATCTCGATGCTGTCCTTTTCATCCCACTGTCTTATCTTTTCTGTTACATAAGAAATATCGATCCGTTCCTCATAATCCTCATTCATCACAGAAGCTGTATGACTATATATATTCGCCCCGATCATACTCAAGGAAAACGCACAAACTGCAAACACTGCAAATAAGATTACAAGAAACATCTGATCTGTCATATGTCTTTGTCTCTCCAAAAACCTCACCTCTCATTCAATGGGATCACCGTAACTTGTGGCATGCGGTTAGACCCAATGATCTCATATGAGATCACAAACTCGTCTTTGTCATACTCCAATCCATAATGTTTCTCCATATAAGAAAGACTTTCTGGATATCGCCCTTCCACACTGTAACATTGTACCGCCCCTTTGATCACGGCTTCTTTCAGACTTTCTTCCTGTCTTTTCTTTGTTTCCCGAAAAATCTGGCTGCTGCTATTCCATAACACAGCCACCATAATGCCACAGATCATAACTGGCAGGAAAATTCGAATTTTATTGTCAATTTTTCTTTGTTTTTGAAAACGATTTCTCAAAATCTGCCTCCCTTATCCAATTCCAGCCATAATACCAACTAGTGGCAACATGACAGATAATAAAATGATCCCTACGATCACACATAAGATTCCTACCAGCGTCGGTTCTAACACAGCGATCATCTTCTGAATCTGATCCTGCAGTTGTTTCTGATACAGATCTGCTGCCTGTTCCATTACCTCATCTACGGCACCCGTTTCATAACCAATGATCATCAATCTTTCCTGCATTCCATCAAAAATATGTGCTTCTTTCAATGCTTTCGGAAATATCTCTCCTTCTTTCATCTGTTCCTGACATTGCTGAATCTTCATTTTCAATGGTTCATAATCTGTTAGTTTCTCAGAAAGTGACAAACTTTCATCCATGTCAAGTCCACTCTTTAAAGCCATCGCCATTCCACTTGCGAATCTTGTTCTTGCACGTTTCCATGCGATTTTCTTCATAAATCCGATGGTCTGTATCTTAGAGATAAATTTAATTCTCACCTTTTTATAAAAAATAACAAAACATGTTATGATCAAGATCACCACTGCCAAAACTACCAGAACAATTGCTGACTGCCTCATCCAATCTCCAATATTCAATAACTGACGTGCAACTCCTGTCATCTCTTGCCCTAATTGCATATATACCTGTTCAAATACTGGCATAACTTTTATAAATAATACTGCAACGATCACTAACAACATCCCGAGCATCGCAACCGGATAAGTCACTGCACTCTTGACAGCATCTAATATTTCTTCTTCCCTCTGGTAATATGCCGCCAATGCTTCCATCGTCTCATCCAATCTTCCTGTCTGTTCTCCGATCTCCGTCATATGAAGTGCATATTCTGGGAAAACCCCTGTTTTCTCCATTGCAGGATAAAGCATTCCACACATTTCAAGTTCTTCGCGGATCTCTTTTAATATCTCCCTGCCTTCTGTCTGGACATCTCCATCTTCCATAATGTAAATCCCCTCAAGCGATGAAATCCCAGATTTCAAGATCAGCGCCATCTGACCACAAAATGTGATCAGTTCTTCGTTGCTAAGTTTCTTCTTCATATCTATCCCTTCTTAATAACTATACTGAAGTACATAATGTTCTCCATTCCCAATATATTCTTTCACATCTTCCTTGTTATCACTATTCGCTGCCAGTGTCGGATCCATTAACTCCCAGCTTTTCCCATCGAACTGAATGATATTATCTACCCATCCCTTTTCATTCAGCCAGGTACTGATCCAGGCATGATAGATATCCCCTGAATACCCGATCTCAAGCTTGGTCGGAATGCCCTGCGAACGCAGCATCGCCGTCATCAGTGCAGCATAATCAAAGCAGATTCCCTTCTTTGTCTTCAATGTCTCATCTACCGATGGCAGATATCCACTCTGAACATTCTGCGCTTTCTCATCATCATATTTTACATTTTTGACCACATAATTATAAACAGCTTTGACGATTGCCAGATCATCTTTGGAATCTTTTGCCAGTTTCTTCGCTTCCTTTACTGCTTTCGTCTTACTTGTAAATTCTACATACTGGTTAGGATATAAAAATGGCAGAAATTTATTTTTTAATTTCACCTCAAAACTATCCATCATCAAAACACTGTATTCATCGTCCTGCACATTTTCATATACAGAGATCTGATATGTACCATTTCCACTGGTCAATGGAAAATATGTCGGCTCTTTTGTCCGTTCAATAAAATATT
>OGQK01001734.1_pt1 | contig 10646 bp, 10 predicted proteins | sample 1553221 | NCBI WGS metagenome assembly OGQK01 (sample SAMEA2579996, study PRJEB22360) | human gut metagenome | biome: human gut; feature: human-associated habitat; material: faeces | place: Denmark | collected 2008/2010 | reverse complement strand
ATTGGCCGCTATAGCCAAACTGCATCGAAGAATCCAGTTGCATACATGCCACAATTTTGTGCCGCATGGCGTCTAACGCGAAACTACGCCGAATCGGATTGGTTTGGAAAATGCCTGGTTATTCACAAAAGGCAACATATCATGCCTATTTGTATATTAACGTAATTTGAAAAAGTGTGTTATACTGCCCGATCATGACGTAGTATGCGTTTGTTCAAATCGAGGAAGGAATAAATTAATGTCCGAAGCAATGACGCAGCATTCCACCGCACGTGCTCGTTCCGTCGCGTTCTGCGGCCTGTCCATCGCTCTTATGGCGGTTGCGGCATGGGTTACGGTTCCCTTTGGACCGGTTCCCTTCACCTTGCAGACGCTGGCAGTAATGTTTGTGCTGTTCGCATTGCCCGCCAAGCAGGCGCTGGTCGCAATCGGCGGCTATATCGTTCTCGGTGGTTTGGGTCTTCCGGTGTTCTCTTCCTTCAAGGGTGGTTTGGCTGCACTGATGGGCCCCACGGGTGGTTTCATCGTCGGCTTCTTCGTTGCTGCTGTGGTTGCTATCGCCGCTGCTTCTCTTCTGAAGCGCACTCCCTTGTTTGCTTCCGAGGAGCAGAAATCCTTCTTTGGAACTCACATTGCCGCAGGCGTTCTTGCTCGTAATGTGGTTATGGGTGTGGTGTTCCTGGCGGTTCTCTATGTGTTTGGTTGGGCGTGGCTCATGGTGGCGGGCCGTCTTAGCGCTGAGGCTGCATTTGCCGCTGCGGTGGCGCCCTTCGTTCTGATTGACGAAATGAAGATGATTGCCGCTGTGCTGATTGCCCAGGCAGTAAGCGCTGTAGTCGCTCGCTAGGTTTGCAGACGCAACTGCGAAGCTGTTTTGCGGCCCGTGAGGCTGGTCGTTTCGCCTGAGTACTCGGGCGTAGCTATCGATGTTGCATTGCGAATATTGGACTGAATTCGAGGAACCCAGATATCGAACCGGTTTCGATTAATTCGGATATCAGACTGGCTCTGATTGGCTGTCAGGGAAGGAGGACCGCATCATGCGGTCCTCCTTTTTTGTCCTACAACCCCTTTTTGCGCGTAAGCATCGGGTGAAGCCTGGCAAGAAACCGCCGTTGTGTATTCGCGTGCACCGAAAGGTGCCTTCTTGGGTGAGACCTAGCTGCAATGCATTCCTAAGTGGCAAGTCATGGCAATATTTCGTCGCGGTGCATCCCCGAAGGGGTCCTGGACGGGAAAAACGCCCTCTCGTGGCAAGATATTGCCGCCATGCATCCAAAATGAGCTGGTTTTGGCAAGATATGTTCTCCATGTATTCAAAATGCCCTGCAAAGCGCCGTTTGGGAATACATCTCGCGGGTATCTTGCCATTAAGACGCCCTTTTCCCGTCCGAATCCCTCAAATCATGCACAATGGGCAAATATTGTCACGCTTTTTCGACTCGTCTTTCGTGTGGGAGCTTTGCGATTCCTGTCTGCGTGGGAGCTTGGTGCACGACCAGCGTTGAGGTTCGTCCTTCACTGCGGTATTAGCGTGTCTCCCGCGTGAAGGTACAAGCGCTGTAGCTCGTCCTTTATGTGGAGGCGCCAGCGTCGCCGTCCGTCCTCTACGTGGAGGTGTCAGCGCTGTGATATGTCCTTTCCGCGGGGATGCCAGTACGGCAACGAAAAAACGCGTGCAGCCGAAAGTGCCTTCCTGGGTGAGGTCTAGCTGCAATGCATTCCTAAGTGGCAAGTTGTGGCAATATTTCGTCGCGGTGCATCCCCGAAGGGGCGCTACAGGGCGGGGAACGCCATCACAAATACGGCGCCGCCTTCGGGGGCGTTGAACGCGGTTACCGTGCCATCGAAACTCTCTACAATTTCCTTCACAATGGCCAGTCCGAGGCCCGCGCCTCCGCTGTTGCGTGCACGCGAGGCATCACTGCGATAGAAGCGCTTGAACAGGAGGGAAGGGTCGTCTTCGATGCCGCAACCATCGTCTTTTACGGCAACTATTGCCTGGTTGTTTACGCCGGAAAGTAAGACGCGGAGATGGCCACCCTCTTCAACATGTCGAATGGCGTTATCAACCAAATTGATGATCGCCTGTTTGAGACGATCGGTGTTGCCCAGGATATCGGGGGCAGCGCCCTCTACGCTTAAGGTGACGTTCTTGTCTTGGGCGATGGGCTCAAGCATTTCGACAACTTCTTGGGCAACGGGTGCGATATCCAAGCGCTTCAAGGCCGCTGCGGGAACGCCTTCTTTTGCGTGCTGCAGCGCCAAGAGCGAATTGGTGAGCTTTTTCAGGCGTTCCGACTCGCTCAGGATGATCTCGCAGAAATGCTCGCGTGTTGACTGGGGCATATCGGGGTCAAGCATCAATTCGGCATTGCCGCTGATGGCGGTGAGGGGCGTGCGGAACTCATGGGCAACATCGCTCACGAAAGAATCTTGACGATCCTGCACTTTGGAAAGCTCGTCGAGCTTTGCCTCGTAGGCGTGGTTCAACTCGCGGAAATCTTCGGACAGCTGGTCAACTTCGTACAGCGCGCCTGTAGGTTCGAACACGATGCTCTTGTCGCCTTCGCGGTAGGCGCGCGTTTTCTGCGCCAATTCAGTGAGCGGTTGGGCGATGAAATGAGCAATAAGCAAGCTCAAGAAATAGCAGAGGCAGGAAACGGGGATGATAGATGCCAAGATGAAGCGCGAACAGCCGAACGCCAGCACGGCAAGTGCAGGATCCCCCCCGCGGGGCAGGGCCGCCCGAAACAGAGCTGCCGAAAATAGCCAGCAAAGCGGTGAGAAAAGAAATATTGGTAAACAGCCTCATTGAATCCCCTCGAAGCGGCAGATAGCGCATGCGCCGGTCTGCGAACGCCCCTTATTTCTTGAAGCGATAGCCGTATCCGCGCACCGTTTCAACGAGCTTCGGATCGTACCCGGCTGCCTCAATCTTATCGCGAAGACGCTTGATGTGCGTGTCGACTGTTTTCGTTTCTGTGATGAATTCCCATCCCCATGCATCGTGGAGAAGATCTTCGCGGGAAACCACCTTACCCGCATTGTGCATAAGGCAGCTTAGCAGCTCGAATTCGCGCGGGGTAAGGTCGATGGGACCCTTTTCACCTTGGGCAACGTGCGTGTCTTCGTTCAAGGTGATGCCGCTTGCCGTTACCTCATTCGAGGGCTGCGCGTTTTCTAGGCCTTGGCTGCGACGCAGAAGGGCGCTGGTGCGTGCAAGGAGCTCGCGCACGCCGAAGGGCTTTGCAAGATAGTCGTCGGCTCCAAGCTCGAGTCCTACGACTTTGTTCAGTTCGCTGTCACGCGCAGAAAGGAACAGGATGGGCGTGGTCATCTTCGCGCGGATGCGGCGGCACAGTTCGTATCCGTCAATACCGGGCAGCATGATGTCTAAGATAAACAGATCGAAGTGGTCGCTCTCGATTTTCTCAAGCGCATCTTCGCCGTTTGAAGCCACCTCGGTGAGGTAGCCTTCCTTCTGCATGGCATAGCTTACAAATTCAGTGATTGAAGGCTCATCGTCCACGATGAGTATGCGAGCGGGATTTTCCATTGCGCCACCTTCTGCGGATGCGTTAATTACGGTTACGGCTAAGGGATTGCCGTCCAAAATCGATAGTATGGTAGCATTCGCTCGTATCGCTTAAACCTGAAGGGATTGTCAGAAACATGTTACTTGCGATTGACGTGGGAAATACCCAGACCGTGCTCGGTGTATACGATGGTGAGCACTTGGTCCATATGTGGCGCGTGGCTACCAACGTAGATCACACCAGTGATGAGCTCCGAATTAAACTTCATGTTCTGATGGCTGCAGAAGGCGTTGACCCCAAGTGCATCGACGGTGCTATTTTGGCCTCGGTGGTTCCCGCTCTTACTCATAATTGGGAAAAGGCGTGCTATCGCTCGTTCTGCGTTCAGCTGCTTGTCATTTCCGCCCAAACCGTGGGGCACCTTATCAACATGGACCAGGAGAAGTTCGCCGAATTGGGAGCCGACCGCGTGGCAGATGCCGCTGCTGCGAAATGCCTGTACGGTTCGCCCGTCATTGTGGTCGACTTCGGTACTGCTACCAATATCGAGATCATCGATAAGACAGGCACGTTTGTGGGCGGCATTATTGCCCCCGGTGTCGATTCGTCTATGCGTAGTCTGCTTTCCCGTGCAGCGTTGTTGCGTTCCGTAGAATTGGAAGACCCGGGCACGGCAATCGGAACCAACACCGCCGATGCGCTCAAGGTTGGCGTGGTGTACGGCGAGGCCGCTCGTGTCGACGGCTTGGTCGAGCGCGTTTTCGATCAGTTGGGCTACGAGGCCAGGGTGGTGGCAACCGGTGGCTTGGCGCACCGCATCGCCCCCGCATCGAAGCACATCGCCGAAATCAACCTTGAACTCACTTTGCAGGGTTTGCGTATGATCTACGATGAGATCGCCCAGTAAAACCCAGTAGGACAGAGCAATAAGCCAAGAAGAGGAAGCGAACTGTTTATGCTGACGGATATCGAAATTGCGCAGGCGGCAACGCCTTGCCCCATTACCGAAATCGCTGAAAAGGCAGGTATCTCGGAAGAGTACCTCGAGTGCTACGGCAAGACCAAGGCAAAGGTTGACTACAACCTGCTCCGCAACGAAGACCATAAGCCCGGTAAGTTGGTGCTGGTCACGGCAATCAACCCCACCGCTGCCGGCGAAGGTAAAACCACCACGACGGTAGGTTTGGGCGATGCTCTTTCCCGCTTGGGAAAGAAGACGGTAATCGCTTTGCGTGAGCCCAGCCTGGGACCGGTGTTCGGCATCAAGGGCGGTGCCGCAGGTGGTGGCTATTCCCAGGTAATCCCTATGGAAGAAATCAACCTGCATTTCACGGGCGACTTCCATGCCATTGGCGCGGCAAACAATCTGCTTGCTGCATTGCTCGATGCCCATATCCACAACGGCAACGAGCTTGGCATCGATGTTCGCCGCATTACGTGGAAGCGTGTTGTTGACATGAACGACCGTCAGCTGCGCAACATCGTGTGCGGCTTGGGCGGCAAAGCCAACGGCGTTCCCCGTGAAGACGGCTTCGATATTACGGTTGCTTCCGAGGTCATGGCCATCTTCTGCTTGGCAACCTCCATCACCGACCTGAAGGCGCGCTTGGGCCGTATCGTTGTTGGCTACACCCGCGACGATAAGCCCGTTACCGCCCATGACCTTCATGCTGAAGGCGCTATGGCTGCGCTTTTGAAGGATGCGCTGAAGCCCAATTTGGTTCAGACACTCGAAGGAACCCCCGCATTCGTGCACGGCGGTCCTTTCGCCAACATTGCACATGGCTGCAATTCCATCATGGCAACCAACATGGCTCTTGCTCTGGGCGACTACGCGGTAACTGAAGCCGGTTTCGGTGCCGACCTGGGAGCCGAGAAGTTCCTGGACATCAAGTGTCGTCTTGCGGGCTTGAAGCCTGATGCTGTTGTAGTGGTTGCCACGGTTCGTGCGCTGAAGAACCATGGCGGCGTTGCCAAGGCAGACCTGAACGAGGAAAACCTCGAAGCGCTGGAAAAGGGTCTTCCCAACCTGCTTCAGCACGTGGAAAACATCACTCAGGTGTTTGGCCTCCCATGCGTTGTCGCCATCAACGAATTCCCCACTGATACTCAGGCAGAAATCGATCTGGTTCGCGCCAAGTGCCAGGAGCTCGGTGTCAACGTTGCCCTTTCCCAGGTTTGGGCAAAAGGCGGCGAAGGCGGCGTAGAGCTGGCTGAGGAAGTTATGCGTCTGTGCGAGCAGGAAAGCTCTCTGACCTTCACCTACGAAGATAATATGGGTCTCGCGGAAAAAATCGAGGCAGTTGCCAAGCGCATTTACCATGCAGATGGGGTAGACTTTGCTCCTGCTGCAAAGAAGGAAATCAAGCAGCTTGAAGAATTGGGCTTTGGATCTATGCCGGTTTGCATGGCGAAAACCCAGTACAGCTTCTCCGACGATGCTGCGCTGCTTGGTGCTCCGCGCAATTTCCGCATCACGGTTCGTCAGGTTAAGGTATCTGCAGGCGCTGGTTTCGTTGTTGCCCTTACCGGTAATGTCATGACCATGCCGGGCTTGGGCAAGGCTCCTGCTGCCTTCAAGATCGACGTTGATGAAACGGGCAAGATCTCTGGCTTGTTCTAGGCTGCTAGAGAATAGCTGGAAATACTGGCAAGGTATTATCGGGCTGGCGCAGGTGCGCTGGCCCGTATCGTTGTCATAGGTAATAAACGATTAGGAAACATCTTGAGCGAGTGGACATTAATTGACGAGGTTGCCGCTGGCACCCCAACCCCTGGTGGCGGTGCTGCCGCCGCATACGTGGGAGCTTTGGGGTCGGCGTTGAATTCCATGGTGGGAAACCTGACGGTTGGCAAGAAAAGCTATGTTGACGTGGAAGACCAGGTGAAGGAATGCCTATCGCAGCTTCAGCGGGTGCGCGAAGAGCTCCTTGCCTTGTCGAAGAAAGACTCTGAGGCATTTGCCCCTTTGGCGGCATGCTTTAAAATGCCCCGCGCTACCGAAGAAGAAAAGGCGCAGCGTACCAAAGCAATGCAGAAGGCGCTCATCGATGCCATCGAAGTGCCCCTGTCGATCATGAAAGCATGTGCTCGCGTTATCGATCTTTCCGATTTTATGGCTCATAATGGCTCAAAGATGGCGCTTTCCGATGTTGCCACGGGTGTTTCCTTTGCGAAAGGGGCACTAAAGGGCGCTGCCCTGAACATCTTCGTCAATGCCAAAATGCTCGAGGATCGCAAGCTTGCGAAGCGTTACACTGACGAAACAGAATGTCTCATTATTGAATGGGGCAAGCGTGCCGATGATATTTACGTATTTGTGTTGGAGGGACTCAGATAAGTATGACCCGCATTTTGAAATCGAAACCAGTTACTGATGCGATTGCCGCTGATCTTGCTCATCGTGTCGAGCGTCTGAAGATCTTGGGCATCGAACCTACGCTTGCTATCGTTCGCGTAGGGTCCCGCCCCGACGACCTGAGCTACGAGCGCACTGCTTGCAAGCGCGCAAAGGCTTTGGGTCTGACCACACGTGTGTTCGAGCTCGATGAAAAGGTTTCCCAGGAAAAACTGCTCCTGCAAATTCGCCGCATCAACGCCGATTCAAGCATTCATGGTTGCTTGGTGTTCCGCCCTCTTCCCTCTGAGATGGAAGACAAGCTTGTTTGCGATGAGCTTGCTATGGCGAAGGACATCGACGGCGTTTCCACTGCATCGCTTGGTGCGGTGTTTACCGATGCCAAGGAAGGCTTTGCTCCTAGCACCGCAGAAGCTTGCGTAAGGGCTCTCGATTTTTACGATATCCCCGTAGAGGGCAAGCACGTGGTTGTTGTTGGTCGCAGTCTTGTGGTGGGCAAACCTGTTGCCATGCTGCTGCTTCGCCGTAATGCCAGCGTGACCATCTGTCATTCCCGCACGGAGGACCTGCCCAAGATCATGCGCACGGCGGACATCGTTATTTGCGCAACGGGCCGCGCACGTGCCTTTGATGCATCGTGCTTCCGCGAAGGTCAGACGGTTTTGGACGTTGGTATCAACTTTGACAAGGACGGTAACCTGTGCGGCGATGTCGACTATGAATCGGTCGAGCCCGTTGTCGATGCCATCACCCCAGTCCCAGGCGGTCTCGGTTCTGTTACCACTTCTATCACCATGGAGCATACGGTTTCGGCTGCAGAAAAGACCATCAGGTAATTCTGCTTGTCGTTAAATGAATGCATGGGCGCCAAGGCGCCAAAGCGCTCAATGGGGTTGTTCCTCATTGAGCGCTCTTGTTGGATCCTGCTTTTCCGAAGGGAATCTTTATGTCCGGCAAATGGGTTGAAATAGCACGTACCTCTTCGGTAGAGGAAACGCAAGCTTGCGCAGCGGCACTGGCTGGCGTGCTTGATGCAGGTGCTGTTGTGACGCTCGACGGAGATCTGGGGGCGGGAAAAACGCACTTTACCCAGGGGCTGGCAGCTGCCTTGGGCGTTGCGCAGGCGGTAACGAGCCCCACCTTCAACTTGGTGGTTGAATACACCGATGGGCGTCTTCCCCTGTACCATTTTGATCTGTATCGCCTTGATTCCCCTTACCAATTGGAAGACTTGGCATTTTACGAATACGTCGAAGGCGATGGCGTTTCCTGCATCGAGTGGGCTTCGAAATTTCCCGAAGAAATGCCAGAAGATAGGCTCGAGGTGTATCTTGCCGTCGAGGGCGAAAACGTTCGGGCAATTCGGGCATGTGCCCACGGATCGGCAGAATCAATGCTTCAGAGTTGGCGGGCTGTGCTGGCTTAGCTTTTTGCCAGGCGCGTTCTTTTCGGAAGGATTGCGCCTGGTTTTTCTGTTTTCAGGGGCATGCGCTAGGATAGCTAGCGAAAGAAAACAGGCATTAAACGTTGCTTGCCCATACCGTGCCGCCCCCGTTGCTTTTACGGAGATGGCATCGGCGGCCGCAATGCAATTAGAACAGGATTCGCATGAACAACTACGTAGTTGCTTTCGACACGGCAAATGAAATGATTTCCTTGGGAATAGGTCTTCTTGATCGTGCCAAGAAAACCATTGACTGCATCGCTTCGCGCGAGGTTGGTGCGTTTCGCGCATCGAACGTTAAGCTTTTGCCTGAAATCGATGCCTTGTTGGCGGATATGGGTATTTCGCGCGGTGAAGTTGCGTGCGTAGTGTGCGGCCGTGGCCCCGGCTCGTTTACTGGCGTGCGCATCTGCCTTGCGAGCGCCAAAGGCGTTGCCATCGGTCTTGGTGTGCCGCTGTTCGGCGTTTCCACCTCAGACGCTCAGGCATGGCAGCAGTGGGCTAACGGGGTGCGCGGCTCAGTGGTGGTACTGGGCGATGCGATGCGCAAAGAAGTCTATCCCGTTCGCTATCACGTAACCGACAGCGGTATCGAGCGCCTGAATTCCGATACCGTTATGAAGGCGGCGTCCTTGCCCGAGTGGCTGGGAAGCGGAAGCGATCAGCGCATCGTGGGTGATGCGCTGAAGAAATACTCCGCTCTGTGCGAAGGCCACGGCAACATTGCGGGCGAAGAAGAGCGCTACCCAACAGGCGCCGCCTTCTTCTTGCGGCGCAGGAGGCTTGGGCGGAGGGGACGTTCGATCCCGACGGTGGTGTGTTGGGCGACCCTTGCACGCTTCTTCCCGTGTACACGCGCCTTTCCGACGCTGAAGAGCATGAGCGCATTAAATTTGCCAAGCAGGATGCCGAAGCCAACGCCGTTGAGGCGAAGGACCTTGAGTCGGGTGTGCAGGGCGGATCGGTGATTCGCTATCAGCCGCTCGAAGCGGCATGGGTGCCTGCGGTTGCCGCCATGGAGTCGCAGGTTATGGGTACGGATGCCTGGAGCGAGGCACAGGTGCTCGACGAGCTGCCTCGTCCCGACCGCACGTGGTGGGCGGCGTTTGAGGTTGCTGATACGCGTAAGCGCACGGTGAACGTTGGCGAAGCGAAGCTGGTGGGTTATGCCGGTGGCTGGATAAACGATGGTCAGGTGCAGTTGCTGAAGGTGGCGTCCGATCCGGCTTATAGGCGTCAGGGCATTGCGCAAGAGCTTTTGGCACGCATTGCCCTTGATGCACGTGATTTGGGTGCAAAGGAAATGACCCTTGAAGTCCGTGCGTCGAATACGGGTGCGCATGCCTTCTATGAGCGTTTGGGCTTGAAGAATATCGGTATTCGCCCGCGTTATTATTCCGATGGGGAAAACGCTTGCATCTATGAAGGCCCGCTTCCTCTTTCCGAGCACGACGTTGCCGGTATGGAGTTGCGCTTGAATGCTGCAGCTGCACACGCGGGCGAAGCTGCAGGAGACTGTGCGCCGCTTGAGGGCAAGCTCATCTTGGCTATCGAGTCTTCGTGCGACGAAACCGCCGCAGCGCTTATCGATGAAGCGGGAACCATTGTCGCTGATGTGGTTGCTTCTCAGATCGATTTTCACTCCCGTTTCGGTGGGGTAGTGCCCGAAATTGCCAGCCGTAAGCATATTGAGGCTATCGGTGGGGGGGTGATCGAGTGCTTGGCCCAAGCGCGCGAGCGCACAGGCAAGGCCGATCTTTCTTGGAACGATTTGGCTGCTGTTTCGGTGACCTATGCGCCTGGTTTGGTTGGCGCCCTGGTTGTGGGCGCGGCATTCGCAAAGGGTTTGGCCTGGGCTTGCGATGTGCCGCTTATCGGCGTGAACCACCTGGAGGGCCACTTGTATGCGAACAAGATCGCCTGCCCCGATATCAAGCCGCCTATGGTGGTTTCGCTCGTTTCGGGTGGTCACACCATGTTGGTGCATGTAAAAGACTGGGGCAGCTATGAAACTATGGGTTCAACGCTCGACGATGCGGTAGGAGAGGCCTTCGACAAGGTGGCAAAGGCAATGGGGCTGGGGTATCCTGGCGGCCCGCTCATTTCTGCTTTAGCTGAAAAGGGCAACCCTAAGGCTGTTCGTTTCCCCCGTGCGCTGATGCATTCGGGCGATTTGCAGTTCTCGCTTTCAGGCTTGAAGACCTCGGTTATGACTTACTTGCAGAAAGAACAGCAGGCAGGCCGTGAAATCAATCAGGCTGATGTGGCGGGGAGCGTTCAAGGGGGCGGTATAGACACGTCGCAA
>OGQK01001724.1_pt1 | contig 10713 bp, 8 predicted proteins | sample 1553221 | NCBI WGS metagenome assembly OGQK01 (sample SAMEA2579996, study PRJEB22360) | human gut metagenome | biome: human gut; feature: human-associated habitat; material: faeces | place: Denmark | collected 2008/2010 | reverse complement strand
CATCGACTTTTACTGCTGCAACAGAACCGGTCAGGTTTACTTTCTTCTGAGTTCCATAACCCACTACAACGACCTCATCCAGTGTTTGAGAGTCTTCCGAGAGGGTTACTACTACATTGGTTCTACCTTTCAAGGGTACTTCTTGAGTAATGTATCCGATGAAAGATACTACAAGAGTTGCATTAGATGAGGCTTCAATGTTAAAATGTCCGTCGATGTCTGTGATTGTGCCGCCGGTGCTGTCTTTTACTTTTATATTAGCACCGATAACCGCCTCTCCTGTGTTATCTTTTACTGTACCGGTAATTCTGGCATTTTGTGCCGTGACACTTCCGATACCAATAAAGAGTAATAGGAGTACCAAAAAATGTTTCATATTAGACTTAATTTTGAATGAATAAATTAAAGGTTAATTTTCATGTGAAGATGATAACCTTCATCTTCTTTCTCTCTACAGAAAACAGTTGAGCTGCTTCCTATAAAGAAAGTGTGTTCTCATAGGTGTTACTTCATAGGCGTCCTTTCTTTTTTAAAGTTATTAATGAGGTCTTGTTGTGAGCTATTTATATGCTTCGGTTAATTCTTTATACCATTTCTGCAAAACAAAGAATGCTTTCTTTTTCTGTCCTTTGTCAGAAACCAGTCCTTTACGGTTGAAGTCGTCTTGAATCTCGGGTACATGGCGGCGCGGTGAGCGGAAATCTTTCAATATCCACGGAGTAGTGCCGGCAAGTCCCGGAATACGTTTCAACATGTTTACGTGGCGGATATACAAATCCTCCTGATACTCCTCCGTGAAGCGTTCTTTGGGTGAGCCGTGGCGCCCGTACAAAGCACCGCCTCCGAGTTCACTGATGAATACCGGTTTCTGAGTATCGAATGTCCAGTTCACACGGTCACATTTCTCAGAGTCGCCATCGTACCAGCCCACATACTCGTTGAAGCTGATGATATCCAATAGCTCTCCCAACGGGTCGTTTACCGTCAGAACACCCGGCTGTACTTCTTCCTTCTCCATAGCTGCGCCAATCAGGCGGACGCTATCGAGGCTTCTTGCTTTGTTTGCCAGATTAGAGAGGAACGTGAGACGCGTCTCGCTGTGCGGAGTTTCGTTGGCAATAGACCAGATGATGATGTTACAACGGTTCTTGTCGCGGGCAATCATGTCGCACAATTGTTGCTCCGCATTTTGGTAAGTATCCTTGTTCTCCCAGTGAATCGTCCAATACACGGGAATTTCGGACCATACAAGGAAGCCCATACGTTCGGCCTCGCGCACCATCTCTTCATTATGGGGATAATGGGCCAGGCGAACAAAGTTGCATCCCAGTTCCTTTGCCCAACTCAGCAATGTGTGGGCATGGTCTTTTGAGTAAGCACGACCACTGTAATAGGGAGTTTCTTCGTGGATGCTGATACCCCTGCAGAAGATTTCCTTGTCATTCAGCAATATCTTGGTGCCCTCCGTGCGAATCGTGCGGAAACCTATCTCATCAGAAACCTTATCCGTTTCGGAAGCCAGGTTCACGGCATATAATTTCGGATTCTCCGGAGTCCAGAGTATAGGTTTGCTTTTTATTAGGAATGAAGCATACCCGTTGGCATCGGTCGTGACTTCTTTCTTTACTTTCAGTTCGGGAATATCCAGTGTTATCTTCTGTTCCTTGTCAGAACCTTCCAGTTGCACCCAGCCCTCAATCATGTTCTTGTCATCCTTTGCCAACTGTACGTAATAGTCGCGTATATAGGTTGCAGGCATTTCTATCAGAGTGACGGGACGGGTTATTCCACCGAAGTTCCACCAATCTGCATTGACCGTGGGCACAGCTTCGGGCAGGCGTTTGTTGTCCACCTTGACCACGAGGCTGTTCGTGCCTTCTTTCAGGAGGTTGGTAATTTCAAAGTTGAAAGGAGTAAACCCGCCGATGTGCCTTCCCAGACGTTTGCCGTTCAGCCACACGATAGCCTCGTAATTAACAGCTCCGAAGTTCAGGAAAAGGCGCTTGCCCGGCTGCAAGGAGTATTCAAAATGTTTGCGGTACCATACGGTTCCTTCATAATAATACAATTGCGGACGCTGTGTGTTCCAGTCTCCGGGAACAAACAGCAGTTTATCCGTTTCAAAGTCGTATTCCTGCAACTTGGTCTTGTCGGAATAAGTCTTGTCCTGGGCATAACCTCCGGCATAGGGTTTCAGACGGTAATCGTAGTAGCCGTTTTCAAAAGGATCTACAATTGTTTTCCACTGCCCGTCGAGGGATGTCTTCTGGCGTGCGCTGACATTCATTATCTGAGGTGCTTGCTGGGCGAAAGCTAATACCGGCATCAGCATCAAAAGAAAAGTCAGACTGTTCTTCAAGAGTGTTTTCATACTACTATATTTTGATTTAAAATTAAGAAGAACGATTTCCATGCATTCTTCTGTAGAGTGATGGCAAATATACAGGTATGAGGCATTCGTATTCCGAAGTCGGCTACATCATAATTACATCAAATGCCGGTTTTGACTACATCATTACTTTCTCACGAATGTTGTAAGGTGTTGGTTATAAGTACGTTTTCTTTCAAGTATGCTTCTTCTGAGTAAATCTGTTAAAGATGATGTGGTGGAATACTACTTTAGAGTAAAGGAGTTATCTTTGCTTCATAAACGCAAATGTTGACCGCTATGAAAAGCAAGTCCTATTTTATACTTACCCTTTTGTTATCGCTGTCGGTGCAGTTGAATGCAGGATGGCAACGCCCGGTAACGAACTATACCCGCCATACTTATAAGGCAGGTAATCAAAACTGGATGTTACAGCAACACGATAACGGTTGGATGTATGTGGCCAATAGTAACGGTTTACTCGAATTTGACGGTGCAAGCTGGAATCTTTACCCTATACGTAATGCAAAGGCGCGGGCCATGAGAATAGGGAATGACGGACGGATTTATATCGGTGGAATCGGGCGGTTCGGTTATTTCACTCCAAACAGGCTGGGCGGATTGGACTATACATGCCTTTCGGACAATTTGCCCCCGAATTCAATAGTTGGCGTGATATGGAACATATTGCAGGATAAAGAGAGAATCTATTTCCAATCAGACCGTAGTTTGTTCTACTGGGAAAATAATAAGTTGGAATACTTGGAGTATCCGGGTGAGATTTATACTTCGGCCATTTTATATAATAAGTTCTATATCGGTGCGGCCGAGGGAGTTCTGGTGATGGATGGAAAGAAGTTCAGTTTGGTGCCGGGTTCGGAGATGCTGGGCAGGGTATCGGGACTATTACCCTATAGTGGCAAGATTCTGATAGCCACCCGTTACAACGGCCTTTTTATCTATGATGGCGAGACGGTGCAGAAGTTCAATAGTGTTGCAGATAGCTTTATGCAGCACAATCGTGTGTTTTGTGCTGCTCTTAACCAGTCTTTGCTGGCACTTGGCTCTGTGCAGGATGGGGTTTGTTTGCTTGATTTGGAAAAGGATGAAATGAATGTGATTTCCATTAATAGTGGATTGCAGAACAAAACAGTGCTCAGTATGTCTTTCGATGCGCAGAACAACCTTTGGTTGGGGCTGGATAATGGCATTGACTGTGTACATTTGAGTTCGCCCGTTTCTTCTCTATATGGTAATAAACCGGTCATTGGGTCCGGATATTCTTCTATCGTTTATCAGGGTAAGTTGTATCTGGCTTCCAATCAGGGCCTTTATACAACACTACCATCCACTGAACTGAACAAAGAGATACCGATGACTTTTGTTCCCGGAACCGGTGGACAGATGTGGTCTTTCCTAAACTATGACGGTAAGCTGTTCTGTGCTTCGGACAACGGTGTCTTTGTGATAGACGGCGATAAGATGGAGCATTTGGATGGTATAAAAGGTGTCAGGAGCCTTGTCCCTTTGAACGGTCGCCCGGATGTGCTGATTGCGGGTACTTATGGTAAATATAGTGGGTTGCATTTACTGAAAAAAGTGGCCGGGCGTTGGCAGCCTGCTTTCCGGCTTAAGAATTTCACTTATGCTGCAAAAAGCCTAATGGCTGAAAGCTCGGGTAATGCGTTATGGGTGACAAATAAGGACAGAGGTGTCTGCCGCTTGATTCTGTCGGATGATTTGCAGGAAGTGGTAAGTTTGAAAAAGTATAACCATAGCGCTTTCCCTTCCGGTTATGATATATTTCTGACGCAGGTAAACAGTGAAACAGTTGCAGTGTCACATTACGGGTTATGGCGCTACAATCAAGCCACGGATAGTCTGGAAGAATATCATGAGTTGGAAAATATGTTGGACGGGAAAGCCGCTTACAGTTATCTCACCATGGATATGGCCCATAATATATGGTACGTTTCAGGTGAAGCTCTCAAGTTGTTGCGCTACGATGCTGTGAAGAATACCTATTCAAAATTGCCTCATGATACATTCTTGAAGGGCTCTTTGATAGAGAACTATGAGCATGTAAATGTATATGACGGGCAAGCTGTGGTGGGAACGGAAGAAGGTTTTTCCCTGGTACGCTTTTCATCGACGGCTGTGGGTAAGGAAAAGCTATCTCTACAGATACGCCGTGTATATCTCACAGGACGACGCGACTCATTGATTTACGGGCGTAGCTATCATTACACAGATTCTCTTGTCACTATTCCCTATAAACACAACTCCCTCCGCATAGAGTATAATGTGAACAGTAACGATGCATCCCAATCGGCTCTTTTTTCCTATCGCTTGAGCGAGGGGAGCGAAAGGGGAGAATGGAGCGAGTACAGTGAGAATACTATTAAAGAATTTACGGGTCTGCATGAAGGTAAGTATGTGTTTAGCGTAAAATTGATGACCGATAAAGGCCAGGAGTTGGTAATGACTTCGTTCTCATTTGAAATCTTGCCTCCTTGGTATCGCACCTGGTGGAGCTACCTGATATATGCAGTCGCTGTGGGTTTACTACTATATTATATAGCCTATCGCATAGCTGTCAGCCGGAAGCATCTGTTGATGCAAAAAGAGCTGGAGCTCTACAGGCAGAAACAAGAATTCAAGAAAGAGAGTGAATTGAAAGACCAGAAGATTGACTCACTGAAAGAGGAGAACTTGCAGGCAGAGTTAAGCCATAAATCAGAAGAACTAATCCGTACTACCTTGAATATTGTGCGCAAGAATGAGATGCTGATGGGTATCAAGAAAGAAGTATTAGGCATTTCCCATTCCATCAGTGAAGAAAACTTGGTTTCCCTCCGGCGTAAAACACTTCGGCTACTGGGACAGATTGAAACGAATATTGAGCACGATGACGACTTGCAGGCTTTCCAAAGCACCTTTGACTCTGTCTACCACGACTTCTTCAGAAAACTCGAAGAGGCATATCCCGAATTGAACAACAAGGATAAACTGCTCTGTGCATATATCAAGATGAACCTGCTCTCCAAAGAGATAGCTCCCTTGCTGAACATCTCTCTGCGCGGAGTGGAAATCAGCCGTTATCGCCTTCGGAAAAAGCTGGGCCTGGAAGAAAGGGAGAACCTGGCGGAGTTCTTGCAGAGGTTCAATAAGTGATGCGAAGCAGGGGTTGAATACTCCCCGAATCCCCTAAAGGGGAGGTGGATACTTCGTACCTCTGTGTTCAATCCCGCTACGAAATGAGCACAATGATATTTTGATAATTTGTTGTAATTTATCAAGGTTCTGACTGTGTTTTTGCAACTTCTTGATTATCAGCATTATTCTGGTGTGCTGCATTCACTATACGACTGAGCCCTATTCACTATACGACTGAATTAGGTTCAGTATGCTACTGTTTCTTGAATCTGTGTTGTTTGTAAATAATGCAGATTGCTATTCGGCTCTTTTCCCGGTTCATAACGGGGCAGAAATGAAGTAAATGATATACCGCAAGGCGCTTGTTGCCTTGTCAACTTGTCCCCTCGTGATACTAACATTTATCTCAAACCCGTTTAGAAATGAACTCCCTAATTCCCATAAGTAACCTACAACATCAACAAACTCTCCGGCCCCATATTGAACAGCAAATCTACAATGCTCAGGTTAGGCAGAAAGCCGTGCTTCTCCTGAAAGACCTGGTAATAGGGTTTGGGAGAGAACTCCGGGTCTTTCAGTCGGAAGTCTTTCTTCGGATGGATGCGTTCGCGGAAATCCGCTTCATTCGGAGTGAATTCAGTCCGGTATTCGGTGGTGCGTGCCATATCGGGCTGTATGTCTATCAGAGAACAGATAAGATGGCAAAGTTCTTCGTTGAAATCGACTAAAAACTCATACTTCTTTTCATAGAAAGGGCGGAAGTCGTCTTTATAATATTCAAAGAAAGGAGTGTGGTTGTAGGCAGATTCAAGCGCATTCCAGTGCAGATGCCGCCAGTTACCGTGGTCGGAGATACGGATATCGCGCATCGGGCATTTTAGGCTATCCGGCTTTACGGTAGGGATGGAAAGTGCCAACTCGCCGTCCGGTGCGGCAATGGTGCAGCGGTTGCGGTAAGTCTGCTTCATATAGTGGTCATGCTGTTCGATGAATACTTTATCGTATGCCAGCAATTTGGTATAATATTCTATGGGAGCCAAATAGGCGGAAGAAAGAAAAACTGTTTTCATCAGTATATTTACGATTAGATGATTTGCGATTTACGATTGAAGTTACTGTTCATTGTTTGTATTTTCATTTTTATTCTTTCATTTGTTTGTCATTCCACTCTTTTCCATATCCTGCCCCATCGGTAACCGCTGAAAGGTCCTGTTCCCTTTTCTTTGGAGAACCAGATGATAGATGCCTTGCCTATGATGTGGTCTTCGGGGACGAAACCGAAAAGACGGGAGTCCGAAAGATTGATGGTATTGTTGGCACTTACCCAGTAGTAGTCTTTGGTAAAATGGCAGTGTTGCACGGGTTTGCCTTCTACATAAAGGGTGTCGTTTTTGATTTCGGCTTGTTTCTTTTCGTGAAGTACCAGGGTATTTCGCAACAAAGTCTTGTTCCACGGATATACGCGCACGGCTTTGCCTTTGCTGGGGATTATCAGAGGTTTCAGCATCTCCATAGAATCTTCCTTGACAATAGGTTCTATCCAGCACTTTCCGTTCATGGCTTGTTCCAGCAAGTAGTGTTCATAACGGCTGAAACTGCGTATATTCTTTGTTGAATCCTGCCCCAATAGTTTGTTGGGAGCGATGGAAAGGATGGACAGTAATGAATCCAGCTGCCGTTCCCGTTGCCTGGGATAGGAATAAAGGAACTTCTGGTCGGGTGCATTCTTCTCGGAAGGAATCACAGAAAAGAGTGAATCTATCAACAAGGTATCTCCGGGAGTACCGATGCAACGGCTGATAAAGACCTCCCGCCGGTCAATCGTAGGTTCTGAAAGATTGGCAGGATTGTTGAATACTAGAATATCCTCTTTAGGTACGGGACTGTCTGCCCAACGATGATACCCCCATAACTTCATGAAAGGTAGTCGCAGGCCATAGCTCCACTTGTCCACAAGAATACGCTCACCTTGGTACAGTGAATTTTCCATGCCGGAAGAGGGGATAAGATAGGAAGTTGCCACACAACCCCGAAGCAGCACCACGACGAGTGCCACTCCAACTATTGTAATTGCTATCTTCCATCCTTTTTTCATTTAATGCCGTCCACCCACTTGAATATCCGGTTCCAGCGTATCTTACCGTCAAACCAGCCTCGGTCTTTGTCCAGTGACAACCATACTACGATAGGCTTTCCTACGACATGGTCCTCCGGCACAAAACCCCAGTATCGGGAGTCGGCCGACTTGTCGCGGTTGTCGCCCATCATCCAGTAGTAATCCATATTGAAAGTATAGGAGTCGGTCTTTTCACCGTTGATGTAGATGCCGTCTTCCTTGACTTCCAGTTTGTTGCCTTCATAGGCAACGATGCAGCGTTCGTAGATGGGCAGGTTATCCTCGGTCAGCTTGATGGTGGCACCTTTGGCGGGAATCCAGATTGGACCGTAGTTATTGCGGTCCCATTTGGTGTAAAGGTTCAGCGGATACATCTGTCCCGAGAACTCTCCCGGTTCGATGATAATATTACTGATGAGTTTCTTGTTGCCCGAAAGGGTCTCGTACATCTTTTGGGTAAGCGGAAGATGATAGACCGGTGCCAGTCTTCCTTGGGCATCCCGGCGGTCCAATCCCATTTCAATCAGATTCTCTTCCCAGCCCAGGCCGTCGGTCATCAGTGTCTGGTCTTCTTTGCTGATGCCCAGTTCACGGAACATATCATCGGTGATATAGGGCCCCGTTGTCTGTACAAAGTAGTTGAACTGCATTTCTGTAGGGTTCTCGATGGCTTTGCCGTCGATGTATACTTGTCCTTTCTTGATTTGCAATGTATCGCTGGGCAGGCCTACGCAACGTTTTACATAATTTTCACGACGGTCGACGGGGCGTATGACAATGTCACCGTACATTCTCGGATTGGAACGGATGAGGTTACGTCCGGCATTGTAGTACAAATCATAGACGGTACGTTGTTGTTTGCGTGTCAAACTGTCCATATTCACTTTGTTGGGATACACGCGTTTTCCTTCTTCATAAGCAAGGGTATAGAAGTCTGTCTGCTGGAAATTGGTGGCTACCGTGTCGCCTGCCGGGAAGTTGAACACCACAATATCGTTCAGTTTCACTTTGCCGAAGCCCGGCACACGTTTGTATTCCCATTGGGGCCATTCGATGTACGATTTAGTGTTGAACACCGGCAGCGTATGTTGTGCTAACGGCATGGAAAGCGGTGTATTTGGTACGCGCGGGCCATAGCTCATCTTGCTGACATAAAGGAAATCGCCTACCAACAAGGATTTCTCCAGTGAGGAAGACGGTATCTGGTAATTCTGGAACACATAGATATTTACGAAGTAGACGGCTACCAGCGCAAATACGATGGCATCCACCCAACTCATGATGCTGCGTACGGCAGGATTCTCCGATTTCTTCCAGAACCCCCAGGGTATCTTCTTACTGATGTAGATGTCAAAAATGAAGGGTAGTACAATCAGTCCCAGCCAGCTTTTTACCCAAACCAGAAAGGCAAGGTAGAGCAAGGTGACTATACTGAATTTAATCCATTGGGTGCGTGTTGCTTTTCTCATGATGTTTTAGTCTTTTAAAAATGGAAACAAGTCACTCATTCCCAAAGCACCTTCGTGCTTGGCGGTATATTCGGCAGCAAGGACAGCTCCCAAGGCAAATCCCCTGCGATTCTTGGCATCGTGGGTGATAGTGATGCTGTCGGCTTCGGAGTCGTAGCGGATGCTGTGGATGCCCGGTACTTCTCCTTCGCGGATAGAACTTATGGGTAGCTCATTGGCTGCACATTCCGTAGAGCCCGAAACGGTTCCGTCGGGAGCCTGGAAAGTTCCTTCTATCCATTTGTCCTTACGGTCGAGATTCTCCAGAATACCTTCGGCAAGCGTGATGGCCGTTCCGCTCGGAGCGTCCATCTTGTGGATGTGGTGCGTTTCGCTCATTGTCACATCATAGGCAGGGAATTGGTTCATTATCTTTGCGAGGTACTTGTTGACGGCAGAGAATATGCTTACTCCCATGACTGAAGTTGGACGACCAGAACAGTGTCTTGCCGCCTTCGGTACAAAGTCTCTTCACTTCGTCTCCATGTTCCGCCATCCAGCCCGTACTGCCGGATACCAGTTTGACCCCGGCGCGGAATGCCTTCATATAGTTATTGTATGCAACCATGGGGTTGGTGAACTCTATGGCAACGTCGGCGCTCTTGAAGGCTGCCGATTCAAAGTCTTCCTGATTGTCGACATCGATGATGCTTACAATTTCGTGTCCGCGGCCAAGGGCTATTTTCTCGATTTCCTTGCCCATTTTTCCGTAGCCGATTAATGCGATTTTCATTGTTTCTATCTGTTTTTATTTAGTTTATCAACAAACTATAGGTCGCAAAGATAATCTTTTTCTTACATTTGTGCTCAACATTAACGTCTTGTTAACATGGAACAACTACTGCATTATGTTTGGAAGCACAAAATATTTCCTTTGTCATTGCTCCAGACAACCTCCGGCCGGCCGGTAGAAGTGATAGATCCCGGTTTGCCGAACATGAATGCAGGCCCCGATTTTTTTAATGCCAAACTGAAAATAGACGGTACGCTCTGGGTGGGCAACGTCGAAGTGCATACGCAGGCATCAGACTGGCTGCTCCATAGGCACGACCGTGACAAGGCGTATGATACCGTCATCCTGCACGTGGTGGGCGAATCGAATTGTGATGTGTACCGCACGAACGGTGAGCTGGTTCCCCAGATGGTGCTCACTTGCCCCGACACTGTCCGCTTGCGCTATGAAGAGCTTCGGCAGACAGAGATTTATCCTCCCTGCTATTCCATCCTTGCCTCCCTCCCAAAGCTGACCGTCCATTCCTGGCTGTCCGCTTTGCAGGTAGAGCGTTTTGAGCAGAAAGCATGCGTCATATCCCAGCGGCTCGAACGCTGCAATCATCATTGGGAAGATGTTTTCTTCATTACTCTTGCTCGTAACTTCGGCTTCGGGCTGAATGGGGATGCTTTCGAGGCATGGGCAAACCGCCTTCCATTCCGCGCCGTAGACAAGCATCGGGACAGTCTGTTTCAAGTGGAGGCTTTCTTCCTGGGGCAGGCAGGCCTGCTGGAGGAGGTCTCGGCAGAGGCAGATGATTATTATTTGATACTTCAGAAAGAGTTCCGCTACC
>OGQK01001722.1_pt1 | contig 10722 bp, 10 predicted proteins | sample 1553221 | NCBI WGS metagenome assembly OGQK01 (sample SAMEA2579996, study PRJEB22360) | human gut metagenome | biome: human gut; feature: human-associated habitat; material: faeces | place: Denmark | collected 2008/2010 | reverse complement strand
GGGCGAGTAAGCCTGTGGGTGCCCCCGCCTGCGCCTGCGCCTTCCGCTCCCAAAGCTGCACAGGCTGCTGCCGGCGGTCCCGGTTTGCAGGTGAAATCTCCGCTGCCCGGTACGATCCTCTCGGTCAATGTGAAGGAGGGCGACCGCGTCGCTCCCCGTCAAACTCTTTTCGTGCTCGAGGCGATGAAGATGGAGAACAACATCGATGCCGAACGCGGCGGTGTTGTCAAATCCATCCACGTCCAGAAGGGCGCTACCGTGATGGAAGGTGATCTGTTAATCGTTATCGAATAAGTGATATGATGTTAACAGCTGGATCCATTTCATTGTCCGACAGTCTGGTCGATTTTTTCAATCAGACCGGATTCGCAGGGGCGACCTGGGGGAATATAGCGATGATTCTCGTCGCTTTCCTGCTCCTGTACCTCGCCATCAAACACAAGTTCGAACCGCTGCTGCTCTTCACGATCGCTTTCGGTATGCTGCTGACCAACCTGCCGGGAGCGAATATGTTCCATTCCGAACTGTTCGCCGGCGGACATATCCACTGGGGAAGCTTCATTCAGGATGCCGGATTGCTCGATTATCTTTATCTGGGTGTGAAGCTCGGTATCTACCCGTGTCTGATCTTCATCGGTGTCGGTGCCATGACCGATTTCGGCCCGCTGATCGCCAACCCGAAGAGTTTCATGCTCGGTGCTGCTGCGCAGTTGGGTATTTTCGTGACCTTCCTGGGGGCTTACGCGTTGGGCTTCACTCCTGCTCAGGCCGGTAGTATCGGTATCATCGGCGGTGCCGACGGTCCGACTGCGATCTTCCTGACCGCCCGCCTCGCGCCCGAATTGCTGGGTCCGATCGCCGTGGCCGCTTACTCTTATATGGCCCTCGTGCCGGTGATTCAGCCGCCCATCATGCGTCTGCTGACCACCAAGAAAGAGCGTGAAATCAAGATGTCGCAGCTGCGCCCGGTTTCCAAAACCGAGAAGATCCTCTTCCCGATCATCATTGCCGTAATCATCTCGCTGCTCCTGCCGAGCGCCGCTCCGCTGATCGGCTGTCTTATGCTGGGTAACCTGATGAAAGAGTGCGGTGTGGTTGATCGTTTGAGCAAGACCGTGCAGAACGAGCTGATGAATATCGTGGTGATTTTCCTCGGTATTACCGCTCGGTGCTACGGCTACCGCCGAAGCGTTCATCAATGTCCAGACCTTGAGTATTCTGGTGCTGGGTGTGCTTGCGTTCGCTCTCGGTACGGCCGGAGGTTTGCTGCTTGCCAAGTTTATGAACCTCTTCCTCCCGGAGGGCAAGAAGATGAACCCGCTGATCGGCTCCGCCGGTGTTTCTGCGGTTCCTATGGCAGCCCGCGTATCGCAAACCGTCGGCCAGGAGGCCAATCCGAGCAACTTCCTGCTCATGCACGCCATGGGTCCGAACGTAGCCGGTGTCGTCGGCTCTGCGGTTGCCGCAGGTATTCTGCTGTCGTTCCTGGGATAGTCCGGGGTTTCTATAGATTGAAGAGGGCCGTTTTGCAGACGGTCCTCTTCTTTTTCCTGGGAAAGAAGGTTGCTGACGCCTATATCGGCTGCGGTGTGCCTATTGGTAATTATATTTTTTAAGAAACCCTTATTCGACGATCGCAGCACGAATCCGACGGTCGCTTATTCGCTGTCGGTGGTCGCGTTTATAATTCGCCCCCTTCCTTGCTCCTTTTCTTCGGAAAGGACTTGGTCCGTTACGCATCCAAAAAGCTCCGCTAACAGCTATGATTCCATGCTTGAAATTTGATCGTGCGGCTTTTGGTATTGTAATGGATTCCGGGATCAGACCGGGGCGGTTCCGGTTGCGTTGTTCCGTCCGGCTCCTGTTTCTTGCGATGAAACGAATAAATAATTGATATTCGAGTGTTTTCTGTCGCCTAACTTTTTGAGTCGTCTTAAAATTCCGCCTCGGGAAAATGCAAATAAATTTGCTTTTGCATCCGGCTTTTCCTATCTTTGTAGAAGATAGGATTCGGTTCGGCAATTTTCGAGAACAAGTTCTCACAATTGCTCTTACCTCTCGCTATCTTTGACATAGTCTTAGATAGGATGCGCCTCGGAAAACCGTGAACAAGGTCCCGTTGTCTCTCGGCTTTCACTATTTTTGTTTATGTAGAAACCAACAGACAGATGCTATGAAAAAATTTCTGTTTTATGCCGTGAGCCTGTTGCTGGTGTTACCCGCGATGGCTCAAACTCCGGCCGATGCCCCGGGTACGACGACTTCGACACCTCCGGCCGAGGGACTGGTCATTGCGGATGGCCAGGTCGCACGTTTGAAAAAAGCCCCGTCGTTTAAGAACAAAGGGTTCGAAAAGTATTGGAAATGGGTGCTTTCGCGCGTACAGTATCCTGCCGATATGGAAGAGCAGAAGGTCGAAGGAGTGGTGCAAGTCCGGATTATCGTCGAAACCGACGGATCCGTGACTGTGGACGAAGTGCTTGCTTCGCCCCATGAGAAGCTGACCGAAGCGGTTACGCGGGTGGTCGAGAATTCTCCGAAGTGGACTCCGGGCATCATGACCGACAAGGAGTCCGGTCTGGATTATCCCGTGCGGGTTTCTTACGTTCTGCCCGTGGAGTTCAAGGTGCGTCCGCAAAAACTGGTCGATCCGACCATCGGACGTTATAACGGACAGAAGAATTTCAAACCTTACGGTAGTTGATACGCTTTCTGCGTCGGCCCGGTATCTTGTTGCAGGTGCGCTGCCGACTGGTCGATTTTCTGCGGTGACCGCCGGGGATGCGTAAAAAAACCGTGCTTGGCTTCGGACGAAAGAAGCCGGGCGCGGTTTTTTGTTGTAAAAAGTGTAAATGGCTTTTTTAGAATATATTGACGTTATTTGTTCGGGTGTTTTGCTTTTTGCGGATTTTCTTCGTATCTTTGCGCACCCGTATAGTGCGGGAGGTTGGATAAATAAGTATTAATTAAACGTAAACAAAGTGGATTCATTAAGCTACAAAACTATCTCGGCGAACGCCGCTACGGTTGACAAGCAATGGGTTGTCATCGACGCGACCGACGAGGTATTGGGACGTCTTGCATCGCAGGTTGCGAAGATCCTCCGCGGCAAGAACAAGCCTAGCTACACCCCCCACGTCGATTGCGGTGATTATGTTATCGTCATCAACGCGGACAAAGTGAAGCTCACAGGCAAGAAGATGACCGACAAGGTCTACACACGACACACCGGTTTCCCGGGAGGTCAGCGTTTCGCTACGCCGGCCGATTACCTGGCGAAGAAACCGACGTTTCTCATCGAGAAGGCTGTCAAAGGCATGCTCCCCAAAACGCGCCTTGGCGAAGCCATTATGAAGAATCTGAAGGTGTATGCCGGCGCCGAGCATCCGCACGCCGCTCAGAACCCGAAGGCAATTAAGTTAAACGAGATTAAGTAAGAATTATGGAAGTTGTAAATACCGTAGGTCGTCGTAAGGCTGCTGTGGCTCGCGTATTCGTGAAGCCGGGTAAAGGGGAGATTACGATCAACCGCAAATCGCTGGAAGTCTATTTTCCGCTCGACATCCTTCAGTTCCAGGTGAAGCAGCCGCTGCTGGCTACCAACACCGCAGAGAACTACGATATCACCATCAATCTGGACGGTGGCGGTATCAAGGGGCAGGCTGAGGCGGCTCGTCTGGGTATCGCACGCGCATTGTGCGAGATCGATGCCGAGTTCCGTCCGGTTCTGAAGAAGAACGGATTCCTGACGCGCGATCCCCGCGAAGTTGAGCGTAAGAAACCCGGTCAGCCCGGAGCACGTCGTAAGTTCCAGTTCAGCAAGCGTTAATCGTACGACCGAATTTCGGCAAGCACGATTCAGGTTACAAACCGGCAAGACTACCTATATATTATTATATCGGCTATTACTTACAGGTTGCCTGATCGCGGAAAACTCTCCGGATTGACCGCAGTTCACTACCGGGAGAGTTGAAGAAAAGAGAATTAAAATTAAACCATTGAATTAAAATGTCACGTACAGATTTTAATACATTATTGGAAGCCGGCGCTCATTTCGGACACTTGAAGCGTAAGTGGAATCCCAAAATGGCTCCTTATATTTTCATGGAGAAGAACGGCATCCACATCATCGACCTGCACAAGACCGTGCTGAAGCTCGATGAGGCGGCAAACGCACTCAAGCAGATCGCCAAGAGCGGTCGTCGCGTGCTGTTCGTCGCCACCAAGAAACAAGCCAAGGAAATCGTTGCCGAAAAGATCGCAGCTATCGGTATGCCTTACGTTACGGAGCGTTGGGCTGGCGGTATGCTGACAAACTTCCCCACCATACGTAAAGCCGTCAAGAAGATGTCCACCATCGACAAAATGACCAACGACGGCACGTTCGATAATTTCTCCAAGCGTGAGAAGCTGCAGATCGCGCGTCAGCGTGCGAAACTCGAGAAGAACCTCGGTTCGATCGCCGACCTGACCCGTCTGCCGGCCGCTCTGTTCGTCGTGGACGTGCAGAAGGAGTCCAACGCCGTGAAGGAGGCCAAGCGATTGAATATTCCCGTATTTGCAATGGTAGATACTTGTTGTGATCCAACCGACATTGATTACGTTATCCCTGCAAATGACGATGCGACCAAGTCGATCGCTGTGATCCTCGACGCCGTGTGCGGTGCCATCAGCGAGGGCCTCGAGGAGCGTAAGCTCGAAAAAGAGAAGGAGGCCCAGGAGAATGAGGCTCATGAGGGCGATGCTCCTGCGAAGAAGGATGCGAAACCTCGTATCAAGAAAGCCGTGAAGGCTTCCGTGGATGCTGAGGAGGCTACCGTTGCCGAGGTTGTCGCTGCGACCGAGCAGAAAGCGGAATAATTCGCACGGAGATTATGGACGTTTCCGTCCCGTGCGAAGATTGCCCGAGCGATCCGAGATGGTCGGGATACGGAAACGCAGAACGAAGTTCAACGAAATTAAAACCAAGACTATGGAAATCAAAGCTGCAGATGTAATGAAGCTCCGCAAAATGACCGGTGCCGGTATGATGGACTGTAAAAAGGCCCTTGCCGAAGCCGAAGGTGATTTCGCGCGTGCCCAGGATATCATCCGTGAAAAGGGTAAGCTGGTCGTTGCCAAGCGTGCCGATCGTACGGCCACCGAAGGTGTCGTCGTAACGAAAATCGTGGGTCAGAAGGGTTATATCCTCTGCCTGGCTTGCGAAACCGACTTCGTGGCGCAGAATGCGGAGTACTCCGCTTCAGCTAACGCGATGCTGGACGTTGCCGTGAAAACCGATGCTGCGGACCGTGATGCGCTGCTGGCAGCCAAGAATGCCGAAGGCCGCACTGTCGAGGAGATGGTGACCGAGAAATCGGGTCAGACCGGCGAGAAGATCGAGCTGGCATACTATGCCCGTATCGAAGCTCCCTACTGTCATGCGTACGTACACTTCAACAAGAAGCTCGGTACGCTTATCGGCTTCAACAAGGTCGTTCCCGAGGAGGTAGCCCATACCGTTGCCATGCAGGCAACCGCTATGGCTCCCGTTTCGATCTCTGAGGCCGATTGCCCGGCCGATGTGATCGAGCACGAGCGCAAGATCGCTGTCGAGGCCATGAAGCAGGATCCGAAGAATGCCAACAAACCCGAGGCTATTCTGGAGAAGATCGCCGAGGGTAAGATGCGCAAGTTCTTCGAGGAGAATACGCTGCTCAACCAGCCGGTGGTAGGTGAGAAGGAGACGATCGCCGAGTTTATCCACAAGGCGGACAAGGATGCTACGGTTATCGCTTACAAGCGTTTCGCGCTCGAAGCGTAATCGGTGACCCTATAACGAAAAATAGCGAAGGAATTTCCTTCGCTATTTTTTGCTTTTATGGTGTCGGTGTTCTTGAATTTCTAAGAAGGGATTTCCTCTGTTCCCCCCCCCTCGATGGGGTGAAGTAGTCGAATTCGATATGAACGGAGGCTTGTCAATGATTGCGGTCGGTGCCGAAAAAAGAGTATGGAAATGCCTTTTCTGAAGATTAGAGAACAATTTACTGCAATAATATTGTGCGCGAAAAATTTTCTAATCGATTCAGGTCCGATTTATTGTAATAACGACTCAATTTTTTCAAAAATATTATATCGTCTTCAGTAAAATAATTTCCTCCCCACATATATACATCGGCAATTTTCCACACTTCAGATGGAGTCATGATTTTCCCATCTTTTAAGATAATACGAAAAACCAAAGTATCCGCAGCATATGAATCTGAGTCAAGAATGACATAACGTCGGAAAAAATCTGTAAATGCGGAGTTATCGCCATAATACAAGATAGAACTTATAAAAAAGTCTTCAGCAAGCATAACAGAAATCAATCTTAAACGACTCTCTGTTGGCTTGTAGTAATGAGATATCCCTGCCGACGTTTTAACAACAAGATCGCATGGAGCCCACCAACTACAAAAACTCACATAGAAAAGTAATGTGTCATTTTGAGGGTTGAACTGAAACCCTTCCGATTCGACATCTTCAAGCATCTTTTTTAAGAGTCCTATTGTGGGGGAAGAAATTTCCAATTTCGTACCTCTTTTCTGCTTCCAATCCGGACGAAAACATGGATCTTTTTTCACAGGTTTAAGTCCATAAGTATAAATATTGACGTGCTCCGACGCCTCCTGCCATAAATCAAATAGGCTTGTTTGAGCATACGTGGTCAAGCTAATTCCCAACAACAAACAAGAAAGAATTATTTTTCTCATAATCAGTTATTCAAATATTTATATTTACCATAAAAAATACTTTCGGATCGATGATTCAAAATAGCCGTACATTCAATTGGAACCCCATCGGTACTTACTGCATAATGAGTACGCAAAGGCAAGCCGTATTGTGCTCTAATCCTATTTTCGAGATTCGGGGCGGGCAGAACTTAAAGAAACAGAGAGCATAACTCTTGCTTGAATCCGATTCGGGAGTTATTTTCTGCAAATCCGCCGCAGAACCCAGAGCGGATAACGTCGTACGGGGCGCAGCCAGAGCCATACCCGAGCCAATACCCGGTGAATGGCACTACAATCCACAACTCCATAAACCTTGGCCGGGGGCATCGTTTCCGTGGTAAGGTTGCCATCGCCGAGCAGCGTGACCTCTTCCGGTGTCGCCTGAATGATGCGGTGTACGACGAAATTGCCTTGTACGGTTTCGGCCATCACCACCGCTCCGCGTCGCAGATCCTCGTGGCGCAGGGGCCGCAGCGTGATGACGCTGCCGCTGCGGAAGAAGGGCAGCATGCTCTGTCCCTGGACGCAGATTCGTACGTTTTGGCCTTCGAGCAGCAGGTCCCTCGTCTGGGCGAAGGCGATCCGGTTCGCTACGGTTTTTTCCATGATCAATTGTTTTCAGGCTCTCTGTTTTCCTTCGAGGACCGTGGCGTAGGAGAGTTCGGCCGCTGCCTTGTCCGGCAGGCAGGCCAAGTGCCACACAGGGGCTTGGGTGAGAATGTCCGACAGCGTACGGCAGATTCTATCCTGCAAATCGCTGTCGTAGGCGAATGCCGGGGGGCAGGACGGGAGCAGCGATCCGACGGCCCGCAAGATTGACAGTCGGGTGATTTCGTTGGCCGGGGCCTGGCTCAACCGGACGATTCCGGCAATCGGCCGCGAAATGTTGCGGTAACAGGGGGTCTTGCCGCTCCAGGGCGATCCGAAAGCGGTCGCCTGCCCCTGGTACATCCGGATAATCGGGCTGTCGTCGTTGAGCAGCCGTGCTCCGGGAATGTGCTCCTGCCACAGCCGGGTATGGGTGCTTTTTCCCGTGCCGGATTCTCCCAGAAACAGGACGGCCCGGCCTTCGCATTCGATGGTCGAGGAGTGTATCGCAATGGCTTCGGGGGAGATGGCGATGCCGAACATGATCCAAAGCCCGAAACGCATCAGGGATTGATGGGGTTCGCGTCCGTCGGCGAGCAGGTCGCTCTGTACATCCGGCGAATCGAACGCTTTGAAGAATAGCGTCGGACGATCCCCGTTGCGGGGAACCATGCGGAACAGGTAACCTCGCGGCGTACGCTCGAAGTGGCAGTCGGCTTCCGCATCGTCGAACGGAAATACGTCGAGTTCCCTGTTCGGCTCTCCTCCTGTTAATTTTTTATTTATCGTGCAGTCCGGAATCAGGCGCATGGTCAGGGGCGCGGCCGGGTCCGCTTCTGCGGCGAACGGTTCGAATGCCCGAGCCATGTGGCTGCCGGGTCTTACGAAGAGCCGGTCGGCCTGTTCCAGCCGGATGCGGAATCCGGCGATGATATATTCTCTATCCATTGTTATCGAGTGTGATGATGCGGTCGCAGTACTCCAGCGAGCTTTCTCGATGGGCGATGACCACGATGGTTAAATCTCTGTTGTGTTGTGACAGTTCGGCGATCGAACGGTTGATTCCCTCCTCCGTCCCGCTGTCGAGCGCCGAGGTCGCCTCGTCGAAGAATAAAATGTTGGCCTGTTTGTAGAGAGCTCTGGCAATGCCGATGCGCTGGCGTTGTCCGCCCGACAGTTTGTTGCCGGCCTCCCCGATCGGGGTGTCGATCCCTGCGGAGAGCGATTGCACGAAGTCTTCCAGCCGGGCGGCACGCAGGGACTCCTCGGCTCTCCGACGGTCGATTTTCTCCTCCTCTTCGCCCAGGGCGATGTTTTCCAGCAGGGTGCCGTCCAGCAGGAACACGTGCTGCGAAACGTAGCCGACGGCATTTTGCCAGCGGCGGCGGTTGGCGGCGGTCAGGGGCTCGCCGTCGATCGTGATTTCACCGCCGGTGGGGGTATAGAATCCCAACAGAAGGTTGAACAGGGTCGTTTTTCCGGCCCCCGATGCGCCTCGGATACCGACGTGTTCTCCCTTGCGGATCGTGAGTGTCAGCCCGTGCAGCACCTCTTTGTCGCCGCGCTCGTCGTCGAAGCGGAACGAGAGGTCGCGCACGGCGATTTCACGTTCGAAGGGCAGCGGAGGCTGTGCGGCTGACGGTTCCGGCTTTTCGTCGTTCAGGTCGATGTCCCGCAGGATATCGATGGTGTAGCGGTTGTATTTGAGTGCCGACCATCCGGACATCATGTTGCGTACCGAAGGCATCAGCCGCAACCCGGCGACGGCGAATACGCCGAAGAGGACCCGGGCTTCATCGCCCGGCGTACCGAGGCTGACCGCCACGAACAGCGCCATGCCGATCGCCAGTCCTACCTCCATGAAGATCGAAGGCAAGGCATTGACGGTCATATTTCTGGACTGAATCGTAACGATCTTGTCCATCGCCCGGTCGAAGCGGCGCAGCATCGAAGGAAAGGCATCGTTGATCTCCAGGTCGGCATATCCCCGGAAGGTCTCGACGACCGTGCGGGCCTTCTCGCGCTGGGCTTCGTTCTCCTGTACGCCGTAACGGTGGAGCCGTTTGCGCACGGCGCTGTAGTAGAACCAGACGGTCGGAATGAATACCAGCAGGACCAGTCCCGCGACTGTGGGGTTGTAGAACAGCAGCGCCGTGAACAGCAGTGCGAGCAGCATGCTCTCGCTCGTGATCGACGCGAGCGGTACGAGGATCCCCGTAACGAACGCCAGACAGACGAAATTGACGTTCCGCGAGAGCAGTGCCGAATTGGTGTTTTTGATGAATCCCAGCCCCCGGTCGTGATATTCGATATAGAGCCGCCGCGACATACACCGGTAGAGGTCGTAAATATACCGCCGTTCGTAGCGCAGCAGGAAGAGGTTCAGCAGGTTTTTGAATGCGATCAGTGCGACGATACATCCGCATACGGTCAGGGCGAACGCCCGGTCCGATTCGAATCCGCCCGCTTGGTACAGCCGTTCGAGCCAGGGGTTCGTGTGCATGCTCTCGCTGTCGAGGATCAGCAGCAGTACCGGAATCAGCAGAGCCAGTCCTGCGAAGTTGAGCAGGGCCCGCAGGAAGATCGTGCCGGAAACCAGGTAGCTCCGGCGGCGGAATCGGCGGGGGATGATGTCCAGCAGGATTGATCTCATGAAGCTGTTTTTCGGGACCGGTCTGCGATTGTCGTTCGCAAGAGCCGGCCTGCATTTTTTGTATAAGTCGGGGACGCTCGCTCTTTCCGTTGCGGGATGCGTCCCAAAAACGTATCAAATATACGATTATCTGTTCGAAAAATTCGCCGTTTGTCCCTGTTTTTTCGGTATTCGCTTCTGTTCTCCCCGTTTTTCAATCCTCCTTCTCCTCCACCCGCTCCGTGCGTCCCAGACGTACATACCAGAGATAGCCTTCCGTCCGGGTGTAACCCATCTGCCGCAGCAGGCGCAGGTACTCGCGGATCTGTTTGCGGTGGCGTGCGGTTTCCCGGTCGCCGAACTTGTAATCCACCACTACGGCCCGCTCGCCGTCGGTCATCACGCGGTCGGGGCGCCGCGTCGTTCCGCTGCCCGGCAGGATGATTTCGTTCTCGTTGCGCACCACCTGCCACCTGCCGCCGAACCACTCCGCCGTCACCGGATCCGCGAGGGCCTTTTCGACCAGCTCCCGCAGGCGGGGGGCCTCTTTTTCATCGAGTACGCCGTCCTGGGTCATCGCTTCGATGGCCATGTAGATCTCATCCGTTGTCGCGGCGTTTTCGAAGACCCGGTGCATCAGGATGCCGAAGTCGCGCGGGGTGAGTTCGGCCCGACCCTCTTCCTCGTAGTAGCGTTCTGTCGGCAGGGGGGGGTGGCACGTGCGCCCCCCCCCGGGGACACGGGCCG
>OGQK01001720.1_pt1 | contig 10728 bp, 7 predicted proteins | sample 1553221 | NCBI WGS metagenome assembly OGQK01 (sample SAMEA2579996, study PRJEB22360) | human gut metagenome | biome: human gut; feature: human-associated habitat; material: faeces | place: Denmark | collected 2008/2010 | reverse complement strand
TCACTCTTTTGCTTGTGTGCTCCTTTTCCCCAAAAGTACAAAGTATCTTTTGGGGTCCCCGGATTTGCGATATCGCAATATCACACTGCGACAAATCCTTATTTTGTGAGAAATAGTAGAATGATAATGAAAAAAATAATATATTGACACTGTACGCGCGAAGTAGTATAATTATATAAGTATGAAAAGGCGTGTTTTCAAAAATAAAAAAGGCTTTACGCTCGTTGAACTTATCGTGACCATTGCCATTATGGCGATTCTTGCCGCGGCGGTTACGCCTGCCGTTTACGTCACGACAAAACGCCGTCAGAAGAGCGCTGCCGAAACCGACACGCAGACCATGTACAGGAACTCGATCGCGGCGGTTACGTACCTTTCGGGGCAGCATATTTATCCCAACAAGCCGGATCCGCGCAAAGAAGACGTGGACAACGGCACGAACGGGTGGTACGTCACGTATTCCGCAATGGTGTGCAAGCGCATTTATCAGACCGTAATCGGGCTGGACATCCCCGTCAAATATTACGATCCCGATGCGTCGGGGACGGAAAAGGTCCTTGTGCCGGACGGCTGCAACGCGGTGGAACGCAGTTCCTTTGTCAGCGCGGACAACAAAAATCCTTATATCGTCATTCAGGTTGTGGGCGTCACGGCGGCGGAGAACAGCGACGAAATCGTATATTACCTCATCGTCAGTTACCACAACGACAAGAATCAGTTTGCGGCTTGGGACGGCGGAAAAGAGGTTCCAACGGCGACGCTTGACTACGTCACGAAAGATCCGACGGCAAATCCGCAACTTAACCGCGCCTATCAGACCAACAAGGGCACTCCCATCCGCTATACGTTCAAAATAAGAACAAAGTAATGCTATTATGAAATATATCTTGCAGTTTTTTTACCTGGTTTTACAGTTCACCTGGGGCGCGATTCAAAACGCATTGGGGTTTTTGCTTTTCCTGAAAAATATCAGGTGCGAGCACGCCTATTACCACGGCGCAATCCTGACCTTCCACGAGGGCGATTGGGGCGGCGTGTCGTTGGGCGCGTTTATCTTCATCAACGGCAAGCGCGGCGATGAGTACAAAAAAACCGTGTCCGTGCATGAGTACGGCCATACCATTCAGTCGCTGATTCTGGGGCCGCTGTATCTGTTTGTCGTCGGGATTCCGTCGTTTGTATGGTGCAACAACAAGAAGTGCATTGCTATAAGACAGGATAATAATAAATCCTATTACGACCTGTATTGCGAAAGTTGGGCGAACAGGCTCGGCGAGGCGGTCACGCACGAGGAGGCCCCGCACAAGTGAAAGAAAAGTTCAACGGGGTGCTTTTGCATATAGGAAGTCTGCCGTCTGAATACGGTGTCGGCGCGCTGTCCGAGGGCGCGTTTTCTTTTGTCGATTTTTTGGCGGACGCGAAGGTCGATTTCTGGCAAACGCTGCCGTTATCGCCAACGTCTTTCGGCGACAGCCCGTATCAGTCGCCGTCTGCATTTGCGGGAAATCCGTACTTTATCGATATAAATACGCTTGTTAAACGCGGGCTTTTGACGGAAAACGAGGCAAAACGCGCCAAAACAAAATCGCTTGACTACGCCGAAATTTTTAACTCGCGATACGACGTGCTACGCTGCGCGTTCAAAAGATTTCAAAAAAATTCCGATTATTCAAAGTTTCTTGAAAATAACGAATATTGGCTGGACGACTTCGCGCTGTTTATGGCGCTCAAAGTCAAAAACGGGTTTTCGTCGTTCGATACGTGGGAAAAGGACGAAAGACGGCGCGATACGCTGTCCGACGAAAAAATCGCCGCGCTTCAAGACGAGTGCGATTTCTGGCGGTTTTTACAGTTCGAGTTCTATCGCGAATTGACCGCGCTTAAAGATTACGCAAAATCCAAAAACGTCGCGCTTATCGGCGATATTCCCATCTACGTCGCGTACGACAGCGCGGACGTCTGGGCACACCCCGAAATATTCAGGCTTGACAAAAATATGCGCCCGAAAGAGGTCGCCGGCGTGCCGCCCGATTATTTCTCCGCCGACGGGCAACTGTGGGGCAATCCGCTGTACGACTGGAAAAAGCAGCAGTCGGACGGCTTTTTGTGGTGGCATCACCGCTTGCTGCATCAGCTGCAATTCTTCGACAAAATCCGCATCGACCACTTCCGCGCGTTTGAAAGCTACTACGCCGTGCCGTATGGTGCAACGACCGCAAAAATCGGCAGGTGGGTGAAGGGCGTCGGCACGAAAATCTTCGACGGGCTTGACCTCGACGGCAGAATCATCGCCGAGGACCTCGGAATTATCACCGACAAGGTGCGCCGCCTTGTGAAACGTACCGGTTTCCCCGGAATGAAAGTCTTTCAGTTCGCTTTCGACGGCAAGAGCGATAACGAGCATCTGCCGGAAAACGTAAGGTATAACACCGTCTATTACACCGGCACGCACGACAACGATACGCTGAAAGGCTGGTACGACGCGCTGGACATCGGCACAAAAGAGTACGTCAAAAAAATCCTTGGCGCAACCGACGAGAACGTCTTTGATAAAGCTTTCAAAAGGGTAATGCGCTCCCGCGCGAAATTCGTCATCGTGCCTATGCAGGACTATCTGTTGCAGGGCTCGGAGGCGAGAATGAATACCCCGGGGACGAACGACGGGAATTGGAAATACGTCCTGCCGAAAAATTACGCAAAGGTGAAAAACCGCATAAGAAAGTACGTCAGGAACAGATGTTCAAATAGCCGAGCAAAGAATAAATAAGGGATATTACAAAAAACGAAAACACCGAATTTCGGTGTTTTTCATTATGCTGTCAAAATGACACTCTTGCTCTCATATATAACGACGGATTGAATAATGACGTATTGATAAACAGTGGTGTTGAACAGGTGCGGAAGTTGGTGAAAGCGGATAAAAATGGAGTTTATAGTTTTGGGTTTTATGAAAAGGGTTCCCTTCCGGGAGATTGCCACGTCGCGTTGCTTCTCGCAATGACATTAAGTGCTTCGCACGGATGGCAAAAACAACGTTAAAATCCTGTGCCTTTTTCGGTGACGACGTTTTCACCGCTCAGGTAAATTTTGTAATATACTTCACGATATTCTTGCGACTTTCCCTTGTAATAAAGATAAATCGCGTTTTGCTTAAAATCGGCGGAAAAAGTCCCCTTTTTTTCGGGAACGCCGTACGAATCAGCCCATTTTAAGGACGAAAACCTGTTTTTCAGGGTATTGTAAGCGGCTTCCGAGTACGCATCCGTCCATATTACGTTGCCATACAACAAAAGATCTGTCACGTCGATTTCGATCCCCGTAAGTTCGGTGAAGAACGAAGGGCGTTCAACGACTTCCTGCGCCCACGAAACGATTTGTGCAGAAATTTGCTTTCCGTTGTATATGTAGTTGACCTCGTCGGTTTTCTTGTTGAGAATGCCCACGGTTGCGCCGGAAACGACGCCGGCAAGCACCGCCATAATCGCAATTACGACGATAAGCTCCACAAGAGTGAAACCTTTTTTATCGGATTTCATAATTATATTATACAAAACCGCCGACGTTTTGTCAAAACCGACGTGTTTTCAAGGAGAAACGGAAAATCCGATTTTGGAAACACGCCGTTTTTCGTTTTGTCGAGTTCAAATTTTTTGAAGATTTTTTTTGAAGATCAATTTTTTTGCAAGTCGTAATAATTGACAGTGATGAGTGTCAATATGACAGCGGCGCAGATTGCCGGAGTTTCATGTCATTCTGAGGAGCAAAGCGACGTGAGAATCTCCCGGAAGGGAATCCGCGTTATTTCACAAGGTGTCCGTTCCCGGCGATTGCCACGCTACGCTCGCAATGACAGAGTACTTCGTACGGAATGGAACAATGGTCAATGCCTCGCAATGACAGAGTACTTCGTACGGAAAAGAAAAAGTTTTGTTTGCTTGCAAAAAATGGCGTGATTGACTTACGCTTTTTATTTTACTCCGTGCAACGCGTTTTATTTGCCGTTGCGTTTGTCGCAAAGTATGAGCGATATATCGTCGCGCACGATGCAAAGGAATTTCAAAAGACATTCCGTCTCGGACACGGTAAGGTCGCGCGTCAGTATTGTCGCAACGGACAGGGCAAGATTTGTGAGTTCAATGACGTTGAGCCGCGAAAGTTCCATAAGTCATTTTATGTTTTCGTTTGGTAATTAGTGCGAAACGGCGAAACGGGACGTGCAAAATGGCGCGTCATAACGCAAAATAACTTGACATTCGGTTGTATTATCTTGTATATTATATTTATAGCAATATCTTTTGGGCGCATTATGCCCAAAATTGCACATACTATGGCTATACCGCCGGGTTTTCCGGCGTATCGGAGGAGAGATATGAGAGCAAAAAAATCAAGCAAAAACTTACTTCGTATCAGCGGACTTGCATTAGTGTTTATGCTTGCAGTCGCACTGCTTGTCAGCGCAATTTCTTTTACGCGCGTGGGTGCGGGTGAGATTAAAGAATCCAATGCAAAGACGGTTGCGCCGGACATAAGGTTTTTGGACATTGCCACGCCGGAAAAGTATCAGCCGTTTGTTATGAACGGTTCGTCTGCGAATAGTTATTTCGCACAATTTACATACTATCCCGCAACTTACAAAAACTTTTTTGGTTTTATCGGCGGAATATATACCGGTATTTCAGGCTTCAATAAGAGCGACACGGCGGTTTCTATGGAGCCATCGGCTATTGGCAATGTAAGAGAAAGGCTGTATGCTTATTATAAATTGCCCGATGAACTTGTTTCGCTTGGCGCAGAAATCGAAATCAGCGCAAACCTTGACGAGGCGGTTAAGTTCACTGCAATGCAAAATACGTTGAAGTTCATTTCTTACGCTTCCGGCGTTACTGAAATCAGCGAGAACTCCGACTACGTAAACGACACTTTTAACAAAGGTACGACCTGGACAGTTACGGCAGACAATCAATATATCCTTATGTATGCCGGCGGCGAAGAAGCCGGCGGTGAAAAAATCGAAATCAGCGGTCTTGCCATTAACATTAAAATCAAGAGCGTAAAGTCGGTCAGCGCATATGAAACAATTGCGGCAAAACTTGCGACGAACATTGCTCCCGTTACCAGATCATGGAACGGTACGACAAAGTATTCGGAAGATTTTAGCGAATTCAGGAAAATTGCGCAAGGCTATGAAACCAACCGTAACACGGTTGCCAACCTTGGAACATGGGGATTGCATGACGGCGATATGCTTGATCCTGCATCCAACACGTTGACTTCAATCCGCACCGACGGAACGCAAACAAAGCAGTTCTCCTTCCTGCTTTACGACAAATATTTAAGCCTTGACACAGCGGATATCAAAGGTTTTGATTTATTCCAAGCATATCGCGGCACGGGCGCAATTGTTGACGGCTCCGCAAAAACATACAAAAGAAGCGATTATACCGCAGAGCAACTGAAAACGTTGCATTATCCGGTAGGTTTGGAAAGCATAACGGTTGAACCGTTCGGAGCAAAAAACAATGACGCGTCGACGGGTTATTTCCGCGGGCTTTGCGTTACGGTTGTTTACGACGGTTTGGGAAACCCGAAAATTGACGGCGAATCGCCGAGTCCCCTTGAAGTCGACACTGCATATCGCGTACAATATGCAAACGTTAATAAAGTCAGCGGAAACACATTGACGGTATTCTGCGGCGGTATCGACTACACCAAACCCACGGCATTGGACGAAGTTGCTCTCCTTACCGAAAACGTTGTTAACGAAAACGGTGGCGTCAAGGTCACGTATTTTTATACCGACACCATAAAATTCAAACCTGTTCTCGATGACGACGACACTCGCGGCGACGTCAAGTATTTCTATACCCTTTACAAAAAGGTTGACGGCAATTACGTTGAAATCGAAGGGCAGACAGGCATTGCGATCAACAACCCCGGCTTTGACATCTTCACCCTTTCGGGACTTGAAAAGGGCGAATACGCAATCAAGTTCAAAGCGATCGATACGGTCGGACAATTCTACGAAGATCATCAAAACGAAGCAAGCCTTAACGACATACAAAAGAACTGGGCAAACCACGTCGTTTACAGCGATTATCACCGTTTCACAATCGACGACAATCAGAACCCGCCCGAAAAATGGGCAACCGCAATTTACCTTGAAAACGGCGGCGCGTATAACGGCGAATGGACGAATCAGAACGTCGTTATCGAGTTCAACACGCTCTCTTCCATCAAGGACATAATCTATCAAATCAGTTATCGCACCCTTAAAAACGGCGTTTTCGTAGGTACGCAAACCGAATGGGTGAACATCAAAGACAAAATCAAAGATAACAAATATACCATAGGCTATGACGAAACTTCGCCCGAAGGATACGAACGCATCTATTATCTCCAAGCGATTTATACTTCGTCAAATATCACGTACACCGTTAACGTTCCCGTGAAATACGACAACTATAACGGATACAAGCCCGAAATTGCAAGGCTTCTTGACTTCTCGAAAGACGAAGCGTATGCCGACTTACTGCCCCTTCTTGTGAACCTTAACTACAAACAAGTCGGGAAAGACGGCTACGTCAGCGAATTTTTGGGCAGCCCGATGACTCTTTATTACGAAATCACCCGTGACGGCGTCGTGGGCGCGGCAAAGGAACTTTCGCTTGATACAAACAACGTTTATATGGATTTGTTCGAGGGCAGAAACGTTTCAGGCCTCACGCAAATTCAGGTCAGATTCTGGCTTGAAGACGAAGCGGGCAATACAAACGATCAAACCACCTACAACGTCAACCTTGACAGGGCAAAGATCAACGTCAACTTCAACATCGATACGAACGCCCGAAGATACTTCAATAATACGACCGACGTAAGTACGTCGCTTGTTTCGTACACGTTGTCGAACAAGTTTGCAGGCACTATCCCGTCGGGGAAAATCGGCATTACTTTCGACGCGGCGTACGACGGCGTCAATGCAGGTAAAAGACACGTGATTGTCAGCAACGTCCGGGCTTCCTACGTCGAAGGCTCGGCTTATACGGCTGCGCTCATCGAACAATATGAAAAGGTGTATGTCAATGCAGACGGCAACGTCATCACGCCCGAAGCAGACGGCAGTTACGTCATCGGCACGCACGAAATCAAAAAAGCGCGCCTTACGATCGACGAGAAATACAGACACGCACCGTTCATTTATAACGGCACCATCAACTACGCAATGACCGACTACGTTTCGGGCGACGACTCTTTATTGGTGCTCGATAAGGTTCTGGGCGACAAAGCGGACGAATGGAAAAATATCCAATGGAAAGGCACGTTCCAGCTTGACAGCATTGACGTCAACAACAATCTTCGCGCGTCGCTTATAAATATCGAAATCGCGGGCGAACTGAACAACAATTACCAGATCACAAACGCGGGCGGCTCCGCAAGCGCACCCAAAGCGTATATCGATGTCCTACCTGCCAAACTCGGCAAAATCACGCTTATCGCCTCAAAGGTCTATAACGGCGAAAATACGATTTTGACGAACTCGGTCAACTGCGAGTTTAGGATTGAGGGACTGCAAGGCACGGACAACATCACGCTCGAATACGGCACGATTAGCCTGCCCGGCAAGGACGTCGGCACGTATACCTTTAACGTCAACGATTTCAAACTCGTCGGCGAAAGACAAAAATTCTATGACCTGACAGACGTTACCGTCGAAGCGACGGTTACCGTAACGCCCAAAACCATCACGGTTACGGTGCATAACGTCGAAAAACCTTTCGACAACAAAACGGCGTTCCAAATCAGCAGCTATACGTTTGGCGGCGTTGTGACGGGCGACGACGTGAAGTTGCTCACAAGCACGGGCAATACGGCAAATATCAACGTCGGCACTTATCCCGATTGCAAAGTCACGCTGGGTATTACCGGCATTGACAGCAAAAACTACGTCCTGAAAGATACCGAGGCGGTCGTTACGGTCACCATTTCTCCGCGCGAAATCGGCGGCGCGAAAATCATCGGTATTTACGCTGTCGATACGAACGGCAACTATTACTACATCAATGAAGTCGGCGGAAACGTTGTGATTTATCAGAAAGACGGCGCAGGTTATATCGCGTACAGCAAGGACGAGAACGGCAAAGCAAAGGCCGAAAACGTTGACGTTTTGCCAGCAGGCGCAACCGTATGGGTGCTCGATACGTTCGTCACGGGCGGCGTTTGCATCATCAACGGTCACCGCTTCGAGTTGTCACCGGACATCGTTTACGCAATCGAATACTATGAGGATACCGCACTCAACAACAAACTTGACATCGGTGAAATCGACTTCAAAGAGCGTCAGTATCAGCCCGTCGTCGTCGATCAGAACGGCAACAATTTCGTTATCAACGTCAAAATTTCGGACGGCGTTTACGACACCACTTCGGGCGCGTATAAATATACGTTGAAAATCAAAAACTTCGGCGAGAAAAGCAACTTCAAGAAAATAACGGGCTTCAACGACACGGAAACCAAAGTCGTGTCCGTGCTTGACTTCTCGGACGTCAAGTTTGAAAATAAAATGTTCAACGACAAAGGCAACGTCGATAAGTTCAGCGCTCCGTACAACGCGGCGGCATACACGCTTAACGTCATAAGCCCGTCACAGTTGAATATTGAACTCGCGGAATACTTCAAGAAGGGCGCAGACGGCGTATGGCAACCCGTTTCCGCGGCAATCGACGCTGGCGTTTACTACGGTAAGTTCACGGTATCGCGCTTGAATAACGAATACATTATTGAACAAACTTTCACGATTGAAAGAATCGGCACCGAAATTAAGATTAAAGACGCGTCCGTTACGTACGACGCAAAATACGGCGAAGACTTCGCGGAAAAAGTGCAAAAGGTCGACGACGCGTTCAATTACTACAAGACGACTTACGGCATGGTAATCGGTGCAAACGACATCGTTTACGAATATTCCTTTGACGAAGATTTCAAGACGATTCTCGGCAGCGCTCCCGTCCGTCAGGGTGGCGGCGTATGCTACGTCCGCGTGAGATATAAGGGCAACGAAAACTTCATCGGCTCGGTCTCGCTCGCACGCAAAATCAACGTCAACGGCGCGAAATTCAACCTTGTCGATATCACGGCAAACGTAGGCGAATCGTTTAATCTGCCCACGGTTGAAAATCTTATCGACAAAGACTCCGTCGGCGGCAACTACAAAGAAATCGCAAAAGACTTTGTCATCGTTTATCGCCTCAGCGACGCCAGTTACAAGGTCGTGAATAACGCTGCGGGACTTGTGGGCGAAGGCAGATATCCTTACAGAGTCGTTCATAAAGGACTTATCAAGGGCGGCGCCTGGACGGTCGACAGCAGCGCGGAATCCGAAAGATATACCCGTGCCGTGTCGGCGGACGGCATAATCGAAGCGACGATTTCCATCACCGAAAACGAACTTAACTCGGTATGGGGCGGCGACGTCAACGTTCCCGACGATAAAGTTCTGGAAGATAACGGCATCGGCACGATCTCGGGCAGCTGGACGCAGGCGGACAGCGGATACACCGTTTACTTCTGCATACTCGACAGAAACAACGCCGCAAGCCGCGATAACTTCACCAACGGTTTAAGACAAAATAAGGAAATCTTTGGCAAAGAGTACGCCGCCGGCAAGGTCTACTTCCTGTCGCTCAGCGAATATAAGAACAAAAGCGTCCTTATGAACACCGACAAACAGCCCAGACTTATGAGCCCCGCAACCGTAACGATGCAAGTCAGCGCAAACGGCGCGAAACTCATCAGATACAACAACGGCGAATGGACGGAAGTGAACTACGTCGATAACGGCGACGGCACCGTAACGTTTGAAACCGATAAGCTCGGCTACTTCATCTTTGCGGAAGACTACGTCGCGCCCAAAGCGAAAACAAACACGCTGGCAATCGGCATCGGCGCAGGCGTTGGCGGCGCGGCAGTGCTTATGGCAATCATCGTGGTTACGGTGGTCGTCATTAAGAAAAAACGCGCATAATCGTTAAACAAACGGCACGCGACGGCGTGCCGTTTCCATAATATAAAACATTTATAAAGGAGAAGGAAAATGAATAAATACGCAGGTACGAAAACCGAAAAGAACCTCGAAACGGCTTTTTCGGGCGAATCACAGGCAAGAAACAAGTATACTTACTTTGCGTCGGTTGCAAAAAAAGAGGGCTATGAACAAATCGCGTCCCTGTTTCTGAAAACTGCCGACAACGAAAAAGAACACGCCAAACTTTGGTTCAAGGAACTTAACGGCATCGGAAACACAACGGAAAACCTTGTTGCCGCGGCGGCGGGCGAAAACTACGAATGGACGGACATGTATGCGGGCTTTGCAAAAACAGCCGAAGAAGAAGGCTTCCCTGAGCTTGCGGCGAAATTCCGACTTGTCGCGGCGATCGAGAAACACCACGAAGAAAGATATCGCGCGCTGTTGAAAAACATCGAAACGGCGGAAGTTTTCAAAAAATCCACGGTGAAAGTGTGGGAATGCAGAAACTGCGGCCATATCGTCGTCGGAGAGTGCGCGCCCGAGGTTTGCCCGACGTGCAATCATCCCCAAAGTTATTTTGAAATATCCGCGGACAACTATTGATTGTCGCAAAACCAAAGGACAATCGTTTTCAAAGCGTCGGGACACCCCGACGTTTTTTAATGTTTAATATTATATATTATATAGTTTATATAATGAAAGTGAAG
>OGQK01001718.1_pt1 | contig 10731 bp, 14 predicted proteins | sample 1553221 | NCBI WGS metagenome assembly OGQK01 (sample SAMEA2579996, study PRJEB22360) | human gut metagenome | biome: human gut; feature: human-associated habitat; material: faeces | place: Denmark | collected 2008/2010 | reverse complement strand
CTGGATCACCGAACCCCACCGCGGCGGTCGCCGTCACGGCGGTTGCCGCGACGCTCACGACGCTCCTGATAGGGCTTGCTGGTGTCCAGAGTGCGCGGAGTGGTCCGCAGAGCTTGGGACAGGATCTCGCCCTTGTAGATCCAAACCTTCACGCCGATGCGGCCGAAGGTGGTAGCAGCCTCAGCGAAGCCGTAGTCGATGTCGGCGCGCAGGGTCTGCAGGGGGATGGTACCCTCGTGATAGTGCTCGGAGCCGGCGATCTCACGGCCGCCCAGACGGCCGCTGCAATTGCACTTGATGCCCTTGGCGCCGGCGCGCATGGCGCGGCCCATGGCGTTCTTCATGGCGCGGCGGTGGGAGATACGCTTCTCCAGCTGGGCGGCGATGTTCTCCGCCACCAGCTGCGCGTCCATATCGGGGTTGCGAACCTCGACGATGTTCAGCTTCACGGTCTTGCCGATCAGCTTCTCCACATCCTTGCGGTACTGCTCGATCTGCTCGCCGCCCTTGCCGATGACCACGCCGGGGCGTGCCACGTGCAGGTAGATGGTGACGACCTCGTTGCTGCGCTCGATCTCGATCTTGGAGACACCGGCGGCAAACAGCAGCTTCTTCAGGTACACGCGGATCTTGTGATCCTCAACCAGCAGGTCGCCGACCTTCTCATTGCTGGCATACCAACGGGAATCCCAGTCTTTGATGACGCCCACGCGCATGCCATGGGGATTAACTTTCTGACCCATTTAACTGTTCCTCCCTTTCTTAGTCTCTCTCCGCGACGGCCAGCGTCACGTGAGAGGTTCTCTTGTTGATGCGATAGGCGCGGCCCTGAGCGCGGGGCATCATGCGCTTCAGAATGGGGCCGGGGGTGGCGAACACCTCGGTGACCACCAGCTTATCGGGATCCATGCTGAAGTTGTTCTCCGCGTTGGCGCAGGCACTCTTCAGCAGCTTGACCAGCGGCTCGGAGGCGGACTTGGGGGTGTTCATCAGGATCGCCATAGCGGTCTTGGCATCCTTACCGCGGATCAGATCGCAGACGATCTGAACCTTGCGGGGAGAGATGCGGACGTATCTCAGATATGCTTTCGCTTCCATATTACTCTGCATCCTCCTTTTTAGGCTTTCTTAGTGTGACCGCGGAAGGTACGAGTGGGCGCGAACTCGCCCAGCTTGTGACCCACCATGTCCTCCTGCACGTAGACAGGCACATGACGGCGGCCGTCGTGGACAGCGATGGTGTGACCGACGAAGGCGGGGAAGATGGTGGAGCTGCGGCTCCAGGTCTTCAGCACGTTCTTCTCGCCCTTCGCGTTCATTTCTTCAACCCGCTTCAGCAGCTCAGGGGCAACATACGGGCCTTTTTTGATAGATCTGCTCATATTCTCTTGCCTCCTTTACTTCACGTTGCGACGCTTGACAATGAACTTGTCGGTGGGATTCTTCTTCTTGCGGGTCTTGTAACCCAGAGCCGGCTTGCCCCAAGGCGTGACAGGACCGGGACGACCCACGGGGGACTTGCCCTCACCACCGCCGTGGGGGTGATCGCAGGGGTTCATGACGGAGCCGCGAACGGTGGGACGCCAACCCATGTGACGCTTACGACCGGCCTTACCGATCTGAACGTTCTCGTGCTCCAGATTGCCCACCTGACCGATGCAGGCCTTGCAGTTGGTGCGGATGATGCGAACCTCGCCGGAGGGCATACGGATCTGGGCGTTGTCGCCCTCCTTCGCCATCAGCTGGGCATAGGCACCGGCGGAGCGAACCAGCTGTGCGCCCTTGCCGGGATGCATCTCGATGTTGTGGATAACGGTACCCACGGGGATGTTGGCGATGGGCAGGCAGTTGCCGGGCTTGATGTCGGCAGCCGCGCTGGAGATCACCTTGTCACCGGCAGCCAAACCGACGGGGGCGATGATGTAACGCTTCTCGCCGTCCTCATACTGCACCAGCGCGATGTTTGCGCTGCGGTTGGGATCGTACTCCAGACGCAGGACGGTCGCCTCGGCGTCCATCTTGTCGCGCTTGAAGTCGATGATACGGTACTTGCGCTTCTCGCCGCCGCCGCGATGGCGGACGGTGATACGGCCGTAGCTGTTGCGACCAGCGTTCTTCTTCAGCACTTCAACGAGGCTGGCCTCGGGCTTGGCGTGCTTATCAATGCCGTCGAAGCCGGAGACAGTCATGTGGCGGCGGGAAGGGGTGGTCGGCTTAAAAGTTTTAATAGACATTCTCTACACTCCCTTCTCTTACACCATACCCTCGAAGAACTCGATGGTCTTGGAATCCTTAGCCAGCTGGACATACGCTTTCTTCCAGCTCTTGCGGGTGCCGGGGCGACCCGCGCCCATGCGCTTGGTCTTGCCATCGTAGTTGATGGTGTTGACCTTGGCGACCTTCACGCCGAAGATCTTCTCCACGGCGTTCTTGATCTCGATCTTACCGGCGGTGGGAGCCACCTCGAACACGTACTTCTTGTCGGAAGTAGCGGCCATGGAACGCTCGGTGATGATGGGACGGATGATGATGTCGTATACGTTAGTCATTACGCGAACACCTCCTCGATTACTGCGAGGGCTTCCTTATCCAGCACCAGATACTTGGCGTTCAGAATGTCGTAGACATTGATGAGGTTCGCCATGGAAGTAACGACGCCGGGGATGTTGCGCGCGCTCTTGACGATGATCTGGTCCTTGGCGGGGGTGACCACCAGAGACTTGCCGTCAGCCTTGACGGCGTTCAGGAACGCACGGAAGTCCTTGGTCTTGATGCTGTCCATCTTGATGCTGTCGATGACGATGATCTCGCCGGCAGCGGCCTTGGCGGACAGAGCAGATTTCATAGCCAGTCTCTTGACCTTCTTGTTCAGAACGTAAGAGTAGCTGCGGGGCTTGGGGGCAAACACGATGCCGCCGTGGGTCCACTGGGGCGCACGGGTGCTGCCCTGACGGGCATGACCGGTGCCCTTCTGACGCCAGGGCTTCTTGCCGCCGCCGGAGACCTCGGCGCGGGTCAGAGCGCTCTGGGTGCCCTGCCGGCAGTTGGCGAGATGATTCTTGACCACTTCGTGCACGACGGCGGTGTTCGGCTCGATGCCGAAGATGCTGTCGTTGAGCTCAACAGTACCGACCTCTGCGCCGGTCATGTTCAAAACTTTGATAGCAGACATTTCCTTAAGCACTCCTTTCCTTACTTAGTACGGGCGGAAGCCTTCTGCGGGTTACGACCGGAAGCCTTCTGCGGGTTGTTGCTGATGCCGGACTCGGCATGCTTGATGCGGTGGGTCTTGACGGTGGTCTTGATGAGCACCAGACCGCCCTTGGGGCCGGGGATGGCACCGCGGACCGCGATCATGTTCAGCTCGGGATCGACCTTGACGATGTCCAGGTTCTGGATGGTCACCTGGTCGCAGCCCATCTGGCCTGCGCCGATCTTGCCCTTGAAAATACGGCTGGGATCGGTGGTGGAGCCCATGGAACCGGCGTGACGGTGAACGGGGCCGCCGCCGTGGCTCATGGGAGTACGGCCTGCGTTCCAACGCTTCACGACGCCCTGATAGCCGTGACCCTTGGTGGTGCCGGTCACGTCAACGAAGTCGCCCTCTTTGAAAGTGTCCGCCTTGATGATGTCGCCGACGTTCAGCTCGGCGGCGTTGTCCAGGTCGAACTCGCGGAGATACTTCTTGGGAGCCACGCCCGCCTTGTTCAGATGGCCCATCTCGGGCTTGGTCAGCTTGCGCTCGGGGATGTCCTCAAAGCCCAGCTGCACAGCGGCGTAGCCTTCCTTCTCGGCAGTCTTCTTCTGGATAACGGTGCAGGGGCCCGCCTCAATAACAGTAACGGGGATGACCTTGCCGTTTTCGTCGAAGATCTGAGACATACCGACTTTCTTGCCAATGATTGCCTTCATGTATGATCCTCCTTAAAGGTTATTGGTCGACATAGATTCAACTTCCATTGGGTAGAAGCCGCTTGCTCTGCCGACGTAACCCCCGGAACGCCTCACGCAAGTTGGCGTCCCGGCTGGGTAGCAAGCAAATTCGTTTGCGGGGGTATTATATAAGGTGGGTTACAGCTTGATCTCGATCTCCACACCGGCGGGCAGATCCAGAGCCATCAGAGCCTCCACGGTCTTGGGGGTGGAGTTGGTGATGTCAATGAGTCTCTTGTGGGTGCGACGCTCGAACTGCTCACGGCTGTCCTTATACTTGTGGGTGGCGCGCAGGATAGTGACAACTTCCTTCTTGGTGGGCAGAGGGATGGGGCCGGACACGGACGCACCGGTGCGCTTGGCGGTCTCGACGATCTTCTCTGCGGACTGGTCGATGACCTGGTGGTCATAGGCCTTCAGACGAATGCGGATCATTTCTTTTGCCATTTGGTTTGTTCCTCCATAAATTTCGTACGGTTTTTGTTGCTTTGACCAATGCCGTACGGCGGGAAATTTCTTATTCACCGTTCCGTGCGTATCATTCCGGCTCATAAGAAACACCGGCAACAGGCCGGTGTCCTTCTGGCGCGGCGATCTACGCCGGCGAACAGAAATCTCTCAGCCGCCCGATTATCGGACATACTCCCCGGAAGTTACCTCCTTGCGGAGCAATCTCCCGGTTCATCGCAGTGTAAACGCCTCCGGGTGTGTACCACCCCTTACGCGCGTACCCACATATAATAAAGGAAAAATCCCCTTGTGTCAAGGGGATTTTTCTATTTTGTTCACAAAATTTTTCATCGGTTTTTGTGCCTTTTGCCGACGGCTCTGCATCGCGTAAACCGCTCCCGTCCCGCGCCGGTGCTCACGCCGCCGCAACGCTCCTTGCCTCCGCTTGCCGGGACGCTATTCCAGCGTATTCACCGTGCCCACAAACAGCGGCACATTGCTGTTGTCGAAGATCACGAACAGGAACGGTCTGTCTAACTCCATCTCCACGGTGGGCGGTATCTCCATCATGGCGCTGTCAGCAGCCACGATCTCCGTATACGCCGCGGCCTCCACGCCGTCCTCATCGATCTTCACCCGTGCCGCCTGCATGACGCTGTCCACCACCGCGCCGTTGTCGGTCAGCGGGGTGAAATCCGCCTTTGTCCCGTCAAAAGCGTCCGTGACGCCCAGTGCCTGCAACGCCTCGTTCAGCCCCGTGGAGGACTTCACATCGAACTTGGGCACCGACCACACCAGCTCTGCGGCGTTGTAGTCCCCCGTCAGCTTCGTCAGGAACCCCTGCCGCTGCAAAAGGCTCTCCGGCGTCACGCCCTCATCCGGCAGCACGAACACCATGCGTCCATAGCGCAGATACCGGGGCGCGGCGGTGTAGCCCTCCCCCTTCTGATAGCTGCCTCTCTCCGTCCGGTGCATGAAGTCCGTCTCCTGCTCCGTGCCGCCGGCAGCGGTGAACACGTCCTTCCTCGTCTGGCTTTCCTCGAACGCATCCTGCCAGCTGGATTTATAGTATATAGTATTGTACAGCCGCAGCAGGTTATCCACCTCCGTCCGGATGCTCCCCGTCTCCTCGGACAGCAGTCCGCCGGTGTTCTGGTTCAGCCACCCGGCGATAGCCTTGTCCGCCTCCGCCGTGCCCATGGGCACCCGGTAGGTGGATGCATAATACCAGTCCGTCAGCGCGTCCACCGCCTCCTGCTTCACCTCGGCGTTCTCCCGCAGGAACGCGCCGTTGGCAAGGCGGCACATCGATCTTCCGTCGTCCATGTACGTGCCCAGCCACAGCTCCTTGATCCGCTGCCGCAGAGACGCGCCGTCCGCCTCGCCCAGCAGCTCCATCACCTGCTGCCGTGTCTCCCCTGCCGTCATCTCCGTCAGCATCGCCAACGCCGCGTACAGGCTGACCGGCGAGTACACCCGGTTCTCCCCGTCGGTGAAGATCTTGCCCACCGTCCTGTCCGCGAAGCCCTGCACCGCGCCGCTGTCTATCTCCGCATCCAGCTTGCCCAGCTTCCGCAGTGCCTCCGTGTATTCGGTGTACGCGGCTTCATAGGCGTCCCAGCCCTCCTCACCGTCGTCCATGTAGTCCTCAAACCGCGGCTCCGCCGGATACACGGGATACTCCGCCTCCGCCACTATGTACTTCGCCAGCTCCACCGCCGGCTCCGGTCTCTCTGACCGGCCGCCCTCCTCTACCTTGCCGCACCCGGCAAGCATCGCACCCGCCAGCACCGCGCACATGGCCGCTTTCAGTCGTTTCATGGAAAATACCTCCTTTTCTTCCTTCTATTCCTTTGGACGCACGCCGCCCCTTTGTTCCCCCGCGAAAAAAGACCGCCCGCAGGCGGTCTTTTCTATCAGATACGCTTCCACTTGGCACCGCCGGGCACATCGGTGATCTCAATGCCCTGCGCCTTCAGCTCGTCGCGGATACGGTCGGCCTCGGCGAAATTCTTCGCCTTCTTGGCGTCGGCACGGGTGCGGATCAGAGATTCCACCTCCCCGTTCTCCTCGCCGTCCTCGCTGACCACAGCAAAGCCCCCCGCCGCCGGTGCGGCGGGCTGCTTGGCGCGGGGAGCCGCCGCCCTCTCCAGCAGCTTCAGCCCCAGCACCTCGTCGAAGCTGCCCAGCAACGCCAGCTTCGTCTTGTCGTTGGTCTTTGCCTTCAGCACGTCGTACAGCACAGTAACGGCCATGGAGGTATTCAGGTCGTTATCCATGGCGGCGGTGAACTTCGCCTTGTACTCGTCGAAGGCGGCCTGCTCCACCTCGCCCTCATCCTTCAGCGCGGCGATACGGGCAAGCAGCTTGTTGTACGCCACCGTGGCGTTGTCCAAATTCTCCCAGGAGAACACCAAACTCTTGCGGTAATGGCTCTGCAAGCAGAAGAACCGATACGCCAGCGGGTCGTAGCCCTTCTCCTCCAGCAGAGACACCGTAAGGAACTCGCCCTTGGACTTGGACATCTTGCCGTGGTCGGTGTTCAGATGCGCCACATGGCACCAGTGGGGGCACCACGGGTGTCCCAGATAGCTCTCGCTCTGGGCGATCTCGTTGGTGTGGTGGGGGAAGGCGTTGTCCACGCCGCCGCAGTGCAGGTCAAGGTACTCCCCGTTGTACTTCATGGAGATGCCGGAGCACTCAATGTGCCAGCCGGGATAACCCACGCCCCACGGGGAGTCCCACTTCAACGCCTGATCCTCGAACTTGGACTTGGTGAACCACAGCACGAAATCGTTCTTGTTCCGCTTGTTGGTGTCCTCCTCCACGCCCTCGCGGACGCCCACCGCCAGATCCTCCTCGTTGTGGTCGTTGAAGATGTAGTACCGCGCCAGCTTGCTGGTGTCAAAATACACGTTCCCCCCCGCCACATAGGCGTAGCCGGTGTCCAACAGCTTCGTGATGATCTTGATATAGTCGTCAATCAAGCCGGTGGCGGGCTGCACCACGTCGGGACGCTTGATGTTCAGCTTCTGGCAGTCGGAGAAAAACGCATCGGTGTAGAACTTGGCGATCTCCATGACGGACTTATGCTCCCGCTTTGCGCCCTTGAGCATCTTGTCCTCGCCCTCGTCAGCGTCGGAGGTCAGATGCCCCACATCGGTGATGTTCATAACGCGGTTCACGTCGTACCCGGCGTAGCGCAGGTACTTCTCCAGCACGTCCTCCATAATGTAGGAGCGCAGGTTGCCGATATGGGCGAAGTGGTACACCGTGGGGCCGCAGGTGTACATCTCCACATGGCCGGGGGTGTGGGTCTTGAACTCCTCTTTCTTATGCGTGGCGGAATTATACAGATACATGACGATCCTCCTATGATCTATTATAATATGAATATGTGCAAAAGCAGAACGCCTCCCATGCCCGCAGGCATGAGAGGCGAAATAGACTTCGCGGTTCCACTCTCGTTTATCACTCGGTTGCGGCGCATAACGCAGGCCACGCGGAGGGCTTCCACATCCCTCACGCTCCCGGACGCACTTTCCGCGCCGCTGTGCGGGACGGCTTTCAGCCGGTGACCATCCCTCTCTTGGCAAAGCTGTGGCGCGTACTCTTTCCGTTCATCGCGCTATTCGGTTGCGTCTTATACTACCAGCATTTCCCCGCCGTGTCAAGTGTTCTGTTTCCGCGGCGGGTACGCCTCCCGCCGGTCTGTCAGCCCCAGTAGGTAGTCAACGCTGACATTGTAATACCGTGCTATCCGTATCAGTACATCCGTCGGTATATCCCTTTTTCCCGATTCGTAATAAGAATAGCAGACCTGCGTGCACTGTAAATACTCCGCCATATCCTGCTGCCGCAGATCCGCATCCTCCCGGAGATCGCGTATTCGTTGATACATTCTGCACCTCGCCGCTTGAGATACAAAAAGTATAGACAAAACATTTTGTTTTATTGACAAATATAACGTATTGTTATACAATGTACAAAAACAAAGGGAGGTCTTATTGTGGACAAACAAACCCGCCCCGGCGAGAGTTCCGCTATTGCCAGTTTGGTTTTAGGGATTATCTCTTGTCTTTTAATTTTTGTCTATTTGTTCACCGCTCGATTGTTTATTGGTGCAGTCGCGGTTGTCGCGGGCTTTATCGGTATAGCGGCAGGCAATTCCGCCAAGCACAGCGGTTATTTCGGAGGGCTGCGTATCGCCGGAACAATCGTATCTTGGGTCGGTGCTGTACTCGGTGCAGTGCTTTGCTGTAAGCCGTTGTTCGTTTCCATGCTCTAAGCCTTGCAATAAAAAAGAACGGCGCAAGCCGTTCTTTTTTATTCTCATTTGACCTCCTTGAACACATCCGCGTTCTTGGCGAAATACTCGATCCCGGAGTACACCGTGGTCACAAGGATGACCCCTTGGCACACATAGTTCAGCGTCTGGGGAATACCGAACAAAATCAGGCAGATGCACACCATGGTGCTGGCGGTCTTGATCTTTCCCGCCCACCCGGCGGCGATGACCCGCCCCTTCTCCACGGCGACCAGCCGCATGCCGGACACGGCAAACTCCCGCAGCAGCACAACGGCAAGCACCCACGCGGCGAAGGTGCCCTCCTCCACGAACCAGCACAACGCCGCCATGACGAGGCACTTGTCCGCCAGCGGGTCCATGAACTTCCCGAAATCGGAGATCTGGTTATAATGCCGCGCAATATACCCGTCCAGCAGGTCGGTGAGACACGCCACCACATAGATACCCAACGCCACGTACCGGCTGCCGGGGAACCCCCAGTACAGCACCGCCAGAAATGCCGGGATCATCAGCACCCGCAGGATCGTCAACTTGTTCGCCGTAGTCATATATGTATCCGCCTTTCGTTTTCGTCTCTGCACTGCGGCGCACCCGCCGCAGGGGAATATTTCTCTCTTACTCCGCCAGCTCGCCGGTCAGCTCGCCGTCCATGGCGCCGGTGATCCGCACCGGCACGAACTCTCCCGCCTCTACCTCGTGGTCGGCGGTGAAATAGATGCGCCCGTCAATGTCGGGGCTTTCGGCGTAGCTGCGCCCCACGAACTGCATGGCCTCCTGGTCGAACCCGTCGCACAGCACCTCTGCCACCGTCCCCATGCGGCTGTCGTTGTAATCGTCCATAATGCGGGACTGCACGTCCACCACCAGCTCCCCCCGGCGTTCCGCCTCGGCGGTGTCCACCCGGTTCAGCATCCGCGCCGCCGGCGTTCCCTCCTCCGGGGAGTAGGGGAACACGCCCGCCCGCTCGATACGCACCTCCTGCAAAAACTCGCACAGCTCCTCGAACGCCGCCTCGTCCTCAAAGGGCAGCCCGGTAATAAGGCTGGTACGCAGCACCAGACCGGGGATACGCTCCCGCAGCGTCCGGAACAGAGCCAGCAGCTCCGCCTTGTCGCCCCGGCGGTTCATGGCCTTGAGCACCCTGTCGTTGCAGTGCTGAATGGGGATGTCCAGATAGGGCAGCACCTTCTCCTCCCCGGCGATGGTGTCGATCAGCTCGTCGGTGAACTCGTCAGGGTACAGATAGTGCAGCCGTATCCAGTGGAAATCCAGCCTGCACAGCTCCCGCAGCAGCGCGGCAAGCCGCCGCTCTCCGTACAGGTCAATACCGTAGCGGGTGATGTCCTGGGCGATGACGATACACTCCTTCACCCCGGCGTCCGCCAGCTTTTTCGCCTCCGCCAGCACGTCCTCCATGCGGCGGCTGCGGTATCTGCCCCGCAGGGACGGTATCACGCAGTAGGCGCACCGGTTGTCGCAGCCCTCGGCGATACGCAGATAGGCGTAGTGCTTCGGCGTGGTCAGCACCCGGTCAAATTCGTCGATCATCCCGTGGATGTCCGCAAACCGGCGGGGCGTGCCGCCGCCCATCATCTCCGCCAGAGCCGGCACGATCTCGCCGTAGCTGCCGGTGCCCATAATGCCGTCCACCTCCGGCAGCTCGTCCAGTATCTCCTGCTGGTACCGCTGGGTCAGACAGCCCGTCACTAAGATCTTGCCCACCTGCCCCTCGGTCTTCAGCTCCGCCACAGACAGGATGGTGTCGATCGCCTCCTCCTTGGCACTGTCGATAAACCCGCAGGTGTTGATGACCACCGCGTCCGCCCCGGCAGGCTCTTCCTGCAGGGTGTGTCCCGCCTGACGGCACAACGCCATCATCTGCTCGGTGTTCACCAGATTCTTGGCACAGCCAAGGGAAATAAATGCAACCTTCACGTCGTATACCTCACGTCTCGTCTATCTCCTGCCCCCACTCGTTGAGCACAGGGCGTATGTCATTCCACGAAAACCCCCGCCGCTGGAGGGCTGCCGCCAGCCGG
>OGQK01001716.1_pt1 | contig 10739 bp, 9 predicted proteins | sample 1553221 | NCBI WGS metagenome assembly OGQK01 (sample SAMEA2579996, study PRJEB22360) | human gut metagenome | biome: human gut; feature: human-associated habitat; material: faeces | place: Denmark | collected 2008/2010 | reverse complement strand
ACTATATGGAAGGCATTTATACAACCGTCCGAAAAATCCCCTTTTTCTTCGGGTTACACGTCTAAAGTATTTTTACAAATACAACGATTCGCCTGTAAAAATAGAGGTTTCCCGACGGAATGGTTTTGCAAACTGTTTTCAGGTATTTTCGTGGTACAGAAAGAATAGTAAAATATATCCGGATATTACGCAGTGCCGGAATTTATAAGGCCCGGCGGCTGTTTTTTCGGCGAATCCGATTTATTTCTTCCAAACGGGAAAATTCTATATCGTGGAGCCATGTCCGAATCTGGTCGGACAAATGTACCTTAACCTCACGCGGTATTTTGCGTATCGGATACCACTTGTATCCTCCGGCAGTCGGTTTCTTCCCGGCGCAACACAGATAGATACTCGCTTCGGGAATACCCGTGTCCGACGCCGCGGTTGCGATATTGCGGAACATTCTTGCTGACAGGCTTTGCACACGGGTACGGACTCCCCGGAGCGCGGGTACGGCAATAACATAATCACGCAAGACGGATTTATCTTTCAATTGGCGGACACTTCTGCGATAACGTTCCCTGTCGGTACGGTGGCATTCCCTCAACGTGGCCCAACGTAAATTTTCCGCGCGGTTATCATACGGGATTTGGTTGATGTGATAAACGTAATTGCATTTTCTTTTTCTCGGTAGGAAAGTTTCGGCTACGATACGGGGCACACTCTTGCAGGAGGCTTTCCCCAATTTATCGTACAGGCATACGTGCAGTTGATTATTCGGATTGATAAGACGTATTCCGTTACGTAGGCTTCTGATCTTTCCCATGTTCGATACCTGATACACCCCTTCATATCCTTGTATGTCTCTCCACTGTTCTGTTGTATTATGTTCTTTCATCTTAGGAATCTCTTTTATTGAAGTGTGGAAACAGATGTTTTTACACAGCTATCGTTTTTATTATCAGGCGGAAATCTTTGGAAATTTTGCACGGAATTTATGCCGTAACTCACGCTCGTATTTGTTGTTTATCAAAGGCAAGTAATTTTTCAACGTTATGCGCCTGTTGGCTAACACTTTGTCGTAGTGTTCAGGATATTCGTCTTTGACCACGGCTAAATATTCGTCGTAGCCTTCAGAGAGAGCAAAAGAGACCTTTTGCACTTGCTCCATAGTTAATTTGGAACAATCTCCGGGCAATTTATTGAAAACGGTCGATTCGAACATATCTTCCATCAAGGACAGTAATTTTGCTTTGAATCTTTCATCCAATAATGTTGCGCCCGTCACCGTTCCCCACCCAAGCCGTTTTAATGCTTTGCTTTTAAAACGCACTTCTAAGCGCACTAAGTTTTTGGGAACGGCTTTAGCTACCTCCCACGGTTCGTGACTGCTATGGCTACTTTCAAAAGTTTTATCATATACTTTGATGTCATAGTCACAGTAATAACATTTCCGACCATGCGACTGATAAGTATTTTTTAAAGGTGCTAACAGAATATAACGATTCTTACCGTAGCGGTTAAATAAATCCCAATAGTATCGAGGGTTATACCGGACTGCGAGATTAATTCCCAATTCAAGACTGGTGATACGAAACCTTTCTAATGGGACTCCAATAAATTTAGAAAGGCCCTGCAAGTGCCAAACAGCGTCACTGTATGTAACCATAATTATTACCTTTCGCAGATTTCTGTATCGACCCGCGGATATGCATCAAGGTCGGAGTCGGAAAAGTTAGGGTCAGAACGCCGATCTTTAGTTTTAGTTTAGGATTCCATAGGTGGCCGACTCCGTATTCGAATGAGTACCGCTCAAAATCTTCCGGAAGATCGTCGAATGAAAACCCCTCTACAATAGCATGAAAACGGTCAAACATAACTATAACCGGCTATTTTTCTTCTGGAATACGGGATTGTAATTGTCTCACAAGAACTGCTCGACATCGGCGGCCTTATACCGAATGGTGGCTCCGACCTGTGAAAACGCTATGCGCCCTTCGTCGCGGTAGCGTTGCAACGTCCGCCTGCTGACCTTTAGCAGATCACAAACTTCGGCGTTCGTCAAATACCGCTCCTGTATCGGAGACGGGTTTACCTGTTTGTGGAGTCCTTCGCGGATTTCATCGAGTTTCACCAGAATTTGGTCGTACTCCTGCTTCGCAATAATAATTGCTTCCATGATTGATTCGATTTATTGAATTAAACATGGTGCAATAGTAGCTTGATTTGCCTTGAAAACTGGTAGTTAACGACCAATAACTACTAAGATTGTAGCTCAGTTATTTGCGTCTGCATTCAGTCATATAACTTTCGAATTTATCGTTGAGAATTTCGACAAAAGGTGTCGCAACACCTTTTCTGGCTATTATTTTTTTCTTCAAATCTTCTATTTTTTTCATCTCTAACCGGGTATGTAACGCATCTGAAAATGCTTCGATGAATTGGTTTTGAGAATGCTTCAATCGGTCATATTTAATCACATCGGAGGCTTCTAGAGCAAGAGCCAATTCGATTAATTGCGTAGAGTTTCCTTCCCATGTAAAGTCTGCAACTTTTTTCATCGTCTTTCCACTAACTTTATTAATCAGTAATAAATAGTCATTGTAAAATCGCTCATTCTCAAAAGTTATAATTTCCTTTTCAAAATTTATCCAGAACCTCCGGAGTTCTTCCAACCATGTTTCGGGGTCTGTATGTATAGAGATTTGATAACGAAGAAATTTCTCCCTGTCATTTTCAAAAAGAATAGCCATATGAGCCAATAAAAGGTCTTCATATGCAATGGTTTCTACTGTCGCGCTTCTGTCGCCATCAATAAGATCGAACACGACTAAATCGAAACGATGATCTTTACCGTCAGCAGGTTCTTCCGTAATTATCGTAATAGGTTCGGTAAACATACAATAAGACGGATGTATCAATGGGAGACGTGGATTACGAATGTCTTTCTTGAAAATAGGTCTAATGCGATGGGATAGTGTGGCCTCTGCTTTGGGTTCGATTTCTTTTTTTCGGTCATGGCTTCGATAATTCTAGGATTCAGTCGAATGCTTCGGACATGGCTTTATCCAAGTCCTCGTTTGCAATATTAAGATAAATCTGCGTGGTTTTCACAGACGTATGCGTTAAAATCTTGGATAATTGATAAATTCCGATGCCTCGACGGATCGCACGCACGGCGAAAGTATGACGGCCGCAATGGAAATGGAGCCGTTTCGAAATCCCTGCTTGCCGTGCAATTTCTTTAAGCTGTTTATTGATGTATGCGGTTTTGCGTTCTATCATTTTCAACAGATTTTTCGGAGTCGTAGATTCCGGATTCAGAAACGGGAATACGTAGTCCGTCGGCTTATGTGGAATTTGTTTGTAAAAGTCGATAATTTCGAGGGCTTTTTGAGGTAATTTGAGATCGAGGTTGCAATCCGTTTTTTGCGTAACCAAACGCATGTGTGTGTCCGAAAGATTGTACCATTTGAGATTCAGTACATCGCCGACCCTCAGCCCACCGGCATAACAGGCAAAGACGTAAATATTCCTGACATGGCCGATTCGCGTGTGGTACGGTAATTCCAGATTTTCAATAAGGGATAACTCCCCTTCGGTCAGGTATTCGATGGAGGGACGATCCCAATGAAATTTGAATTTTGTGAACGGATTCCGGTCATAAGGAATAATATCTTCCCGTACGGCATCGTTGAACAGTTTCCGAAATACTTTAAAATCGGTCAAAATCGTGTTATTACTGTTCTTCAGGCTCACGCTCAGATAACGCTGGTAATTGTTCAAGAACTGGTAATCAACCTCCCCGAACAGCAAATCTTTTTGTGCATAAGCCTGTAATTTGGAAAGGGCCGACTTTGCTTTTTGATAACTTCGGTATCGAGGGGTTTGTCCGAGTGCTTCCACATAATCGGTTGCATATTGGGTAAAATTTACTGTGCTGTAACCTGCAATGGCCCGTTTGATTTCGTTTGGTCGATAGGGTTTCACCCCTCCTTCGACATCAACGATATGGTTCTGCGCTTCGAGTTTTTTAGCTATTATCAAGTTGTTCAACCGGACATAATTGCCGATCCGTTTTGATTTTTTGATTCTTTCCGCTTTATCATCCCAATCGTCGGGCGAGACAGCTACGCCGGGAATAACTTTGTAGGTCGATTTACGTTTTACGGTAATACGGAGGTAAACGGGTGCCTCGCCTCGGCTGTTCGTTTTGTCTTGTCACAAGACGGCTTTCACACTGCTCATCATACAAATTTTAGTTGTTGCAAGGTAAAACAACAGGTAAAACAAATCGGTCATTTCCATGCGTCGGACGGCAATGGTCGCGCATGGATAAAATTTGTATATGATTGATTTACGGTAAAATATATGAAATACAAAGACAGTGAATGTCACCTGCATCGGAACCGTCGGGGGTACTAATAGCGTTGACAATCAACGCTATTTTTGTTTCCGAATACCGTACGCGGTACTTTCTGAAAGAGAAAGTGTTTTCTGAGATATCACATTCGCCTGCAAACTTCAAAATTTTCCAATTAACTTACGATAATGACGACGACGCTTAGAACCACCGCCTTTGTATTGAACTTGCTGGCTACCGTTAGTCTGCTATCCTCCTGTACCGTACAGCCTGAAACGAAAGTGTGGCTGGATGAAGATTTTTCACAGGGACAGGCTCTTTCCGGATGGAAATTTACGCCCGAAACGTCATGGAGCATAGATACTTTGGAAGGAGTGATCGGAAAAGGCTCCCTTAAAGTGGCAGGGGACGGCATGAAAAGTTATGCCGACGCTTCCGTTACTTTCGAATTCGACTCCCTCCGAGGGGAATTCATGCGCCTGGGGGGATGGGTTAAAACGGAGAAGGTAAATTACCGGCGGGACGCCATTGTAGAGCTTACTTTTTCGGGAGAAGGATTCACATATACACTCTCCCAATACAATCGGAATACACCTTTCAGCTATCTCGAACGTACGTTCAGGGTTCCGCCGGGACTGGATAAAGGCACTCTTACGATAAAATTCTATGGTTCTGCGGGTACGGCCTGGATAGACGGTCTGAGACTGGAATCCGTAGACGAACCGCTTATCGCGGAACTCCCGAAAGAGAACCGCTACGACATCGTCGAAAAGCGCCTCCGCTCCGACGGCAATTGGGCGGCGCCCGAGTTACCGTACAGGATAACCGGCAGCACCGACGACAACAGCGCCGGAGCGCCCGTATGGGCGGATCTCGATTTTGCGAGACTATTGCTGGCGGCGGGGCAAAACCGGCCCGTAGATCCCGCTTCCGTACGTATTTTCGCCGTAGACACGGATGGAAAGAAAACCGACTGTCCCGTCTCTTTCGGCGATCCGCTGTCGTCGCTGAGCGACCATTACCTGCGCAACGGCACCCTCAAGTGGAAAGCTCCCGAAGGAGCCGCCGGATACGAGATATACTTTGCCGCCTCCCATGCGGAAGGCCCCCGACCGCAGGCCGGAAACCTCAACCTCGGAGTCGGCGAACTGCTGACCTACGATGCCTCGGAGCCTAACATGTCATGGCTCGGATGGCCGGGCATGCAATTCGAAGCGGTCGATGCGGACGGAGACGGCGATTTCGATATTTATGGGATAAGAACGGACGGGGGAACCTGGTTGCAACGCAACATAGGCAGCAACAGCGAACCCAGGTTCCTGCCCCGCAGCCGTGCCCTGCCCACCGACCGACTTCCGTCGCCGGAACTTTCGTATATAACGCTCGACTGGGATGGCGACGGCGTGTCCGACCGCGTCCGATTCCGCAGGCATCCGCGCACCAACCGTTACCACAATATGAAAGGAGACATCGTTGTGGAACTCACCCGTAACGGCAAACGTACGCCGCAGGTCGTTCATACTCCCGACGGCCGTCCCGTTGAATTTCCCAATTCGTCATGGTCTGCGCTGAAGGCGGCAGACATGGATAACGACGGCCGTCCCGACCTTCTGGTAGGCACGGCCAACAGCGACTTGTTCGTATTGACGAACAAAGGTGTGGACGGCGAGCTGCCTGTTGCGGAAGTGAACAAAGTACCTTTCGGATATTTCGGTGACGATCCATATATTTCGGGTGACATGTCGCTCAAACCCTTCCCTTTGGATTGGGACGGCGACGGATACGTCGATATCGTATGCACGGCATGGCAAGGATTCTACTGGCTGTTCCGCAACAAGGGCGTTCAGGGCAGTCTCGAATTCGAAGAGCCGATAAGATTCTTCCAGCAAGGCGGGGTACTCGTGCATAACGACTCGCCGACCCCCTACGCCGTGGATTGGGACGACGACGGCGACCTCGACCTAATATCGGGAGGATGCGGCGGCAACATCATGCTGTTCGAGAACACCGGAACGCCTACTCAGCCGAATTATAAAGGCGGCGTATTCTTGCAAGACGATTCCGGGGAGCCATTCTTTTTCAATGCCGTGGAGAACGGCGGTACCGTACAGGGCATGGAAGAACAGTATTGGGGATACCTCTCATGCGTTCCGAGGGATGTGGACGGCGACGGCGACCTGGACATCATTATTTCCGACTGCCTGGGCAAAGTCCGGTGGATAGAGAATACCGGGACGCGACAAAAACCGGTACTGTCGAAGAATGTACGCAATTTCTATTACGGGAACCAGCCGCTCGTGACCCCATGGCGCAACAGGCCCGGCGTCGCCGACTGGAACGGCGACGGACGACTGGATTTTATAGTACTGGACGACCGGAGCGACCTGGTGATGTATTCGCAGTCCGCACATAATCCGGAAGTCTTGGAAAACAAACGCAAACTGCGCAAAGCCGACGGCTCGGTTTTCAATATAGGACGCCTGACCCACCCCGGCGGTCAGGGACGTTTCAATATGGACGTCGCCGATTGGAACGGAGACGGTCGTTTAGACCTGATAATGGGCGAGCCGCGCAATTACCTGGGCGGCGGAAACATGACTATCGCCATAAATGTCGGCACGAACGAAGATCCCGTATTCGAATACGATTATATGATGGCGCGCGGCGGTTACTTTGTGGAATGGACCGGTTCCGACGGCCATGACGCCTGGCACTGTTGTATGCCATGCGTGTTCGATTTCGACGGCGACGGCCGCCCCGACCTGCTGGTGGGTACCGAATCGGGACGCATATCGCTCTACTGTCACGATTATTTCGACGGCGAAAAATTCCCAATATTCAAAGCTGCGAATTTCGACCGCAAACAGGGGAACAAAGTCTTCAGGATACTCGATTTCGAAAACCTGACCGAAAAGACAAAGGGCCTCAATACGCGCAACGTCCAATTACAGAAACTGCCGGAACAATCGGAGGAATACCTGACGGGCGAAGGTATCAAAGTCGAAATAGTCTCCCCGACCGTGGGCATCGTATTGTCCGGCAAAGTCCCTTACGCCGCGACGGTCACGGGAAATAAATCTGTCACGGGAGTCGATTTTTATATTAACGGAGAAAAAATTTGCACGGAAAAATCCGCTCCTTACGTGGCCTACGGCGACGACAACTTATGGGATACCGCCGAGGTGCCGGACGGGCACTGCATCCTGAAAGTAATCGTACATACGGCCGACGGGGAAAGTTACGAAACGGAAAGCGGGTTCGAAGTGAAAAACAAATAACCTCAAGGTCATGGATCTCGTCAAAATAATCTGAAAATCAACGAATAAATCAACGACGGCTTTCAACAAAAACAGAGCGGGAAATTCGCTCCATTTTGACGTATTTTTAACATTTCTGTTCGCACGTAGTCGTATTATCTCACTTAAACAGACCGAAGGTAGGTTCAAATAAGGCGTAAAGGGAGTCCCTTTACGCCTTACGAACATCTATGCGGTACTACCGACCGAAAAATCCCGAAAAACACGTTGTCGCGATTAATCGCTATTTTTATAAAATATCTTCCGTTCACATTCGTCAGGGAATACGGGCGAACGTTCGCCCGCGAAGAACAAAACGACAAAAACACGATACCATGAAAAACAAATTTCTGAGAGGCCTGATCGGAACGTCGATCTTCATCGCCGTATTCGGCGCGGCATCTACCGCGGTCATGTTGCTGTGGAACTGGCTCGTCCCGCAGATCATCGGCTGGACGGCCGTTACCTTCTGGCAGGCGGCGGGCCTGGTGCTGCTGAACAAACTGTTGTTCGGCGGGATGGGAAGGCACTGTTTCGGCATGAACGCCCTCCGCCGGTCAGGGCCTACTTTCCCCACATGGAAAGAGCGCGCCGCGATGCGGGACAGGATCCGGGCGATGGGCAAAGAGGAACGCAGGGAGTACATCCGCCGACAGATGTTCGGCTGCGGCCCGGATCAACCGGAAAAAACCGACCATGACAGCCGTTAAAAAGAAACGGAGACTCGACTCCCAAAGCGACCTGCCGCTGGTCTACGATCAGTACAAGCCGGAGCTCGAAGGGTACATCCGGCGTAGGGTGGACTCGGCGGAAGATACGGAAGACATCCTCCAGGACGTTTTCTACAAACTGACGAAAACGGATCTGCAGGAGAATCCCATCGAATACCTGTCGGCCTGGCTCTACCAAGCGGTTACAAACCGCATCATCGACCGCCGGCGAAAGAAACGGGAGCAGGCGCTGCCCGAAACCCGGCAGGAAAACGAGGACGACTATTTCCTCGACTCGCTGTCGGACTTCCTGGCCGACGACGGGAACGATCCAGAGATCATGTTCCGCAACGAACTGATCCGGGAAGAAATCGAACTGGCGCTGTCGGAGCTTCCGCCCGAGCAACGTTCGGTATTCGAACTCACCGAATACGACGGGATTCCCTACAAAGAGATCGCCGAAACGACCGGGGTTCCCGTTCCCACGCTGTTGTCGCGGAAACACTACGCGATCGGCCTCCTCCGCAAAAGGCTACAACAGTTTTACCGGGAAATCGTCCCCCGATAGCGGACCGCCGGAACGAACCGATCCGTCAAAACGACGGAATCGCTTTCAGATGCGCGCCGCCGTCGGCCTTGAAATAGGAGTTATCGGCCCCTACGTTCGATTTGACGATGTGGTAATACAACGTGCCGTACAAATGGTTGTCCGGATCGTCTACAAAACAGCGGTAGTTGAAATCGACCGGCTTCTGACCGCTGTTCACCTCGATGCCTACCTGTTCGATTTTCAAAAAAGCGTCCCCAACGCCGTGTCCGGCGAACTCCACGTTCAACGACGAAACGATGTTCGCACAATTCTGGGCGTGGATCCGACCGAACCAGGCGGAATGATCCATTCTCGAAAAGACGAAAGCGTTGTCGCAGTTCCACGCCGACAGGTTGTTTCCGTTCGCATGTTCGGAAAAGACGAAGCCGAACCGGAAGGCGCTTTTGACACAGATATTCCGGAATTCCTGCTCCGGATTGCACCAGGTGCGCGGAGCGATGAATCCGGCCGAATAGTGCCCGTCCCCGGTCGGCGAGGTCAGCGCCATATTTCGGGTCGACGAATAAATCAGGATATTATCGGTATATACGGTCGCCGCATAGGCCATGTTCACACCGGACAGGTACGGGTATTTTCCCGCTTCGGCTTTCACCTGGAACGCGAGATCCTGCAGCCTTACGACCGCCTGGTTCAGCAGATAGAGATTGTCTCCGGCTCCGGCGGCCAGGACGGATACGGGGGCTTGCGCAGGATCGGTCTGCAACTCGCCGACCGCGTCCGAAACCAGGACGGTGCCGTTTTTCCACACTTCGGCTTTATCCTCGGTCGTATGACTGGCATACGAGCACGGGGTAACGACGCTGCTTTCGCCCTGCAGCCGGATCATCACGTAATCGCGGCGGCCCGGACTTTGGCGGGGCTTCACGATCAGGTGGGCCCGCACTTTGCACGTATCCTGTAGCGTAGCGAGCCGGTACAGGCCGTTCGGGAAATAAACCGTACCGCCCCCGTGATCCACCGCATAATCCAGGGCGGACTGGATGGCGCGCGTATCGTCGGTCACGCCGTCGCCGACAGCTCCGAAATTTTTCACATCGTAAACCAGACCTCCGTCCGCCTTCATCGGATCGGTCGCGCCCGCCCGATTGCGATCCGCACGTCCGACGCAGGCGCACAGCAGGACGGCACAAGCAACGTAAAATATCCTTTTCATCCGTTTTATATTATTAATTTCAATTCAGACTCCTTTTACCTATTCGCCCAAACGTGTTAAAGATACGAATAACATCCGGATATTCAACACGAACCGTACGACAAGGCGGGAACATCCGAAGAGTTCCCGCCTTGTACGATAACATACGGGCAGGCCCGCTATTCGGCCTGATATTTCAACAGCAGCGAACTGCGCGGCTGGTCGAGCGTCAGCACGAACCCTTCGGCCAGTTCGCGTCCGCTCTTGGACACCGTTTCACCGGTATCCTTATTCGTAACGGAATAAACCGCATCCGGATCGAGGCCCGACAGCTTCACTGTGTGGGTCTTGTCGGGGCAGGCTTCCCGGCGGAATGCCACGACGAACCCGCTCTTATCGGACGGCCGGTAGAGCTGGTATGCCATCCAGATATTATCGCCGGTGATGTCGCCGGAACCGGTCAGCGGATAATAATCTTCGTAGAAATAGGGCCGCACTTCGCGGAACTCCTTCATGCAGTCCTGTATTTCGTAGAACGACGAGGAGCCGTTGGTGATCTTCCAGTTGTAAACGACCGAAGTGCCGAGGCTCGAACGGAACGTAAACTTGTCGGTCTTCTGCACGCCCGTGCCGTGCTGCGGCAGGG
>OGQK01001709.1_pt1 | contig 10783 bp, 9 predicted proteins | sample 1553221 | NCBI WGS metagenome assembly OGQK01 (sample SAMEA2579996, study PRJEB22360) | human gut metagenome | biome: human gut; feature: human-associated habitat; material: faeces | place: Denmark | collected 2008/2010 | reverse complement strand
TGGTTCGTCCGGCTCGTCCTGCCGGGCCAGTTCGTTGTAGAGGTCGATCCGTTGCATACAGACTTTTTCAACGATGCTTTGCATCCGCTCCACACGGTCGAGATGCTGTTCCAGTTCGGTTACATGGATAAAGAACGAAGAATCGTACCGGGCATTGATGATAAACCGCCTGAGACAAGGCAGCGTGTGAATCGGAGTGAAGCTGTCCGATTCAAACAATAAAAACAGTTCCGCCGACAGAGTGCGCGTTCTTTCGTGCAGAATCATCACGTCGCGCGTGTCGAAATCGAAACCGTGATAAACCCGAAACAGCACCTGAAAAAAATAGACGGCGGCTTGCGCGGTGGCGAATGCGGCCTGCCGGATTTTGTTCTCGGTAAGCGCCGTACCCGCCTGCTCCAGAAACTGGTCTCCGAGTGACATGAATGTAGTGTAATAGTGTTTTGCATTGCATGCTGCCTCAGAGAAAGGATATGGCCTTTTCGGTCGTTTGAATTTGTGGCGGTCGCTGCAGTAGAGCAGCACCCCCTCTTTTCGCGCCAGATAGAACAGCGGAGAGGACTGCGAAACGACATAGTTAGCGGCATACATATAGATATTGAGATAGGGCGCACCGTGTCCCGCGCCGGGCATTTTCATTTTCAGGTAACGTCTCACATCGAGCCAATTATACTGCGGTGTGTCGTGGGTGGCGATCAGCAAATCGTAGCTGAGCGCGTCGCTGTGAGGCGTACCGCCCGCATCGAGCCGAAAAGCAGGATATAGGCCGGGTCTAACAGTTCGCTCAGGCATTGGGCAATGCGTGCGACTACCCCCGGATCGTAGAGCCTCGGAGTTTCGGTGGCCGGAGGTTCCGGCATCGGCGGCGTGTCGTTCGGGACGGGTTCCATCGTTTCGGCGGTTGGTTCCGGTTCCGATGTCGCGGGGACTGTCAGGGTCAGCGGTCGGAGTTGTTCCGCTTGCGTGTTTTGTCCGGGTTGCGTTTGCCCGGTTATTTCGTTCGTTTCCATGTGGTCGATTGTTAAAATGTTGACAATAAAGATTTAACCCTTGCCGTGCCGTAAGGCGCGGAAAAGACAATAACGGTTTGACCGACAATGTTTTGTCAGTTTAGCAGATGGAAACGGAAACGGGATAAACGATTGCGGGGCATGTGCCCGCCTTGTCTGGCCTTACGGCTTGTCTGTACCGGAGTACGGACGGATGGTGTTGTTCGCATAATAATTAAAATATACGCAGCTGCGAACAACATCATCCCCATTTTTCAGGTTCCAAAGTGTGCCGTTCGCGGGTCGCTAAACCCCAACGGCTCTGCGCATACCTTTTTGAGTATGTTGCACCTGAAACCATTTCGTGAAAAATGGCTTGCTATGATATTGTTCGCAGGAGCAAAGATACGAAAAAACCGGATAAACAAGCGGTAAGGGCATTAAAATAAGGCGGGGCCGCCTGAATCTCCGCCCAGCTATGTGGCCACGCCGCTAGTCCCTCCCCCCTTATCCCCGACTGAACCCCGTCCCGTTTCCGACCGTACCCCGGCGTGAGCTTCGATGCTACACGTCCCGCACTCGCCGCCCCTTGCCTCCGCCGACTCCACGCGGCGGGGCAACCGGGGCAGCTTCGGCGTGCCGTGAACGGGGCTAACGCCCCGGCATCGAACGCTCCCGAAAACGGAAGAAGCAAGGTTGTACCCGGAGGCCCTCGAAACCCCCATTCGGGGGCTTCTCGGACGCTCCGGCAACCTTGCCCTGCGGGGCTGTCCCGCCCGACGCGCTCCCGTCGGTCGCACGCCGGAACATCCCCCGCTCCCGTCGGTCGCAGGGGATTCGGGACTCTCGGCGTCTGCGACGCCGGCGGACGGCTCCCGTCGGTCGCCCGCCCGCTAACTGAAGACAAAAGAGCATTGACAGACGATTGCGCGGCCAACGAAAGCACAAAAGCTGTACAAGGTACACAACCCCGCACGATTCTGTCATGCGATACAGGCGCTTTAAAATGCGGGAAACGTGCCTAAGATAGACTTATCGTTCTAGGTACGGGAAAGTCAGTGAAATAGGAGAATACAGTCTCCCTTTCCAACCGACCGCAAAGATACAGATTCGGGGGATAAGGCGCAAGGCTATACAAGCGCCCGTACCGGGCGGCCTTGCATCTTATCCCCCGAATCTTTGGGCTGGTCGCTACCGATGGGAAAGGGAGGATCGTGTGCAAATACTTTCCGATCATGCCCTCTGTGCCGGAACCGAAATATCCCCGGAAATCCCGTAAAAACCAAACAGAAACATTGGTTTTGTCTGTGTTTTTATGTATCTTTGTATCAGTTATTTGAGGTTGTGAACATCGACGCACAAAACGGAAAATAGTACCGTTGCCAACTCGTTACCTCATCCCGTCAAAAAAAGTGCAACAAGTCTTTTATCAACTCGTTGCACTATTTTAAGGTTACCGGACAAACCGGAGCCTTTCGTATTGTTCGTGCGCGGGACGAACCGCAGTTCAAAGGCTTCCTTCCGATACTTCGTACCGGTCGTTTACCTCCAGCCACCGGGCCTGCGGATGAAACTCCCGCAGATACGTTTTCAGGTAATCCCGCGTGCCGTCCGTGATCGGCGCGTCGGTCGGTGGATAGAGGTTGTAGACCACTTTGGCGACTTCGATATTCCGGTTGCGGCACGCTTCGAGACTCAGCAGCGTATGGTTGATGCTGCCGAGTCGCGGCGGGGTGACCAGTATGACCGCCAGCCGACGCTCGGCGACGTAATCGATCGTATTGTACAGTCCTTCCAACGGAACGAATAGTCCGCCGGCTCCTTCGAGCAGGACGACGTCGTATTTTTCAAGCAGTTTTTCGGTGCATTTCCCGATCAGCGACAGATCGATCCTGCGGGAATCGATCGCAGCCGCCAGGTGCGGCGAGGCCGGGTAGGTGAAGACGATCGGACAGGTCGTGCCGTCGAGGTCTTCCGGCAACAGCCCGGTTCCCATGATCCGGCGGTGGGTTTCGATGTCTTCCGACAGTCCGGGGCAGCCGGTCTGGATGAATTTTTGGGTGACGACGCGCCGGCCCCGTCCGGCCCAATCGCGCGCGAGAACTCCGGTAACGATGCTTTTGCCGGCATCGGTGTCGATGCCGGTGACGAAATATACTTTTTTCATAAAAGAGGAAACGTAAAATTCAGATCAAATGTAGTACCTTTGCAGATAACAAGCAAATAAAATGGGATGGAAACGATCGGTCGTCTGAAAGAGAGAATCGAACAGGGGTATCGTCTGGGATACGACGAAGCGCTGGAATTGCTGAGAACGACTCCGGAAACGGAACTGTGCGCGTTGGCTCATGCGTTGCGCACGCGCTATCAGGGGAAAACGATCGACATGTGTTCGATAATGAACGCCCGCAGCGGCCGTTGCAGCGAGGACTGCAAGTGGTGCGCTCAGTCGAAATTTCATAAAACGGAAGTCGAGGTCTATCCGCTGGTAGGAGCCGGGGAAGCGGTCGAAGAGGCGGCCGGCAATGCACGCAAGGGCGTGAAGCGCTTTTCGCTGGTAACCAGCGGTCGGACGCTTTCCGATGCCGATACCGACCGGATCTGCGCGATCTATCGCCGGCTCGGCTCCGAGGTGTCCGTTTCGCTTTGCGCGTCGCTCGGGTTGCTGAACCTGGAACAAATGCGCCGGCTCAAAAAGAGCGGCGTGCGGCGTTACCACTGCAACCTCGAAACGGCCCCGTCCTATTTTCCGAAACTTTGCTCGACGCATACGGTGGCCGAGAAGCTGCGGACGATCGGGTGGGCGCGGGAAGCCGGCCTGGAGATATGCAGCGGCGGGATCATCGGCATGGGCGAGAGCGAGGAGCAACGCGTCGAATTTGCCATCGCTCTGCGGCAGACCGGGGCGGTTTCGATTCCCGTCAACGTGTTGAATCCGATTCCCGGAACGCGGCTTGCCGGGGCGCCGCCGCTGACCGATTCGGAAATCGTTCGGGCGGTGGCCGTCATGCGGATCCTCAATCCCGAAGCGGCTATCCGGCTGGCCGGCGGCCGTACGCGGATCAAGCATCTCGAAGAGCGGTTGTTGCAGTGCGGCGTGAGCGCGCTGATCGTCGGAGATATGCTGACTACGACCGGATCGGATATCGAAACCGATAAACGGATGTTTATCCGGTGCGGATTCGAGGTGTAACGTCCGTTATGCGCCTGAATTGCGAATTTCGCGGGAAATGCTTAATTTTGCGCACCGATCGTCCGAACCGATGAAAAGCTGGAAAATAGGGTTGATATTGCTGGGTTGTTTGTGGACGGGAATGCTTCCCGCCCAAAATTCCGTATTGGAATTTCCGCAGCAGGTGTGGAATTTCGGAACGATCCGGGAGGCGGACGGAGCGGTGTCGCACGAGTTCGAATTCGAGAACAAAGGGAAATCGCCGGTCGTGATCGAAAAAGTGACGGTGACGTGCGGTTGTACGACGCCGCAGTACAGTCGGGAACCGGTACGTCCCGGAGGCCGCGGAACGATCCGGATCGCCTACAACCCGGAGGGACGTCCGGGCGCTTTCCGCAAAGACATCACGATTCAAAGCAGCGGAGGGGGGCGTAATGTCATCAGCATTACCGGCGAGGTGACCCCGCGTCCGCAGGAGGTCGGCGAGTTGTACCCCGTTCGGGCCGGCGCGCTGCGGCTGGCGACCCGTACGGTGAATCTGGGATATGTGCCGCGCGGTTCGATCAAAGCGAAAACCATCGAATACTATAACGATACGGAGCGTCCGCTCAACATGACGGTCGTCTATCCGAAAACGAAACCCTACCTGGACGTAGCTTTGTCCGCCACCCGGATCGAACCGAAGCAGAAAGGCGTTCTGACGGTCACTTACGACTTGCGCGACTGCGACGTGTGGGGAGTTCTTTCCGGCGCTTTTTCGCTGATGGTGAACGACGAGCTCGCCGATACCGAATTTTCGGCTACCGGAATCGCTACGGACGATTTTTCGTCGCTGACGGCCGCCGAGTTGGAGCAGGCTCCGAAAGCGGCTTTTTCGTCCCAGTATTACCATTTCGGCAATCAAAAGGCGGCCGGGGAACTGCGCCGCGACTTTACGCTGACTAACGACGGGAAGGAACCGCTGGTTTTCCGCGATATGAAATTGGGACAGCGCATGTCCACGACGCTCGATCCCGAACGGGAGATCGCCCCGGGCGAAAGCGTCACGTTCAGCGTTATGCTGAATACGAAAGGCGCCCCCGCCGGGAAGCTGATGGATCATATCGTATTGATCGTCAACGATCCGTCGCGGCCGATGCGCGAAATCCGGCTGGCGGCGAACATTGCGGAATAAATTTTTTAAATCGTAAGATAAAGACCTAAACCAAACAAACGGAAATGTATAAAATCATTAAAAAGGAGCTGCTCGCGCCCAATATTTACCGGATGGACATTGCGGCTTCGCGTGTCGCCTGTTCGGCAAAGCCGGGGCAGTTCATCATCCTGCGACTGGACGAAAAGGGGGAACGTATCCCGCTGACCATCGCCGATTACGATGCGGCGGAGGGGTGGGTAACCATCGTAACGCAGACGGTGGGTTATTCGACGACGAAGTTGTGCGCTATGAATCCGGGCGACGAACTGGCCGATTTCGCGGGCCCGCTGGGCCGGCCGTCGGATTTCGTGCACGAAGATATCGAAACGCTGCGTTCGCGGAAGATACTGTTCATCGCCGGCGGCGTCGGGACGGCCCCCGTCTATCCGCAGGTCAAATGGCTCTCGCAGCATGGGATCAAAGCCGATGTGATTATCGGCGCCAAGAATAAGGATACGCTGATTTTCGTCGACATGATGAAGCAGGTTGCCGGAAACGTATATATCGCTACCGACGACGGTAGCGCCGGTTTTCACGGCATGGTGACCGACCTGATGCGCGACCTGATCGATAAGCAGGGGAAACGCTATGACGAAGTGATCGCCATCGGTCCGATGATTATGATGAAGTTCGTGGCCAAGACGACGAAGCAGTACGGTCTGAAGACGATCGTCAGCCTGAATACGCTGATGGTCGACGGTACGGGCATGTGCGGGGCCTGCCGGGTAACGGTCGGCGGCAAGACGCGCTTCACGTGCGTGGACGGCCCGGAGTTCGACGGGCACGAGGTCGATTTCGACGAAGCGATGCGCCGTCAAGGCATGTACAAGACCATCGAAAGCCGCAAGGCGAAAATAGAGCAGGAGCGTGCCGAAGGGCATGTCTGCAAGGTGGGGCTCGACCGGTAGGTCTCCCCGGACGATCGAACGGTATTCCGGCCGCCGTGGCCGGAGCAATTGTTTTCAGAATAAAAAATGGCAAATAAAATACCCCGTGTTCCCGTTCGGGAGCAGGACCCGAAAGTGCGGGTCACCAATTTCGAGGAGGTTTGTTACGGTTACGACCTTCAGGAGGCTCAGCTCGAAGCGAGCCGTTGTCTGGATTGTAAAAAGCCGCGTTGCGTAGAGCACTGCCCCGTTTCGTTGCAAATACCGAAGTTTATCGAGCAGGTTGTCAAGGGCGATTTCGCCGAAGCTGCGCGCATCATCGGTCAGGACAGTTCGCTGCCGTCGGTGTGCGGGCGCGTATGCCCGCAGGAAAGCCAGTGCGAAGGCTCCTGCATCCTCGGTATCAAGGGCGAGCCGGTCGCGATCGGCAAACTGGAACGTTTCGTCGGCGACTGGAGCATTGCCAACGGCGGCGAAGCGGTTGCGACGGCTGCGCCCAACGGTAAAAAAGTGGCCGTCGTCGGCAGCGGCCCGGCCGGTCTGGCCTGCGCTTCCGACCTGGCTAAAATGGGATACGGCGTCAAGATTTTCGAAGCGCTGCATAAGGCCGGCGGCGTGCTTCAATACGGAATTCCCGAATTCCGCCTGCCGAAAGAAAAGGTCGTGGCCAAAGAGATCGAGAACGTATTGAAGCTGGGCGTCGAGATCGAAACCGACGTGATCGTAGGACGTACCGTGACGGTCGATTCGCTGCTCGACGAAGAAGGCTATTCGGCCGTGTTCATCGGGTCGGGCGCGGGACTGCCGCGTTTTATGGGTATTCCCGGCGAGAACCTGAACGGGGTGGTTTCGGCGAACGAATTTCTGACCCGGGCGAATCTGATGAAGGCTTACGACGATCGTTACGATACGCCGATCTATGTCGGCCAACGGGTCGTGGTGGTCGGAGGCGGTAACGTCGCGATGGACGCCGTTCGGACGGCGGCCCGTCTCGGCGCCGATGCGCATATCGTCTACCGCCGCAGCGAAACGGAGCTTCCGGCGCGCGTCGAAGAGGTGCATCACGCCAAACAGGAAGGGATCGCTTTTCAGATGCTGACCAATCCGGTCGAGGTACTTGGTGACGACAAAGGTTGGGTGCGGGGAATCCGCTGCGTGCGGATGGAACTCGGCGAACCCGATCAGTCGGGGCGCCGTTCTCCGATCGAAATCGAGGGCTCGGAGTTCGATATCGAGTGCGACGTGGTGATTATGGCGCTCGGGACCTCGCCGAACCCGCTAATCGCATCGACCACGCACGGTTTGGAGACCAACCGGCGCGGCTGTATCGTGGCCGACGACGAGCGGGGGCAGACGTCCCGCGAAGGTATTTTTGCCGGCGGGGACACTGTGACCGGTGCGGCGACGGTGATTCTCGCCATGGGCGCGGGTCGTCGGGCCGCCAAAGCGATCGACCGGTACCTTCAAGGCAAGGTCTGATCCGGTACTCTGGGAATCGAATGGGATATTCGGACGCAAATATGCGTCCGAATGTCTTTTTGAAGTATCGGGTAGGAAGAATCGTTGCGGCGTTTGCAGGTTATAGCGAAAAAATATAACTTTGTGTGAGGACTTGAAAACTGAATCATGGGACAATTGTTTACCGATTTGCAGGCGGTCCGGCTGGATGTAGAGGCGAATGCCGTTATCATTCTGGATCAGACGAGCCTGCCCGGTGAGAAAGTTTACCTGTCGCTATCGACGAAGGAAGCGGTATGGGACGCTATTCACCGGTTGAAGGTTCGCGGTGCGCCGGCGATCGGCATTACGGCGGCTTACGGGATTTACGTGTGTTGCAAATCGCTGCGTGCGAGGAAGTTCGATGACTTTTACAAGGGGTTCGTCGAAATCCGCGATTATTTCGAATCGTCCCGTCCGACGGCGGTGAACCTGTCGGCAGCGTTGGAGCGGATGGAACGGTGCGTACTACGCAACCGGGAACTGCCCGTTTCCAGGATTAAACGGCAAATGCTGCGCGAAGCTCTGGCGATTCGGGACGAAGATGCCGCCTCGTGTCACCGGATCGGCGTGTACGCTCTATCGCTGTTGCGTCCCGGAATGGGGATACTGACGCACTGCAATGCCGGTCATTTGGCGGTTTCGGAATACGGAACGGCTTTGGCTCCGGTCTATTTGGGGCAGCAGCAGGGTTATAATTTCAAAGTGTATGCCGACGAAACGCGTCCGTTGCTACAAGGCGCGCGCCTGACCGCTTACGAGTTGCGTTACGCCGGAGTCGATATCACGCTGATATGCGATAACATGGCTTCCGTAGTGATGCGGAAAGGCTGGGTACAGGCGGTTATCGTCGGTTGCGACCGGATCGCGATGAACGGGGATACGGCTAATAAGGTCGGTACGTCGGGACTGGCGATCATGGCGCGGCATTACGGGATTCCGTTCTACGTGCTGGGGCCTACGTCGACGATCGACCGGCGCTGTCCGGACGGGAATGCGATCGTCATCGAGGAGCGCGGATCGGAAGAGGTGACCGACATGTGGTATGCCCGGCGTATGGCTCCGGACGATGTCAAAGTCTACAATCCGGCTTTCGACGTGACCCCGGCCAACCTGATCACGGCGATCGTTACGGAACGCGGAATCGCCCGTGCCCCGTACAACGAAACGTTCGAACGGTGGTTCGGGGAGGAGGAAAAGGACTCCGCCGAGACCGGTTCGAAAACGGAGGAATAAGGTTATTTCAGAAAACAAGAAGATGGTTGAACGAGCCCTTTAAAACTTCATGCTATGGAAATATTGGACGATCATGGAAATCCGGTGCAGAACGTTCCGGTGCAACAACAACCCGCAGAACAAACGCCCGTCGTCTCGGTGGGCGAATGGATGTTGGTCATGCTGATACTCGCGATTCCGCTGGTTAATATCGTGATGCTGTTCGTCTGGGCTTTCGGCGGCGGGGTTAACAAGACGAAAGCCAATTACTGTAAGGCGTCTTTGATCTGGATCGCGATTGCGATCGCGATGTGGATCATTTTCTTCTCGTCGATCATGGGGATGATGGCCGGTCTGAAAGCGCTGGGCAGGTAAATTATTCCGGTATTGAAAAGCGGGGCGGAAAATTTTGGTTCTCCGCCCCGCTTCTTGTTTTGCCGGTTTCTTGTTCCGATTCCGACGTTATGTTATGCCGGTTCGCCGTTCGCAGCCGGTTTCATGGATACGAGGACTTTGTCGATTCGGGCCGCATCCATATCCACGATCTCGAAGTTGAAATTGCGCCACGAAAGCTTTTCGCCGGTTTGCGGGATATGTTCCAGCTCTTCGAGGATCAGCCCGCTGAGCGTGTTGTAATTGAATTCGTTGTACAGTTCCTCCTGGTCGAAGAACGCGAGGAAGTCGTAGAACGGGATCTGTCCGTCGATCAGATAACTGCCGTCGTCGCGGGCGACGATGTCCTGTTCTTCGCCCGCTTCGGGCATCGAGCCTACCAGCGCCTTGATGATGTCTTTGAACGTTACGATCCCTTCGATACTGCCGAATTCGTCGGTGACGATGCCGTAGCGTCCGCCGGTCGTCCGCATCAGTTCGAGCGCATTGTAAACGCTCAGGTTCTCCGGAATGTATTGGGCCGGGCGAATCACTTTCGACAGCGAGAATCCCTCTTCGTCCAACCGTCCGAACAGGTCTTTGAGGTACACTACGCCGGCGATCGAGTCGAGATTCCGGTCGGCCACCGGATAGGTGTTGAACAGGTTGTTTTTGACGATTTGTTCGATCTCGTCGTTCGTGGCGTCGATGTTCAGCCACACCAGTTCGCTGCGGTGCGTCATGATCGACCCTACGTTGCGGTCGCCGAGGTTGAATACGCGTTCCACGATGTCCTGTTCGACTTCCTGGATCTCGCCGCCGACGGTTCCTTCCTGGATGATCGCTTTGATCTCGTCTTCGGTGACTTTGCTTTCTCCCAGCGTATTGATTCCGAGCAGGCGCAGCATGCCGGAAGTGCTCTTTGACAGCAGCCATACGAATGGCAGCGCGATTTTCGACAGTACGTTCATCGGCCGCGCCACCAGTTTGGCGACCTTTTCGGCAGCCTGCATCCCGATTCGTTTCGGGACGAGCTCCCCGACGATCAGCGTCAGGTAAGTGACGATCGCAACGATCAGCGTCTGGGCGATGGCTACCGCGTGCGTCCGCAGCGGCTCGATCGTTGCGATCACTTTGCCGAAACTCTGCGCCAGCACCTCGCCGGAATAGAGACCCGTCAAGATGCCGATCAGCGTGATGCCGATCTGGATCGTAGACAAGAATGTATCGGGGCTGTTGGCTAATTTGAGGGCGGTACGCGCCGCCCGGCTGCCTTTTTTGGAGTCCGCTTCGAGGCGGGATTTCCGGGCTGACACCATCGCGATTTCCGACATCGACAATAAGCCGTTCAAAAGGATCAGCCCGATAATTATGACAATTTCCATTCAGATATGAGAATAGTTACCGCGCTAAGATAAGCAAGTTTCGCAGAAAAACAAAGGGGCCGCGGTTTCGA
>OGQK01001700.1_pt1 | contig 10827 bp, 9 predicted proteins | sample 1553221 | NCBI WGS metagenome assembly OGQK01 (sample SAMEA2579996, study PRJEB22360) | human gut metagenome | biome: human gut; feature: human-associated habitat; material: faeces | place: Denmark | collected 2008/2010 | reverse complement strand
TATGCATCTGAAAACCCCCCCTTTTTTTTAGGGACCCGCCAGCCACAATACTCTTACGAGCAACTACCTTATTCTTACTTTCAGATACAGAGACTCTTTTGTCCCCCCTCCCGATGGCCTGTTCTATGTTCCGAATAGCAGATACCATCGCTTTCAATTCAAGAGGTTCAAGAGAGGCTTTATGATCAGGACCAGGTAAATTCCTGTCCAATGTAAAATGTTTTTCTATAACCTCAGCCCCTAAAGCGACAGCTGCAATAGGAACTTCTATACCCTGTGTGTGGTCGGAATAACCGATATCAACACCCAACTGTCGGCGCATTTCGCTCATTGCAGAAAGATTGACATCGCACATGGGAGTGGGATATTCTGTATTACAGTGAAGAACTGTGATCTGTTCTTTTTTCAAGCCATTATCTGTCAATACTCCCATTGCAGATTCTATTTCTTCGAGGGTACTCATACCTGTCGAAAGGATAACAGGTTCATGAAAACTCGCTATTCTTACCAAATAAGGATAGTTCGTAATCTCACCAGAAGGTATTTTCCATAACCCTAAATGCAACGAAGCCAAAAAATCAACACTACATGAATCAAAAGCCGTAGAGAAAAATTTAACCCCTCTTTGATGACAATGGGCTATCAATTCAAAATGTTGTTCAGAAGAAAGTTCCAATCTTTTAAGCATCGCATATTGTGAATTGCCACCAATACCAAGATTACGTTGCTGATAATCCGCTTTTCGTGCTGTTCTAGTAACGATATTATCCGCCTTGAAAGTCTGGAATTTCACATAATCAACACCGGCTTCGGCAGCAGCATCTATCAATTGTTTTGCCAAAACGAGTGAACCATTATGATTAACTCCGGCTTCAGCAATGATTAATGTGTGTTTCATCAAAGTTTGATTTTTAGAAGAGCAGGATTACCTGAGTAAATCCCTTTATAAAGGATATTCTTACGTATTACAGTTCCAGCTGCTATAACGCAGCCTGCAACTATTTCTGTACCGTTTACCATAACAGACTGGCTACCTAGAAAAGTATGTTTACCGATACGACAGTCACCATTGACCATCGCACCGGTCGAGATATGGCAATAATCACCAATCAAAGCATCGTGCTCTATATTGGCAAAAGTATTGATAATACAACCTTTACCTATTGATGCCCCAGCATTGACGCAGGCATGGTGAAGGATAACCGTACCATATTGAACAGTCGCATGCTGGGATACATGGGCCGTCGAAGCAATAACAGTTGCAAGTCTTCCGCCGGCCGCCTCTATCCTCTCATGGAGGCGGATACGTAAAAACGGGGCTTTGATAAAGCCTAAAGTCACTATAAAATCAAAATCGGAGACCAAATGGGGAATGTCGTTATCAGTACCGATAACAGGATAATTCAATATCCGCTCTCCTACATTTTCGGGTAAATCCAAAATACCTCCAATGACAAGCCCTTTACTTTCAGCCGCTTCTATTACGGACTTACAATGACCGCCACCACCAACAAGTATCAGAGGTCTCATTGTGCCAACCTTACACTACTTGGAATATTTACAATCCTGTCAGCCAACCATTTGGTATTCTCCAAACCGTCTGTCTCACAATGCTTAAACATTGCCAAACGGCTCATCAGTTCCCAAACAGGGCGGGTCATCACACCATGCTCATTCGTATATTCAAGAAACTTTTGCTGAGTAGCCTTATCCTTAAGCAAAATCACGTTTAACCAATAGTTGGAACGACAGTTTTCAGGTTCTGTGAAAAACGCTACATCAGGAACTGTAGCAAAGAATTTCCTATATTTCTCAGCCGTTTCACGCTTATCCTGTACATAGCGTTCTAGGTTCTCCAATTGGGCGCAACCTAAAGCTGCATTGATATTAGGCATACGATAATTATAACCAACATGGTCGTGTACAAAAGCCCAACGATGGGGAACTTTTGCCTGGGTAGTTAGGTGTTTGGCCAACTTACCCAATTCTTCATCCTGAAACAAAAGCATACCGCCACCACCCGTAGTGATAGTCTTATTACCATTAAAACTGATTGCTCCCACTTTACCGAATGTACCCGTATGTTTCCCTTTATAAAAGCTGCCAATACTTTCAGCAGCGTCTTCAACCAGTTCGATGTGCCAATCATCACAGATAGTAACCAACTCATCTATCTTAACCGGATGACCAAAAGTATGCATCGGAATACAAGCCTTTATGCGCCTGCCCGAATTTTTATTATAACAGACTCCATTTTTTAACTCCGCATTACCTTCCAACCATGTACTTACTGCCTTAGGAGAAAGCCCTAAAGTAACTTTGTCAACATCAATAAAAACAGGATGGGCACCGATATAGCTGATAGCATTGCAGGTAGCTATAAAAGTCAATGCTTGGGTCAGAATTTCATCTTCACGTTCCACACCGACAAGCAGCATGGCCATGTGCAAGGCATTGGTACCGCTAACACATACCACCGCCTTCTTGGCACCGGTATAAATTGCTATATCTTTTTCGAAACGGTCAACAAATTGCCCTACACTACTAACGAATGTTGTATCAATACATTCACTAAGATACCTCTTTTCATTACCGATAAATAAAGGAGAATGCAAAGGAACAAACTCATCAGTATCATAAAGACTATGAATAAAACTCACTATACTATTATACATAATTATGCCTAAATAGATTGATTACATTTTTTGATCCAAATTTTTTCCTTTTTCAACATGTTCAAAATTTGGCAAGAAACGCTTGATAGCGGCAACCACTTCTTCTTTAGTAAAATCAGGTTCAGCAAAGATACATTCCATTTTATTAAAGAAACTATCTATTTCCATGATCGAACGTTTCTTCACTTCCTCAATCACACCTAGACTAATAAAGCGTTCCAAATTTATTTTTTCTCCGAGTATATAGAATTCCTCATATGCTTTCTCACCTGTCGTGTCACTACTGAAATAAACCACCGGATAACTTTTATTATCGAAAGCCATATCTGATGCGAACAGCTTCGCTTCCTCATCTGTGGTGAATTCTTTTTTCACATATCCGATAGCCCTTATGTATTCATCGCATACCGACGAAAACGTCAACATTTGCTTCTCGCCCAACTTCGGAAAGAATATCTCACCATTTTTACCCAAGATACAGGCCAGCATACAAATCTGTCCACTTTCCTCTGGGGAAACAAAATAACGTTTCACATCGTTAGGAGCTGCCAAAGGTTGTTTCTTCATGACTCGCTGCATCCAGCCATCCGGAAGAGAACCGTTAGAAAAAGCGACATTAGCAAAGCGGGCAGTAGTCACCTTAAACTTTGAGGAATAAGCCATAATCATATCTTCCATTATACGCTTACTGGCACCCATGATATTAACCGGATTCGCTGCCTTATCTGTAGATACGCAGAAAAAATGCTTGGGTGGATAAACTGTCAACAAATCAAGAAGTCTCTTTGCCTTGATATCATTGTTCTCAATCAAAGCCTGAACAGAATACTTATCTTTCTCGCTGCGTACATGTTTATGGGCTGAGAAATTGGCTACTATATCAAAGCCTTTTTCTTCACGAAAAATTCTTTCAAAGATAGGATCTGCAAAATTCAATGTATACGTACGATATTCGATAGGGACATACATGTCATATGTAGAACGCAAATCACGTGTTAACTCAACAAGTCCGTTTTCATTCAAATCAATGACAATTAACTTGGAAGGTTTAAATGGCAATAAAGCTCTGATAAAGGATGAACCTATAGAACCAGCTCCACCTATTACACATACACTTTTATTCTCTATCTCTGCCTGAAGTGTATTTTTATTTGCCTCAATATCAGCTGCAAACAAACTGACCGGACGACAAATCACATGGTCGGTTATAAATTGTTGTAGATTAAACATGTATATTATAAAACTGATACGTAACAAAAAGCTGTTACTGAAATCTATTAATTTTAATTATTAAGTGAGTTATAAATAAGTATTTTCTGAGAGTATATGCATTTATAAATATCCATACAAAAAACACCTTATCATTCACAACAAAGTTTTATTTATCCACATATTCCCATGGATAAGGGTTATCCACCACATTCTGAAACTCTTCAATGGCTTTCTTATGGTCGGAAGTGAGTGAAGCTGAAGCCCAACCAGCAATAATTTTACGTGCTTCATCAGCCAAAGGCTCATCATAAACTTCACCATAGCAAGCAGTAAGCAAACGAAGTTTCAATAGTGATGCGGGAAGAACTTCAAGAATATCCCAACAGCGATTCAAAATCTCCTGAATATGTTCCTGCTTTTCACCATGATCAATAAACGAAGCATTGTAGCCCATCAGAAGAGCAAGGCAGACGTTAGCCTGTTCTTCAACAGTGGAACCTTTGAAGCCGGAATTATACAAAGCTGTGGTCATACGGTAAACCTCACCGTTACGACGGGAAAGATCATCGCTGTAGACGGGACTGCCGTCCATACCCAAATACATCAGGTCGTGCGCGGCACGCTGAAGGGAAAGAGTTTCTTCAGAAAGAGACATAATGAATTATAAATTATGAGTTATGAATTGACAACTGTAAAACGATCTACAATCAATTATTTGATTACTTCTATCAGTTCAGGAAGGATAGTAGCCATGGCAACGGCAATCACACCCTGAATCTCAATGACAACACGACGGTCACGTGCTCCCTTCACTTTCAGAAAGATACCTTCCTGACCCTCGAAGTCACCACCTGTGATACGGACTTTTGTTCCTTTGGATAAGTTTACCTCTTCGGGCTGGAAGTACAGAAGCTGGTCGCTGTAAGTCCCCGCCACTGCTATGAAACGACGCATCTCATTATCCGGGATGATGATTTTCTCACCACTGCGGGTATCGGTGATATATTGTAAATAAGTAACTTTAGACTTGACACGTTTCAGAGTAGAAGGACAGGCATGGACAAATATCAGATTGTGTATCACAGGAACCAGAATACGGACCTTCTTGCCTTTCTTAACCGTCACCTTATACTGCATGGGGACGAAACAATCCATATTCTCCTTGCCAAGTAAGCGTACAGCATCCGGCTCTCTGCGGTAGGTGGCACGCATGGCATACCATAATTCGGTCTCTTTCTCTGTTTCCATTTATAGGCCAGTTTCAGAAAAGGGCGTTCTCCCGGGGCTTTGAAACCCTCGCAGATGCTTGAATTCCAATCAATTGCAGACACTTTATATAGAATACGGCAAGTTTTGTGCCCCTCTCACCTATGATTGCTCTGTAGTTGTACATTTTTGTACGAGTAAACTACTGTAAACAAACGGATTATAACACAAAAACTGTTTTTTAAACGTTCGTTTAAAAAACGTCAATATTTTAGAAAAGAGAAAGGGAAGAAACACTTAGAAATTTGCAAAAAATAAGGATGGATGAAGTTCGGCTCAATGAACTAATAAACAATGCGTTATGCCTATAACCGATAATTTATGAAAATATTTTTATTGAACATTTTGCTTGTTTCAAAAATACAGGTTATCTTTGCGTCCATTAAACGAACGTTTAAAAAACACCTTTTATCATTCACATATTTTTCTGAAATACAAATAATTGCCAACAATTACGCATATTTTCCGCTATCTAATTTAATTCAAAGTTCGCCCACTTCCTTATGAAAAGTGGACTTCGTCATTCATGACATTTTGCGTCGTTAATTATTTGTATTAAAACAAGAATTATTATGTACAAGAAAAAGATAAAAGCACAGAATAAAAAACTGCAAAAGACAATAGCAACAGAAAGTTAACATCAAGACAGATAAGATGTTAACTAAACAGGTGTGAAGAAGTTAACTAAGTATATACTTAAAAGTTAACTTCTTGCATCTATGAAGTTAACTACCGCAAAGTCATACCAAGCAATTCCTCCAATGTACCATTAAAGACATTCAGATCGACTTCTTCTTCAATGCCCGGAACATTGCCCACATCGGTATGTTGCCAAAAGTGCCATTTACCTTCATACTTTACGGAATCAACGTAATAATGGGCTATCCAATAAGGATAAGAATCGAAAATAGAATCGTTTAAATAACGCTTCTTGAATTTATAGGAAGTGTAAAGAATCGGCTTTACGCCATAATGTGCCTCCACTCTGTCGAGCCACGTTTTAACAGCGGCCTTCAGTTCCTGCGGTGATTTCTTTCCCGTAGTTTCCACATCAAGAACGGGCGGAAGATCTCCCTTCATCAATTGCACAGTGTTAATAAAGAAATCGGCCTGTTTATGTGCGTCTGTCTTAGGCAGAAAGTAATGATAAGCGCCCCGGATAAAGCCGTATTTTCGTGCCTGGCTGAAATTTTCGGTAAAAGTTTCATCCCCATGATCACCGCCCTCGGTGGCTTTCATAAAGATAAAGTGTATAGGAAACTTTGTCTCCTTATTACGAAGGAGCTTATTCCAATCTATAATACCCTGATAATGGGAAATATCAATGCCATGCACTTCGTAACTGCAAGGCATACATACCCCATAGCCTTTCAATCCGTAGCAAGGCTTCCAACGATAGGCGTAAGGACGAATAAAAAACCAATAAAATCCAACGGAAAATACCGCAACAATGCCAAATGCCAACAGATTGCGCAACCATACAGGCATGGTGCGAGACGTTGCCTGTTTCTTTTTTCGGGAAGAAGAAGCACGACGTGAGACAGGCTTACGACGGGAAGCGGTATTAGTTTTGGGAGGCATGCAAATATTTTAAACTAAATAAGCATCTACTAAAAACAAAACAGCCAATTACAGCAAAGACTGCAATTGGCTGTTAAGATTTTATTTACCTTGTTCCAGTTGCAAAGTCTTAGTAGGCTGGTCACAAACTTCCGTAGGACCGAAGTACTGGATAGGACCCGGATAAACGTAGTCTGTTTCTATAGCCCAACGGTCGCGCTGAGCGGCGAATGACTTGAAAGGAGCACCATCCAGCTTCACCAAAGCTTTCTGGATTACCGGCTTCATTTCGCCATGACGACGTTCCATGTTCATCATCATTGTGATGGGCACACCGCCTGCAATCCATTCTTCAGCAGGAGCAGTAGTGTTGCGTACGGATGACATATAACCGGTCTTGCCGTTAGCAATCAGTGCAGAAGCAGCATAACCCAAAGAATAACAATAGTCTGCATCGAAGTTAGACGGAGCAGCGCAACGTCCTTCATAACCGAAGAAGTGATGCTGCGCAGCAAACTTACCTACAAACTTACCTTCTTCCTTCCACTGAGCCAACTTAGTAGCAACCATTTCGGACAGAAGTTTTTCTGTTTCGATAAGAGATACCTGTACATTTCCATGCGGGTCGCGATCCAGTGTCAACTGGCGTGCAACGCCTTCAGGAAGACTGGCATAGATTGCTGCATTTTCCGGAGAAAGCTTGCTGATGATATAATCACGCTGATGTGATTTCTTGATGTGAGAGAATTCTTCCGCATTAGCAGCCAAGAAGTCGTTCAGTTCCGCAATCAGACGCTTCATGGCAGGAATGAACTCTACCAGACCTTCGGGAATAAGAACGGTGCCGAAGTTATGTCCCTTTGCAGCACGATTGGCAACGGCCTGAGCGATATAAGTCACTACATCATCCAAAGACATATTCTTTGCTTCAACTTCCTCAGAAACAATACAGATATTAGGCTGTACCTGCAAAGCACATTCCAAAGCAATATGAGAAGCAGAACGGCCCATCAGTTTGATGAAGTGCCAGTACTTACGTGCCGAGTTACAGTCACGCTGGATGTTACCGATTACTTCAGAATAGGTCTTACAAGCTGTATCAAATCCGAAAGAGGTCTCGATCATTTCGTTCTTCAAGTCACCGTCGATAGTTTTCGGACAACCGATAACCTGCACACCGCAATTCTTGGCAGCATAGTACTCGGCCAACACGCAGGCATTTGTATTAGAGTCGTCACCACCAATAATAACCAGCGCCTTGATGTTCAGTTCTTTCAGAATTTCCAGACCTTTTTCAAACTGGTCTTCTTTTTCCAGCTTAGTACGGCCTGAACCGATAATATCGAAACCACCCGTATTGCGGTATTCGTCAATGATATCAGCAGTCAGTTCCATGTAATTATGATCTACCAAGCCGCCGGGACCCAGAATGAAACCGTACAGTTTGCTGTCTTTGTTCAATTTCTTAATACCGTCGAAGATACCGGAAATTACATTGTGTCCACCGGGAGCCTGACCACCGGAGAGGATAACACCCACGTTCATAGCAGGGAAATTAACAGCCTCATCAGTAGCTTCGAACTTAATCAAAGGCATTCCATAGGTATTGGGAAACAGTTTCTTGATATCTTCCTGATCGGCTACCGACTGAGTAGCTGCACCGGCCACTGCTTTTACAGTACCTCTCAGCGCTTTCGGAAGTTTGGGCTGATAAGCAGCCCTTGCAATTTGTAATGCACTTTTAGTCATTTCTTTTAATTATTTAAAGGTGTTAATAAAGTTCAGTTTAAAAGCGTCGCAAATTTCGCTTTTTTCTGCAAGAAATGCAAACCGCGAAGAGAAATAATTAAAAGTGAATACCAAAACGAAACAAATTACATCGCATTGCTTAGTTAATCAAACGGAATTTTCTAATTTTGCACGATAGTTTCAAAAAAGAATCGTTCTTAAAAGGCCATAAATGAAATTACCAAAGTACTATAATCATGCCATCATTCACATATACTCCAATAGTTGCAAAGGCGCATACACCACCGTACAAAATTCACAAGTATTTTGCTCGTCGCCCTCACAACGTATTTAACCAGCTTATTGAAAATTTCACTTCCCCGGGTGAGATTATTCTCGACCCTTTTTGTGGTGGAGGTGTCACTATATATGAAGGTGTGACTCAAGACAGGCGCGTCATCGGATGCGATTTAAACCCTCTATCCACGTTTATTGTAAGAAACATGATCAAGAAGTCTGAAGATATAGAAGTTCTTGAAAAGTGTTTTAGAGAGTTACGTTGCTACCTTGAAACTTTGGTAAAGGACTATATGTTCTTTGAACTGGACAATCAGAGATATGATATATCTTGGGCTGAAATGGCCCTGACAATCAGATGTCCAAAATGTGGCAGGCCTTCTCCACTTGCCAATGACCTGAAAATAAAGAATGGCAAATACCGGTGTTCAAATAAATATTGTGAACTAAACAGCGAGGGGGAAATTGATATCACATCTTGTGAAAGATTGGAACCTCAGTATATATTTCTGATTAATGCAGCCAATAGAACTCGAATCACAAAGCATTTCGAGGAGGACGACATGGTGCGTTTTAAGTCGCATATCAAATTTCTGAAAAAAGAAATCATTGGTCATCATATCAATATACCGCGCGACCTTATACCTATGGACTGGGACCGTCAGTTTGAAGACGGCCTTGCCCAAAAAGGGATTTTGTATTTTCAGGATTTCTTTACTAAAAGGAACCTGATGATTTTGTTGCTCCTCAAAAATAGAATAAATTCGTTGGAGGAAAAACTTGGAACAGAAAAATACGAACTTGTCAGAATTGTTTTCAGCAATATCCTGAAAGACTGCAATATAATGTCATTTACAAATGCGGCATGGCAAGGAGGATCCCCAACGACATGGAGCAAGCATGCTTATTGGATTCCAAATCAATTCTGCGAAGTTTCAATTATTCCGGCATTTGACAAATCTGTTGCCAAAGTCTTGGCTTCTATTAAGTATAACAACGGCATAAATTATATACCGGTAAGAACAAATTCCATTAAAGATCTATTGGAAAACAGAGCTAATGTTCTGCTTTATAACGCCCCTATCGGCCATACGGATGTACCAGAGAGCAGTGTGGATGCCATAATCACAGACCCTCCTTATGGCAGCAATGTGCAATATTTAGAGTTGTCTCATTTTTGGTATCCCTGGAACCAAGACCTTTATGAGCGTTATCCAATCTTTGAACTTGAAGCGGTTGCTAATAGAAAAAAAGGATTTAACGGAGCCAAGAGCCAATATGATTATGAGAACAATCTATATGAAGTGTTTAAGAATGCATATAGGGTTCTCAAACCTATGAGGTATTTGTCTTTGACATTTAACAACAAAGACATATGTTCATGGCTGGCACTGCTATTTTCAATCCTAAAATCCGGATTTACATTTGACAGGATGTATTTTCAGGATGGAGTTAAAAATTACCGCCAAACAGCGCACACAAAAGCAAAAGGCTCCCCTTATGGGGATTTTATCTATACTTTCAAAAAGGTTGATAGCATTCCTGTGAAAGTGTATACAACGGAGGAAGATTTTATTTATGACATTGATAATATCTTTCTAAAGGACATCAGTTGCAGTGATGAGAATAGAAATGAAATGATATTGCAGATGTTTGTGGATGCAATACCGTTAATAGACGCCTTTGCAAAAACATATCTCAGAACAAAGGATATTCATCATTTATACTCCCATTTCAATAAAAAATATTTATCAAAGCTTTACGATACAGATAATGCGAACAAGTGAATCTAAAACCATAATAAATCAAGAGTTATTTGACGTAAAGCTTCCTGATTATCAGAGAATAATCGAACGCCTTGTATCAAAATACAATGTTGTTGACGGAAGCTACTATGAAGGTCTTGTTAATTTCAAGGCTAACTTGGTTGTTCCTAAACACAAATGGTATGATTATAAACAAGGCTATTCAGAATTACTTGTCAAACATATCATCGACGAAGCCAAGCCACTAAAGGAGCATTATATTTTATATTTTATGAATGTCCGCAAACATCCAATTAGTAAATTCGATGTTTAAACTCAGCTCT
>OGQK01001695.1_pt1 | contig 10847 bp, 9 predicted proteins | sample 1553221 | NCBI WGS metagenome assembly OGQK01 (sample SAMEA2579996, study PRJEB22360) | human gut metagenome | biome: human gut; feature: human-associated habitat; material: faeces | place: Denmark | collected 2008/2010 | reverse complement strand
CGTCGGGGGTTCGAATCCCTCACGGCGCACCATCGAAACTGCAGGCACACCGAGGCTTTTACCTCGGTGGCTTTTTTGTTTTCACGGGCTCATTTCGTCCCGTGGGTGCTATTTGGGTGCTAAGCGCCGCCCATCGAACCCTTCGTTCTCTGAGCATTGCAGCCGCTTTAGGACTCTAACTGGCAAGAATCGCGTTGTATGCATTCTCTTTTTGCTGAATGCATTCAGATTGCCGCTTTCCTGGCAAAACCCGTTCGAAATGTATGCATTTCGACTTAACGATGGCAAGATTCTTGCTCCATGTATGCATTTTCAGATGCAATTAGGGAATTCGGAATACATAGCGTAAGAATCTTGCCGGCAAAGGCTCTATTTCACGTCGGGAGCCTCGAAATCATGCATGCTGTACGATTCTTGCCATGGGGGATTAGTTCCTGAGGTCCGTGTACGGTATGCGCCGCCGAGATCTCCCTTGAGCGTCGGGCGGAACATGAGCACCAGGTGAGCATGCGCGTTGGGCGAAACGTGACCATCAGGCGAGCATGGGCGCCTGACAAAACAGGGATGTCGGATGGGTATGGGCGCCAGGTGGACATGGGCACCGGTCGAAATATGACCACCGGGCGAATATAGGTGCCGAGCGAAACACGGACGCCAGGTGGGTATGAGTGCCGGTCGAAACGGAGCGCCGGTTAAGCATGGGCGTCAGGTGGGCATGGACGCCAGGCAAACATGGGCGCCGGGTAGGCATGGGCGCCGGTCGAAACGCGAACATCGGTCGAAACGCTGGCTGGTATCGGCTCGTCCTTGGGCAAGCCTCCTTTCTGGACGGCTTGTTGAGCCCCATGGGTTCAGGCTGTTGGGGGGGGTGCCCGAACCACATCTTTGGAATTGCTATCGTAAATTGGAAAGCGAACCGCCTCATCTCTTGTTGTTCAGGAGACAGAAGGCAGTTCGAAGGCTGATGTTGAGTGCATTTGGCGTTGCTCAGGCTCTATTGCTTATTTGTGATTGCTTTCGCATCTATTTAAGGTTCGGCCGATAAGATTTCCCCATGGTGCTTTTTATCGGACATTCAAGTGCAATTAGGTTGCTTCGCTCGCTCGAGGATTTCGAAGACATTCGGTCTGCGCGGGCTATGCCGTCTCTCAAGGATGTTCCGACGTTGCCGAAATCGTTCAGAGAAAGTTCATCTCTAGCAACGCTCCCTCGTCCGCTGGAGGTCGTTGTCTTATCGGGAAAAACAAGAAGTCAATCCAAGCGGTTTTACAACAATATTTGGAAACTTCCCGATAGGGCACCTTGCTTTCTCTCCTTTGAAAGCGGGGTATATTTAAGCAATCCTGAATTCTGTTTCGTGCAGCTTGCGCGGTCATGTAGCGTGATCGACCTAATCAAATTGGGATTTGAGCTATGCGGAACTTACCGAATGGACCCTGCAAGTCCCATTGGATTTCGGCCTGCTCAGCCCCTTTCGAGCACAGAGGCGATCAATCGCTTTATAGACAAAATGCATGGCAAAGTGCCTCGGAAAGCAAAAACAGCTATTCGTTATGTCTGCGACGGTTCGGCATCGCCGATGGAAACATGTTTGGCGCTATTGCTGGGCCTGCCCGCCCGCTATGGCGGTTACGGATTAGGCATGCCGGAGATGAATGCTAAGGTTCTGATCCCCGCAAGGCTAGGCAAGCGAACCACATATCGCGAATACCACTGCGATCTATATTGGTCCAAACAGAACGTTGCCATCGAATACAATAGCCGCGAATTCCATGTAAATGAACTTGCGGTGGAGCGGGATGCGTCACGCATCAACAATCTCAAAGCTGCGGGGATTGAGGCTCTTGCCGTTACTCGCGCGCATGTCGCCGACAACGTGAAGTTCGATGCCATTGCCCATTCTGCGGCAAGCCTCATGGGAAAGCGTATCAGGATCGCCTATGTCGACATCGATGAGCGTCGAATGAGCTTGCGCAAGCAGCTTTTCTCCAAGGATCCTTGGTGCTGAGCTGTCTTGCTAATTGTTTCATGCTGCGAGGATTGGTGCCCTTGCGGGAATCGTCTTGGTGACAGGTTGATTTGAGCGTTGCTTCGGGCTGCCAAGAACAATGGTCTTGTGAGTGTCGCCTTGGCGTTGGGCGATTTGGCTGTTGTTCCAGGATCTTTCTTTGGGTTGGCGTTCTGTCTGCCTATTGATTCGTTGTGCCTATCTTCGAGGCTGCTTTGGCTGCTGTGGCAAGATTCGCGCGCCATGTATTCTCTTTTCGCTGATTGCACGAAAAAGGGGGCCTCCCTGGCAGCGTTTGCGCGAAATGCACGCTTTTCGCGCTGAAGCTGGCAGGATCTTCGTCCCATGTATCCGTTTCGGGGTGCAATCGGGCGATTTCGGATACATAGCGCGCGAATCTTGCCAGGGAGGCCCCTTTTTTGCGTCGAGGTCCCTGGAATCATGCATGGGGCGAAGATCTTGCCGACGCTCGACGTTGCGCGGGCCTCTCCGCTCCGGCGGGCAGCCGATCGCGGAAGATTCCCGACATGGTCGCGGAAGGCTGCTGGTCTGAGCGACTTAACCTGGCCATAGCGGTCTTGTTGCATAGTAAAACCAGGAGGGCGCCTTGGGCGCTCTCCTGGTGAATGGTGCGGTGTTGGGGATTAGTCTACGGCAACCATTACGTTGGTTGACTTGATGATGACTGCCGCTTTCCTTGAGACCCAGCTGCTCGATGGCTTCATTAGCGATGGAGCCAGAAATGCGTACGCCGCTTTCGTCTTCGATGGTCACATGGCTGTTAACGGCGCCATCCTTTACGGCAACAACAGCGCCCTCGATCTGGTTGCGAGCGGAAATGTTTGGGATCTTTTCGTTGCGAACATGACATTGGTGGCCTTGATTACCGCATAGCACTTTTTGCCTTCGGCAAGCTCCAGCTGCTTTACCGATTCCATGGTGATATCTGCTTTGATGGGGTTGTGGTACCGCGGCAGATAACCACAACGGAGTTAACGATGCCTTCTTTGACCTCTTTGACGGTGCCCTTAATTTGGTTGCGAACGGAGATCTTCGTGTTGTCCTCCTTTGTATTTGAGTGATTGAACTGGGAAAAAGCGGAGCAAGCATCTTTATTCTCAAGAGAAAAGGAAAACCTACTATTCCTAATGCCCCATAATTGCGCCAATAAAAAATGGACGCCCTAGGGCGTCCATTTCGTGTGCTATGCAAAATGTGCGGCAATGCCGCGATGAAAAGCTACTCGATCTTGCCGTAGCGCTCTTCGGTGATTTGGTCGAGCGTCTTGCCCTGGGTCTTGGGGCACCAGATAACGCCCACAACCAGGGAAATAAGAAGAACGACGCACATAATGACAGCTGCAGGGAAGAAGCCGGCAGGGTTCGTGGAAATGTCGCCCATGATGGCGCCAACGCCCACGAGCGACCAAATGCCCAAAGTGCCACGAACCAAGAAGAACATGATGCCCTGAGCGCCGCCGCGATACTGTGTGGGGAACAGCTCGGTACCCCACAGAGCGTAGAAGCACTGAGCGGAGAAACCGGCGGAAATGCCCCACAAGATTACGTATACCCAAAGAACCCAGCCCATGGATTCGGTGTCGCCACTCTGGATAGCAAGGCCGAATACGGCAATAGCAACCCAAGACAGCAGCGCCAACAGCGCAGAGGCACCGAACAGCACGCGGTGGGAGACAATGTCGCCGAAGCGGCTGAAGATGCGTGCATAGCCAACCAGTACCCACTGAACTACGCCCAAGAGGCTCTGGCCGGTTGCATCGATGTTGCCTGCGGCAGCATAGAGGTATGGCATGAACTGACCGTTGGTGCCCGCAGCCAGGTTCCAGGTCAGGTACACGGCAACCAGGAAGATGATGGTCTTCACGTTCACGGGGTTCTTCAAAGCGGTTGCCATCATTTTGCCGAAAGACTGCTTCTCGGTGGCAGCAGCGTTCTTTTCGGCCCAGTCGGCGGATTCCTGCAGCTGACGCTGAAGGTTCCAGGCGATAAGGGCAACGATGAACAGAACCAGGAACAGCAGGCGGGTTGCCAGCATGCCGTCAAACGGGCCGTAGGTGCCTGCGGGGAGCAGGGTGGTGCCATCAGACTCGAAGCCAGGGATGATGAAGCTCATGACCAGCGAAAGGATGAAGATGATGGCGGGACCGCAGCTCCATGCGAACTGGCTGATGCCGATGTTGGAAGCGCGCTTCGTGGAGGTAGACGTTTCGGAGATATAGCTCCAGGAGGCGGGAACGCCAGCGCCTACGGAAAGGCCGGACAGCACAACGCCCACTACGACCATGGGAAGGTTCACGGCAACCATGGCGATGAATACGCCGGCAGCGTAAACCAGCAGATTGTACTTATAAATAGTGGTGCGGCCGAACTTGTCGGTCAGGAAGCCGCCGCTCAGCGCGCCAACAGCTGCGCCGAAAGCGTTTGCGCCGATGGCGCCTAGGATTGCGGTCCAGGCGGAGCCGAAGTTGAATGCAGCTGCCCAAGCGGTAAGGGCAAGGCTGCTGGCTACGATGCAGCCAGAGTCAAGGAAGTTGGTCAGGGAAACCGCCATGGTTCCCTTGCGTTCTTGGGAAAGCGCCAATGCTTTACCTTTCTAGTCGAGGTGGAATGCGCAGGGCAGGTCTACGGAAACGGGCGAATTGTCTGCATTCGTTTCCATGACGCTTGCCATGAAATCCCACCATTTCTTGCAGATATCGGTCTTGGCAGACTCGGCATAGCGTTCAGGGTCGTCAAGCTCGATATATCCGAAGAGGATGTTAGTTTCCTCGTCGATGAAAATGGAGTAGTTGTGCCCACCGTATTCGTGGAGCATGTCGGCCATTTCGGGCCACAATTCGTTGTGGCGCTTCTCGTACTCCTCGGCAAAGCCTGGGTAGAGCTTCATCTTGAAGCCTGAGATGGTGCGCCCATCAGCAGTTTTACGGATAGTCATCGAAGCGCCGCCTTAGTCCAGGAACTCATCGTTGACGGTGAGGCCGAAATCGATGCCGATCTGGCGCAGGCCTTCGTCGGAAATAGTGTTCAGGAATTCGTCGGAGCCGCCATTCATCTGGCGAGCGCGACGATATACATCAGCAGCCTTTTCGATGGTGTGCATCAGGCCGAAGGTGGTGTCGAAATCGGGGCCGGAAACGAACAGGCCGTGCTGTGCCCAAACAGCTGCCTCGTACTTCTTCATGAGTTCGGAGGTTGCCTTTGCGATCTCAGCGCCACCGGGAACCATCCAAGGCACAACGCCAACGCCAGAGGGGAATACCACGATACATTCAGTCATGGCCTTCCACAGGGCGCGGGTGAAGTAGCGTGCGTCAAGCGGGCATACGAACGTCATAGCAATGACGTTGATGGGATGAGCATGGTAAATCACGCGGCATTCGTTGTTGGTGGCCTCCATGCGCACGGCATGGTTCATGAAATGCGTGGGGAATTCGGAAGTGGGCTTGCCACCGTCGGTCAGGCCCCATACGATGCGCCAGGAATCGCCGGCGTCATTGATTTCGACGATGCCGATGTTGTGGGAAGGGTCGCTCATGACGTTGCGCATATAGCGGCCAGAGCCGGTGGTAAGGAAGAACGCGCCGCGCAGGCTATCTGCCTGTACGCCCATGTTCACCCACTCGCCGGGGTTTGCGTTGAAGAAGGGACGAGCCTGCTCTACTTCCTCTTCCTTCATGCGGTAGGTAAGGTTGCCGCCATTGCGCTCGTGCCAACCCTGCTTCCAACCGTCGTCGCACAGACGGCGGAAGCCGCGCACGAAGCCCAGCTGCTCGACGGCAACGCCAGAAACTGCGCCGCGAGCTGCGGAAACGCCGCTTTTAAGCGTGTCCATAGCACTGTCGATAATGTCCATCATTGTCCTTTCGTTCTGAAGTACCGAATGATCGGTTTCGGAAAAGCCGCTCGGGTAAGTGGCTTTTCCGAAACGCATTCGACTTGCGTTTACGGAGTTGAATCTCGGCACCGGATCCTTCCGGCAAGGGCTTCCACCTTGCCTTCTAGGCGCAGAAAGCGCCCCTCGAGAAGAGGGGCGCTGAAAAATGCACAGGCTTACTGGCGCTTGGAGAGCACCTCGTCTTCGTAGGCCTTAACCTCGTCCCATAGCTGGTCTTCGGCAACTACGCCCTGACGTGCGCAGTACTCGTCCCAAACCGCGGTCCAAGGCATGGTCTTGAACTGCTCGGTAACGATCATCTTCTCGGAGAACTGGTAGGTATCCTGCAGCTCCTTCAGGCGATCCCAAGGCTGCAGCAGTTCGAACAGCAGACACTTTTCCATGGCGCGCATGCCGGTAGCCCAAGCGCCGATGCGGTTGACGGAAGCATCGAAGAAGTCCATGCCGATAAGGACCTTGTCCATGCCCTCGGGGCAGCGAACAACCTCAGCGGCGATGTCCTTGATGGAATCCTCGAACAGAACAACGTGGTCGGAGTCCCAATGCATAGAGCGGGTAACGTGCAGCGGCACGTAGGGGAAGAACTGCAGCAGGCTGGGCAGCTTGTCGGAAATGCTTTCCATGGGGTTGAAATGACCCGCATCGATGAGCACTACATGGTTGCCGCCCTTCTTGGCGGCGTAGGATACGTAGAACTCCTGGTTGCCGGTGGTGAAGCCTTCAACACCGATGCCGAATACCTTCTGCTCAACCGCATCGATAACATGTGGGGTTTCGAAGGAATAGATTTCGTCGAGAGAGTCCTTCAGGCGTGCACGCAGGCCATAAGCGTCAGCGGCGTAGTCTTTCAAGCCGTCGGGAATCCAGAAGTTGTTCAGGACCATATCGTCCATTTCCTCGCCGATGCGCTCTGCGATCTGGCGGCAGGCGATGCAGTGACGGATCCAGAAATCGCGCACTTCTTTTTCGGGGCTGGAAACGGTAAGGCCTTCCTTTACCAGCGGGTGGCTGAACAAGGTGGGGTTGAAGTCGATGCCGAAGCCGTTCTTCTTTGCCCAGGTTACCCAGGGCTCGAAGTGCTTGTACTCGAGCTTGTCGCGATCAACCCAGGGGTTTTCCTCGGTGAAGATGGCGTAGCTCGCGTGCAGGTTGATGCGCTTCTTGCCGGGGATCAGGCTTGCTGCCTTCTCGAAGTCGGCCATGAGCTGTTCGGGGGTGGCGGCGCGGCCAGGGTAGTTGCCCGTGGTCATGATGCCACCGGAAGCTGCGTTATCGTCGCCCTGATCGAAGCCGACGACATCGTCGCCCTGCCAGCAGTGCATGGAGATGGCCTTGTTTGCCAGGGTTTCGATCACTGCCTCGGTGTCGATACCCTGCTTGGCATACGCTTCGCGCGCCAATTCGTACATAGTGGTCATGAATGCTCCTTATCTGTACCTAAAAGGTTGGTTGCTGTTATTCGAATCGCTTCACGTCGAATGACGTTGCGATAGCGTCGCGGACGCTTTGGAGGTCGGGGAATGCGCCATCGGCGATCATCTGCACGGCAAGGTTGCCCAAGCTTGTTCCCTCAACTGGACCGGCGAACACGGGAATGCCGCATGCGCGGGTGGTGAGTTCGTTCAGATATGCATCTTGGCAACCGCCTCCAACGATGTTGATGGAAGTGTAGGTGCGTCCGGTAAGCGATGCCATTTCTGCAATGGATTCCGCATAGCAGGAGGAAAGGCTTACATATACGCAGCGCATAAGCTGACCGACGGTTTGGGGCACGTCCTGCCCGGTTTCAAAGCAGGCGCGGCGAATCTCGTCGATCATGGAATCAGGCGCCAGGAAGCGGTCGTCGTTCACGTTCACGTGGGCTTCGAAGCTGTCTGCCTCTTTTGCGTGGGCAATGAGGTCGGGGAAGCCCCACTCGATTGCCTCATGCGTGAAGGGGGGCAGCTCGTCTTCGTCGGTTTGCTGATGGGTGTCTTTTCCCTCTACGTAGGAAACGCCGTTCAGCTCGCGGCGAATAGACTGGATCATCCACAGGCCCATGATGTTCTTCAAGAAGCGGAAGCGCAGTTCAAAGCCGCCTTCATTGGTGAAGTTCTGGAAACGGGAGGCATCTGAGGTGATGGGGCCTTCGTTTTCAACGCCCAGCAAGCTCCAGGTGCCCGAAGAAAGGAACACCGCATCGGCATCGCGCGCGGGAACAGCCAGGTAAGCGCTGCCCGTGTCATGCGTGGCAGGCGCGATGATATGCGTGGGGTAGCCGATTGCTCCTTCGATTTCAGCGGTGACGGCACCCAAATCGGTGCCAGGCATAACCACATCGCAGAACATGCTGCGCGGAATGTCGAATGCCTCCAGGATGGTTTCATCCCACTGCTGGGTGCGTGCGTTCATCAGGCATGTGGTGGAAGCGTTGGTGTATTCGTTGGCCTTGGTGCCGGTTAGCAGGAAGGCCAGGTAGTCGGGGATCATCAAAAACGTTTCAGCGTTTTCAATCTGTTCGGGGTGCTCACGCTGGAGCGCCAGCAGCTGATAGATGGTATTGAACGGCTGGCGCTGAATACCCGTGCGGCGATACACCTCATCAGGCGAAACGATAGCATCTGCCACGGCGTACATGCCGCTGGTGCGCTCATCGCGGTAGGCTACCGCATCACCGAGCATGTTGTCTTCGGCATCGAGCAGCACGAAGTCGACCGCCCAGGTGTCGATACCCACGGTTTTGGGCGCATAGCCTGCTTCTTTGCATTTTGCCAAGCCCGCAACGGTTTCGCGGAACAGCATATCCACGTCCCAGCAGTCGTGACCGCCGGAGCGTTTCTGGATGTTGTCGAAGCGATGGATCTCGGTAAGCTCGATGGTTCCCCGCGGAGTAACCTCGCCGATTACCACGCGGCCGGAAGAGGCGCCGATATCGACGGCGGCATAGCAGTTGGTTTTGATTTCCATTAGTTATCCCCCTCTGCTTCAACGCCGATTTGCACGATCTGCATTACGTTGGTGGGGCGCGGCGAAGGCGCAGTTGGGTCGAAGCTTACAGCGTCGCCCGTTTGGCTGATGCGGGGAGAAGTGGTGCGGTCTCCCAAAGTGAACACGCAGATATCACCTTTGTTCACGAAGTTCTTTTTCACAACGACGCTGCGAGCTTGCTCAAGAACGTACGAGGCGTCACCAACAACTTTGCCCAAAAGCGGTGTAACGCCCCAGTTCAGCTGCAAAGAGCGTCGGTATTCTTCCGAAGTGGTTACCGCATAGATGGGCATCTTCGGACGGTAATTGGAAACGATACGGGCCGTGCGGCCGGTCATCGTAGGGGTAACGATGCAGCAAGAGCCGACGTTTCCTGCGGCGGTTACGGCAGCCAAGCCTACAACAGCGGAAATGCTCTTCTGCTCTGCGTTGCGGTTGGGGATGGAGCCTTCGTCGTAGATATGCGATTCGCTTGCCTCGGCAATGCGTGCCATGGTTTGTACTGCGGGAACTGGATACATACCGATGGCGGTTTCACCGGAAAGGGTAACGGCATCGGTTCCGTCGTAGATGGCGTTTGCCACGTCGGCAACTTCTGCGCGCGTTGGGCGGGGGTTGCGGATCATGGAATCGAGCATCTGCGTGGCGGTGATGACCTGCTTGCCGGAGGAATACGCCTTATGGATGAGCATCTTCTGGATGACGGGTACCTTCTCCAGCGGGATTTCCACACCCAGGTCGCCGCGGGCCACCATGATGCCATCGCTCACGCGCAGGATCTCATCAATGTTCTGCACGCCCTGCATGTTTTCGATCTTTGCGATGATGGACACATTGGTGCGGCCCAGCGCGCTGAAGAGCTTGCGCACATCCAAAATGTCCTCCGCCGTCCGTGTAAAGGAGGCGGCTATGAAGTCCACGCCGTTTTTCACGCCAAAAGCGATGTCCTCACGGTCCTTGGGGCTGAGATAGGGCATGCTCAGATCCACGTCAGGGACGTTGACGCTCTTGCGGTCGGAGATCATGCCGTCATTGTTGACGATGCAGACGATTTCGCCGGCGGTCAGGCTTCGCACCGTCATCTCCACCAGGCCGTCGTCGATAAGGATGGTGGTTCCCTCCCGGATATCGCGCGGAAGGTCGGGATAGGTGATGGAGGCGCGCTCCGCGTTGCCCACCACACTTTGGGTGACCAGCGTGAAGGTCTGTCCCTTCTTGAGCTGAACCTTGCCATTTTCAAACGTTTCCAGCCGGATTTCCGGTCCCTTGGTGTCCAGCATGATCGCGATGGGCAGGTTCAGTTCCCGACGGAAGGCCTCGATGCGGCGGATGTTGTTCAGGTGCGTTTCGTGCGTGCCATGCGAGAAATTAAGCCGCGCAACATTCATTCCAGACAGAATCAGCTCGCGTAGAACAGCGTCATCCTCGGTAGCGGGGCCCAGCGTGCATACGATCTTGGTCTTGCGGTGGATCATGTCGATCATCCTTTCCCGGATTGTTCTATTTCAAGCAGCTTTCGTTTGATCTTGAGCCCTCCCGCGTAACCGGTCAGGCTCCCGTCCGCCCCCACCACGCGATGGCAGGGGATCAAAACGGGCAGCGGATTTACGTGATTGGCCATTCCCACGGCGCGATACGCGCGCGGACTGCCCACGGCCTGCGCCTGCTGGGCATAGGTGCGCGTCTGCCCGTAGGGGATTTCCAGCAACGCCCGCCAGCAACGCCTTTGAAACGGCGTGCCACGCGCGTCCATGGGCAGGTCAAACGCCTTTCGTTCGCCGCGGAAGTATTCCTCCAGCTGTGCGAACGCCCGCCGGATGAGCGGTGTTTCCATACGCAGCGCGCCCTCAGGTGCATCCGGGCCAAACAGAACGCCCGTCAGTGCGCCCGCTTCCTCCGTCAGGGTCAGGACGCCAATGGGCGTTTCCCGGGTCCACGCGCTAGTCATACACGGGCC
>OGQK01001682.1_pt1 | contig 10906 bp, 10 predicted proteins | sample 1553221 | NCBI WGS metagenome assembly OGQK01 (sample SAMEA2579996, study PRJEB22360) | human gut metagenome | biome: human gut; feature: human-associated habitat; material: faeces | place: Denmark | collected 2008/2010 | reverse complement strand
CCCGCCCCTCCCGCGGCGACGACCCCGCCGCCGTGCGGGCGCAGGGCTATAACGACCCACGGGGCGGCGGACACACCTCCGGGCGGCTCACCGCGCCCCTGACGGCGGCGGGTGCCATCGCCCTCACCTACCTGCGGGAGCGCGGCATCACCGTCCATGGGGAGGTGCGGGACGAAGCGCGCCTGCGGGTGCGGGCGGCGGCTGCCAGGGCGGAGGGCGACAGCGTGGGCGGCGTGATACGCTGCACCGTCACCGGTCTCCCCGCCGGTCTGGGCGGCCCCGGCTGGCGTGACACGGTGGAGGGCGAGATCGCCCGCCACATATTCGCCATCCCTGGGGTGAAGGCGATCGGCTTCGGCGCGGGGGAGGACTTCGCCGCCCTGCGGGGCAGTGAGGCAAACGACCCCTTCACCGCGGCGGAGGGTGCCGTCCGCACGGTGACGAACCGCGCCGGGGGCATCAACGCCGGTATCACCAACGGCATGGACGTGGTGTTCGACGTGACGTTCCGCCCCACGCCCTCTATTGCCAAGCCCCAGCAGACCGTGGATCTGACCGATATGACCCCCGCCACCGTCTCCGTACCGGGACGGCACGATGCCTGCATCGCTCTGCGGGCAGCCCCGGCGGTGGAGAGCAGCACCGCGCTGGCGGTATGCCGCCTGCTGCCGGATGTGCCGGCGGAGCTGGACGGACTGCGCCAGCGTCTGGATGAGATCGACGGGGAGATACTCGCCCTGTTTGCCCGTCGTCAGGAGTTGGCGGGAGCCATCGGCGCGTACAAAAAAGCAAACCGCCTTCCCATCTGGGACGAGGCGCGGGAGGCGGCGGCGCGGGCAAGCCGCGGCGCCCTGCTCCCGGCGCGCCGGGCGCAGGTGGAGCGGCTCATGGGGCTGCTGATGGAGCTTTCGCGGGAGGAGCAAACATGACAGGACGCATCATTCTCATCGGAATGCCCGCCAGCGGCAAGACCACCGTGGGACGCGCCGTGGCGCAGGCTCTGTCCCTGCCCTTCCACGACTGCGACAGGGAGGTGGAGCGTCTGACCGGGCGCACCATCCCGGAGATTTTCGCCGCCGAGGGAGAGGAGGCGTTCCGCGCCGTGGAGAGCCGCGCTCTCGCCGCCCTCTGCACCGCCGAGGCTCCCTGTGTCATCGCCACCGGAGGCGGCGCGGTGCTGTCGGCGGAGAACCGCCGCCTGCTGCGGCGCAGCGGCACGGTGTTCTGGCTGGACAGAGACCTCGAAAACATTATGTCAACTGATTGCAGCGGACGACCCCTCCTCTCCGGCGGGGCGGAGGCTCTGCGGACGCTGTACAAAAACCGCCGCGATCTGTACGCCGCCTGCGCCCACCTGCTGGTGCCGGACGGAACGATCACGCAGGTCACGAACTATATTCTGCAAACGGCAAAGGAGCTGCTATGAAGCTGCTGATCCTCAATGGCCCCAATCTGAACCTGCTGGGGCGGCGGGAGCCGGACATCTACGGCAACCGCACCTATGATGACTTATGTAAACTTATCCGCGACCACGCCTCCGCCTGCCGCTGTCAGGTGGAGCTGCTCCAATCCAACCACGAGGGGGCGTTGATCGACGCCATTCAGACCGCCCGGAACGACTGCGGCGGCATCGTCATCAATCCCGGAGCCTACGCCCATTACAGCTACGCTCTCTACGATGCTCTGCGCTGTGCCGGTATCCCGGCGGTGGAGGTGCATATCTCCGACATCACCGCGCGGGAGCCGTTCCGGGCGGTGTCCGTCACCGCCCCGGCGTGTGTGCTGACCGTGGCGGGGCACGGGCTGGAGAGCTATCTGGAGGCGATGGACTTCCTGCTGGCGCGGGCAAAGGACGGTGCACAGGCAGGGGAGGGCGCGCTATGACGGCGGGACGGCTCTGCGTTATCGGCGACCCGGTGGGGCACAGCCTTTCGCCGCTCCTCCACCGCGCCATGATCGCCCAGACCGGTGCACCCTATACCTATGAGCTGTACCCCGTGTCCGCCGCCGCGCTGCCGGGAGTTCGTGGCAGCGGCGAAGGATGGCGCGTGGGCGGGGTGCAACGTCACCATGCCCCACAAGCAGACCATCCTGCCTCTGCTAGACGAGGTGGACGGCTTCGCCGCCGACTGCGGCGCGGTGAACACCGTCTGCTTCCGTGACGGACGCGCCGTGGGGTACAATACCGACGGCGTGGGGCTGGTGGACAGCCTGCGCTGCCGGGGCTTTGACCCGGCGGGACGGACGGTGCTGCTGCTGGGCGCAGGCGGCGCGGCGTCGGCGGTGTGCTGCGCGCTGGCGCGAGCGGGCGCGTCCCATATTTTCGTCGCCGCCCGCCGCCCGGAGGCGGCGCGAACGCTGTCCGCTCTGTGCCCCGGCCGGGTGGAGGCGGTGCCCTTCGACGGCGCGACGCTGCGCCGCGCCCTTGCAGAGAGCACGCTGCTCATCAACGCCACGCCGCTGGGCATGGACGGCAAGCCCCCCTTCCCGGAGCTGTCGTTTCTCCGCGCCGCCCCACGGGAGGCGGTGGTATACGATCTGGTCTACCAGCCCCGGCGCACGGCTCTGCTGGCGTCGGCATCGGCGTGCGGCCTTGCGACCGTGCCGGGAACGTCGCTGCTGCTGCATCAGGCGGTGCGGGCGTTTACCCTGTTCACCGGCGCACCGGTGGACGTGCCCGCCCTTTCGCGCACGGTGGAGCACCAGCTGGGTTGACAGCACACCGGCGCGGTTATATAATACCCAGAGGCTTTTCCACTTTGATCGAGGTATGACTATGAATGTACGATTAGTGTCCAATACAATGGGCTACATCCTTTGGGTGGAAGCCGGGTTCCTGCTGCTGCCGGTGCTGACGGCGGTGGTCTACGGCGAGGTGTACTGGCGGGAGTTCCTGCTCACCGCCGCGCTCTGCGCCGCCGTGGGTACGGCACTCCATGCGGTGCCGCTGAAAAAATCCCAGATGCACAGCCGCGACGGCTTTGTGGCGGTGTCCCTCAGCTGGGTGGTGCTGGCGTTGTTCGGCGCGCTGCCCTACGTGTTCACCGGCACCATGACCAGCTATATCGACGCCGTGTTCGAGACGGTCTCCGGTCTGACCACCACCGGCTCCTCCACGTTCACCGCCGTTTCCCACCTGCCCCGCAGCATCCTGCTGTGGCGTTCCCTGACCCAGTGGATGGGCGGCATGGGCGTTCTGGTGCTGTTTCTGGCACTGACGCCCCGCATGGGCGAGGGCGCGGTGTTCCTCATGCGTGCGGAAAGCCCCGGCCCCATCAAATCCAAGCTGGTGCCCAAGGTGGGCGGCACCGCCAAGATCCTCTACGTTATCTACGTCGTTCTGACGGTGTGCGAGATCATCGCCCTCCGTCTGGCGGGGGAGAGCTGGTTCTCCTCCATCTGCCACAGCTTCGCCACCATGGCGACCGGCGGCTTCTCCGTGTACGACACGTCCTTCGCCGGCGCGTCTAAGGCGGTCATGTGGATCGTCACCGTGTTCGCTTTTCTGGCGGGCGTGAACTTCTCCCTGATCTTCCTGGCCGTCCGCGGCAAGCTCAAGGACGCTCTCCGCAGCGAGGAGCTGCGGTTCTACACGGGCATCGTGGTCGTCACCACGCTGCTGCTGTGCCTCAACCTCCGCCTGCAGGCGGGCATCCCCTTCGGCGACTCCATCACCGACGCGGCGTTCCAGACCGTGACCATCATCACCACCACCGGCTTTGCCACCGTGGACTTCGCCATGTGGCCTACGTTCTGCCGTATGGCACTGGTGATGATGATGTTCACCGGAGCCTGTGCCGGCTCCACCGCCGGCGGTATCAAGCTCTCCCGCATCCTCATTTTGTGCAAGAGCCTCAAGCGGGAGCTGAAGCGTCTGGCGCACCCCAACCACGTCAGCGTCGTCAAGATGGACGGTCAGGGCGTGGAGGAGCGCGTGGTCTCCGCCGCCGGCTCCTTCCTCACCGCGTACCTGCTGGTGCTGCTGGTGGGCGCGCTGGTGGTCAGCTGGGACAACTTCGGCTTTCAGGAGTCCTTCGCCGCGTCGCTGACGTGTATCAGCAACGTGGGACCCGGTCTCGGTATTCTGGGACCCATGGAGAACTTCTCCATCCTCTCCCCTCTGAGCAAGGTGGTGCTGTCGGTGGAGATGCTCATGGGTCGTCTGGAGCTGATGCCCCTGATGGCTCTGCTCCTCCGCAGCACGTGGCGCGATTAAGCAGCAAAAAAGCACCCCGCCGGGGTGCTTTTTACTATCCCTGTCTGGCGCAGTACGCTTCGTACTTCGCCTGTAGCCAGCTTTTCAACGCTTCCACGCCGTCCTCGTTCCACGGGAAGTCCTGTTCCTCCCGATCCTGCGCCAGCTCGTAGCACACGTTGGAGTACACGGCGGTGTGCAGCACACCGCCCTCCCTGTCTCCGGCGAAGCGGTAGCGGAACTCCCCGATGGAGCCGGTGTATACGAACGCCCGCTGGAACCAGGTGGGCGTCATTTCTGCAAACTGCGGGTGCATGGCGGTCACTCCTTACGGATAAGATAGGTAAAAGCATACCACAAAAACGCCGGACTGTACAGGCAAAAATTCCCCGCTGGTGCCGGTAGGGACTTGCAAACAGACCAAACGTATGGTACAATATGGGCGAATATTCGGGGCTTGCCCCCTTGAAAAGTGAGGTCATGGACTATGGAAAACGCAGTGAAACGCATCGGTGTGCTGACCAGCGGCGGCGACGCGCCGGGCATGAACGCCTGCATCCGCGCCGTGGTACGCAGTGCCAACGCCCGGGGCATTGAGTGCGTGGGTATCCGCCGCGGCTGGCAGGGTCTTATTGCCGGCGACATCATGGAGATGGACAACGCCAGCGTCAGCCGCATCATCAACCGCGGCGGCACCATGCTCTATTCCGCCCGTTGTGACGAGTTCCGCACGAAGGAGGGGCAGGAGAAGGCGTACGCCACCTGCAAGCTCATCGGTCTGGAGGGTCTGGTGGCGATCGGCGGCGACGGCACGTTCCGCGGCGCGCAGGATCTGTCCAAATTCGGCATATCCGTGGTGGGCATCCCCGGCACCATCGACAACGACATCAACTGCACCGATTATACCATCGGCTTCGACACCGCCGCCAACACCGCTGTGGAGTGCATGGACAAGCTCCGCGACACCATGCAGTCCCACGAACGCTGCTCCGTGGTGGAGGTCATGGGGCACCGCTCCGGCTATCTTGCCCTGTACGTGGGCGTCGCCATCGGTGCCACCGCCGTTCTGGTGCCGGAGAGACCCTACGACTTTGAAAAGCACGTGGCGGAGAAGATCCGCCGCGCCCGCCTCAGCGGCAAGACGAACTTTATGATCGTGGTGGCAGAGGGTGCCGCCAGCGGCATGGCGGTGGGCGAGGAGATCAGGCGCGAGCTGGGGCTGGATCCCCGCGTCACCATTCTGGGTCACATCCAGCGCGGCGGCAGCCCCTCCGCCAAGGATCGCGTTACCGCCACCCGCATGGGCTACGAGGCGGTGCAGCTGCTGGCGGAGGGCAAGACCAACCGCATCGTCTGCACCAGCGGCGAGCAGATCGTCAACGTGGACATCGACGAAGGACTGGCGATGACCAAAACGCTGGATCCGGAGGAATTCGAGGTCATGACCGCCATGACAGGCCGCTGAAGCCCCCGCCGCTTACGCCAGCAAAACAAAACCTCCGGCTTTAGGCCGTCTGACATAAGAAAACATACGCCGCAAAAGGCGCGTTTCGCGCAGCCCCGTTGTTGCGCCACCTTGACAGACATCCAGTATGCCTGCGGCGGCGCGCCTCGGCTCTGCACAAAACGCGCACTTTTTCGGTGCGAAGCAGTTTTGCCAAAGTAAATTCGAGTTGAAATTGGCTGCAAAAACGCCCGCATGCTGACGCATGTGGGCGTTTTTTCGGTCGATTTCAGCCGGATAGACACAGGCAAAACCGTGTGTTTTCTTGTGCCAGGCGGCCCTTGCGCCGGAGGTTTTGCTCTATACGGCACACCCGCCCCATCAGCCCCGCCACCGCCGCCCGGCGTGACCGCCCGCTGAAAATACGAATTCTTCTTGCATTTTCCGCCGATAGCCTATGTCATAGCAGTATAAAAGTAATACTTTTGGCGCATCGGCACCGCAGAGGTGATACCCACCGGGCTTGACGCCCGCCTCCCACAAGTGAACAGGCTCTGCGCGCACGGACGGAAACGGCGGTACATTCTGTCTGCACCGGGGCACAGCCCCGTGGGCTGTGCCGGAAAGAGGGGAGCAACAGGCGGAGAAGTGCTCCGCGGCGGAAGAAAGGAGAGGCGTATGAAGAACCTGAAAAAGCTGACGATCCTGCACTCCAACGATATGCACGGCGATTTCCTCGCCGAGCAGATCGATGAGCGGCTGGTGGGCGGCGTATCGCTGCTTTCCGGCTATGTCAACAGGGTACGGCGGGAGGAGAAAAACGTGATCTACGCCGTGGCGGGGGATATGTTCCGGGGCAGCGTCATCGACTCGGAGTACAAGGGCACCTCCACCATCGGCATTATGAATCTGGTGGGGCCCGACGTAGCCACCATCGGCAACCACGAGATCGACTACGGCTTGGCGCACCTTCTGTTCCTTGAAAAGTGCGCGGATTTCCCCATTATCAACGCCAATCTGCACATTAAGTCCAACGGGCGGCGGATGTTCCAGCCCTTTTGGATCGCCCACATCGACGGCATGAAGATCCTGTTCATCGGCATCATCACGGAGGAGGTGCTGGCGGCCACAAAGAGCGACGAGCTGATCGGCTCCTTCGTGGACATCGACGAGGCGGCGCGGGAGGTGGGCAACATCTGCAACGCCTACAACGCCATCGACATCGACTTCACCGTGCTGCTCACCCATATCGGCTTTGAGGAGGACAAGCGGCTGGCGGCGATCCTTGACCCGGACTGGGGCGTGGACGTGATCATCGGCGGCCACAGCCACACGAAGATGGAGGAGCCCTTCAAGGTCAACGACATCTACATCGTGCAGGCGGGCACCGGCACCGACGAGATCGGACGCTTCGACATTGTGGTGGACACCGACCTTAACGCCATCGACAGCTTCACGTGGCAGATGGTTCCCATTGACGACGCCCATTGTCCCCGTGACGAGGAGGTGGAGAAGTTCATTCAGCACTACAAAACCGCCACCTCCCGGAAATACGACCGCATCATCACGCGGTTTACCTGTGAGCTGCCCCACCCCAAGCGCAATCAGGAGACGCCGCTGGGCAACCTCATCGCCGACATTTTGCGGGACAGCTTCGGCATTGATTTGATGCTCATGGGCTCCGGAGCCATCCGCAGCTATTCGCTGGGGCCCGTGGTGCACTATGCCGACCTTGTGGAGTGCCTGCCCTATGACGACGCGGTGTATATGCTCAAGGTCACCGGTACCCAGCTGGAGCGGATGGTGCGCCATATTCTGCGGGACGAGGCATTTCAGGGCGAGCACACGGAGTTCTACCAGTTCTCCCACGGAATGCACATCGTCTGGTCGCGAAGGGAGCAGGCGTTCCGCACGCTGACGCTGGACGGCGAGGCTCTGTACGCCGACCGGCTCTACACCGTGGCGATGCAGAAATACCACTACAACAACCTCAAGCCGTTTTTGAACATCACGCTGGAGGAGGTGGAGAAAAACGGCAAGATCCGCGTGCTGTCCACCTCGGCGCGGGACGTGGTGGAGGAATATCTGATGGTCAACCAGCACCTCAGCCGTCAGGTGGAGGGTCGTCTGGTGGTGGAGGACTGAGCTGCGCCCGTCCTGTGGTACGCGATGCTCTGTGCGCCTATGTGGGTATATTAAATTATTGCGAACTGGTATTTGCAATAGTACCAGTTCGCTGTTATGATGGGGGCATCTTAGGAGAAGGAAGTGTTTCCCATTAACAAAAAAAGTCTCAACAAGCTGACCGCGCTGGGCATGATGACCGCCCTTGTATTCGTCAGCAACTACCTGCGTATCACCATGCCCATCGCCATCGGCGGGCGCACCTCTTTCACGCTTGCCAACATTATGTGCTGCCTGTCCGGCCTGCTGCTGGGGCCTGTGGGCGGCGTGGCGTCCGGCCTCGGCTCTGCCCTGTACGATCTGACCAACCCCGCCTTTGCCGCGGAATGTTGGATCACCTTTATTACCAAGGGCGTTATGGGCATGGTGGCCGGCTTTGCCATGAAGGATCGAGTGACGCCCAGGTACGGACGGTGCACGGTTGCCGCCGCGCTGGGCTGTCTGGCGTATTACGTCCTCTACTTCTTCAAGTCCTTTGCCTACGACGGGCTGCTCCTCGGCGGGCTTACGGCTCCCGTTGCCGGTGCCGCACTGCTTCTGAAGATCCCCGCCTCTCTTTTCAACGGCGCGGGGGTGGCTATCATCATCGCCCCGCCGCTGTGCCTCGCCTTGCGGAAGGCTCTGCAAAAAACCAACATCCAAATGCCGTGACCACCGCCCACGGCGCAGGATCGAAGCAAAAAAGCGAGCCAAGGAACATCCCTTGGCTTGCTTTTTTCATCCGCGTCCGCTGCGTTCGCTCCGGCGTCCGATCAGGCGGAACACGGTGGACACCAGCAGGATACCCACCGCCAGCGACCCGGCGATACCGATGGTCTGTAAGCCCTTGGCGACGGACGCCGTCATGCTGCCCTCCAGCCCAAGGCTCATGGTGTAGTACACGCCGGCTCCCGGCAGCATGGGGATCGTGGCGATGACCAGATACGGCGTGGCGGGGCACTTCCGCACCCGCGCCATGATCTCAGCGTACAGTGCCGCGAACACGGCTGCGAACAGATTGGCGGCGTACACGTCGCACCCCAGCGCGCCGCAGAGCAGATAGACCATCCACGCCGCCGCGCCGCCGATGATGCACAGCACCAGCCCGCGCCCGTGGACGTTGAACAGAATGCAGAAGCCGCAGCAGCCCACGAACACCGCGGCAGCCTGCGCCAACGCCGGCCAACTCGTTGTGGCAGAAGCGGTTTGCCCGTACAGCCCTGCGGTGAGACGCCACGCGGCAGCCGTGCCCAGGGCGATGGCGAGTGCGGTGAGCACCACCTGCACGATGCGGAAGATGCCGGAGTTCGTGTCGCCGTAGATGATGTCGCGCATGGAGTTGGTGATGAGCAGCCCCGGCACCAGCAGCATCAGCGCGCCGATGATGGCCGGCGTCCGGGCTTTTCAGCCAGCCCAGCCCCGCCGCTGCATACGCGGGCAGAGCCATAAGGCACGACGCCAGTATGGTGCTGAAGAAGGGATTCGCCTCCCGCCTGTCCATGAAGCGCGTCACAAGACCGATGATGAGACCGATCAGCCCCGCCCACAGGCAGTCCGACAGCGCACCGCCGAACACGAGGCAAAATCCGATGCCCACCAGCACATTTCCCAGGTAAAATGCACCTGTGCTGTACGTCCGGCAGGACGCCAGCGTCTCGTGGAGCCATTCCATCGCCTCATCCACCGCGGGCTTTTTCGCACAAATCTGGCGGCTTAAAGCGTTTAATTTTTCCATTTTTTCCAAATCGTTGCCGTGAAAACCGATACGGCGCATGATCATCAGCGGTTTTCCGTTTGCCGCTTCCAGGCTGACGGAGACGCTGTTGGGGATGGCAAAGACCTCACATTCCACGCCGTATGCCAGCAGGATGCGGTGGATGGTGTCCTCCACCCGGAACGTCTCCGCGCCGGACATCGCCAGATGGTATCCCATGGTTGCCGCCAGATCGGTCAGCAGATAGTAGTCCATAAAAGTCTCCTATGCGTTGCTGTTGCAAGATTTTTCGTACATTTACCACGACGGACAGTATAGGCACAGATGCGCCAAATGTCAACCCCCCGGCGAGTCCTTTGGCGGAAAAAATCAGCCGCGCCCCTGTTAAAATCGGATGCGTCACGGGAGGGCAAAAGTGCCCTTTTAGGGGGTGACGGCAGGGTGACATCATGTTATAATCTGTATTGTATAAACTACTGACGTCAAGTTGGACACAGGGGCAGGGACGCCCGATGTCCGCCGAGGGGCGGCGGGAGGCGGTTTTCCTCCTCACAGTATGGGGAAAACGGGCGATTTACAAACCAGTAAGGAGAGGCGAAATGGTTTTTTATTTTTCCGGCACCGGCAACAGCAAATATGTGGCGCAGCGTCTGGCGGACGCGCTGGGGGACACGCTCCTCAGCATGAATGAGCGGGTGAAGGCGGGCGACACGTCGCCCATCGAAACGGGGAATTGCCTTATTATCGTCACGCCCACCTATGCGTGGCGTATTCCCCGCGTGGTGGGGGAGTGGCTGCTGGCGACGGAGCTGGTGGGCGCGGAGCGGGTGTGGTTCGCCATGACCTGCGGCACGGAGATCGGCAGCGCGGATAGGTACAACCGGGAGCTGTGCAAAAGTAAGGGGCTTACCGCCATGGGGACGGCGCAGATCGTCATGCCGGAGAACTACATCGCCATGTTCAACGCGCCGGAGAAGGAGCAGGCGCGGCGAATCGTCGCCAAGGCGGAGCCGGACATCGACCGCGCCATCGACACCATCCGGAGGGGCGCAGCCTTTCCCGCCACGGGAAGGCGGCTCTATGACCGGTTTATGAGCGGGCCGGTGAATCCCATTTTCTACGGCTGCTTCGTGAAGGCGAAAGCGTTCGCCGCCGGCAGCGGTTGCACCGGCTGCGGGCTGTGCGCCCGGCTATGCCCCACCAACAACATCACGATCAGGGACGGCAGACCCGTTTGGGGCGGGGAGTGCACCCACTGCATGGCGTGCATCTGCCGCTGCCCGGCGGAGGCTATCGAGTACGGCAGGAAGAGCCGCGGAAAGCCACGGTATAATTTTGAATCGCTGTAAGGCACAGGCGGCTATAATGCCGTTATTTTCGTGCCGCAAAG
>OGQK01001680.1_pt1 | contig 10920 bp, 9 predicted proteins | sample 1553221 | NCBI WGS metagenome assembly OGQK01 (sample SAMEA2579996, study PRJEB22360) | human gut metagenome | biome: human gut; feature: human-associated habitat; material: faeces | place: Denmark | collected 2008/2010 | reverse complement strand
TGCGCAGTTTTTGCGGGCTTGCGCAAACAACGGAGTTTTACCGCAGCATTCTGCATACCCTTTTGCGTGTTGCGGCAGGCTTTGCAGCCGGCATGGCAGCAGGCTTACTTGCAGGCACGCTGACGGCGTTTTCACGTGCTGCCGACGTGCTTCTGACTCCACTCAAAAACATCATAAAGGCAACGCCCGTAACTTCGTTCATTGTGCTCATCCTGCTGTATTTTTCGTCCAATGTGACTCCCTCTGCGGTTGCTTTTCTTGCGGTGCTGCCGATTTGCTGGTCTAATGTCTGTGAGGGACTGCGTCAAACGGATAAAAAAATGACGGAGCTTGCGCATGCATATGCTTTCGGCAGGAAAAAAACACTTCGGGAAATATACTTTCCCGCCGTTCGTCCCTACTTATCCGCCGCGGCAACGACAGGTCTTGGTTTCGCATGGAAATCCTGCGTTGCGGCTGAAGTAATTGCGCTCAGCAAAAACAGCGTCGGACGAGCATTATATGAAAGCAAGCTGTATCTCGAAACGGCAGAGCTTTTTGCGTGGACAGCTTCCGTTGTGCTTATCAGTGTGCTGTTTGAAAAACTACTTGTGCATAAACTCTTTAAAAATAAGAACACGGAAGGCGCGGCCGGGAGGCGAAGCGAGAGCCTTGAACACGGACATGCAAGCTGTGAGGCCGAACTGCAATATAAATCCGATGCATATGCCGAATACGGCAGAGATGAGGAACGAAACATATGATTAAGTTGAACAAAGTCTGCTTTTCATATGACGGCGAACACCCCGTTCTTGTTGATTTTTGCATGGAAATTCCGGACGGCGGCGCAATTGCGGTTATGGGAGCGAGCGGAAGCGGAAAGACAACATTGCTTCGGATTCTCCTTGGTCTTGAAAAACCGAATTCCGGTGAAATATTGGGGTTGAACAACAAGCGGTTTGCGGTTGTTTTCCAAGAAGACAGACTTGTGCAGCACAGAACGGCAAGGCAGAATGTTGAAATTCCGCTTATCGGAACGCAGATTGAAAAAACAAATGTTCACAAGATTGCCGGAACAGCACTGAGGGATGTTGAACTAAACGGATTTGAAGATTTTTCCGTAAGAGAACTTTCCGGCGGAATGTGCCGCAGGGTTGCGCTTGCGCGCGCAATCGCATTTGCAAGAAGCGGATTGGGCAGAGATGCCGCAATTCTCGATGAGCCGCTGAAAGGTCTTGATAATGCCATGAAAAAGCGCATTGTTCCAAGGTTTATTGATGCGTTCGCGACCCGCGTTATTATTACTCATGACGAAAATGAAGCAGAGCTTTTCGAATGCGGCACGATAATCAGACTGAACCGAATTTAAATCGGCAGCACTTGTTTTTGAGGAATGCTTTGAATAATTCGCTTTGTTTCCCTAAATATACTTGCTATTAAGGAAAAAATGAAATATAATTAAAAAGATGGAAGTCCGTGCGGCGTCCGTCCTGCGGATATGCCGCGCTTTAATCAACCTGTAATCACGAAGGGAGAAATATTATGTCACAGAATTATCGCGTACTTGCGATCAATCCCGGCTCAACTTCAACCAAAATCGGAGTTTTCGAGGGCGAAAAACTTGTTTACGAGGGTGTCGTACGCCACACTGCCGAAGAAATTGCAGCTTGGGGCGGAGTTATTGCTCAGGCTCCCATGCGCATGAAGCTTATCAAAGATCTGCTTGCAAAAGAGAATATTGACCTTGCGACAATGGATGCATTTGTCGGCAGGGGAGGCATTGTTCGTCCTCTTAAGAGCGGTGTCTACACGATCAACGAAAAACTTCTTGACGATCTTTACCATTTGCCCAGTGCAAGCCGTCATGCTTCCGCTCTCGGCGGAATCTTTGCCCATGAACTTGGTGAAGAATACGGAAAGCCTTGCTTTATCGCCGATCCCGTTGTTGTTGATGAAAGGAATGACATTGCGCGTGTAACAGGTCTGCCCGATGTAGAGCGCACATGCGTTTTCCATTGCCTCAACATTAAGGCAACTGCAAGGAAATACTGCAAGGAGCATGAAAAAGATTACAACAACACGAACCTTATCGTTGCACATATGGGCGGCGGCATCAGTGTTGCGGCGTCTGAAAAGGGTGTTGTTATTGACGTTAACGATGCAATCGCAGGTGAAGGCCCGTTCAGCCCCGAACGCACAGGTTCAATTCCCATGAAACTCGTTCTCGATATGTGCTTCAGTGGTGATTATACAAAAGAACAGCTTTACGGCTTCTGCTCAAAGACCGGCGGATTTGTTGCGCACATGGGCACAAATTCTGCTCTCGATGTTGAAAACGCTATGCTCGCCGGAGATGAGAAGGCAAAGATGGTTTTCGAGGCTCTCGGGTACAATGTTGCTAAAACGATCGGCGAAATGGCAACCGTGCTTAAAGGCAATGTTGAAGCGATCCTGCTGACCGGCGGCCTTGCATACAGCAAGCCTCTCTGCAAGTACATCTCGGATATGGTTTCATTTATTGCTCCGATATGCGTTTATCCCGGTGAAAGCGAACTTGATGCGCTCGCAGGCAGCGCAATTCGTGTTCTTTCCGGCGAAGAGGATGCAAAAGAATACCTTGGATAATCCTTGCTGAATCGGGGCGTTGACACGATTCCCGATTCAATCACATGAAATCACATGAAAAATAGAAACGGACGTGCTCGCTTTCCGGCGAGCATGTCCGTTTTACGTTTGGATCAACAAAAACTTAATTGTTGATTGTGCGTTGAATTAATTTTTCTTAAGTATGGAAACCGCATCCGAAATTGTTTTTTCGTATGCTTCTTTACCGTACTTGTCAACCTCGGCCTTATTCTTTTCACCGTGTGTCAGACAGCCTGCGCCGCCGATACAACCGCCGGAGCAAGCCATACCCTCGATGAAGTTCTCCTTAAGCAGACCGCGGGACTTTTTCATCAGTGCCGCACGGCAGGCTTCGATTCCGTCGCAGGCTATGGGGTTGAGTGCGAAATCCTCATGTCCGGTTTCTTTGAGTGCTTCGGCAACAGCATCCGCAAGACCGCCGCTGCGGGCAAAAATCCTGCCGAAATAGGAAGCATTGTCAAGAACATCCTCTTCAAGGGCAGTGATGTCGATATCCTTGCTGTCAAACAACGCCTGCAGCTCTTCAAACGTCAGCACGCAGTCAACATAGGACTTGACGCCCTCAAGCTGCGCTTCCGCTTTTTTCGCCGTGCAGGGCCCAATGAACACAACCTTGCAGGGAGAATCCGTCTCTTTCAGATATTTTGCAATTGCCGCCATGGGAGACGGATTGTGTGAAATCAACGGAATCAGATCAGGGAAGGATTTTTTAATATAACTCACGAATGCGGGGCAGCATGAGCTTGTCAGGAAACCCTTTTCAACAAGTTCCGCAGATTCGGTCATTGCAACCATATCCGCTCCGAGAGCAGCCTCAATAACGGTATGGAAACCGAGTTTTTTGAGCCCTGTGATAACCTGTCCGAGTTTTGCATAGGTAAACTGGCTCGAAATACTGGGTGCAACAACCGCAAACGTCTTATAGTTGGTATTTTCTTCGCTCTTTTTGATGATGTCAATCGCGTCAAGGATAAATGATTTATCCATGATCGCGCCGAACGGACACTGATAAACGCATGCACCGCAGGAGATGCACTTTGAATTATCGATATGCGCAGCAGAGTTTTCTCCCATGGAAATAGCCTTGATTTTGCAGGCATTTTCGCAGGGACGTTTGCGGTTGGCAATCGCGGTGTAAGGGCAGACCTTTGCGCATGCACCGCAGTTGACGCATTTCTGCTTATCGATATGCGCTGTATGGTTTTTGTCATCGAAAGTTATTGCATTGCGCGGGCATGCATCTTCGCAGCGATGAGCAAGGCAGCCGCGGCAGGAATCCGTGACTACATATCCGCCGACAGGGCATTCATCGCAGGCAATATCCATAACCTCGATAACATTCGGATTTGTTTTGTCTCCGCCCATTGCGATTTTGATGCGTTCTCCGAGTATTGCACGTTCCTTATAGATGCAGCAGCGGATTGACGGTGTGTTGCCGGGGGAAATGATCTTCGGCAAATCCAGGAGATTTTCCGTCAGCGTGTCCTTCCAGGCAAGTCTTGCAGTCTCCCGCAAGACTTTATATTTCAAAAACTGAACCTGTGTATCAAACTTTCGCATATATTCCTCCAAGTTGGTTAATTAATTATTTATTAAAAGTAGCTGACCTTAATGCGCTTGCCCATTTTTTTGAGACATTCCGCAAGCTCATTTACAAGGTTCATCTTAATGTTGAAGTTAATCGGCAGATCAGGGTTCTGATGTGCGGGATTTACGGCTCTTCCGACATAGAAGTTTATATCTGTCGCTTCGTCAAAAAGCATCCTTGCAATCTCGGCGGCTCCTCCGCGCTTGTAGCTCCAGTCACCGTAGAGTGCATTTTCGCCGATATGATCCTTGGCATATTCAAGCACACGGTTCATGGTTATAACGCCTTCGGTAACGAGATCGACACCTTCGATTTCCCCTTTTGCCGGAATGCTCGGATCGTCGCCCGAATCCAGACTGACCTTGAGCGGTTTGCCGAGGTACTTTGCGGCAATTTTGCTTGTTGTTCCGCCGCAAACGATATGCTTGCCGCCTTTTGAAAAGAACAGAGACATCATCCTGTCGCAATCATCCGGATTTTCGGGCGGTCCGATCAAAAGGTTGACTTGGTTGCGCTTGCGGAGTTTGACAACGCAGACGGTTGAGTCGTCGCCGGGAGATCCCGAATACTTTGCGTAGCATTCATCAAGCAGTATGGAGCACAGCGTTTTTGCAGAGAAACCCACATCTGAAAAAATTTCCATGTAGTCAACAATGTTTTCGCGTTCCCACCCGACGGCATAAGACTTCCCGCCTGCCTGCACGCCGGCATGAATTACACCATCGCTCATAAGAATGAAAGTGTCGTTCTCAAGAAGTTTAACCTTTGTATGGGTTATCTCTTTGCCGTCAATGTTCATGCTGACATAGGGCAACTCAACATTCTTCCCGTCGCGCATAAAGATGACGTCAGGATTATCGTATTGAAATATCTCCGCCTCTTGCGTCGGAAGAATCTTCAATATCGTGAAGGTTGAATAGGCAAGCCCGCGCACCTGGCAGATAGGGAGCGTTGCGGCGATGGTTTTGACACATTCCGAAATATCGATATTTTCGGAGACCATTGTTGAAATGATCTTTGAAGTCAATGTGGACAGGATGCAAGCCTTAACACCGCTGCCCAAGCCGTCTGCAAGCACAGCAATAAATGTGCCGTCTTCGCATGTGATCGTGCTTACATTGTCGCCGCACAGCACTTCGTTCTTTTTTATAAGACTGTTGAAGCCGACATCAACGCACAGATCATTCATTTGCACTTACCTCTTTCAGCTTTGTAAGTGCAATCTTTGTTTCGGCGGCGGTTTCGCCGAGCAGCATTGCTATTTCCTGAACGATGCGCATTTGCTTGTCAACAACCTGATCGGCAATTTCAACGGTTTTCCGCCTTGCTTCGTCTTTTTGACGGCGCATGGTTTCCGCCTCGGTAACATCGCGCAGAATGCACAGAAGAGAACGATATTCCCTGTCGTAAATGATGGTTTCTTCAACATGACGCCCGTATTCCGCAAGGTAGCAGGGCTTTGAACGTATGCTTCGCTCCGTTTCGAGAACCGATGCAAAATCACCGGGTTCAAGAATGCGAACGACGTTGCAGCCCATGATATCCTCGGCACGACGCATATTCATGATTCTCAGTGCAGCGTTGTTGATATTCTGCACTTCGAGCTTTTCGTTAAGCACAAGAATGCCGAGAGGAATGTTGTTTATTACGCTGTCGGAAAAATTCATTGCTTTTTCTTTCAGGTAGGGAAGACACATGGAGACTTCCGCCTTGCCCTGATAGATCGCAATGGCTTTTTCACGACATGTGTTGTAGCCGCAGGAGCCGCAGTTCAATTCATCGGAAGATTGCTTCTTTCCCATTTGAAGCAAAATCTCTTTGATTTCACTTTCGGAAGGCATCGGAGCACGCTGCTCAATTGCAGACATCTCTTTTTGCAGCGCGATTGAATCAGGCTGCATAACAGGGAAGTCTTTGCTGCCGGCAAAATGCGTGACCGTGACATAATCTTTTGCGGGGTAGCTGTGAAACTTCTCCATAACCGGGCCGCCGATGCAGCTGCCGACACAGGCAGACATCTCAATGAAACACTTGTGAATGCGCCCGCTTTCAATATCGCGCAGCACGGCAATGCAGTTGTCAACACCGTCTATTGCCATGTATGTGTAATCACTGTTGCTGCAATCCATCGTCTTAAGGATACCGCCGGTGGTGGGGAACAGGCGCGCACGGCTGTCCTCCTTCGGAACAATCTTTTTCTCGGGTTCAATACCCTTTTCTTTGAACCACGCACTGAGTTCATCGAACGTCAGGACGGCATCGACAATGCCGTCATAATGCTCTGCTTCATCTTTTTTTGCAACGCAGGGCCCGATAAACACCGTTTTAGCCTCGGGGTGACGCCGCTTAATGTCACGGCAATGTGCCTGCATCGGGGAAAGAACGGGTGCAAGACAGGACAGCTCGCGAGGGTAGTGTTTCTGAATCAAAAGATTCACGGAGTGGCAGCATGACGAAATGACAACATCCGGTGCATCCTCACGCAGCATGCGTTCATATTCTGTTTTTACAACGGTTGCGCCGATTGCGGTTTCTTCAGCGTCAAAAAAACCGAGTTTCTTCAGTGCATCACGCATGGCTTCAATGCCCACGCCGTCGTAGTTGGCAACAAACGAAGGTGCGATGCTTGCAATAACAGGCGCAGGCGACTGAATAAGGACTTTTGCCTTTTCTGTTTCGTCAACGATTTGTTTAGCATTTTGAGGGCACACAACGAAGCAATGCCCGCAAAGAACGCATTCATTGTCGATTATGTAAGCCTGGTTGCCTGAAAACCTGATAGCTTTAACAGGACAATGGCGAATGCACTTGTAGCAATTTTTGCAGTTGGATTTTTTTAAAGCGATGCAATTCACTGCATGAAGCTCCTTTCATTTTTTGGAATAAGTCGAGCAATTCGCTTTTCAAAAGCATTCCCTTATCTATCGCGGGTTTGTCCGGATAAACAAAGCAATAACCGCTCGGTTTATTTAAGCTTTGCGAGAACGTTCTGCTCAAAAAACGAATTGACCGTTGCGGGTGAAACAGAATGGAATTCGTCGTCAACGGTAACGCAAACACCCTGCTGGCATTTGCCCATGCAGAACGTGCCGGCAAGCTCCACTTCATCGGAGAGATGGTTGCTCTTGATAAGATACTGGAGCTGTTCAACGACCTGGCGCGAACCCTTGATGTGACATGATGAGCCGATACAAACAGTGATTTTCATAGTTGTTCCTCCTGAAACATTAAGTTTAATATTGATAATTTCAAAGTAATCAACGATTAAGCGGGAAAGCATTCGGTTTTATCCCGAAACCAATCAGAGGTTACTTCATTATTGAAAGCAGCAGTTTCTTTCCGGCTGCATTTTCACGGTTATAAAGCATGGATGCCGCAAACGGCAAAAGTGTCATAATTGCATCGGAAGAGCAGGATCCGTTACGCTTTAGATAGAGCTCGAAATATTCGCGTGCCGTTTGTTCTCCGCATGTGAGCCAAAGCATAAGGCAGCATATTGCAGCATCGGATTCCGGAGTTCCCGGGTAAGCGTACGCCCAGTCGATAACATAAAGCTCGCCGCCTGAAGATGAAATGACATTTTCGGGCGCAAGGTTGCCGTGACAAAGCTTATCCCCGGCAAAAGCCGCATGTTTACCGCTGTTAAAAGCAATTTGAACGATATCCGCTGCGTTCGGTTCATCGTGCGCCGTACATGCAGTACCTGTGCTGCGAAAATTCGGCACTGTGCGCGGATTGCGGATGCATTCGGGGCAGCGTGTAACGTTTATCGAAAGCTGAGCATCAATAAGCAGGTTCAGCTGCTGCGCGCGGAAATCAGCATCATCCCTGTCGCTGCACAAAATCGGACTTCCGACGATATAGTCATAGGTAATGAGGCGTTTGTTGCCGTGCAAATTGACTTCACGCAGCTTGGGAACATTCAGCCCGGCTTCGGCGGCGGCAACCATGTTTGTTGCTTCGGAGAGCACAAAAGAAGCGGGAAAGTCATCTTCCAACACTTTTATGCAGAGTTCTCCGTCTCGAAAAACGGTTCTGTTGTTGCGGACGGAAATTATTCTGTCAAATTGCATATGTGCACTCCTTTTATAACCGATCACAGCGATTGAGCTTTAAGCACAGCAAGTGATTGAGCAATATTCTCGTAGCGAATGATCGTATCGTTCGGCGGGATCAGCTTGCAGGGCGCAAGGCAGAGCATCATCTTTATTCCGGCATTGTATAATTCGTTGCAAGCCTGCTGTGCTGCTTCGGCCGGAACTGCAATAATGCCGATCCTTGCATTGTGTTCGCTGCAGAAAGAATCAAGCTCTGAAACAGGATAAATATATTTACCTTTTGGTGAAGCAACAGGTTCGGCAACAGCAATGTCGAAAGCGGCAAGAATATTTAAACCGTAATCCGCAAATCCGGCATAGTCAAGCAATGCCCTTCCGAGTTTCCCGGCACCGATAATAACTGTTCCGCCGTCCTTTTCGCTTAGGCAGGAAGCAAGGCTTGCCGTCAATTCGCCGACTTTGTATCCGGTTTTCGGCTTTCCGGAACCGCAGAGTGCGCGCAAATCTTTCCGCACCTGAACTTCGCCCAATTCAAGTTCTTTTGCAATCGTTGTTGCGGATATATTCGCCGTGCTGTCTTCAATTCCGCGCAGAAACTTAAGGTAAGCGGGTGCGCGTCCGAGCGTTGCACGGGATATCTTGGGGTTGATCATTTCGGTTCCTCCTTTGGCATTGATTCGTCCGCATTTCGGCAGGCAAGGCTTTGTCGATTTTTCGACTGACTGCACTTTTTATGTTGATATTCTAAAGCAATGAGCGGATAATTGGAATTGCCGTTTTCGCATAACGGTATTGAATTTATCGATATACATGAGTTTATTTAATTAAATGAAGGAAAAAATACGATACTTACCGGATTGGGAAATGAAGAAACGCACTCAAAAGAGTACGCCGAAAACTGTATATATCGCTCTTATCTGTGCGCATCGAGGACTTTGCGTTTGGATGCGCAAAGCTCTGCAATGAATAGCCTGTCTAAAGAAGATAACGAATAATCTTTGCGGTGGACCAGAAGATCCTTGTAGATTTTCAGTTCCTCATTGCAGGGAATTTCGACAAGATTAAACCTATCCAAGGTTTCTTGGGGAATCGGGGAGACCCACATAAAGCAATTGCTGTTCCTGCTCAACAGTTCGAACTGACTGCCGCGCTCGTAAACAAAAATACGTCGATTTGAGTTGTCGGGCAGCTCCTCTTTTTTTGACGCAGCAAACGGCATTGAGGGCACATAAGGGTCGGCATGAGCAATTTCGATATAGTCTTTAAGCGTGTTAAACTTAACACTGCCGGCGCGTGCAAGGCTGCTGTTTCGACCTGCAACCAAAACATAGCGGAATTCGGCTACGAGTTCGTAGGCGAGATTCTTTTCTTCAAGCATGTCCTTATAGTACTTGTCATATTCCGCAGCATAGCGTACAATGCCGAGGCGATAATCCTCCTGCATAACATTTTTCACAGTGTTTGCCGAGTTGGTTTCATAGTAAAACGCATCGATGGCATCCGAGGGCTTAAACAGCAGTGAGAATGCCGTGAATGCATCGGAAATATAGCTTGCACGGGGGCATGAAAGCGAAAAACGCTGACGTTGAGTGCCGGAACGGCGGAAGGCGGCTTCAACTTCATCAACCTGTTTAAGAATAGCTTTTGCATAGCGAATAAAAACTTCACCGTCGGGCGTCAAAAACATACCCTTTGCACTGCGGTCAAATATTTTAATGCCAAGATTCTGCTCAAGCTCCTTTATTGCGCGGCTGAGCGTAGGCTGCCCGACAAAAAGCGTTTCCGATGCTCTGTTGATTGATTTTGCTTCCGCAATCTCAACAGCATATTTCATGTGCAGCAGGTTCATGAGAAGCCCTCCGGTTTCTGTTCGTGACTGAGGCAAAGGATGATGCAGAAGCAGAACATAAATGCGCTGCGCTGCGCTTTCCGAGCTGTTGCCTGAATACAGTATAACCCGAAATCGACAAAAAAGCAACAACAGCTCAATTCGCACGGTGCTTGACAGAAGAAATAAATAATGATATATTATGAATGTGAATTTGAATAAGGTAAAAAAGAGGGCGTCACTGAACGATGACGGCCGCATATCGACGGAAAACAGCGAACCTTTCATCGAGGGTTCGCTTGTTGAAATATGCATCCTTTCGTACGCGCCGTATTCCGTTTCGGAAAAACATTCATTAAAACATGAGCTGATGCCTTTTTTTTCGAAGACTCGACTCGAAAAGATCGGCCGTTTGATGCTGAATCCGCAGGATTCTTCCTTGTCTGAAAAACACATTTCCGCTTTGGAGCAATCTGCTGCGGCTGAGCTTGCAATCTGTGCGGCAATGAAAAACAGCGGGCGACCGTTTGCTCCGTCTGATTATGCATATAAAGAGAGCGGTCAACCTACAATCCAAAATGGTCATATTTCGATTTCACACACAGAGGGATATGCTGCCTGTGCAATTGCCCGAGAGCCGGTCGGGATTGATGTTGAACGTGAACACACATTCAGCAAGGCTGCCGCAAAGCGCATCTTGTCTCCTCAGGAGGAGCTGATGAGCGATTCAACAAACGCGGACGAGTTGCTTTCCCGCATATGGACTGTTAAAGAAAGCTTCCTCAAAATGACGGGGGAGGGGATACCGGGCGGAATGCGCA